>Ga0209085_1000195_pt1 | contig 46751 bp, 60 predicted proteins | sample C_131016_EF_Meta_FD_187310 | JGI IMG/M metagenome (GOLD analysis project Ga0209085, IMG submission 187310) | Freshwater microbial communities from Lake Croche, Canada to study carbon cycling - C_131016_EF_MetaG (SPAdes) (version 2) | ecosystem: Environmental > Aquatic > Freshwater > Lake... | reverse complement strand
GCAAATGGCGGAAATACAGGTGCATTTACAACCATTACTGCTGGTACTATTGGCAACAGCGGTGCCACACTCACTGGTACGTTATCAACGGCAGCACAGACTAATATTACAAGCGTTGGCACACTTACTGGTTTAACTTCTACTGGAACAATTGCTGCTCCTACTGTTATTGGTGGCACGATTGGTAATGCTGGTGCAGTACTTTATGGAACACTAAACAGTCAGAGTGCAAGTCAAACAAACATCACAAGTGTTGGAACGTTAACTGGTCTTGTAACTAGTGGTAACATCACTTCGCAAACAGCCAACTTATATGCTGCTTATGTAGTAGCAAATAGCGGCTTAAGCGGAACCCTAATAACTAATGCACAAACAAACATTACAAGTGTTGGTACATTAGGATCACTTACTGTAAGTGGAACTACAAATCTACAAGGCACAACTAACGGTGCCACTATCAATGCAACAAACCTATACGCAACCACAATAGGTAATACTGCTGCTGCGATAAATGGTAATTTAATTAATGGTTCAGCAGTATATGCTGGTACAATAGGTAATACAGGCACAACCTTAACTGGTACACTATCAACTGCAGCACAAACTAATATTACAAGTACTGGTGCGCTTACAAGTCCAAGTTTCACAACAAGCAGTGGTGGACAGTTAACTGGTTATCACACTGGTGCTATTGGTGCCAATGCTGCTAATAGTGGTGCATTTACTACGCTAACTGCAAGTGGAAATACCACACTAAACAATTATGCAAACATTTATATTGCAACTGGTAGCACTGCATCAACAAGTGCGCTATCAATTATTGGTAATATTTATGGTCAAGGTGGCACGGGATATCTTGATTTTCTTAAATTAACAAATACCTACAGTGCCGGTACAAATCCAAACAAATATTTTCGTTTAAATCCTACTGGTGGTCTGGAAGTTGTTAATAGTGCATACACTCAAACCATCTTCATATTGAGTGACACAGGCTCTATCACTATTCCAACTACGGCCACAGCAACTGTAGGAAATCTTGTTACTACAAACGGTGTATATTGGCCTAATGGTTCAGTATATAGTAGCGGTGGTAGCGGTAGTCCTGGTGGTGCTAGCACTCAGATACAATTTAACAATGGTGGAAGTTTTGGTGGCGCAACATCTCTACAATATATTAGTGCAAGTGGCAATCTTGTAAGCAGCAGCACAACAGCATCTACAAATAATACTACTGGTGCAATCGTTGTAAGTGGTGGTATTGGAGTTGGCGGAAATGTTACCGCTGATATTGTCCACGCCACAAATAACGGCAATGGCACTAATTTTCAAATTGGTGATGATCTTTGGTTAGGCGATATTAACGTAGCAAATACAGCACGTGTTATGGGTCAACAAGATAATACGCAAGGTTATATTGTATTTGGTAGCACCAATGCTACAAACTATATTGGACGCAGCGGATCAAATCCTATAACCGTGACTGGCGCATTTAACGTTACTGGAACTACTAACCTACAAGGCACAACCAACGGTACTACAATTAATGCTACTACTATTCAGGGTGGAACTATTGGTAACAGTGGTGCTACGCTTACTGGTACCCTATCAACCGCAGCACAAACTAATATTACTTCAGTTGGTATTCTAACTGGTTTAGTTTCAAGTGCTAATATTACAGCACAAACTGCAAACGTGTATGCTGCTTATGTGGTAGCAAACAGTGGTTTAAGCGGTACATTAATAACTAATGCCCAAACTAATATAACAAGCACAGGTTCGCTCACAAGTCCAAGTTTCACTACAAGTGGTGGTGGACAATTAACTGGTTATCATACAGGCGCTATTGGTGCGAATAGCGCAAACAGCGGCTCATTTACAACCGTAACAGTAAGTGGTATAACCAATCTACAAGGTAACACCAATGGTGTTACAATTAATGCCGCAAACGTGTATGCAACAACTATCGGTAATGTCAGCGCCAATGGAAGTATAAGTGCCGCATATGCAACACTTAACAGTACTGTAAATAACAGCCTTTTCTTTAACGGCAGTAACAGTTCTGTTAGCGGCACGGTAGCAGCAGTAAATGGTAATTTCACCATGGAAGCATGGGTTTATCCTACTGTTCTTGCTAGTAGTGGTAATCCAGGTGTTGTTTCTATAATGAACAGTACTGGTACTAATACTGGGTTTTGGTTGTGGGTTGATGTTACAGGATGGTACGTAAGAAACTTGGCAGGTAACTTTCTCACATATACTGCTTCACCGCCAACCAACAATAAATGGTATCACGTAGCACTAGTTAGAAGCGGCAGCACTACAAGTTTATATATTAATGGTGTATCGGTGGCATCTACTGTAACAGCCCTGACATTTACCGATACTACATTTCTCGCTGGCGATTTCAACACGGCTGGCGGTCACAATTACTTCACAGGTTATATTACAGGTATAAGATATGTCAGCGGAACAGCAGTTTATACTGCTAACTTTGCACCTCCATATGCTTCACCAACTAGTATAGCCAATACTGCACTATTGCTTAACGTAACTTCATCTGCTGCGTATATTACTGATGGTAGCAGTGCTGCGGTTACTATTACTGCAACTGGACTACCAACATTCTCTACATTAACATATGCTAATACATTTGTTACAACAGCATTTATAGCATCGCCTTTCTTATATGCTAACTCAAACACTGGCAGTACATCTACAACTACTGGCACAATGGTTATTACTGGCGGTGCTGGTATTAGCGGCAACTTATATGTTGGTAACATTGTAACTACAAGCGGTATCTTCTATCCAAATGGATCAACTGCTGGTGGCGGTGGTGGTGGTAGCAGTACCGCAGCAGGTGCAAATACCGCAATTCAGTTTGCAAATGGTACTGCATTTGGTGGAGCAACTTATTTACAATACAACTATGTTAGTGGTAACCTTGTATCTAACAGCGCAACTACTTCAACCTCTACAACTACGGGTGCTATTGTAATCAGTGGTGGTATGGGTGTTGGCGGTAACTTATATGTTGGCGGTAACTTAAGTATTGCTGGTAACACTACGTTTATTAACACAACAACTATTACAACAACTGATACTATTGCTGCTCCTACTATTAATGCTGGTACATTTGGTAATACAGGTGCTGTCTTTACTGGTGCAAGTTTCACAACTAGCGGTGGTGGACAGCATGTTGGTTACCTAACAGGTGCTATTGGTGCTAATATTGCAAACAGCGGCTCATTTACAACTATTGCAACCACGGGTAATGCTACGATAGGTAGCAATAGTTGGATTATAGCCAATAATTTTTCAACAACTGCCGGAACAAATGGTAATTTATACCTTGATCCAGATGGCGCTGGTGATGTTGTATTAAGTGCTGCAACTACGCTATATCTATTAGACAATACTGCCACTAACTCTACAACAAGCGGTACACTGATTTCAAGTGGTGGTGCTGGTATTGCTGGTAACGTGTATGTAGGCGGAAATATCTATACACAACAGCGTACTGGTTATACATACAGTGGTAATAGTACTAGTGTGGCTTATACATATTATAATAGCACCACTAACAGTTTAGACACGGTATTCGGATAATGCCAATAGCATCTCGTTTAACAAATACTGGAAATTTAGTAGTCAATAGCACAATTGATGAATTAACAAATAATCCTATAACATTTGGTAGTTTGTTGTTTGATGGTAGTACTGGTTATTTGACTCTTCCAAGTAACTCAGCATTTACTATTGGAACTGGAGATTTTACTATAGAAACATGGTTATATCCCACGTCATTTAAAAGGTTTGGAACTATTTTCTCTACTACATCACTTTTTACAGTAGCAAATAATTTTTATTTACAAACAGATGCAAATGGAAATAAAATTATACTTTCTTCAAACGGCACAGTTCTTTTAACATCTAATAATACTATTAACTTAAATGCGTGGAATCATATTGCAGCAGTAAGAAGTGGAACTACACTGACAATATATATAAATGGACTATCTCAAGGGTCTGTAACAAATTCACAAAGTTTTGTTTCAGATACTCCAAATATTGGTTCCGTAAATGCAACAACTTACCCTATTTCTGGTTATATTTCTAACTTTCGTATAGTTAATGGTACAGCAATTTATACCGCAAACGTTACCCCACCAACTCAACCATTGACAGCAGTTACTAACACTAAACTGTTATTAAACACAACTACTATACCTTCAACAAGTGCTTTTACGGATAGTGGTCCAAATAATTTTTCTGTTACTTCAAGTGGAACGGTAACATCAACCACTCAAACGCCGATTAAACCAAACGGATATTACAATTATTATTTTAATAATACTGGTCCAGATTTTATAATGGCATCACCAAGTGCAAGTTATCAGTTAACAGGTGATTTTACTATAGAATGTTGGATATACGGAATAGGCATAGGTGCTGCTCAATTTGGTATCGTTACCCTTACAAATGCGACCAGTTCAGGCACAAACGGATTAACAATTTTCTTAGATACTAGCAGTAGATTGGGTTTCTTTGTAAATGGTACCTCTACTTTAACTTATTCAGCAACCAATACTATTTTGGCTAACACTTGGTATCATATAGCACTTGTTCGTAGTGGAAGCACGAATACCATGTATGTAAATGGTTCGTCTGTTTCAACGAGTGCAACTACACCAACTTGGCCAGCAACACCATCTATTGGTGTTGGTAGGTTCTATAATGATAATACAACGCTAACTTGGAATGGTTATATTACTAATTTAAGAATAGTAAAAGGCACGGCAGTATATACTGCTAACTTCACGCCCCAAACATCATCTCTTAGTTCAATACCTAACACTTTATTATTAACTTGCCAATCTAATACAATTATAGATAAAAGTTTAAGTCCAATTACATTAACAAGAACTTCTGGTAACGCCGCAGTAACTTCAAATACCTCGCCATTGTCTACATACAATTATAGTGGAACGGGCATATCTGTTCAAAAAATATCTAATGTTGGATTATTGCAAACTACAGGCATCATTGATGAATTTACAATTAAGAGCGGCAGCGTTGCTCAACGTGTTAACCTAAATGGTAATTTACAACTTGCTGGTATATTTGATGAATGGACAGGTGCTCCTGTTGTAGATAGCAGTTTAATGGTATGGCTAGATGCTGGTCAACCTTCAAGTTATAGTGGTAGCGGAGCAACTTGGACAGATTTAAGCGGAAACGGTAAAAATTATACACTATCTAATGGTCCAACTTTTAACAGTGGTGCTAAAAGCACAACTGGTGGCACTTTAACATTTACGACCGCAAGTAGTCAATATGCTACAAGTGCATCTTCCCTATTCAATTCTACTACCTATAATACAGTTACAATGAGCATTTGGGTATATCCAACAAGTTCAGGAAATATTATTCAAATTGATGGTCAGGCGGCGCTTGCTACTGGTTATCATGCCAGTGCAATAGAAATTACTGCTGCTGGAGTTATTTCATTTGGACTATGGACAGGCAGTGCTGTTACAACTATTGCAACCTCTACGCAAAGTTTAAATGCTTGGTATAATTTGGTTATCACTTATAACGGAACAACTGCAACTGCGTATGTAAATGGTGCCAGTGTTGGTTCATCTAATATAACATGGTCTGCACCAGGTACAAACACATTTATGGCACTAATGGCAGCAGACAGCACTGGTATGGGAACTAATGCATATACTAGTGGTAATCTTGGTGCGTTTATGGTATACAATCGTAGTTTGACAGTAGACGAAGTAACTTCAAACTATAACGCACTTCGAAGAAGATATGGTCGTTAAGATAGGTCTAAATATACAGTGGAATAATTTATGGCAAAACTAGTAGACGGCACACGCATTTATGGTAACGCAACAGTTGATAGTAACCTTACTGTCAGCGGCGGTATTATTCCTGGCAGTAATAATGCGGTTAACTTGGGTGGTAGTGGTTCACAATATTATAGTAATATTTGGGCTAACATTCACTATGTTGGCAGCAGCGTATTGCCAGGTGCTAATATTCAAGCAAATATTGGTGGTGTTGGTAGTAACTATTTTAACTTCATCTATGGTGTTAACTTTGTTGGAACATCCACAACAGCCAAATACGCCGACTTGGCCGAAATGTATCATAGTGATAGTTACTACTCACCTGGCACGGTTATGGTATTGGGCGGTGATTATGATGTCACGATTTCTACCCAACCTCATGATACCACAGTTGCTGGCGTAGTGTCAACAAATCCTGCCTATCTTATGAATGATAATTTTGAACATGACAATTGGTTACCAATCGCACTAACGGGTCGTGTTCCTTGTTTAGTGCGTGGACCAGTAAATAAAGGAACATTATTGGTAAGTAGTAGTGAGCGTGGTGTAGCATGTGCGCTAGATAAATCGCTATACGAGCCAGGTTGTATTATAGGTAAGAGCATGGATATCATCTTGGATGATAGCATAGTAAAAATTGAAATAGCAGTAGGAAGATTTTAATGGGAAATTTAAATTATGCAGTATACCGTCGTAATTATACGGGTGAATCAGTAACATATGTTGAAAATGAACAAATGAAAAGTGTGTTTGTTAATCCACGTGATTTGCCATATGATATGTCTGTTAAATCTGCGGTTGTTTTGGGAAATGGTATTAGTCGTCTTGCGCCAGATATACAAATGATTTTAAACCAAAATAACAAACGTGTTTCAGAAGGTTACAAATTTACCTATGCTTGCAATGCAGCGTGGAAAGATACCTCTGCTGATTATTATGTTATAAAAAATAATATTTTCTTTTCTGAAATTCCAGTAGACAAATATAATAAACTTTTTACATCAAATAATCATTGGCACGTTTATCCTGATACAAATTTGCTACCGTATTCTTATCATTTTGATAGTGGTTCTTCGGCTGCATATCTTGCAGCATTTGATGGTGCTCAAAAAATATTCTTATTTGGATTCGATGGTTGCGATGGTGAATTTTATAATAATGTTTATGAGCATAGTTTAGGCTATGAACACGATGTTGGTTTGAATGAGTACAATTATTCATATCTCTATAATGTTGTTAGAGTTTATAATGGTACACAATTTTATCGTGTAAGAAACCATCATACCACCGATTTATCCCCATCACTAAAAGATTTGCCAAATTATCAGGAAATATCAGTTCGTGATGCTGTGTTACTTGGTGATTTTTAATAATTGTTGAATAGTTTTTAATTTTTCACGAATAACTTTATTATTAAGACTATTATATAAACCAGGATGCAGCGGTTTAGGTGTATTGCTTAGATCACACCATGCATAACCTTTGTGTTCGCTGCTTAATTCTGGTAAAAATTCATTCTTAACCAACACAACAAATGTATGATAATTAAAATGTCCATCGGGTGAAGAAAACAATTCCAGTGGAATTACTTTTTGAATATGCGGAACAAATCCAATTTCTTCACTTGTTTCTCGCTCCAACCCTTCGTATAGGGTTTCGTTGCCTTCGGTTTGTCCGCCTACTAATCCCCATGTATCGCTGTAGGTATCTTGATCTCGTAATAAGAATAAAGCACGACCACTTTTAACTGCTATAAAAAGTGCGCCAACTGCGGTTAGATCACGATTGACCATAGACCCTCTTGATACAAACCTTCCCAACTTTTTTGCCATTGATTTACATTCCATGCATATTGAATATTCGAAAAAGTATTTGTTACATAACTAGAATTACTATTAGCAGTAGGATGGTATGCTACATACCAAGCACTACCATTATATTGTATAATGTCATTTGGTTGTGCAACCGTGATACTACTGTTTGCATTTTGCCATGCTGCTGCGCCATTTCCATTACTAGCGCCGCCTAATGCATTAACAAGCAAATAACGTTGTCCAGTACTTGCTGCTGGCAATCCAATACCAGGTCCATTCGATTGTGGGTCAACAATTGCATTAATACTTGGTAGTATATTTGTTGGTATTGTTGCAGGATCAACTGTAAATTTTAAATTAGCAGCATTGGTTGGATCATATGCTACAGTTCCTGTAACAAGTCTATCTGTTCTTGTATCTGTCAAATATAACATACTATAATTGTTTGCAATATTACCAAATAAACTAATAACAGGTGCCCAGGGAATCGCATTTCCCTTAGTAGTAGGTATTGCAAAATTGGTATTATTAATCTCTGGTCCACCATGTGGAAACAAAGTTACGTTGCCATTGTTAACAACTGCTTGATATCCTGTTGGAGTAAAATATTGACGATTTCCAAGTCTATTTGTTGCTTCTATAAGTGCTGTGCTTGGGCTACCATTTGCATCATAAATGTTACTAACAACACTTTGCACAATACCAAGACGAAGTAATTTTGCTGGCGTACTTAACCATATAGGCATCTCAAATGTTAGGGTAGCAACATCTATAGGATCATCTGCGCCAACAGGAATATCACGAGTAGTCCAATTTGTTTGGGTTAATAAAACATAACTTAAACTTGTCCAATCAAGATAATTGTCTGTATTTTGTATTTCCATATCTGGATTAAACTGACAACAAATTTGTTCCCATAGCTGTAATTTTTGATCAAAGTTACTTGTCCATAGTTCCATGACAACTGTAAGTTTATACGGTGCTGGCATTAATCTTTTGACACTAAAATTTTGCCCTTGATTAACACTACTGTTTCCTGTCAGTGGGTCAACTGCACGTGTGCGAACACTTTTATTATCAACATATTTTGGTTCTTGCATGCGTCCACGGTCATAATCTACTGCCTTAATATAAACAACTATCATAGGCACATTATTAATACCATTGTCGCTGTTTTGCTTTAATATATTACTGACTTGACGATTGGTATCGGCATAACGAACAGGTACACGATAAAGAACACTGTTGCCATTTACATCTTTGCCATATTCTACATATGTTTCATTAAAGATACGCACGAACTGTGACATAAATCTGCGTATTTGTTTATCGTAGAAATACTGACCCACTGCTTTATCCTAACTTATCTGGTTGTATACGTAACAAGTTACTTAGTGTTTGATTACTTGGTACAGAATAACCGTTCGCAAGTGGCGTATTTGCTTTATTATTAATGAATGTTCCAAGTTGAGTATTTGTAGTATTGCCATTAATGTTAGCACGTTGAACATCTTGTATTGCTAACCAAGTTGTGCCATCATATCTAAACAATCTGCTAGGCACATAATCTGTACGCAAAACATATTGACCTTGCGTTGGGCTTGCTGGAAAAGCACGATCAACTGTAACAGGCAATCCATTTGGTGGAACACCATCGCCAGTTAAGTAACCATTAATTACAGTAACAGGTGAAATGCCATCTTGGGTTGGTAAAATATACAAACTATTTGTGCTGTATCCACTGGTTGGAACATCACTGTTTGCTTGTGCAACTACTGCATCATTAATTTGTAAATTACGATTGTAAGAACTTAATAGATCACGCAGCGTACTATTAGTATTTGGACCAGCGGCTTCATCAAGAATATCCTTGTATTCTTGTCCATCTACCATTGGAACAACTTTACAACGCCATAGATGACTCCACCAAGTTTGACTATAGCCTTCACTTGCACGAGTTGCTTCTTGTACAACATAAAATTTCTTTAATGCAACGGGCAGTGTTTCATCAAGTGGATAATAATCACGAAGATGCGGTAATTCAAATACATCACCTGGCATAATCTTTCGACCAAGACGTTGCACCATATCATTAGAATGGAAAGTTATATACAGTGTGTCATTCGTCAACATTAATCCAAATTGACTCAAATTAAAATCATTGTCTTGAATTGTATAGTGACCACGCAACGCATAAACATTCTTATCATAAGAACGGTCACGATTTTCTAAGAACAGCACATCCTGAATATTTTGTTCACTTTGTGTTGCATATTGTGGCTGTGTTAAATCTGTTGTTGGTCCCTGATCTTTTGGACCAAGATATTTGTGAACGTTTATGCCAACGCAACTTATAGTAAAGATTTCGCTTATTCTGCGATCTTGCCATTTATAATCGTTGGTATGATTTTCTCTGTATAAACTTAAACGTGGCATAATTTATTCCTGTAATATTTATGGGAATTAAACTATTAGTTTTTTAACCAAGAAAGAAATGGGTCTTTAATTTTTCTTAAAACGCATCATAAAAATATTTACGTCACTGCTGCTACTAAAAAGCAACGACCAATATGGATCGCCGCTGTTAAATCTAAAATTTAATGAGTATTCATTTAAGAAACATTCATCACACCATTGCTTTAGTGGTTGTTGTATTGTTTCTTTTAAAAAATCTGTGCTTAGTGGTGGGTAAAACGCTAGTCCAAAGATATCAGGATATATTTTAACTAGGTATTTGTCTGGTGCAAGAGAGGTAACGCCACCTACTTCTATGTCATCTATTGTTGGATTCATTTATGAACTTTGCGTATCTCATCGATACGCTGTGTCATATACTCTATAATAGTAAGTCTCTTGTCATCAGGCATATCATATGTCATAGTTTTTAATTCGTTGTTGATTATATATGTAAAAGCAAACTCAATCATTTTTGCAATTGAATAATTTAACATAATAATATTTATTTTACTTCAATCTGCATTAATAATTTTTTTCAAATGCATTTAATTAAATTTACAATAAATTTTACTTAAAAATTGAATCATCTTTAAACTAGTTAATGTATTTGTTTCAATTTCATCTTTTTTAGTAATTTTGTTAACCAATTTACTCCGTTTTGATTGTGATTAATATTATCGGGAATTACAAAAATATCTGGATTTAAGTTTGATTTTTTAAAAGATTTTTTGCTATAAGTATCACCATCAAAATTTCCCTGTTGAGTTATAAATCCATCATATTTTTTACCAACATTTCGATAGATCATCTCACGAGCAACTCTTGCATCCATTATATCTTCTAATGACACCGTTGATATATCTATTCTTCTACAAATTCTTGTATCAATTCCAAAAGGATTATAAAATTTTCCATGAATATCAGAAACGGCATGGTTAGAACGAAGGTTATAATTTTTAAGTGGAATAAATTTTTTAGTTGTATCATATTTTAAAAAATTATTCATATATAATTTTTTATTTTGAATTAAAATATCAAATATTTTCTTGTTGTTTTCATCGTGTAACATTAATTGATCAAACCATAAAGTGTCATGTAATAGAGTTTTATCACCTTGATGGCCTCCGATAACAGTATAATTTGGAAATTTATGCATAATAGTTGCTAGACCATATAATTTCAATTCTGTAAAATTTTCATAATTGACACATCGTACCCAATCATAATCTGTGATATTAAATCTGATAAAGTTATCTTTGATGTAAGATTGTATTTCTTTCAAAACATCAAATTTATATGTATTATTGCGTATTAAATCTGGATGCTGATCTACAAAATAATTTTCATAATTAACTAATAAAATTTTATCCAATGCACCAATTAATTCAACAAAACTTAACAAAACTAAACTATCAATTCCACCACTAAATGAAATAATTATTTTTTCATAATGTTTAAGAATATCTTGAATATGATTTTTCAATAAATTATAATATATATCAATATATTTTGATAGGGTTAAGTCTTGGGGTAACTCAGATATATTGTTTGTAAAATCATAATGATTGTTGGGTATTGTATAATTCTTATATAAACAACCATCTGCAGAGTTGTTGCTCAAAAAAGGAAAACAACTTGGACTATAATATATTTTTTCGTTAATTGGTTCATGAATAAGTTTTTGGAAATTTAATAAATTTCCATTCATGTCTAAAAACAGTGTATTTTCAACTTTATCAGTATCTTTGTTATAAATTTCTTGCATAATATTTGGAGCGGACTAGGGGAATCGAACCCCTCGCTGCAGCTTGGAAGGCTGCGGTATTACCACTATACGAAATCCGCCCTCTCATTTTATTTAATTAAACTGTGGATATCAAAATCAGTTAAAAGCCATTTGACCAAGAGTACGAGCCAAAGGATTCTAACAGATTCGTCTACAAACCGTCTATAAAACTTATACATCTTAGTTTACTTTCTCTATGTTGGCGGAAGAGGTGAGATTCGAACTCACGGTAGGTTTTCACCTACGCTAGTTTTCAAGACTAGAGCCATAAACCACTCGGCCACCCTTCCAATAATGGTGCTGTTAGAGAGAATCGAACTCCCGATCTATTGATTACTAATCAATTGCCTTACCACTCGGCTATAACAGCATTGGTGCCCCGCCCCCGATTCGAACGGGGAACCTCTTGATTCTAAGTCAAGCACCTCTAACCAGTTGGGCCAGCGGGGCATTATTTTATTAATTTACCATAAATAGTTATGCAAGTCAACAACAATCTTATAATTTATAAGGATATTTTATGGCACTCGATCCAAAAAGCGCAGCAAAGTTAGGTGAAGCCTATGGCAAAGGCGTTACAGATGCTGTATTTGGCATCGTAGATGTTGTTAGAAACGCACCAGCACAGAAAGCAGCAAATAACCAACGTGTTATAAATCAGAATAAAATAACTGAAATTAATAATCAGATTGTTCGTAGTAACAATGCGCTGCGTGTTCAGGCAATGAAAGAAATTGCTGATGAGCAAGAAGCAATGGCTATGGCACGTATGACACCAGCACAACGAGCAGCATACAAGCAAAGCAAGATTGATGCTGCTAATGCTGCCAAGAAAGCAGAACGTCGTCGCCAAGAATCACACGATGAAATGGTTCAATATTTTTGGGCTGCTATGATAGTATTTGTATTCTTGCCACTTGTTGTATGGCTTGGTTTACTGATTTGGGGAATTGCTGATCCTATGGCATATTACTCGCTAAAGAGTTGGGTTCCTTTATTAAAGACTATCGTAGGACGATAATTTAAAAAATTAATAATAAATATTAATAACAAAAGGAATTTATAAAATGGCAGTTATTTCACAACCACCAGCACCCGTAAAAGAATGGAATGCACCAGTCGATGCAAGACGACCAGATTTAGGTGGTACATTTGAAAGTGGACTCAAATATGCTTATGATCCTCTTCCAACAATATATTATGTTGTAGAACAAATAAAAAATAGTGTAACTGGTCAAATTTGGTATGTTGGTAGATCAACAATAAATGTAAACGACGGTTTCATTCCAACTAATAATTTTTCACTTAACGCTGCAATATCAAAGAATGGCAAAGGCGCAATGGTTAAAACTCAACTTGGTACTTTTGCAACTGCGGGCGATGTTACTAATAAGTTAACCAGTATCAATTCAGGTATTGTTAATATTAAAAAAGTTTCAGGTACTGGCGGAACTGTTCCACTTCCTAGTATTATAACCACAAATCTATAAACTTTTTGTTTATGCACTTAAAATGGATATAAAACAATTTCAAGGAATGTTAGACATGGTTATCAAGAATAAAGAAGGTAAAGTATTAAGCCGCAGCGAAGGTGAAGCAGTTCTTAAAGGACTTGCTAGCGTGACAATCACGATCTTTGCTGCTATCCTAGCAATCTCTGCATGGTTAGGTGGTCAGGTAAGTGGCAAGGTATTGTCAAACAATGTTGAACTTAATGATACATGGGCTTACTATCAAGCCAAGAGCATCAAGCAAAATCTTTATTTTGTAAACCTAGAAGATATCCGTGCACAGTTAGAAGACCCTACCACACCGCCTAATGTTCGTAAAATTCTTACAGAACGTGCTGACCGTTATCAGGGCGTAATCGATAAACTTGAAAGTGATCCAAAAGGTCATGGTAAAAAAGAAATAATGGCAGAGGCTCGTGCACTTGAAACAGAACGTGACCTACTTAAGAAACGCAGTCCATTCTTTGGCATGGCTAACACTGTACTACAGATTGCTATTGTGCTAAGCACTACTGCTATTCTGGCAGTAAGTATGGCACTATGGTATGGTAGCATTGGTGTTGGTATTGTTGGTTTGCTACTACTAGCAGACGGTGTGTGGTATTTCTTTCCACTACCATTTTAATAAATTGGCTCCCGAAACTTGATTCGAACAAGTAACCCCAGTGTTAACAGCACTGTGCTCTGCCAGTTGAGCTATTCGGGAATAACCTTATATTATTACTATACTTATATTTTCCTGTTTTGTCAAGTATTATTTTTGGAGCACTCGAAGGGACTCGAACCCCCATGTATCCAATTAGCTTTCTCCTGATTCGAAGTCAGGCGGCATACGAGTGCATTATATTGGAGGATCGGATGGGACTCGAACCCATGATGTTGGTATACTAGGTTAAAAGCCTAGGCCGTTCGCCACTACGGTAACCGATCCAGAAATCAAAAGTCAGTGTGCAGCCCCCATCTATCGCCCACACCGTGACACATCCCATCGCCATTGCGGATTGTTTATTGTGCCTTACCGTCTTTTATATTGGTCTCCGTATGGGGATTCGAACCCCAACCACACGACTCCAAATCGTGGATGCAACCAGGTAACACTTTACAGAGATAAACTTATAGAAGGTTCCGATAGCCACCCATCGTCACCTACAACCGTTGGTAGTGATAGTTCTAGTTATTCCATCACACATTTGTTCATAAGAAGGTTCCCAGTTATATACAGGTCACCTACAACCCTCTCACCTAAATGCCTGTCGTATGGGATTCGAACCCATCTCTCAACTGTCTCCGCAGTTGTATCCTATTCCTATAGACGAACGACCAGTAGGTTTGCAACCCTACTGTTGGCAAACTGTTGGCATTTGTTTTGTTAGACCGGCAGGAGGCCCGTCTGCATTCCTACCATCTCCGTAGGTGCTTCACAAGCAGTGCCATACTGCTACAATCTTGGTTGCGGAAGGGTAGGATTCGAACCTACGATCTCCAGTTTATGAGACTGGCGAGATGACCACTTCTCTACCCCGCAATAAATTTTGGTGGGACGGGTTGGATTCGAACCAACTCCGTTTCTATGTGTCGGATTTACAGTCCGATGCCCATCCGCCGTCTGAGCAGCCGTCCCAATATCTTTACATTATCACATTTAAATTATTTGTCAAGCACTATTTTAGCTTGGATTTTCTGGTTTCTTTTCTTGGTATTTTTCAAATTTTTTCTGATCAGCAGGTTCAAACTTTGTACCGCTGGCAACACCACAGAATCTGCCATCACTTTGCTCTAGTAGAACTGTCCATGTGTTTGTTTTAGGACTTACCAACATTATCATATGGCGATTTTGAGGATCAAGAAATTCAGCAAAAGGTATTTCGCCATATTGAGAATTTAAATATCCAAATATTTTCTCACCAACTGCACAAAGTGGGCCGTTTTCTTGCGCCAAAGCCGTGGTTGAAATTAATAACAGCGGTAATAAATATTTCATTTTTTTATCCCTTTATTAGGTATTTAATAAAATGGTACCGTCTACTGGTATCGATCCAGTTCTACGAGTGCCACAAACTCGTGTGCAACCTTTAACACTTAGACGGCTCATATTATTAATATAACATGATTTTGCAGATTGTCAATGAAAAAAATTGGAGCGGCTAGCCAGAATCGAACTGGCGAATCTTCGTTGGCAACGAAGCAGGTTACCTCTACATCATAGCCGCATTATTTGTATATATCATTTGTTGGCGCTCTCCCCAAGATTCGAACTTGGAACTAAAGTTTCGTAGACTTCTGTGATATCCATTTCACCAAGAAAGCATTATTTTGGTAGACCGTGTAGGATTTGAACCTACGTTGACGGAGATTAAGAGTCTCCCGCTAGAACCAACTCAGCTAACGGTCCACATAATTGGTACCCAAGGTTGGATTTGAACCAACGACCCACGCCTTATGAGAGCGTTGCCACTACCGCTGTGCTACTTGGGTATTATTTTGGTTGGCATGGGTGGGATCGAACCACCGACTCCAGTCTTATCAGGACTGTACTCTACCTCTGAGTTACACGCCAGAAAAATTGGTGCTCCCAACGGGAGTTGAACCCGTCTCTGCAGATTGAAAGTCTGTTATCCTTCCGATAGACGATGGGAGCATAATTTATTGGCGATCTGTACGGGAGTTGAACCCGTTATCTCTTGCGTGACAGGCAAGCGTCTTAACCAATTCGACCTACAGACCACATATTGGAGAGGCAGGTGGGGGTCGAACCCACATTATCAGGTTTTGCAGACCTTGCTGTCACCATTCCAGCGCACTGCCTCTCGATTATAGTTTATCTACGAACTCACGTAGCAGCGTATGATGATGACCATCGTGATAGAACTGTGGCATATACTGCCATGTATCATACCAGTATGCTTGGCTCTCAGGATGACAGCCGATGATACCTACATTGCCTTGACGAATAGCCATAGCATCGCCGTTTGCATAGGTAGCAACAGTCTCAAACTTACGCTTGTTGCCAACCAATGCACACCCATCATAGAAGTACATAGAGTCACGTTTACCGTTCCATGTAATATCTGCAACTGTACCATATGAACGAGCAATGTCAGTAGTAGGACGCTTGATATACTGAACAGCATCTACGCCATCAAGTAGATTGAAATAGTGGCTGCCAGCCCAATACGCACCCATGCAGATACCAAGATACTTGCCGCCATGAGCAATAAAGTCTTGGATCATCTCTACCTTGTCGCCAAGCAAATAGTCAAATGACATGCTGTCACCGATACCGCCAGGAAATGCTACAATGTCAGCAGAACCCAAGATAGCGCCAAAGTCATCATCGACACGAAAGGTCTCAATGTCATATCCGCCGCTCAAAGCAGCAATCATGCCGTTTGTACAGTCACGGGAGCACACTGGATGATGGGAAAATAATGCTATTTTACGCATGAAACTCTCCTAAACTGCGGTATATTACTAATATACCATAGTTAAAATTGTTGTCAAGTGTTATTTTTTTGACAGTTTTGCCAATATTTTGACACAAAAACTTAGTTTTTTGACACTTTTTGGTACTGATCATACCAGAATTTAGAGGCTGTCCGCAACTTAAAGTTGCTTTCCCGCACATATTCTAGTAGTGCTCTGGCTAGGGTTTCCTGTTCACCTCGCCAACCAGCATCAGGCTCGCTAGCCATCTTATCAAGCAATCCCTGTGCCATATCAATATATGGACAGGTATCTTCTGGAATAACGGGTTTGTCAAGTGGTTTAGGAGTTCTAGCCATATTACTAATATATCAGGTTTTTACAGTTTGTCAAGAGAAAAATGGCACAGGGACTCAGCAACGATCTGAGAATTCAAGTTTTGGAGACTTGCGGTTTGCCAATTAACCTACCCCTATATTCTTCCTTTGTAATATCCTAAATTTTTATAATTTTGAATATCTTCTTTTTTAATTTTTTTATTTTCTTGACCATTTGTAATCCAACAGGTTCCAAATTGGGAATTTTTTTCTCCCGTTTGTTTTCCTTTGGTTGATTTTTTTATTTTTTCAATAGTCTCTGGCGTATGTTTTTTGCCGAACCAAGTTCCTTCTGGAAACTTTTCTCGCATTTTTTCAGTTGCTAATTTTAATCTTTTTAATCTTGATTCTTTATATTCGTCGGAATAATTTACTGTCTTATGAAGTTTTAATATGAGTTCTCTTGCTACTTGTTTTTGTTTATCTGATTTATTAAGACCATTTTTATTAAGATAACTAAATCCACCCTTGCCACCCTCGCACAAATTATATGTTTCTTCGGAGATAATGACAAGTTCTTTTTCTTTTTTGTTCATATCTTCTTCATTGTCAAAAACAAAAAGTATTTCTTTAATAAAATTTTCAATACCATATTTTATAATTGCTCTTTTAAGAAGTTTTCCACTTCCCATATAATCATCATTGAGATCAGTAGTTTGATGTTTTCCAATATAATATTTTTTATTAATTTTGTTTGTAATTTTATAAATCGTGTAATACATATAGTTATTTATGCACCAGTGAAAGGAGTTGAACAAAAGTTCTGCCTTGCTGAAACCACCTGCGTCCATTTGGAGCCAGTACTAGTCAAGGGCTACTCTTATGCGTGGGGAGTAGCGTCCCGTAGATATAAAAAAACCCCCGAAACTTGCGCTTCGGGGGCTAAGTGCATACTATGATGTGCATATCACATCAAGGCACACGCCCCCTCAATCCAGAAACCTTCTGGCATGCGGCAAATGTTATAATCATAATGTTTAGGCGTGTTAGTCATGTTTGCTCTCAATTTGTAGTTCTATTTATACACGATAAAAAATATTTGTCAAGAACTTTTTTTATCTTTTTTAAAAATAAAAAAAGGTGAAAGGGTTTTTCCCTCTCACCTTCTCTTTATACATCTATTGACTTAATATGTCAAGAGTTATTTTATGCTTGCCCAAACTTTTTTTACATCTGCCTTCTGAACAGCGGTTAGCGGAACATAATCTAGTTCTTCTGCCATTTTGTCGTTAGCATATCCAAATTCAAAGAACTTGATTGCAGCCTTTGACGCATCGATATCGCCTGGTGCCTTATACATTACGATATAAGAAGTAGCAACCATTGGCCAAGTAGTTTGGAAAGCCTTAAGGCTTGGAGCAACTGCCTTGCCATCGCTACCAATCATATTAGCAACAGTAAGATCATTCTGCTTTGCATAAGCATATTCTACATAACCAATTGAACCATTGGTTTGCTGAACGTTTGCTGCGACACCAGCGTTACCGTTGGCACCAATAGCACCACCTACCCATTCAACGCTCTGTCCAAAACCAAATGTCTTCTTCCAATCAGCATTTGCTTCTGCAAGGAAACGAGTGAAGTTCCAAGTTGTACCCGAACCATCACTACGACGAATCTTAATGATTGGAAGGTTTGGAAGTTCTAAACCTGGATTAAGTGCTGCAATTTCCTTGTCATTCCAACGACGAATCTTTTCCATATAGATTTTAGCAAGAATATCAGTTGAAAGCGTTAGTTTGCCACTTGCAACTTCTTTTAGATTTACAACTGGAACAATACCACCAACGATCATTGGAAATTGAACCTGACCCTTCTTTTCTAAGTCTTCTGGCTTTACTGGAATATCAGTTGCGCCAAATGTTACCGTCTTGGCTTCAATCTGCTTCATGCCTGCACCACTACCGATTGATTGATAGTTTAAGGTATTGCCTGAACTCTTCTTATAAGCATCTGCCCACTTTGAATAAATCGGATATGGGAAGGTAGCGCCTGCACCTGTAATTTCAGCAGCCATTGCTGCTGTACCAATAATCGTTGCTGCTGCAACTACGAGTAGTCTAGATAGCATGTGGTTTTCTCCTTTTAATGCTAAACATAATTTATCACACTATTGTGACAGTGTTATGACACTTCAAATAAATTTGGATCAAGTCTTTGTTCTGGTGGGTCAATGCGGTTTTCAGCAATATCAATGTATTGCGGATTAAGTTCAATTAGGGTTGCATTACGTCCTAACTTATCTGCTACATAGCCTGTTGTTCCACTGCCGCCAAATGGATCAAGTACCATTCCGCCCTTTGGACAACCTGCAAGGATTGCTGGTTCAACCAACTCAGTTGGGAAAGTAGCAAAGTGTGCTTCCTTGTATGGTTTGGTATTAACTGTCCACACAGAACGTTTATTGCGTGTTGGATTTTCTTCCCATTCTTTTCCTTTAAGACCATGCTGTTTTAGTAATGGGTCTTCGGTTCCACTGCGAAAATTACTACGATCTCTAGTTCCCCAGTTCTGTGCAGGTTCCTTAATTGCCTCATGGTCAAAGTAATAGTTCTTGCTCTTGCTTAACAGAAAGATATATTCGTGTGCCTTTGTACAACGGTCTTTTACTGACTCTGGCATAGGATTAGGCTTATGCCAAATAATATCCTGACGCAAATACCAACCATCTGCACGAAGCGCAAATGCCAACATCCAAGGAATACCAATCAGGTCTTTACTTTTAAGACCATCTAATTTATTATTACGACTTGGGCTATGTGATGGTAAATCTTGTTTTGTCTTAGCAACGCTTTGTTTAACAAATGCCTCACCACTGCGATAGTTATAATAAGAGTCACCAATGTTTACCCATAACGTTCCATCATCACGCAGAACACGTTTTACTTCACGAAACACTTCTACAAGTTGTGCAATATATTCTTCTGGTGATTCCTCTAAACCAATTTGATTATCGGTTGAGGTTGCGCCACATTTTTCACAAGTTCCACGAAACTTGAATACATTGCCGCTTTGATCACGGTCAGCACGTTCGCCACCGTGTGCAGCAATCTTTTCAACGTGGTCACACTGTGGATCACCACCCGTCCATGTAGCAGTTCCATAATCTCGCAAGCCATAGTAAGGTGGCGAAGTTACACACATATTGATACTACCCTCTGGCAGCGTTTGTAGAACATCACGGCAATCGCCGTTTAAAATCTGGACAGTCATTTATTTTCCTTGTTAAAAACCGCAATTAATTCTTTTGCCATACCACGCTGTGAACTCTTACTTGCAATATAACGACGCACATCTATTTCGGTAATAGTTGCGCCCTTGTATAATTCTCTACTTACATCAGTGTCATGATTACTAACAATAACACGAATGTTTTTATTTGTCAATTCATTTGCTAAGTCAGCAAGACGCCGTTGGTTATCCATCGTAAAATTATCAACGGAATAAGAATTGAAATTAGCAGTAAGGGTTAGTGGAACATAGGGTGGATCACAATAAACTATATCGCTTTCTACTGCCATCGCCATAGTTTCTTCAAAACTTGCTAGGCGAAACTCTGCAATTTCGCATTTTATTGCAAACTTTTCCATTTCTTCCTGTGGAAAACTTGCAGATGAAATAGTAAAATCATCACCACTATCTTCAAACAACCGCTCATCAAGTTTATTTTTTCTGGCATTCTTTCTGCCATATGGAACATTAAACTTTCCACTGCTGTTATAACGACATAGCCCATTGAATGCATGCTTATTAAGATAAACAAATATAGCACTTTTTCGTATGGCAGTTGAATCTTGTAGATTATTAAACTCATCACGCAACGCATAGTATGCGGATTCGGTGTTATGCTTATCATCAAATAATTGTTTAGTCTCTGCTATAATATCATTTGCATGGTGTTTTAGATTATTATACAGACCAATAAGATCAGGATTTACATCGCTTAACAAATATTCTTTATAATCAGTTCCCATAAAAACAGCACCACTGCCTAAGAATGGTTCAACTAATCGTTTGCCTTGTCCAAAGTGTTCTGTTAGAACAGGAATAAGAACATGCTTGTTGCCAGCCCACTTTAAGAATGGTTTACTAATGATCATAATCTTCCTAATAATTAGGTTTAATTATAACAATCATGTAAGTATAAGTCAAGATAAATAATTGCAGAGGATTTTTAAGATGCCATCAGCACAGATTATAAACGCAAATAGTTCAACTAGCGGTCAAACAATTGCTATTACGAGCACAAAAGCAAAGGTAACTGCAAATGCAAGCGTTCATTATGCAGTAGGTGTAAATCCAACTGCTTTCATTGGTAACTGTGATGTTATACCTGCTGGTACTACTCGCTATATCAATATGGAAGGTTTGGGAAATAAACTAGCATTTATTACTATATCTGGCGCAGCAGAAGTCAGCGTAGTCAATGTGGGCTATGTTGCTCCAAGCACAATCTCTGGCAACGCAAGTGTTCAATAAGGAATCATAATGGACGCCGCAGAATTTATAAGAAAACTCATTGACAAGTTGCAAAGCCCTACTAATCAGGATGGTGAGACTACACCTGACACCGATCCAAATACTCCAGAAGTAACCAAGGCACCTAATCTTGCTATGATGGTTCCAGTTAAATTTGACCAAAGCGACCACAGCGATGATGCAGAACCAATGTTTCCAACACCAGAGCATGGCAGTGAAGTTCATAGCACTGATGGCAATGAACCTCACAATGATGAATTAAAGATAATTAAAATTCGTGCTGGATTGATGAAAGCACCACAAGTAGAAGATTAAACTTCTACCACTGTTTGTGGGTTCCAACCACTGTGTTCACCTGGATAACCACGTGGATTACACACAATTTGTGTATCACCAATAGTATAATTCCATGTATTATGAACATGACCATGTGTCCATAGTTTAATCTGTGGATTATCAAGAATAAATTCATCCAGATTGCTAACAAAAGCACCGTTCATGATATGCTGATGCGTATAGTCACGGTGAATGCTACTATGACTTGGTGCATGATGACTACAAACCACTACCTTGCGGTCTTTCAACAGTGATAACTGTACACGCAACCAATCTAAATCACTCTTGTGCTTATTGAATGTAGTGATAGGACGCAGTTTGTAATACAATCCTTCACTTGGGTTTTCAGTAATGGCACGATAGTCATTCATCATATCCTTTACCGATAGCATGGTAAGTGGATCACCATTATTAAAATCAGTCCATAGCGATACGCCCAAGAATGTTACATCACCCATGTCAACACGGTCCTGATCACAGAATAAGATGTTACTATAACGTTCAGTTTCTTCACGCAAGATAGCCGTGGTTCTATCCCAACGACCACTATAATGTTCGTGGTTTCCGCTCAAATAAATTACCGTTGACCAGTTATCACTGCAATAACAAAAAAAATCACGATAGCGTTTAGCATTGGCATAATGACTGTCATTATTACGCATGTCAGCATTTTTTAATGGATGACGATAGATATGTTCTGCAATACAAATATCTCCACCTAATACAAGAACATCTGCACCAGTATTTGTAATATCTGGTGCAGCGGCATGTTCTAAATGTAGATCACTTACTACCTGTATTTTCATGGCATACTTTCACATCATGTCCATTTTCACTGCGAAACCAACAACCACTTTCTAACCAATCACGATGTGGCACTGTCAGTGGTTTGTGTTCCGCTGCTAATCCACTCTGTGGCAGAACATAGTTAGTTGTTTTCATACAACCTAATAGTAACATGGGTGCAATAATTGTCAAGACATATTTCATAGTCCATTGTCCTCGTCACGATCTTCATCATCAATTTTCTTTTTCAAGACAATCTTGTTATCAGTTGTGATTTCCCAACACAACACTGTGCCTTCTTCCCAATCCAAAATTTTTAACATATCTTCTGGAAATGGCAGTAGCAAGTCTTTGGTTTCTGGGTCTTCGATGAGTTCAACTATCCAATTCTGCGGCATTGCATAATCCTAACAACATTTCATAATTACGTTTAGCCATAAAGCGTAGTGCTTCGGCTGGTACAACTTCATCGGTATCAATGATAGTTTTCAAAGATTGCATGGCTTGTTCAATAATGTGAGCGGCTTTCCACTCTACCGTAGTTTCCTTTGGCCAAGTAGAAATACCGCTGACAGGTGATCGCTCACCACGCTCACACTCTTCTGCAATAGCATGAAGTTTTTCAACGATTTTCATGCTTCACCAATAATTGCTTCTGCATCACTTAGTGGCAGATAATAACCAAGCATAACCTTTATAGCTTCAAAGTACTGCTTGTTGTTTTCAAGGTCTTCTTGTTCAAAAGGTTTAAGTTCACCTTTTTCAACTGCACGATTGGTCAAATCATAGATATCGTTACGAATACGGCGATAGTCTTCAACAAGAATATCACGGAACATGCTTTCTGCAGTCTCGTCACTGATTTCAATCTTGTACATTGTCATCTTCCTCTTCGTCTTCATCTTCATCTTCACTTGGTGTATGAACATAGGGAGTATATTCGCCCATGTTTTCAATGTCAAGTGGACCACTGAATACTAATGTGCTATCAACTGCATCCCATTCTAGAACATCAACTAACGCACCATATGCATAACCTTCTTCTTCGACGGCTTCATCAATGGCTGCAATTGCCTCATCATCAAGATCACCATAATCCCACTCATCCCAACAACCATCATCTAAATCACGGTCATGGATATCATATCCAAGTTCATCAATTTCAACTTCATCGTTGTTTTCGGCATCAAGTTCAGCAGCAAGGTCAACGCCTTCTGGAACAAGTAGCGTGACATATCCCCAACGCCAACCTGTGCTATAAGTAATGGTCTTGTCATCTTTTCTAAAATATTCAATTTCTGTAACACTCTTCTTATAACGAGTTGATACCTTATATTCAATTAGTTTTTGTGCGGTTTCATCAGTCATTTTGTTTTGCTCTTTCTAAGTAGGTTTGCATTCTGCGGTCAATATATTCGTCAAGATGTTCTTTGAAATTTTCTTTAACGACTGGCAAAATATTTTTACGGATATTATCTGCCTGTCGCCATTCACCTTCGTCATTGTGATGCCATTCATCATCTAGAGTATCAATAAGTTTCTCTAGCGAGTTAATAAAATCTTCAATAATTTCACTGCTTTTTCTGACCATCTTGATTTCCAATCTTTACAAATAGTATGCCGTAAAGATTAGCAATTGTCAAGAATTTTTTGTAAATTTGCAGCACTTATATGCGATGTTTGGTCTATGATTTGTTGTGTTAATTCACGATTTTTTACAAATCGTTCAATATTTTCTGCTTTATACTGTTGCCAATACTCAATGGGTTTATTGCATAACTTTTCTAATTGGTCAACCGCCAGTACAATTCGTTTTGTAGGATCAGGTTCTTGATTATAACTATGGTCTATGATATCATCAAATATATCAAAGCCAAATTCACGCATATAAACATCGTGATTATGACATGCTATAAAAATTGGAACTTGTCCCCATACCATAGGTTTTATACTTTTTTCGGTTATAAAAGGTTGATGCCATATAATAGTATGAGAACGCATGAATCTATAGGATTCATCAAAACTAGTTTCCTGTACTATATTGGCAAAAGCATTTATAATATCTGGCGGTTCACCACGATATTGCTCATCGCCTAAAATTAAACCATCGATAAACATTGGAAATTTATTACGATATTTTTCTGGCAAGATTGAGTAATCGTGTTCTTCTGGTCTTGTGTAATAACCGCTGCCCATACTTAATCTACCAAGATGTTCAATGCCTCTCTCTAGTATTTCTATTGTTGCAGCAAGACGATGACTGCGTACCATTCGTACTAAACTTATATAATGGTGGGTAGGAATTCCTATTGCTGTAGTATTTTCAAACATTCCATTGCGAGATAATACTTTTGTACATAGAGCATGTTTTATCTTTGTGTTATCTTGTTCTAACGCACCGCTGAATATAATCATATCTTGTGTTGGTATGTCTAAACGTTGAGAAATATCGGTAATCTGCAATTTTAAATTGTTATAACTTGGAGCCTCATATAACATCTCTATAATCATGATAAACTTTAAATTGTTTTCTTCGGCTTGTTTTTTATATTCAAACACACCAGGATAGATATCAAATGGCTGTCGTTTCCCTTCATGCATCTCTCTAAAATTGGAAGAATCAACAATAAACAAAAATTTACCATTTAAACTTACGTGGTTTAATATTTCACGTACAACACCTATGTGTCCATGTTTACTATAATATACCCAATTAGTATCGCTATCGGTAGGTTCAAGATTTACAATTGTCATAAATTAATTACTTTACAATTAGGAATATTCATGTTAGTGCGCCAAGGATCAACGATTATACTGTTTGGAATGTAATTATAATCTGCTAACCAACCATGATGATAACTTATCAGATAAGTGACAGGATCAACAAGTGGCAATTCAATATTGTTAAGTGGATCATGATAGTGCAGAACGCCACCTAATTCTCGTACATAGTGTCCAACAAGCAGCGCATAACTGCCATCACGATTTGGAACATTTGGTTTATAACTCTGACCAAGTATACAAACTGGCAACCCATAATTTACCAATACCTGTGCCATGTTTTTGGCTTGGGCTTCTCTTGCTTTCATGATATCCCCAAAGATATCATATCCAAGATTTAATTCATCTGCCAACCAACGAAGTGCAATATTATCACGAGGATGACAAGCACCACCATCACCAAGACCAGCAGTCATATACTTAGCACTCATTATTCTACGAGTAGAATCAGCAAGTGCGCTTGTAATATTATCAACATTCATGTTGCCAATACGCTGCGATACATCATAGATTGTGTTTACAAGTGCTAGTTTTGTGCTTGCAAAAGTATTGTAAAAAATCTTGATTGCTTCTGCATCTTCCCATGTTCCTGTTTCATAACGGCTATTTGGTGCGCAACAAGTACTGTAAATTTCTACTAACTTTTCTACATTTGGATTGTCGTTGTGTCCAATGATAATCATTTCAGGATCAATAAAATCTTCTCCTACAGTACCAACTGCAATGAGATAAGGGTTATAAATGATGTCGGGAATAATTGGTGCAAGTTCACGGCGAGTTGTGCCTGGTAGAACTGTTGAAATTAGCACAACTTGTTGCTGTGGAGTCTTGTACTGCGCAATTTTAATGAGCACATCTTTTACAATGGTATAATCAAAATCTTTGACGGGCAGATGACTTGTTGGCGTTTCGCCACCATATTCTTTTTCATGTGGAGTAGGAACAGCAACAAAGATTATATCACTGTTTTCAATACAACTGTTAATAGTTGCTTTAAGTGGAAAATCTGCATGTATTGGACCAATGTCATAGCCCACTACTTCATAATGTTTACTCATTACAGTTGCACACGGCAATCCAAGTTTGCCCAAACCAATCATTGATATTTTCATAGGGATATTTATTTTACAACAATATCAGTAATTAAAACTTCTTTGATACCACCAAAGCGTACTTTGTTCATCAGTACCTGGTTGATTGCGCCGCATATTTTTTCAGCAAGAATAAGACGATTTTGAACCTTAAACTCTGCTTCTTGGCTTCCGCCCAATGTTTCAATAACGGCATTGCGGATTGCTAGGTTATGCTTCTTTACATTGTCGTATATGCGTGATTCATATTCACTGACTAGTGTTAGATTTACTTGAACTAATTTTGGTGAGCCACTTATAGAAACTAAAAAAGGTTCAGGAAATGAATAATACGAGATATCTTCTGCGTGGGCGGCAGATGCAAATAATAAAAATAATATTGTAAACAAGGTTTTCATACAATTATTTACAATTACTCGCCGCCCCAACGCATCGCAATAAATGCCTGATCCGCCTGATCGCCACCACGCAGTTCCCAATATGGTTCACCACTATTAAACCTGTGTATGCAAAGGCAATCTGGATAGTTGTCAGACATCCACTTCTTAAATTCCCAATTTACGCTGCCATCGTCGTTGAAAAACCACACACTCATATGCCAGCGTTGCGGTCCTAACTCATGAACTCTGATTTTAGCCATTACGCAAATCTCATTACAAAAAAAGTATAGTCTTCGGGTGTATTAAAACGCACAAACCATTGGTCATCGTCATCATCACCCCAAGCATATCGTTGTGCTTTGGCATTAAACTCGGTAAGCAGCACAACTTCATTAAAAGCACCTTTGCTCTTACAATAAGTCGCAAAGTTTTTCCACATGGTGTTGGTTGAATCACTCCAATTTTGTGGAATCCAAAAACCATTTTCAAAATTTAAATCCATCATCGTGTCTTCCAATGCACTACAAATAAAACCGCATCTTCACTGCTATTAAATGTCCAGTGTATGCCATCATTTTCTACGGGTTTCTTGTCCCATATTCCCTTACAATTATCCATACACCATTTAATTTGGTCATAGGTTGCTCTTGGTGATAGTGGATATGTTTTAATTAAGATGCTGACCATCGTGCTACAAATAACGCTGCTATTTCCTTATTAGGAAATGTAATCCAATAACTTTTACCAGTGAAAGTATCTACTTTCCAATCCCTACCATACACATAACCTTGCTCTTCCATCCAACGAATAATATCTGGAATAGGATGCAGTTGTTCAAACCCAGTTTCATAATATAACCACTTGTGCAGCATACCATCTGATATGTCAATATCATAAGTCATTTATAATTGCCCAATTAAGATGCTCATATTCATCGTGCCAAATAGGTTTAGATTTAAGTAATTCATCATCACCTAATACAATCCAACTTGGCTCTGCACACTGCGCATACTCTAACCAAATGATACGCTCGGATATAGCACATCTGTGCGGAAATAACGCAAACTTACGTTTAAAATTCAAATAATTTTTAAGGTCATTTTTAATAGGTTTCATACAAACCTCAATGCAAAATATAAGATAATACTTTCATCAACCGTGTCATCAAACTCTACCGCAAATCGCACATTGCTCATATAACGAGTAGGTTTATTGACAACTTTCCAATGCTCACCCTCTGGCATATTGTCTAGACCTTCGTAAATAGCACTGCGATTGGTAACTGGACTAACATTGCGTTCTAGCCATACTAATACATCAGTTAAACTATGTTTGGTATCTATTATAATTAAACGACTGCTCATAGCATTAAGGGGTGGTTTCCCACCCCTTTTCCCTTACCATTCACGAACTTCAAGGATGTTTTCGGGTCGGAAACCCAACTGGTTTTGTTCAAACCGAATGCAAGCTACCTCAAAATTACGGGCGATACAATCAAAGATACCGCCACATTCCATCTTAAACACAAACCGCTTCATATCAAACTCCCTTTGCTACCATTGCATCATCATACCGTTCAAGGGCATGACCAAGTTCCTCATACATTGCACGATCAAGATTATCTGCATAATCACGAAGGTCGTTAGCAATATAATGAATTTCTACAAGCGTTTCCGCCTGTGAAATTTCAGAACGCTTGTGCCGTGCAAGAACGGACTCAATACGTGCGGCGAGAGAAGTTGCTTCATTGACGGTCATTTGTTTTCTCCATTGCTTATATTATGAATATAACACAGATTTAAAGGTTGTCAAGCATTATTTTTGATGGAAAGCAAAAAATGTGACCCATTCGTTAACCATTTTTCTTCGGTTGAAAACTCATGATATTCATGAATATTAAGATCATTTTCCTTAATAATATCTAATAGTTTTCCATCTTTTAAATTTCTTGTACTGTTCATTATTAACATATTTTTATTAAAATTTAAAAATACCTTGTTAATATCAAGATGGACAATCACATAAAATAAACATAAAATGTCAAAATTATGTTTGTTATCGATAAAATCTTCTATATTTTGATTAATATATTCTATCTCACAATTTATCTTTTTCTTGGGTAAAAAATAAAATTCACTATTTAAAAATTTTTTTTGTTTTTCTAAGAGTGTTAAATCTGGTTCTACAGATATAATTTTCTTTGGTTTAAAAAAAGATAATAGCGGAATCATTCTTCCTAGCCCAGAACCAGCGTCAACTATGATTTTATCATAAAAAAAATCCTTATAATTGTTTTTATTAAACCAACTTATTAACTCAGTTTTTTGGTGATTGTTTATAATGTCAACCCACGTTTTTTGTGGATCAAGTGTATTTTTTCCAATATATGTGGTATGCTCTTCTAACTCACTATAGATTTTTTTATTCGCCATCTTCTTCCTCGGCTTCATTCATGTCAAGTTCATCCTCAAGATCGTCCTCATTGGCTTCTGCCCATGATTCCATATCGTCAATAATGCCCATATTATCCAAAATATCGCTAGGAATGCGTTCCTTAGCATCGTTAATATCGTCACCAATTTCATATTGGTCATCGCCACTTTCACTGCTCCACTTACCACAGAAACTACCGCCTGGTTCATAGTAATAAGCATTAATATCAAATCCTGCAATATTATCATACCATTCGGTAGGTGGTGACCATGCTGTATCAAACGAGAATGACACAGTTTTGCCATCATTGCTCAATTCAAACATTTCTTCGGGAACTTCGGAGATATCCCACTTGGTCCCCCAATTATCAATAGACCATTCATACCAACTTGGATAGCCAAATTGTTCCTGATTGCGAGCAGTGATAGCGTTACGGCGTTGTTCATAGTCATCACCGATGGGTGCTTCTTCAAGCAACTCTTGTGGTATAGGAAGAAATTCATTGAGCAACTTGCCCTCTTTGGCAGCATTTACGAGACGGGTAATCTGTTCTGGGTCTTCGTGGGTGAAAGTGACACGGTTATCGCACCAATTTGGCATAAAAATCTCCTGTTTTTGACTTATATTATGAATATAACACAGATTTTATAGTTGTCAAGCATTATTTTTTAGGTATATCGTATTTATGTAGGTCACGTCCCTTGATCATAGAAGCAAGTTTTTGTGGATATGCCTTGCCTGTGTCTGTATAATTAATCAGTTTTGGAACTAGTGCTAAACCTGTGATTGGCTTGCCACTTTTACGTATGGCAGCACGAGTAGCACGAAAATCATCATAGGCATCGTGCGTATTCAGATTGGTCATATAAGCAGCAATGCTTTGATTTGGTGTATCAAATGCACGATAGCGTTCGCCATACGGTCCTTCTACGCCGCCACTTTTTGCCCAAGATTTCTGACCATAGAAAGCATTTGAACTGCGTGTTTTTTCATCTTGTCCCCAAGTACTTTCAATTGCTGCTTGTGCTAGCGCAATACTTGGTGGAATGATATCAATCTTTTCAAGTAAGTCATATAGATTATCTTCACCATACTTTTGTGTAAGTCCATACACCCATCCATTTTCTTCTTGTGGAAGTTTTTTGCCACTCTTAATATACTTTATATCACGAATAAGACGGCTACGTTCACCTAATATCTTATTATTTTCTGCTTGAATTAGTGGTAGAACAGTTTGTGTAAAGGCGGCAACACGTTGATCTACAGTCATCTTATCAACATCTGCTAACCCTTTTGGAAAGTTAGGATTAACACGCTTCTCTGCTTTTTGTGGCTCTGCTTGCTTCACAGTGTCGCTTTGTTGCGTTTGTTGCGTTTGGGCCACAGTAACGGGAGCCTCTGGTGATTTTGGAGCATTTAGGGCAGAATATCCACCAAAACCAAGACCGCCAGCAACTGCACCTGCCGCTGCAAGGCGTTTTAACCTATCTGTCATCGGACCTTCGACCAGTTCTTCGTCGTATAATTCACTTAGTAGCATTAAAATATTTATTGATTTTTAATGCATTTTATAATAAGGTAGATTTTCTAGACTAAATACTATGCTTCCAAAATCACATGGTGAGTGAAGCATGGCGACGATACTGTCAAATTAAACTTACGGAGTTAAAACCTAACGTTGCCTCAACAAATATTAATTAATAATATAGGTTGAAAAATAATTAGACAAAACTCGTTGTCTATGATATAACCAAACATCTGAAAGGAAAATATAATGAAGAACTTTATTACAACTACTATGGCTCTATTGGCTCTTACTGTTGCTGCAAATGCAACTGATCTACCAAGCAAGAAGACTGCTCCTACTCCTCCAGTAGCGGCTGCTGCTCCTGCTGCTAGCGTTGACAGCTTGACTGTAACTTACGGTCAAGACCTTGGCAATAACTTTGGTGCAAAGGTTGATGATGCTTATGGCGTAACCTACAAGCACAGTCTTGGTGGTGGTTTCTCTGTAAGTGGTGCAGCAAGCACTACTCAGGCTCCAAGTGCACTTGTAAAGCAGAATCTTGAAGCACAAGTTGGCTACGCACTTCCAGCATTTGCTGGTATTGCTGTAAGCGGCAAGGTTGGCGTCGGTGAACGTTTCCTCGACACTGGCAACTTCCCATACGTTGCTGTATATGGTAATGCAGACTATAAGGTAATGGACGGTCTAACTCTAAATGCTGTTCAGTATCGTTATCGTAGTGCAATTGACACTGGAACTTATGGTTACCAGAGTCATCGTCTTGGAACTGGTGTAACTTATGACATCAATTCAACTTACAGCGTAAGCGCAACTGTATATCGTAGTTTTGATACTTCAACAAGTTTCAATGCAACTGGCGATGCTTTTGCATTCGGTCTAACTGCTAAGTTCTAATTGTTTAGAACATAGATAAGATTAAGGCGGGAATTTTTCCCGCCTTTTTTATTGTTTAAATTTTTTTAATAAAGACACAATTTTGTGCCATCATCTATGTCCCAAGATTGGGTAGATGGTTTATTTAATTTGTTATAATTTTCACGACAAGAACCGCTGCCTGGTTTCTGCTTTCCGATCCATAGAATATCTTCAAGCGTATAATCACGTATCCATGTGTGCGTATTAGTATAATATGTATAAACTAATCTTCGCTTCTCTGCTTTTGTGCCATAAAAACGGTAATACCATTCACGATTGCCTATGAAAACATCAGTATTGCCAAGATTACTTTCTACCTTACATGAATCATAATGTAAAATTTCACCTACCCAATCGCAATCTTGTGCGTGAGCAGAAGTAGTTAATAGTAAGGCAAGTATTCCCAATATATAACGCACTCATTATTTAATGAGTTTATTGTTTTTTCATTAAACGGGCAATTTTTGCCTTGGCATCTTCGGCAGATTTAGGAAAATTCTGCAGAGAAATTGACATTTTTTGAACATCTTCTGTTGCTGGTTTAGGCAAGGTTATGGGCGGTTTAACGGGTAAATCGTTCTCATAATCATATCCATCTCGCTCCCGCTGTTCGGCGGTAGCGATCCAATGGTCTAGTTCCCACATTGATTCTGCAAGGTTCCAGACCAACATGAACCCTAATAGGAATAAAACGAAGATTAACATCCACATTCTCTTAATTTACCATAATTGGGCTATTTGTCAAGGGTTTTTTTAACCCTAATATAATTAAAAATAATGCTTGACAAATCTCTAGGACATGGTATTTTAAGTCATGGGGCAATGTATGCCCCCTTTTGGGCAAGGTCTGCCCGTGACAACGAGGAGTTTACTATGGAATATCGCAGTTATTATTTCGGATACGGAATGAACACCCACCCTGAGCAGATGGCAAAGCGTTGCCCCGATGCTACCCTAGTAGGTGTTGCCTATCTGAACGACTATCGTCTTGTGTTTCGTAACCATGCCGATGTTGAGATTGATACAGGCAGCATTGTCAGTGGCGTGTTATGGGAAGTAAGCGATAGTGATATGATTGCGCTTGACCGTCTTGAAGGTTTTCCAACTTATTACTTGCGTCAGCGTGTGTTGGTTCAAACTGAGACCGAAGCATATATTGCTTGGGTTTATAGCATGGCTGATCAAGACTATGAAATGACACCTAGCACATCATATTATGATATGTGCACCGAAGGTTATACACATCATGGTGTGCCTACTGCACAGTTGGTAGAGGCTATGGAAGCAGCACCTACGCAGAAATATGTTGACACAACCTATGATTACGGGTATGACTACTTTAATGACCATTCATGGGAACGGTTTGATAATGGTCATATTGATGACAAGTATGATCGCTATGTGTCGCAACACTATGGTTTCTATGACCGCAATTTGGAGAAGTAAGTAATGGCTAAGTCCGCACTACAGTTAAGAACTAAACCTAAGAAGACGATTGTTCGTCAACCTAAGTTTATGGACGAAAAGTTCACTGGTCCAGAACCAGTGTGGACTGATGCTAAGAAATGGTCTCCTGACAAACTACGTCAGGAAATTACCCATGCCCTATATTTCTACAACTACTACATGAGCGCCGCTGATATGCGCAAGCACGTTGTAGAGTTTGGGCAGAATCATTTGCAATGGGGCAAGGCTGAGATTGCTGCTTTTGCTGAATGTGAAGACAGTCGTGTTGGCATTACCATTGGCAGTGTTTCCAAGATGATACTACGTGGTTGTCCAATGTCGCCTGATGCTGAGTTCATCACCGCAAAGATTGCCGAACTGTTGGCATATGGCAATGTTCGTATTGCTGAAAAGAAGCAAGTGGTTGAGAAACCTGTTGCCAAGCGTAATGTGCAAGATCATATGCGTGATAAATTGGCTGATACTATTGGCGACTTGGAAGTTATGTTTGATGCAATGATGGAAGGTGCCACCGATGTACCTGACTTCATGGCTTACTTCCGTGAAGGAAATATGCCACAGGCATTTGTTGCTCGTATTCGTGAAAAGTATAGTGATCAGTATGCAGAGTTGCTTGAAGGACAAGACAAGAAGGGCGATGCTGCTCTGCGTGAAGCCTACTCTTGGATGACTAAGCCAGTGTTCAAGCGTTATGATGCCTGGTATAAGGCACTGTTTGACGCACTCACAACCTATGGCGTAGTCAAGGCTGCTGTTCGTAAGGTTCGTAAGGCTCGTCCACTAAGCAAGGAAAAGGTCGTTAAGAATGTCAAGTACATGAACGAGTTTAAAGAACTCAATCTTGTATCCATTAACCCTACCGATATCATTGGTGCCACTGAATTGTGGGTATACAACACCAAGACTCGTAAGATTGGCAAGTATACGGCTGCTGTAAGCAGTGGCGTATTAGGCATCAAGGGCAGCACTATTCTTGGCTTTGATGAAAAGTTGAGTGTGGCAAAGACACTACGCAAGCCACAAGAACAGATGAAGGCATTTATGGGTGCGGGTAAAATCCAACTCCGTAAGTTCATGGATGGTATTCGTGCTACAGAAATTGCCTTGACAGGTCGTCTAAACGGTGATACAGTAATTCTTAAATCAATCAAGTAAGGTGATTTATGAAATACGACGGCGGATATCTGCATAAGCATGTGCGTTGGGTAAAATTAGATAAGCGTAATAGATTATATTCACGATATAGTCATCGCATATCTGCTCGTGATATGGGACAGATTCATAAATTACACGGATACTTTACCAGCAATTATGATTCATATACTTCAAGTTGGTGGGGTGATAATGCGCCACAGATTTATAGGCAGTGTGAAACAATGTTTCATCATAATTTTTACTTGAATGAAGAAGACTTGGTGAAACTTATCATAGGATATCCAGAATGACAAACTATAATCACTACCGCACTATCAACGACCTTACTGGTCTTGCTAATAAACTTGGGTTTGAAATTACTCCAAGTCGTGGTGCATACAATTCTTATGCCTATGAACAAAGTAGTGGCACGGATTTTGCACTTACCGTTCCAAAAGATGATGGTGATATATTACCAATCTATACACGTGGTGTAATGATATACAGTGGCACGGCAGAAGATTGTATTCACTTTATGCATGGTTGGATGAAGTATCGTGAGTATATTAGTATTCTTGGCTTTAAAGACAAGACTATTGCTGACCGTGAAGAAAAGTTGGCAAGCAAGCGTAAAATGGATCGTATGACAAAAGCAGTCGTAGATGGTAAAGACCCAGGTCCAGATTGGTATGAAGGTAAAGAAGATGAAGATATGCCCTTCTAAACCTATCACGGTTTTTCGCACTAGTTTACATCCAAGTTTATATGGATTTACTAAAAAAAGAGCATTGGAAGATGCAAAAAGTGAAGCCAATATATTATGGCATCAATTTAGCACAAATTATAAATGGGTATGGGAGAATGCCATTAAGGACACCGTAACTTTCCATGCCCATTTTGATATTGCATCACTTGAATATCGTGTAGCCGTTACCGCAAAATTTGAACCAGAAGACTTAACTTACTATCTCATGGCATTTGAAGTAGCGTAAATAACGGTATGATAGTTCATCGTTTCCGTATGGGTGATGTAGAAGATGCCCAACTCTATGCTGCTGGTCCTATAATAGAATGGCAAAAGAGTGAGGCTGGTGCGTGGGTAATGGAACACGCACTGCAAACTCCACTATTCAGAACAAACATAAACAGTCCTGATGGTTATATTGGTTATGTAGTAACTATTGAAGCAGATTTTACACCAGAAGATGAAGTTTATTTTCATCTTCGTTGGGGCGATGAACTTATCAGCCATCGCCGTGATTGGGATACTCGTTAGTCATAAATATTTGTATGGCAACCTTACAAGAACTTAAAACCGAAGTATTTGATTATGTGCGATACAGTCTTGGCGACGGTATGGTAGATGTTGAACTTGATCCTATTCATTTTGAAACATCATTATCACAGTCTCTAATACGCTATCGTCAACGCAGCGCAAATAGTGTTGAAGAAAGCTATTCATTTTTAGAACTACTGCATGATACCAATACCTATACGCTGCCACAAGAAGTTATAAGCGTTCGTAACGTATACAAGCGTAATATTGGTGCTAACAGCGGCACAAGTTCGCAGTATGAGCCATTTGAAGCAGGTTTCGTAAACTTCTATATGATCCAAAGTGGTCGTGTTGGTGGTTTATCAACCTACTATCTTTATAGTGCTTTTCTTAAAGAAGCAGCAAAGATGTTTGGTGGTTTCTTAAATTATCAGTTTAATACTACTACAAAAGAAATTACAATTATGCGCCGTCCACGTAGTGATAAAGAAACTATTCTGCTATGGACTGAAAATTATAAGCCAGATATCATTCTTCTTCAAGATATCTATAGCAAGCCATGGTTACGTGAATATACGCTTGCTCGTTGTATGCTAATGCTTGGGGAAGCACGTAGTAAGTTTGCTACGTTACCTGGTCCACAAGGTGGCAGTTCACTAAATGGAACTGACTTGCTTACACGTGGTCAAGCCAAGATTGATGCACTTGAATTAGAATTAACAAATTATATGGCTGGTGAAACTCCAATGTGGTTTGTTATCGGATAATATTTGACATTTCCTTAATTCTTTGATAAAGTAAAATCATGAAAATTATTGGTGTATGCGGTCTTATCGGTGGTGGCAAAGGAACCGTTGCGGATATCCTTGTTAAAGAGCATGGCTTTCAAAAAGTAAGTTTTGCTGACAGTCTTAAGGATATGATTGCCGCCGTATTTGGGTGGCCTCGTCATTTGCTTGAAGGTGATACAGCAGAAAGCCGTGAATGGCGTGAACAGCGTGATGATTGGTGGGCAGAACGTTTAAATTTGCCTTGGCTTACGCCTCGTTGGGTTCTACAATTTTGGGGAACCGATGTTTGCCGTGAAAATTTCCATGAAGATATTTGGATTGCAAGTTTAGAAAATAAACTTAGAAAAGTTGTTAATGGTTCATTTGAATACAGCAACATTGTTATTCCAGACACACGTTTCCCCAATGAAATCAACCTAATTCGTCGTCTTGGTGGAGAAGTATGGGCAGTCCAACGTGGTGATTATCCTGACTGGATGGTAAATCTTCTTAAACACGGCGAAGAACCACTTGACATTCATTCAAGTGAGTGGTCGTGGGTCAATGCAAATATGAACCACGTTATCAAAAATGATGGAACTATTGAAGATTTACAAACTGCTGTTACAAATTTGTTATAATATCCATACTTAACCTTTTAAAAACACCCATTTTAATCTATTCCGCTAAATATTAGCAACACCTTAAAGGAATAGACCCTATGGCAACTCTCGTATCTCCTGGCGTATCAGTAACAGTAATTGATGAAAGCAATTACGCACCAACTGGTCCTGGCACAGTCCCTTTTATTCTACTTGCTACAGCACAAGACAAGAATAGCACTGCCGGTGGCATTGCAACTTATACTACTAGTAGCACAGTAAACACACTTCAATTGGTTTCAAGCCAAAAAGAATTACTAAGCAACTATGGCTTGCCAATCTTCCCTACTGATGCAAGCGGAAACCGTCTATTTGGTAGTGAACTTGCTGAATACGGTTTGATGGCTGCTCACAGTACACTTGGTATTACCAATCAGGCATATATTCTTCGTGCCAATGTAAACCTTGGTCAGTTGAGTGGCAGCAGCAACCGTCCATATGCTGATCCTACTGGTGGAACACAATGGCTTGATACTGCAACTACTAGTTGGGGTATTTTCCAATGGGACGCTACGAATCAAGTATTCAATTCACAAACTCCTCTTGTTATTACAAGCACAACACAACTTACTGGTGGTGTTCCTTATAGCAATGTTGGAACTGTTGGAACATATGCTGTTGTTGCAACTGATGTTAAGAACCCAATTTATCAGAAGATGTATGATAATTCTTGGCAGACAATCGGTAGTAATGCATGGATGGCAAGAACACCAACTATTGTTGGTAATTCACAGGCAACTACTCTTACACTAACAAATGCTATTAGTCTTAACGGAACAACTTTCACTATTGCAAACACAAGCGTTGCTAACCTTGTTGCAACTATTAATAGTGCTGCACTTCCTGGCGTTAATGCAAAACTACTCAATGGTTACTTCAACTTATTTGCCAATGCGTTGGCAAGAAGTGATGGTAGCAATGCCGATGGTAAGATTGCTATTAGTAATTCAGCAGGTCAACCACTTACAAATCTTGGTATAACTGGCGGAACTTACTATGATGCAGCCCTAAGTTATGGTGCACACTATAGCGTACCTGCATGGAAAAGTACTGATAGTACTCCACGTCCAAGTGGCAGTATTTGGTTAAAAACTACTGCTGTAAATAGTGGTGCAAACTTCACTGTATATCGTTGGAACAGTGCTACAATGAATTGGGATGCTATTCCTGCGCCAGTTTATCAACATCGTCGTATTGCAACATACAATATTGATCCAACTCTTGGTGGTTTAGGTATTGCAACAGATACACTATTTGTGAAGTATGATATTCTTGGAAATAATACTGGTACATTTAAATTGCTACAATGGATGGGTACTGGTACGCCACTTACTGTAACAGGTACAGTATCAGCACCAACATTCACTGCAAATGATGCATTTACAATTCAGGTAACAACTCCTGGTAGCAGTGCACTAAGCAGCACTTATACAGTAACTTTAAGTGGTACTACTGCGGCAAGTTTTGTAAGCGATGTGTTAGCATTGAATATTCCATATTTGACTTGTACATTAACAAGCACAAATAATATTCAATTTGGTCATACAAATGCTGGTGATATTGTGTTTGTAAACACTACCAATACACCACTAACTACTGCTGGTATTACTACAAGTACAACTAATATATATGATGATGCTGGTAATGGTACTCTAACAGGAACTTATTGGCAGCCTGCTGAATACCTATATCAACAATCAACTGCACCAGTTGTTGCGCCAGATGATGGCACATTGTGGTATTATGAAACTCCACTTGAAGTAGATGTTATGATTAACAACGGTACTATTTGGAAAGGCTATAAGAACGTAACTAGCGATAGCCGTGGTTATAACCTAAGCAACACCGATCCACTTGGACCAATCATTAGCAGCAGCAAGCCAACTACACAAACCGATGGCACTGCACTTGTATACGGCGATTTGTGGGTTTCAACTGCTGATCTTGAAAATTATCCAACAATCTATCGTTGGCAGCGTTATAATGGCACTGACCAATGGATTCTTCTTGATAACACTGATAACACTACAGAAAGCGGTATCCTATTTGCTGATGCTCGTTGGGATACTAATGGTAAATCAGACCCTGCACTTGATGCAAAGCCAACTATTGTTAGTTTGTTAACAAGCGATTATGTTGATTTGGATGTTCTTAACCCACAACTATATCCACGTGGTATGATTCTATTCAATACTCGTCGTAGCAGTTACAATGTTAAACAATATATTTCAAGCAAGTTTAACAGTACAAACTATCCATTACAAACTCTTCCAGATGTTGCTGCAACTTGGAGCAGTGTAAGTGGTAAGAATGCTAATGGAACTCCATATATGGGTCGCAAGGCTGTTCGCAATGTTGTAGTAAGTGCTCTTAAACAAGCAGTAGATAACAGTACAACTGCTCGTGAAGATCAAATTAACTTCAATCTACTTGTATGTCCTGGTTATCCAGAACTTACTAGTAACCTAATAAGTCTAAACAATGATCGTCGTAATACTGGCTTTATTCTTGCTGATACTCCAATGGGTCTATCAAGCGATACTACTAGTGTAAACAATTATATCACTAATAGTGCAGGAGTAAGTTCCAGTGATGAAGAAGGTCTAGCAACAAGTGATAGTTATACTGCGGTATTCTATCCAGGTGCTGCTTATACCAATGCACTTGATGGTGTTGGACAGGTAGTTGTGCCAATCACTCACGCAATTCTACGCATGGTTATTAAGAGTGACCAAGCAAGTGCTCCATGGTTTGCTCCAGCGGGTGCTCTGCGTGGTAAGATTGATAACGTAACAAAGATTGGTTATGTTGATCGTGTAACTGGTAAGTTCTATAGTATTGGAACAAGCCAAGGTCTACGTGATCTATTGTATAGCAACAATGTTAACCCAGTTGCAGTGTTCCCAACAGAAGGTATCCTCAACTATGGTAACCACACTCGTCAGGCAACTGCTACTGCACTTGACCGTATCAACGTTGCTCGTTTGATTAACTATCTACGTTACAACCTTGAGCGTCTTGCTAAGCCATTGGTGTTCGAGCCAAATGATACTATTACTCGTAACGAAGCAACAAATGCAGTTGCTGGCTTGCTGAATAATATCGTTGCTCAACGTGGTATCTATGACTACCTAGTAGTTTGCGATACTACAAACAATACACCTGCTACCATTGACCGTAACGAATTGCATATTGATATTGCAATTGAACCAACAAAGGCTGTAGAGTTCATCTATATCCCTGTTCGTATCTTGAATACTGGTGCAATTGCTGGCACTGGTGCAGGTCTTGGTGGTCTAAGCAATAGTACTACAAGTCTAATGACTACTGCAACCATATAAGGTTGTTAAAATAATTAATAAAAAGCCGCTAGCAATAGCGGCTTTTTTTATACCCCCAATTAAAAGTGAGCAAAGTAATATAAATACTTCTATAGGAGAATCAGATGGCAGTTGCATCATTACTCAACATGACAGTTCCTGTTGCCAGTAATAGTGACCAGAGTGCAGGTAACCAAGGCTTATTAATGCCTTTGCTAAAGTATCGCTTTAGAGTTACATTTCTAAACTTTGGCGTTACTAGCCCAACTACAGAACTAACTAAACAGGTTATGAGTTTCACACGTCCTAACCTAAACTTTAACCCAATCACTATTGACTTGTATAACAGTAAAATGTATCTACAAGGCAAACCAGAATGGCAAACTGTTAGCGTAGAACTACGTGACGATGCCAATGGTAGTGTGCGTCTACTTGTTGGTGAGCAATTGCAGAAGCAGTTTGACTTTGCTGAACAGGCAAGTGCAGTCAGTGGTATTGATTATAAGTTCATTACCCAGTTTGAAGCACTTGACGGCGGCAACGGTGCCAATGGTCCAACTACGCTTGAAACTTGGCAGTTGTATGGTTGCTTTATTCAAGAAGTTAACTATAATAACTTTGATTATCAAAGCAATGATCCAGCAACTATCAGCATGACATTGCGTTATGATAATGCGTTACAAGTACCAACAACTACAGGCGTTGGAAAGACAGTAACAAGAACTCGTGGGGCTAGTATCACTGGCTAAAGGTTAAACAATGGCTAGTTTACTTGGTTCCATCCTCAATAGTTTACTACACGGCGGCGAAGTGCATGATTATGCACACGCCGCCCAAGTTTTTCGCACCAACAATTTTAGCCGTGCTCCAAAATCCAAATATCTTTTTTATGTAAACTTTGTCCTTGCATCAGATGTGCCAAATTACATTGATGCCAGTGAAATTGGTTATCTTGTTAAAACAGTTGACCTTCCTAAGTTTACTATGGATGTAAAAGATTTAAATCAATATAATCGCCATGTTTATATTCAAGACAGAATTAAGTATGAGCCAGTTAATATAAAATTTCACGATGATAACAGTAATGGTCTTCGTGAACTATGGCAAAATTATTACAATTATTATTATGCTGATGGAAAATATGGGTTTAATGATTATCAATATGATGATCGTTATCAAGATCGTTTGCACAGTTCTTGGGGCTTAGATAATGGCAGTCTAACGCCGTTCTTTAGTGCAATTGAAATTTATAGTATGTTTGGTGGCGAAAGCAATAAGATTACACTAATGAATCCTGTGATTACAAGTTTTCAACATGATACTCATGATTATAGTGAAGGACAGGGCATAATGGAAGCTACTATGCAAGTTCGTTATAACGGTGTAACTTATGAACAAGGATACACAGGCGGTATACCTGGATTTAATGACAGTGCGTTCTATGATAATAATTTAAGTGGATTAAGTGGACAATATGGACGTGGTTATTATGTAAATCCAATAACTGGTGGGTTAGAACCACAAGGTCAAGATTTTTATAACCAATCACAATTGCGTCAACAAGCACGGGGCAGTTTTGGATTTGCTGATCAAACTAATCAATATTATCCATCAACCAATACTGGATTTAGTCAGCAAGAAATTGAAAGCATTATCAACAATAATGCAAGCAATCAAAATGGTGCAGATACAGTATTTCCATTAGCAAATACAATAAGTCCAAGTTTTTCACAAAATTCACCTGATAGACAACCTATCTTTAATCCTGATTCTGCAACTGGATTTATAAACCCTGATCAGCCAAGTTTATCACCTTCAACAGTTAATCCTTTTAGTGATGGCAGTTATCAAAGTGGTTTATGGAATCAAGGATATAGCATAGACCAAATTAACGGTGCTAGCAACTTTGTAGATACAGTTCCACAAACAACACTTGACCAATATGGATTTCAAAATACCATAACTGCACAAACCGTTATTGCTCAACAATATATTGATAATCCAACAAATGTTATTGGTGTTGGAACTATAAACTATGGACAACCAAATAGCATACCAAGCATGATTGATTTTAACAATCCAGCCGCTCCTGTTAATCCAATATATACTGGAGCAAGTTGGCAACAAACATTGTTAAGCAGTGGATATAGCACAAGTGACATTGCACTCGCTTCAACACAGATCGCACAACTTAATGTAGCACCAGGCACAGACCTAGTTCCTGTTGCAAAAAATTATATTGCTTACAGTAAAAATAACGTTGCATAAATATTTTCATGGCAAACATACCAAGCACGACCCAACCTACAGATACAAAAGTATTCTTTAATGGATATTTCAGTCAGCCAATGCAAGTTAGTGATGCTGTGTGGGGGCAAGTATATGGTTACTTCTATACATTAACAAATAGTAGCGATGCTGCTGGTGCTCTTGCACAAAGTGTTATAGCACTTACCTATAATAACAACCTTGAACCACTGACAGTATTGCAACAGTTTCAGGCAGCACCAAATAGTACAAATATAAAAGAATTGTTGATTAGTTTCTTTAACAGTGCAAAAGGTTCTACGAGTAAGTTAGGTTATAAGAGAAACAATGCAACTGCTCCACTAGTTTCTCGAAATATTATTGCATGAGTCTAAAGTATAGTCAAGGGCTGTTCACTCCTAAAAATCCAGAAAAGTATGCAGGTCGTGGCAGTATAAGATACCGCAGCAGTTGGGAATTAAAATTTATGACCTTTCTTGACACTCATCCAAGTGTTAAGAATTGGGCAAGTGAAAGCATCTCTATACCTTATGTTAATCCTGTTGTTGGTAAAACTAAAAGTTATGTTCCTGATTTTTTTGTAGTTTATGAAGATGTAAACAAAAATTTACATGCAGAACTTGTAGAAATTAAGCCTCATAAGGAAACAAGTTTAGAAGCCGCTGGTCGCAGTCAACGAACCCAAATACAAGCGGTTGTGAACCAAGCAAAGTGGAAAGCAGCAGCAGAATGGTGCCAACGTCAGCAAATACAGTTTAGAGTTATTACCGAACATGATATGTTTGCTGGTACCAAGAAGAAAAAACGATAATTAATAGTATGACAGAAAAATTAGAAAATCTTTTTAACTTACCATCGGCACAAAGCAAAGAGGTTGTAGAAGCCTTAGAGAACGCACACCAAATTGAAAGTTCATTGCCACAAGTAGCAGAAGATGCTCTGGACAAAGACCTTGACCAATTAGCAGATCAAGCAGTAGAGAGTTTTGAAAACTTACAATCGCTTGGAATGAATGTAGAAGCCAGGTTTGCAGCACCAATATTTGAAGCAAGTGCCAAAATGCTAACTGCAGCCGTTACTGCAAAATTAGGCAAGGTTCAGAAAAAGTTAAAGCAAACTGAAATTCTACTTAAGATGCAGAAGATGCAGCATGATATGAATAAGGATGCTGGCGGCGATGATTCTCTTAATGTTGAAGCACAAGTATTTGACCGTAACGAACTGTTATCTACATTTAGAAATAAAGATAAATAATAGTGTAGGTCACGGGTTGCCGCCCCACCTACTCTATGTTTATAAGGAACACAGCGCAATGGTATTTACCAGCACTAATCCGCCAAGCGGATATTATGTATATGCCTATATAAGAGCAAGTGACTTAACGCCTTATTATATCGGTAAGGGAACAGGAAAAAGAGTTTATGCTAGACATAATGGCATATCTGTTCCAAAAGATCAGTCTAAAATTATTATACTTGAACACAATTTAACTGAAATAGGTGCATTAGCAATAGAACGCCGCTTAATTCGTTGGTACGGTAGAAAAGATATTGAAACTGGTATATTATTAAATAAAACTGATGGCGGAGAAGGCGCAAGCGGTGGAAAGTTTAATGTAGGAAGAAAACATTCAGCAGAAACAAAAGCAAAGATTAGTGCGGCACATAAAGGAAAACCATCGTGGCACAAAGATAGAAAAAAATCACAAGAGTTTTGTGAAAAATTAAAAAAAGCAAATATTGGTAAGAAACATTCACCTGAAACATTAGAAAAATTATCTGCTGCAAAACAAGGTGAAAAACACAATATGTATGGTACTAAACAATCTGCTGAAACAATTGCAAAAAAAGTAACGACTAGAAAACAAAACGCAAAACCTTTATCAGATGAATCAAGAGCAAGAATATCTGCGGCACAAAAAGCACGATTTAATAAAAACTTTCCGAAAGCAATAAATACTTAATAAAAAAGGTTTAACAATGAAAACCCTAAGACAATATATTTCAGAAACCGAAAAGAAATATGGTTTCCGTGTTAAAATTGCAGAACAATTTTCCAAAGAACAAATGGAAAGTTTGCAAAAAGTATTAGCACGTTGGAATCTCGAAGCTATCAGTGAACCAAAGCACTTGCCAGTAAGCGAAGATCATACAGGATTCTTGCATCTTAAAGCAACAGATTTGTATATGATTGATTTAGTTGTTCAGTATCCAGCAACTCCTGCTGAGATTCAAGCAGCAATTCACGAGGCAACACAAGTATCACTGAGTAGAATTTTAGTTCTTACGCCAAACCAAGAAATTTTAGCAGCACCAATGGTTCCAGAAGCTGATGGTCAGGCAATTCTTGAGAAGAATTATCCAGAACAAAAAGCACCGCAGTTGCTTGCAGATTTAGCAAACGCTATTGCTTCAACTTCAATTGAATATCCTTTTGCAGTAAAGCCAACTGTAGGCAAAACTTCAAATGATTTTCCACAGAGCAACACTAGTCCTGTCGGAACAAGAAAAAATAAACTACCACCACTACCAAGCAGAGCAGGACAACGATAATGCAAATGATTGATGTAATAAAGAAATTACAAGAAATACAAGGACGCAGCCCAGAAGAACTTGGTCGTGCTATCAGTAGTGTTGCAAAGTTAAACACTATTACACCAACTGAGCAGAAGGTTGTTGAAACAAAGACAACAATGCCATCAACAAGCAATGGTTCTTATATGGTTGATGTTCTATCAAAGCTACGTGAACTTGAATCACGCAGTCCAGAAATGGCACATGCTATTCAGAATGCTACTAAAATGGGAGCACCTGTTGCAGAAGGCATTGAAATTAAGACAAGCGGCGATGATGCAATTCTAGCACAGATTCTTAAACTTGCTGGTATGGTAAATGGTGTTAACTCACCTGATATGGCTGGCGCACCTGGCGATGTACCTGGTGCTTCTCCAATGGGCGGCGGTATGCCAGAAATTCCAAGCGATCATGCAATGGTTCCTAGCGAACCAGTAGAACCTATGGGTCTTCCATCTGTAGGTGCAAATCTTCCAAGTATCGATGGCGGTCCTAGCATGGATATTGATATGAGCATGGATAGCGATTTGCCAATTGGTATGAGCGGTCCAGAGACAATTGAAGATGCAGCAGAGCGTCCTTATACCAATAGTCCACACGAAATGACTAAAGGTATTTCAGCAGCAGTGCCAAAAGGCAATGGTATTCATCGTCCAAAGGCAACTTATCCAAAGGTTGCTGGCGGCGATAACCCAACACATGTAGCAGTAAGTTTTGACTAAGGAATCACAATGAACTTTCTAGATTATGTAGCACAAGTAGACAGAGCAATGAAGGCACCAGTTACTGGTGATGTTGTAAACATTGAACTTAACAGTGTTACAAGTGTTCTAGCAACAGTAGTTGAACACAGCGACAAGCATGTAACAATCGCACTTGACAATGCTGCTTGGAATTTACTAGATCGCAATCGTCTACTAAGTGAAGGCACGGCACAACAAATGGCAGAGTTTGTGTTGACATTTGAACGTGATGGCAGCAAGGTTCAAAAGAAGTTCCTTCATCAACCTCCAATGGAAGCTGCTGGCATTACTCCAGATTTTGTTCGTAACATTGCACCAGCAAATAAAATCAGTGAAACAATGAAAGAACAAGGTTACAAATTACGTCATGCAAGTGCAAGCCTTGTAGAAACAGACCAACTTCCAGAAAGCGAAGTAACAGTAATTGCACGTAATCCAAGTGCAACAGAAGCACGTGTTACATTTGAATGTAACTTCAAAAAGACTGATGCAAGTCGTAATAGATTATTTTTAGAAACAGTAGATTGCAGCACCAAGACCGATACTGCACAATACTGGAGTCTTCCTGTAAAAACGA
>Ga0209085_1000193_pt1 | contig 47077 bp, 48 predicted proteins | sample C_131016_EF_Meta_FD_187310 | JGI IMG/M metagenome (GOLD analysis project Ga0209085, IMG submission 187310) | Freshwater microbial communities from Lake Croche, Canada to study carbon cycling - C_131016_EF_MetaG (SPAdes) (version 2) | ecosystem: Environmental > Aquatic > Freshwater > Lake... | reverse complement strand
AGTCATCATCGGTTTCTGGTAAATCTCTCCAGCCAAGGATATCGAGATTTAATAAAAAGGCTACTCTTTGCCGAATTTTTTCATTGGGTTGCTCATCATCTTCGATGCCTTCATCTAGGGCCACAACACCAAAGTGACTTTCAATTCTGCGGCTTTGACCATCACGCTCAATTGCAATAAATCCATTATCTAAAGCACTTACTACTTTTGCCACAGCGCCTACTTCCACTCTCTCTGCCATTGGCATGAGTAATAGCTGTTGATCGCATTGAGCTAGTAAGCCTTGTCTGAGAACAGCTTTGCCAGTGCGTAAGGTTTGATCCAGATCAATTCCACCAATCAGGTTTTCATCAGAGATCCCCAGTGGCATCTTGCGCAAGGGCAGGCGCATCCCGCCTAATTGAGCAATAGTATTGAGATAAGCTAACCAACGATCTCGCACTGGGCCAGAGCGTGCTCGCAGGATGACGCCCCCTAAACCATGGGGGTTAATGACTAAGAGCTGAGCAACCTGAAGCGCGCGTAACCAGGTTTCGAGTTTGGCGCTCTTACTGATCTCTTGCGTTTGTTCTGGATTTTCCAAAAGACAGTATGTGTTTGTTGAACTTACTTCGTTTTTTCAGGAAACAATTCTTCTAAGGCTCTTTTGACTCTGACGCCAGAACTTGAGTCATCCAAAGGATTACGCCTGAGGCGATGCTGAAGCGCAGGCACTGCAATCTTTTTTAGATGCTCAATCGTCACCTGATTTTTTCCACACAAAGCTGCATAAGCACGCATTGCTCTAAGAAGGGTGAGTTCACCGCGTAAACCATCAGTGCCTAAGTGACTACAAAGCTGAGTAACTTTTTCCAGCATGGCGTCATCGACTTTGACGTTTGGTAATTTCTTTTTGCCAGCCTGGATCTGCGCTCGAATGACGTCGTCTTCTTTTTCCCAAGTCTGCATGAACTTGGCTTGATTGCGCTCAAACTCATCACGTCGCTTAATAATTTCTACACGGGCTTTGGGTTCTTGCGGTGTCTTCACTTCGACTGCGAGACCAAAGCGATCCAGCAGTTGAGGGCGCAGCTCGCCTTCTTCAGGATTACCGCTACCAACTAAGACAAATTTGGCCGGATGACGAATGCTTAAGCCTTCTCTTTCAACGACGTTTGCCCCAGAAGCAGCAACGTCAATTAATAAGTCCACCAAGTGATCTTCTAAAAGATTGACTTCATCGATATACAGAAAGCCGCGATGGGCTTTAGCAAGCAAACCAGGCTCGTAAGCTTTCTCCCCAGAGCTCAGCGCTTTTTCAATATCCAATGCGCCAATCACGCGGTCTTCAGTAGCGCCTAAGGGCAAGTCAACCACGGGCACTGGTTTCTTGACCGTTTTGAGTTTTCCGCCAGCTTTGAGATTTGTTCGCAGTTCATCGCAAATAGGGCAGGTTCCTGCTGGGGCATTGGGATCGCAAGCATAAACACAATGTTGAACTGCGCTCATCTCGGGGAGTAATGCTGCAAGGGCACGAACAGCGGTAGATTTTCCAGTCCCGCGATCTCCCATGACCAATACTCCACCCACGCTGGAATCGAGAGCTGCAATCAAGATTGCTAACTTCATATCCTCCTGCCCAACGATTGCTGAGAAAGGGTAATTACGCGCCATTAAGATTCCTTGAAATTTTTGTACTAAAACTAACTTATTGCAGAGCAACAAAACGCTGGATTAGAAGACAACGATCTAAATATACTGGCATTCATTTTTTATTGGGATTTACCCTATAAATGATAGCTTTGAAGGGAAATAGATGTCAATTTTAGTTGACACTATTGTAGGATTCTTTAAGAATCAATCTCAGGCAAAAGGATCAAAAAGAGCGAACAGTAAATTTAGAGAACTTCACACTTTTTAATCAAAACTATTCAATGTTGACCAAAACAAAATCCTCCAACTTGCATGAGCCGATCAAGCTAGTGCTAGTGACGATGGATACCCACCTGAATAGCGCTGCAAATCGCGCTTATCAGGACCTGAAGAAGGTAATTCCAGGGGCAACACTGAGCATTCATTCGGCTAGTGAGTTTGCTGGCAATCCTAAGCATTTACAGCAGTGCAAAGAGGATATCGCTAGTGCTGACATTGTGATTGCCACCATGTTATTTCTTGAGGATCACTATTTACCCATCTTGGATGATCTCAAAGCAAGACGAGATCATTGTGATGCCATGGTTTGCGCCATGTCTGCAGGAGACGTTACCAAGCTCACCAAAATTGGTAAGTTAGATATGAGTAAGCCGGCTAGTGGTTTGATGGCCATGCTGAAAAAACTCCGCCCAAGTGCCAAAGATAAAGACGGTAAGAGCAAGAGCTCGACCGCAGGCGCTAAGCAAATGAAGATGCTGCGCGTGATTCCGCAGATGTTGCGCTTTGTGCCAGGCACTGCTCAGGATCTGCGGGCTTATTTCTTATCCTTGCAGTATTGGTTGGGCGGTTCTCAAGAGAACATGTACAACATGATGGCCAACCTCATTAATCGCTATGCCTCTGGCTCGCGTGAGGCTTTGCGCAAAAATGCCAAGGCACTAGATCCGGTTGAGTATCCAGACTCTGGCGTATACCACCCCCGTATGAAAAATCGCTTGAGTAGCAATTTAAGTGATTTACCAAAAGTAGTGCCAGATGCCAAAGCCCGCGGTCGAGTAGGGCTCTTAGTGCTGCGCTCTTACTTGGTCTCCGGCAACAGTGGCCACTATGATCCGGTCATCGCCGCATTAGAGGCGCAAGGCCTACAAGTAGTTCCTGCATTTTCTGCTGGCCTCGATGCTCGTCCTGCAATTGACGATTACTTTACTCATGACGGCAAGCCAACCATCGATGCCATGGTTTCTTTAACAGGCTTCTCTTTAGTGGGCGGACCTGCTTATAACGATGCCCATGCTGCTGAAGAAGTGTTGGCTAAATTAGATATTCCTTACATCGCTGCTCACCCGGTGGAGTTTCAGAATCTAGAGCAGTGGGGAGGCTCCGAGCGCGGCTTACTCCCAGTAGAGAGCACCATCATGGTGGCGATCCCTGAGTTAGACGGCTCTACGATTCCAATGGTGTATGGCGGACGCCCTGGCGCATCGGGTACCACCTGCACAGGTTGCCATAAGCAATGCGCATTTACGGATGACCATAATCCACAAGATATGTTCACTTGTACTGAGCGTGTCGGCATGTTGGCTGCACGCGTTGGCAAGTTAGTTGACCTGCGTCGCTCAGAGCGCGCAGAGCGTAAGGTGGGCATCGTCTTGTTTAACTTCCCACCAAATGCCGGCAATATTGGAAGTGCAGCTTACTTGAGCGTATTCCAATCAGTACAAAATTTATTGCTTGGCATGAAAGAGCGTGGTTATACCGTTGAGGTTCCAGAATCAGTTGATGCGTTGCGTGATTCGATTCTGAAAGGTAATGCTCAGCAATATGGCGCAGATGCTAACGTGCATACCTTAATTCCGGTAGATGACCATGTGCGTCGTGAACGTTGGTTAAAAGAGATCGAAGCGCAATGGGGCCCAGCTCCAGGCAAGCAACTCTCGAACGGCAGCTCCATCTTTGTTCTTGGTAAGCAGTTTGGTAATGTGCTGATTTCAGTTCAACCTTCTTTTGGTTATGAGGGTGACCCCATGCGCTTGCTGTTTGAGCGTGGCTTTGCACCAACCCATGCATTTTCGGCTTACTACCGTTACTTGCGTGAAGACTTTGATGCTACAGCAGTGATTCACTTTGGCACACATGGTGCTCTGGAGTTCATGCCGGGTAAACAAACGGGTATGAGTGGAGCATGTTGGCCAGATCGCTTAATCAATGATCTGCCTAATATTTATTTATATGCATCGAATAATCCTTCTGAAGGCGCGATTGCAAAACGCCGCTCTGGTGCAACTCTGATTAGTTACTTAACACCTCCCGTAACGCAAGCCGGTTTATATGCCGGCCTTGCTGATTTGAAAGCCTCGATTGAGCGCTTTAGATCCTTAGACAAGGATGCAGATCAGGAGCGGATTGATTTAGGAGATCTGATTCAGGCACAAGCAGCAGAGATTGATCTATGCAAAGCAGATCCTGTATGGGACAAAACTGATCTGAATGGTTTGCAAAATATCGTGAGCAATCTCTTTAATGAGTTGCTCGAGTTGGAGTACACCTTAATTCCGCATGGCTTGCATGTGGTGGGTGCGGTTCCTCCTTTAGCTGAGCGCTTTGGTTTATTAAAAGCCATGGCCGATGTTGCTTTAGATCATCCAGTAGAAGATGCCGTAGTAGAGGCGCTGATGAATGGTGAGGATTTTGGCAATGTCATTGATACCCATCCAGAGTTACTAGAGCTTGGTACTCGCGAGACCTTAGAAGAGCTATTTAGCAAGATGGTGAAGTCTAATGAATTGATGTCTGCAGAGACTGAAGTAGCTGGCATGTTAGATGCATTAGATGGACGCTTCATTCGCCCGGCAGCAGGCGGTGATGTGATGCGTAATCCTGAAGTATTGCCAACGGGTCGCAACCTCCATGGTTTTGATCCATTCAGAATTCCAAGCGTCTTTGCTGTCAAAGATGGCGCTAAGCAAGCGCAGCGCATTCTCGATAAATACCAAGAAGATAGTGATGCACTTCCAGAATCCATTGCAATGGTTTTATGGGGAAGTGATAACTTGAAATCGGAAGGCGGCCAAATTGGTCAAGCCCTCGCATTGATGGGTGCTAAACCTCGCTTTGATAGTTATGGTCGATTAGCAGGTGCGCAACTCATTCCTTTAAGTGAGCTTGGTCGTCCGAGAGTTGACGTCGTGATTACCTTGTCTGGCATCTTCCGCGACCTCTTACCTTTGCAAATTAAGTTATTAGCTGAAGCCGCATTTATGGCGGCCTCTGCAGAAGATGAGCCGCTTGAGCAAAACTTTATTCGCAAACATGCCTTGGCTTATCAAAAAGAACATGGCTGTGATTTAGAGACTGCGTCATTGCGTGTGTATGGAAACGCCGATGGCGCCTATGGTTCTAATGTGAGCAATATGGTTGAGAACAGTGTGTGGGAAGAAGAGGACGAGTTAGCAGAAACCTACACACGCAGAAAAGGCTTTGCTTTTGGACGCTCTGGCGTGCCGATTCAGAACAATGCTTTGTTGAAGAGCGTTTTATCTGATGTGCAAATGACTTATCAAAATCTGGATTCGATGGAGTTGGGTGTTACAACAATCGATAACTATTTCGATACCTTAGGCGGAATTACCAGAGCTGTGAAGCGTGCTAAGGGTGGAGTAGATGTGCCCGTCTTTATTGGTGATCAAACCAAAGGTGAGGGCGCTGTCAGAACACTCTCAGAACAAGTCTCCCTAGAAACACGCACTCGCATGCTCAATCCAAAATGGTATGAAGGCATGTTAGAGAGTGGTTACGAAGGTGTGCGTCAAATTGAAGTGCACATCACTAACACCATGGGATGGTCTGCGACAACTGGCCAAGTTCAGCCTTGGGTCTACAAGCAGCTGACGGAAACTTTCATGCTCAACCCAGAAATGCGTGAGCGTTTAGCGAAGCTCAATCCGACTGCTGCTGCCCGTTTAGCAAATCGCCTGACCGAAGCCTCACAAAGAAATTATTGGCAGCCTGAACCAGAAATGCTCAAGGCGATGCAAGAAGCCAACGATGAGCTAGAGGATCGCTTAGAAGGCATCTATGACAACAACTCTTTAGCAGCCTAATTTATTTCAGAAGCTAGACCTTTTTCTTAAACACATCACTTCAACACAAAACAACACAAAATGACTATGAGCACCTTAGACCGAATCAATCAAAGCCTTGAAAAAGCCATGATTTTGGCGCACTCAAAACAAGGGCCACAGCTCTTACAAGAAGCGATGCACTACTCAGTGTTTCCTGGCGGCGCTAGAATTCGTCCGCAATTATGTTTGGCTGTTGCTGCAGCTTGCGGTGATGATGATCCTGCGCTATCAAATGCGGCAGCGAGTGCGATTGAGATTTTGCACTGTGCTTCATTGGTCCATGATGACTTACCTTGTTTTGATAATGCTGAGCTCAGACGTGGCAGGCCCTCAGTGCATGCAGCCTATGGTGAGCGCATTGCAGTGCTAGCAGGCGATGCTTTGATTGTTTTAGCTTTTCAGGTCTTAGCTAATTCTGGTACACGCTCTATCTTCCGCTTAGGCCCTCTCATGAACACCATTGCGACGAGCGTTGGCTCGCCCCATGGCATTGTGGCTGGTCAGGCTTGGGAGTGCGAATCAAAAGTTGTGTTGAGAGATTATCAACGCGCCAAAACGGGTTCATTGTTTGAGGCGGCTACTGCTGCCGGAGCTCAAGCTGCAGGCGCTGATGCAGCAACTTGGAGACCTCTGGGTGAATGGCTGGGTGAAGCTTATCAAGTAGCAGACGATATTCGTGATGTCGTTGCTGATCAAGCTGAATTGGGTAAGCCTGCGGGTCAGGATATCGCTCATGATCGGCCTAGCTCTGCAAGGGATTTGGGTTTGAGTGGAGCGGTGCAGCGTTTTGATGAGTTGGTACAAAAATCGATTGCTTCGATACCCCATTGCAAAGGCGAGAAAATGTTGCGCGCTCTTGTCACCCAAGAGTCTGAGCGTTTAGTACCTTCAGATTGGTTTAAGGATGCGAAAAGAAAAATTTTGTTTCGTCAAACCAGTCATTCTTAATTTTTACACCGCTGCTGTCTGAGTTATCAATTGCCTTTCATGGAAAGCTTCTTCGATTGGCGAAATCGTTTAATTGCCTCACCTAGCTTTCAGCGCTGGGCAACTCGTTTTCCACTCACCCGTTGGTTAGTCAAAAAGCAAGCATCCGATATTTTTGATTTGATGGCAGGGTTTGTGTACACCCAAGTTCTACTTGCCTGTACCCAAGTCAATCTCTTTGATATTTTGGCGAAGGGTGCTCTCAGCTTTAATGACTTACAAAAACAAATTCCATTAAAGCCAGCTGGCTTAAGGCGTTTATTAGATGCCGCAGTAGCGATCAAGTTGCTTGTTAAGCGTAGTGAAGACCGTTATGCCCTGAGCATGATGGGCGCGCCTTTGGTGGGCAATGTCGCTATTTTGGATATGGTCAAGCACCATGCCGATTTTTATCGTGACCTCTCCGATCCAATCGCTTTATTGCAAGGCGATACAAGCTCTGCCGCTCTGAATGAGTACTGGCCCTACATCACTCCAGAGCAGGGCGCTGCGCCAGAAAACCTATCTGCTGAAAAGGTTGCCGACTACTCCAAATTGATGGCGCATACCCAATCCTTGGTCACAGACGAGATTATGGATGCCTATCCCATGGACAAGCATCACATGGTTCTTGATATCGGTGGTGGTCAGGGTGCCTTTGTTAAAAGATTGGCTGCGCGCTATCCGCATTTAGAGTTCAAATTATTTGATATTCCTGGAGTGGCAGAGCTCTCCAATGCCCACTTTAGGGAAATTGGACTCTCCAAGCGGGCTCAAGCGATTGGCGGAAACTTTTTTCAAGATTCGCTGCCCAAGGGGTGTGACCTCGCGACCCTTGTACGGGTGATTTTTGACCATGATGATGCCCGTGTAAAACAATTGCTTGCCAATGTGTTTGACGCCCTCAATCCAGGCGGCACTTTATTGCTGGCCGAACCCATGGCTGAGACCAAAGGTTTTGAGGCTATGGGCCATGCGTACTTTGGTTTTTATTTACTAGCAATGGGCAGGGGAAGGCCGCGAACTGAAGTAGAAATCAGCAATTTATTACGTCAAGCAGGGTTTACAGGTATCAGGCTATTAAATTCTTATATGCCCTTAAATGCACAAATATTGCAGTGCAATAAGCCTAGCGCTCCTACTGCATAAAGCTCTGCTCAGAAACCCCTCTATTTAACCCTCTAAATGCATCTCATTGAGTAGAGAAAACCCCTAGATGACAAGTGGGCAATTAAGGATTAAAAACTATTGTGTAAACATTTTTTTACACTTTTGACGAGAAATAGAGCACTTAAACAGACATGGCTGACAAGTATCAAACAAGGGCAATTGTTCTGGAAAAGCCAGAAAGCGTCATTCTTGCTGATCTGGAACTAACACCCATGACCCCGATCGATATCTTGGTTGATATGGAGTGGAGTGGCATTAGTACTGGCACAGAAAAATTATTGTGGACCGGCAAAATGCCCAACTTTCCTGGCATGGGCTATCCACTTGTTCCTGGTTACGAATCTGTAGGCAGAGTAGTGAAAGTCGGTTCAGACGCCACACTCAAAGTAGGTCAAAGAGTATTTGTTCCCGGAGCGAAATGCTACGGTGAGATTAAAGGTTTGTTTGGTGGTGCAGCCTCGAGAGTGATTGTGGATAGTAATCGCGTGATTGCTATTCAAGATCATTTGGGTGAAGAAGCCATTCTCTTTGCTTTAGCTGCAACTGGATATCACGTCACCTCTGGTCCTGGACAAGAGCAACCCGATTTAATTATTGGACATGGCGTATTAGGTCGCTTGATTGCACGTATCGCTGTTGCCAAAGGTAAGCGCCCCGTAGTTTGGGAGACTAATGCAGGCCGCCGAGAGGGCGCTGTAGGTTATGACGCCATAGATCCTAAAGATGATCAGATTAAGAAGTACAAAACGATTGTGGACGTCAGTGGCGATGCCAAATTAGTAGATACATTGATCAGCCGCCTTGCTCCTGGCGGCGAAATTGTTTTGGCAGGTTTTTATGACACGATTTCTTTTTCATTTCCGCAAGCGTTTATGCGGGAAGCACGTATTCGTATCGCAGCACAGTGGGCACCTGGAGATTTAGTGGCAATTAAAGATTTGGTGGAGTCGGGTAAGTTAAGTTTAGATGGCTTGATTACGCATCGCTCTTCACCTAATGATGCAAATGAGGCCTATCACACGGCTTTCAACAATATCGATTGTTTAAAAATGGTTCTAGATTGGAGAAATCTACAATGAGTTCATCAAGCATCCCAGCAACAGCAACAATTCAGTTCATGGACCTCAAAAAAGAAGCTGCTATCGAACCTGATCCAGTCTCTACAGGTCCAGTGACCAAAGAAACCCAAATCATTGCTATTTATGGCAAGGGCGGAATTGGTAAGAGCTTTACGCTTGCCAATCTGTCTTACATGATGGCTCAACAAGGTAAGAAAGTATTGTTGATCGGTTGCGATCCTAAAAGCGATACCACTTCACTCCTGTTTGGTGGCAAGGCTTGCCCAACCATTATTGAAACCTCATCGAAGAAAAAATTAGCTGGTGAATCCGTATCAATTGGTGACGTTTGCTTTATTCGTGATGGCGTATTTGCGATGGAGCTCGGCGGCCCAGAAGTGGGAAGAGGTTGCGGTGGTCGCGGCATTATTCACGGCTTTGAAACTTTAGAAAAACTAGGCTTCCATGATTGGGGCTTTGATTATGTTCTCCTTGATTTCTTGGGTGACGTAGTTTGCGGTGGCTTTGGTTTGCCAATCGCACGTGATATGTGTCAAAAGGTCATCGTAGTTGCCAGTAACGATTTGCAATCTCTTTACGTTGCGAACAACGTTTGCTCAGCCGTAGAGTACTTCCGTAAATTAGGCGGCAACGTGGGTGTAGCCGGCATGGTGATTAATAAAGATGACCTCACTGGTGAAGCGCAGGCTTTTGCTGAAAAGGCTGGCATTCCAGTATTGGCTGCCATTCCTGCGAACGAAGATATTCGTCGTAAGAGTGCTAGCTATGAAATTATTGGTCAGCCTGGCACGCAGTGGGCCCCGTTATTCGAAGAGCTTGCTACCAATGTTTCAGAAGCTCCCCCAGTTCGCCCTAAACCATTAAGTCAAGACGAGTTGTTGGGCTTGTTCTCTTCAGAGGTGACTGGTCGCGATATTGTTTTGAAGCCAGCGACTGTGAAAGACATGATGGGCAAAGACGAAGTCATTAAGAAAACACTTGAAGTTATTTACGACCAAGCCTAAAGAGATAGAGAGCAATCTGCTGTTATGAATAAAACGATCATTCCGATTACCCCAGAGGAAAAGTTAAAGACTGATCCGACTTTAGGTGATGGTCTGGGCTGTCATTCTGGTGAAGCAGAGATGCTTGCTGCTGCTAAGGCAGCAGGTAAGTCTGAAACCTTGCAGCAATATGCAAAAGACTATCCTAAGGGTCCGCATGATCAACCTCAAAGTATGTGCCCTGCATTTGGAGCATTGCGGGTAGGCTTGCGGATGCGCAGAACTGCAACCATTCTTTCTGGTTCTGCATGCTGCGTATATGGCTTAACTTTCACTTCTCATTTTTATGGTGCACGTCGCAGCGTGGGTTATGTGCCATTTAATTCTGAGACATTAGTGACCGGTAAGTTGTTTGAAGACATTCGTGATGCGGTTTATCAAGAAGCAGATCCAGAAAAATACGACGCGATTGTCATTATTAATTTATGCGTACCAACCGCCAGCGGTGTACCGCTACAGTTATTGCCAAAAGAAATCAATGGTGTGCGCATCATCGGCATTGATGTGCCAGGATTTGGTGTGCCAACCCATGCTGAAGCAAAAGATGTGCTCGCTGGTGCCATGCTGAACTACGCACGTAATGAAGCGATGTCTGGCCCAGTGCAAGCACCACGTACTGGCCGCTCCAGTAAACCAACCATTACTTTATTGGGCGAAATTTTCCCCGCAGATCCAGTCGGTATTGGCATGATGATTGAGCCGATGGGCTTGGCAGTAGGTGCTTCAGTACCAACGCGTGAGTGGCGTGAAATGTATCAAGCACTTGATTGCGTAACCGTTGCCGCATTACATCCTTTCTACACTTCTTGTATTCGGGAATTTGAAGCAGCAGGGCGCTCTATTGTTGGCTCAGCACCGGTAGGTTACGAAGGCACGGCTCGTTGGTTAGAGGCCATTGGTAAATCAACCAACACGCCACAAGACTTAATTGCCGCTGCACAAAACCGTATTCTTCCAGCGATTAAGGGTGTACTTGCTGCTGCTCCAATTAAAGGGCGCATTACCTTAAGCGGTTATGAAGGTTCAGAGTTGATTGTGGCGCGCTTGCTGATTGAGAGTGGTGCTGATGTGCGTTATGTTGGCTCTGCCTGCCCACGCACTCCTTGGAGCAATGAAGATCGTGAATGGTTAGAAGCAAAAGGCGTTCATGTTCAATTCCGCGCTTCCTTAGAACAAGATTTAGCGGCAATGAAAGAGTTCAAGCCAGACCTAGCCATTGGCACAACGCCAGTAGTGCAAGCTGCTAAACAAGCTTCAATTCCATCGCTGTACTTTACCAATCTCATTTCAGCACGACCATTGATGGGGCCTGCAGGTGCGGGTTCATTAGCGCAAGTGATTAATGCGGCGATTGGTAATCAAGCCCGCTTTGATGAGATGAAAGCATTCTTTGGCGATGTGGGATCTGGTTATAAATCTGGCGTTTGGGAAGATATTCCACAAGATCATCCAGATTTCAAAGCTGAAGTACGTCGCAAGCTAGAGAAAAAATTGAAGAAGCGTAAAGCTGAGGAGATGATGTAATGTTTGTCATCGATCACGATCGCGCTGGTGGCTATTGGGGAGCAGTATATGTATTTACTGCTATCAAAGGCTTGCAAGTAGTCATTGACGGTCCCGTAGGTTGCGAAAACTTACCTGTGACTTCAGTGCTGCATTACACCGATGCTTTGCCACCACACGAGTTACCGATTGTGGTGACTGGTTTAGAGGAAGAGCAGTTGGGTCGCGAAGGTACTGAAGGTGCCATGAAGCGTGCCCACGCAACCTTAGATCCTGATCTACCGGCAGTAGTGGTGACAGGCTCCATTGCAGAGATGATTGGTGGCGGCGTTACTCCAGAAGGCATGAATATTGCCCGCTTCTTGCCAAGAACCATCGATGAAGATCAATGGCAGTGTGCTAACCGCGCGATGTATTGGTTGTGGACTGAATACGGCACTCGCAAGATTCCAGAACGCAAACCGAGAGCAGAAGGTGAGAAGCCACGCGTCAATATTATTGGCCCATGCTATGGCACCTTTAATATGCCTAGCGACCTTGCTGAAATTCGTCGCTTAGCGGAAGGTATTGGCGCTGAAATTAATATGGTTTTCCCGCTAGGATCTCATTTAGCTGAGGTGGAGAATCTAGTTAACGCTGATGTGAATATTTGTATGTACCGTGAATTTGGTCGCATGCTATGCGAAGCCTTAGAGCGTCCTTATTTACAAGCACCTCTCGGTTTACATAGCACTACTCAATTCTTGCGCAAGCTTGGCGAGTTGCTTGGATTGGATCCAGAGCCATTCATTGAGCGTGAGAAACATACTACCATTAAACCAATCTGGGACTTATGGCGTTCAGTGACCCAAGATTTTTTCAGCACTGCAAGTTATGCAGTCGTTGCGAATGAAACTTATACCCGCGGCATCCGCCATTTCTTATCAGATGAGATGGGTTTGCCTTGTAGCTTTGCTGTTCCCAGAAAGCCTGGTGAAAAAACCAATAATCAAGACGTGCGCAAGCTCACTAAAGAGAAGCCTCCGCTCGTGATGTTTGGTAGCTATAACGAGAGAATGTATTTGGCTGAGACCGGTAGCAAGGCATCGTACATTCCATCATCATTTCCTGGTGCGATTATTCGTCGTCATACTGGCACTCCATTTATGGGCTATGCCGGCGCAACATACATCATTCAAGAATTTTGTAATGGCCTATTTGATGCGCTCTTTTATATCCTGCCATTAGGCACTGATATGGATAAGGTGGATTCCTCGTTAACACGTACTTATCGCTCTAATTCTCTGCCTTGGGATCAAGATGCTCAGAAATTGGTAGCTGACTTTATTAAAACTAGACCAGTTCTGATTCAGATTTCTGCTGCTAAAGAGATGCGTGATCGTGTTGAGCAAGATGCAGAAAAAGCGGGCGAAGAGAGGGTTACTGCGGGAAGAGTGAAGTCTTCCTGTAAAGAAATCATTGAGGAGGTAGAAGCTTAATGAGCTCATTGAAAAAACTTCAGTACAACAAGTCACTTGATTTGTTGGAAACAGAATGTGGCATGCCGTACGCTACAGCCCATGTCGCGCGGGTAAAGCGCGATAACGGCCGCAAGGCTATTTTTGAAGGAGGTATTGGTTATGAGCGACCACAGAACAGGTTCAATATCTGGCCTTACTGATGACGAAGCCAAGGAGTTTCACCAGCTGTACATCCAAGGCTTAGTTGGTTTTAGTTCAATTGCTGTAGTAGCCCATATTTTGGTTTGGGCTTGGCGTCCTTGGTTCCATTGAAATCGGACTAAATCTTAGGGGAATGAAATGAAAATTAGTCACGTTATGAGCAAAGAAAAAAATATGATCAGAGAGGATTCAATTACTTTCAATCTTATTTTTATTTTGTGTTTTTTAGTGTGCTTTGCTATTTCTTTATTTACCCAGATTTTGCCAAATAAGTGGAGTTCTTGGCTTCCAGGAGCTGAAGAAAAATCGCTTATCGATGGTACGAAGTCGGCAGTCTATGGCTTTATGTCTTACTTAAATTAGGAGAAGATTATGTGGAGAATTTGGAAACTGTATGATCCGTTGCGATCAATGGTTGTTCAAGGTATTTTTCTGTTTGGTCTTGCAGCAATGATTCACTTGATTTTGCTGAGCAGTGTTCGTTTTAACTGGTTGGATGGTTTGAGCCAAGCCCAGTTTAAAGCGATGGATGCAAAAACAGGTTCTGCAATGCCACCATCAGTTCCAGCAGCAAAGTAATTTGTATAAAAAAATGGTGAATAGGGTTAGGTTAAATCGCTTTTTAGCTCAACCCTATTTATCCATTCATTGGAGAATATAAAAAATGGCCATGCTAAGTTTTGAGAGAAAGTACCGAGTTCGTGGTGGTACCTTAGTTGGTGGGGACTTATTCGACTTTTGGGTAGGGCCGTTTTATGTTGGATTTTTTGGCGTTACTACCGTCCTCTTTTCTTTTTTAGGCACCGCACTCATTTTGTGGGGCGCTTCACAGGGTCCAACCTGGAACCCTTGGCAGATTAATATTGCGCCCCCAGATCTGAGTTATGGATTGGGATTTGCTCCCTTATTAAAAGGAGGCCTGTGGCAGCTGATTACAGTATGTGCCTTAGGTGCTTTCTTCTCGTGGGCTTTACGTGAAATAGAGATTTGCCGAAAACTCGGTATGGGTCTTCATGTTCCTTTTGCCTACTTAATGGCAGTGTTCGCTTATTTCACTTTGGTGGTGATTAGACCGGTACTCATGGGTGCATGGCATCACGGTTTCCCATATGGCATCTTGAGCCACCTTGATTGGGTATCTAATACGGGCTATCAGTATTTACATTTTCATTACAACCCAGCGCATATGATCGCTGTGACCTTATTCTTTACTACCACTTTCGCTTTGGTATTACACGGCGGCTTAGTCTTGTCGTCCACCAATCCGCAAAAAGGGCAGTTTGTTAAAACACCTGAGCATGAAGATACTTTCTTTAGAGATGCGATTGGTTATTCGATCGGAACTTTAGGCATTCATCGTCTCGGATTATTTTTAGCTTTAGCAGCGGTTTTCTGGAGCGCTGTGTGCATTGTGATTAGCGGCCCATTCTGGACTCGTGGTTGGCCAGAATGGTGGGGCTGGTGGTTGAACCTGCCGATTTGGCGATAAGAGGGGAATATAAAAATTATGGAATATCAAAACCTTTTTACTCAAGTTCAAGTCGTTGCGCCACCGCATCATGGGGTGTCTATAGATCCCTATGATGAGCGCGAGCGTTTTGGAGAGCCTAAGCTTTATCACTTGTTTGGTCGCCTTGGTAATGCTCAACTTGGTCCGATTTATTTAGGACGCTTAGGTTTAGCCTCATTATTTTTTGGCATTATTGCCATTCAGATCATGGGCTGGAATATGCTGGCCTCGGTTAATTGGAGCCCCATTCAATTTGTACGCCAATTATTTTGGTTATCACTAGATCCACCTTTGCCTAAGCATGGCTTGTCCTTGTTTATGCCCTTAAATGAGGGTGGCTGGTGGATGATGGCAGGCTTTTTCCTCACCGTATCGATTTTGTTGTGGTGGGCAAGAATGTATCGACGTGCTGTTGCTTTAGGTATGGGCACTCATATTGCCTGGGGTTTCTTGGCAGCTATTTGGTTGTATCTGGTGCTGGGATTCATCCGCCCCATCATGATGGGTAGCTGGAGCGAAGCTGTGCCATTTGGCATCTTCTCGCACCTAGATTGGACTGCCGCTTTTTCACTACGCTATGGAAATTTATTCTATAACCCATTCCACATGCTCTCGATTGTTTTCCTCTATGGCTCAGCACTCTTATTTGCTATGCATGGCGCCACTATTTTGGCAGTGAGCCGCTTTGGTGGTGAACGTGAGATTGAGCAAATTGTCGATCGTGGTACAGCTTCAGAGAGAGCAGCTTTGTTCTGGAGATGGACTATGGGCTTTAATGCCACGATGGAATCGATTCACCGTTGGGCTTGGTGGTTTGCAGTGCTAACACCTTTAGTTGGCGGTATCGGTATTTTGCTTACCGGCACCGTAGTGGATAACTGGTATTTATGGGCAGTGAAACATAATGTGGCACCTTCTTACCCCTATGTTTTTGGTACCCCACTACCTGACCCTGCTACTTCTGGATTTGTCCCGCCCGCTGCACCTACCTACATAGGAGTTAAGCCATGAAGCAATTAAGAAAATTTCTGATATTGCCGGCTTTATTGCTCAGTGTGCTGGTTTTGTCGGGTTGCGAGAGGCCTCCTATTGAAGCTGTCCAGCATGGTTACCGTGGAACCGCCATGGATATCATTTACAACCCACGTACTTTGGCCGAGCAATCCGAGAAGAATGCTATTCCTGTCTCATATGGAGCAGCTCCAGCAGATGGTCCTAAGGCTGGCGCTGTTTATAAGAATGTCAAAGTTCTTAATAATTTGAGCGTTGCTCAATTTACTTCATTCATGGTTTCCATGACCAGTTGGGTTGCGCCAGAGCAGGGTTGTAGTTACTGCCATAACGCTGCGAACTTTGCGGACGACTCGCTCTATACCAAGCAAGTTGCACGCAATATGATTTTGATGACGCAGCGGGTGAATACTCAATGGCAAGATCACGTTGTGCAGACTGGTGTGACTTGCTATACATGCCATCGCGGGAATAACATTCCGCAAAATGTGTGGTTCAAAGAGCCTAAACAACAAACAGGCAACGGACTACTGGGCAATAAAGATGGACAAAATACGCCAGTTGCTGCCTCCGGTTATGCTTCCTTGCCAAATGACTATTTCTCTAGCTATCTCAGCAAATCGAGCAATATCAGAGTGGCGGGCAATACTGCATTGCCAACGGGTAATAAACATAGCATCAATGAAACTGAAGCTACTTATGCTTTGATGATGCATTTCTCAAAATCATTGGGTGTTAATTGCACGTACTGTCATAACTCGCGTAATTTCTCCTCATGGGAAGAGAGCCCTCCACAAAGAACGAAAGCTTGGTATGCCATTCGTATGGCGCAAGATATTAATAATAATTACATGGAGCCAATTAAGGGCTTGTTTCCGGAGCATCGTTTAGGGCCCACTGGAGATGTTGCCAAAGCCAACTGCGCAACTTGTCACCAAGGTGCTTATAAGCCGCTTTATGGCGTATCGATGTTGTCTGACTATCCTTTCTTAACTGGTCCAGCTAAGCCAGCACTAAAGGGTCAAGATTCTGCACCACCAGCGAAATCGGTGGCAATGAAGTAATCTATAGCTAGTGATAACCAATAGCGTCATAGGATCAATATGACGCTATTTTTTTGTAGAAAAGTTGGTTTGAGTAAATGTTAAAAAAAGCTGACTTTAAGGAAAACGAAGCATCCACAGCTATTGTGATTGGAAGTGGATTTGGCGGACTAGCATCCGCGATTCGTTTGTCTTGCAAAGGGTATAAGGTCATTGTTGTAGAAAAGCTAGATGCACCCGGTGGTAGGGCATATGTCCATCGTCGCGATGGCTATACCTTTGACGCAGGGCCCACCATTATTACTGCACCATTCCTACTCGAAGAGTTATGGGAGCTGTGTGGCAAGAAGATGTCGGATGATGTTGATCTGCGCTTAATGGATCCCTTCTATCGCATTCGTTTTGATGACGGTACTCACTTTGACTATACCGGTGACCCTGCCAGAATGCGTGCCGAAGTAGCGAAGTTTGCACCAGAGGATTTACCAGGTTACGAGCGATTTTTAGCGGAAGCAGAAAAATGCTACAAGCTTGGATTTCAGGAGTTAAGTTCCACGGCATTTGATTCGATTGGGGATTTAATCCGCGCCATTCCATCGATGATTAAGATGCGGGCTTGGGAAAGTATCTACAAATTAGTGGCACGCCACTTAAAGAACGACAAGATACGTCAAGTGATGAGTTTTCATCCGCTTCTTATTGGCGGTAATCCTTTTTCGGTAACAGCCGTCTATGCACTCATCAATTCATTAGAGCGTCGCCATGGCGTGCACTCTGCAATGGGTGGCACAGGCTCCTTGATTAAAGGCTTAGCAGGTTTATTGGCGGGCAGAGGAGTGCAAATTCGCTTGAACTCTGAGGTCAAGCGTATCGAAGTGGTCAACGGTAAAGCTCAGGGCGTCACCCTAGCTAATGGTGAATTTATTCCAGCAGATATCGTCGTGTCGAATGCCGATGCGGCATGGACGTATCAAAAACTGATTGCTCCAGAGCATCGTAAAGTTTGGACCGACGCTAAGGTTAATAAGAGCAAATACTCCATGAGTCTCTTCGTTTGGTACTTTGGTACAGATAAACAATATCCTGACGTTCCCCACCATATGATCTTGTTGGGTAAGCGTTATAAAGAACTACTCACAGATATCTTTAAGAAGCATGTGCTGGCAGATGACTTTAGTCTGTATTTGCATAGACCAACGGCTACCGATCCATCTTTAGCCCCTGCTGGAGGCGATGCATTTTATGTCTTAGCCCCGGTACCAAATTTAGCAAGTGGTACAGACTGGGCTAAAGAGGCTGAGCCTTATCGTCAAATGATTGCCAAGTACTTAGATGAAAGTGTTTTGCCAGGATTTGAAAAGCATCTTAAAACATCCTTTCTCATGACGCCGCAAGATTTTCAGGATCGCCTCTTATCCGTTAAAGGCGCTGCCTTTGGTTTTGAACCACTTCTTCTTCAAAGCGCTTGGTTTAGGCCGCATAACCGTAGCGAAGATGTTCAAGGTCTTTATATGGTCGGAGCTGGAACCCATCCAGGTGCGGGTATCCCTGGTGTGTTGTCTTCTGCAAAGGCCTTAATGTCGGTAGTAGCTGAGCCTAGAAAAGTTGCAGCATGAGTCAGGGCATGCAAGACCTTCAAGAGTGCGTCGAAACGATGCGAGATGGATCAAAGTCCTTCTTCGCTGCCTCCAGAATTTTGCCGCAGAGAGTCCGAGATCCTGCAACTGCACTTTATGCGTTCTGTCGGATTACCGACGATGTGGCTGATGCAGTAGATGCGCAGCCAGACGCGATACCCAAATTGCGTGAACGGCTTGATCGAATCTATCAAGGTATGCCTGATGACATTGCTGCTGATCGCGCTTTATCGATTGTGGTTAAGGAGTTTGATTTACCAATTAGCTTACCCCTTGCACTCATTGAGGGTTATGAGTGGGATACCCAGTTTAAAACGTACAATACCTTAGAGGATCTACTGGATTACTGCGCGCGTGTTGCCGGCACGGTAGGTGCAATGATGTGTGTGATTATGGATCGCAGAGAGCCTGAGACTTTGGCAAGAGCATGCGAACTGGGTCTTGCCATGCAACTCACGAATATTGCGCGTGATGTGGGTGAGGATGCTGCAAATGGCAGGATTTATTTACCGCTTAACTGGCTTAGAGAGGCTGGACTTGATCCGCAAGTCTGGTTACAAAAACCCGAGTTTAATGATCAAATTGCCAGCGTGATTGCGCGCCTTCTAAAGCATGCAGATGTTTTATATTCTCGTGCTGAGAATGGAATTTCTGATTTGCCCTGGGATTGCCGTCCAGCGATTCAGGCGGCTAGACTCATTTATGCCGAGATTGGTCGCCAAGTAGAAAAGCTCAATTTAGACTCTATCTCCACTAGAGCCTATGTGCCTTCAAAGAGAAAAGTGATCCTTTTGGCTGAAGCCTTTACGGCGATATCTAAGGTATTTTCTAGGCAGCATCAAGTTGATGCTGATAAAGCCATTCAGTACTTAGTGGATGCAGTGACTGAAGTGCCACATGAAAAGCGTTTTGAAGGAACCACGCATGATCATTTGCTGTGGTTTGTTGATCTGATGGAACGCCAAGAGCGACGTCGTAATCCTCGCAAGAGTGGCAGAGCCTTACAGTAGTTCATCTTTCAACTACCAAGTAATACGCGGCATTCTCCAAGGCAGCATCAATTGGGTTGCTGTTGTGGTGAGCTTGGGGACATTCAAGGTTTCATGAAAAGAGATTACTTTTTCGCCTAATAGTTCAGAATTTAAAACAGAGCGCGTATAAAAGGGCGTATTTTCTAAAACCTGAACTACTTCTAAACCCTCAGGACTTGGATTGCGCATATGTCCTTGAATACCCCAAATGGTTTTTGGGAGGGATTGTCTTGGAGGAGCTTCAAAATGATCAATCGTGCCATTAGGATTAAAGGTGAGCGCTAAGATTTTTTCCCGCGCATTCTTTTCTCGCACATCATAAATAACTGAAGTTCTACCGCCACTCATCTCCGCTCTAGACCAGTCCCATTCATGAAAAGATTTACTGATCGGCTCATCACCTTCATTGGAATCTAAATAGGCGTTACCTTCCCATTTCAAATCCGGAGAATTTAAGTGCACCTTTACTCGTGCTGAAGGGGAAAGTGGCCCCCAACGATGTTTACCTGCGGCATCTAAGGGTGTACTAAAGTTAAAGAGGGTTTTGGGATAGAGTTCAACAGTGCCTGACACTTTTTGCCCAAAGGGTGCTGCACGCTCTTCAATTTGCACAATCAACTTATTGCCATCCCAGCGAAGATTGCTAGGGCCGATTACAAATTCAGTAGAGCTGCGAGAGACTTGCTTTTCACCGCGCTCCGTCATCGCCCAGCGATTTTTGCCTTTGCTATAAATAGCAACGTTGAGTGAGCAATGATTTTCAGGATTAGCTAAGGTATCGCCTCTTCTGGCCCAGGCATAGTAAGGGGAAAATACGCTACCAACAAATGCAATTAAGACAATGCCATGTTGACCATCATCACTTAGAGCGTCGATGTACCACCAGAGATAAGCGTTCTTCCCGACAGCTTGGTCAAACCGAGGTGTCCCATCAGGGTTGCGGCCGCCATGCGCCCCGAAAGGGCTGCCATTGGAACTCCCGGTCCCGGATGCACGCTGCCCCCCGCTAGTAGTAGTCCCGGAATCGGGCTTTGTGCTGAAGCTCGCCCAAAAGTTTCCATCCAGCCATGGTTGGCTTGGCCATAGAGGGCTCCGCCCGTCGCCGGAAAGAGCTGGTTGAAAATAGCGGGTGTCGTACGGTGACATATTGCGCTGTCCAAATCGATGTTCAAACCACATTGTTGCAGAAGACCAAAGGTTTCGTGTTCGCATTGTTCGATTTCCTGGGCATTAAATTCAGATTGATCGCCTTTAGCTGGGGCATTCACCAGACAGAGCAGTCTTTGTAAATCGGGCTTGGCTTGGTAGCCATCCCCTTGATCTTGGGCGCAGACATAGACGGTAGGTTTACGGGGGAGGCGGCCCCTATTAAAGATGTCATCAAACTCCGCTTGATAGTTCTGATTAAAGAAAACATTGTGACGGACTAATGGAAAGCCATCTGTCTTGGCATTCATTGACCACGTCATTGCAGAAAGAGATCTCTTAGCAGGTAAGGGCGGAGTCATCTTTTGATTAAATGCTTTAACTCCTTCTGAATTGAGCAGGCCATCATGAAGGGCAGCAAGATCGCCATTGAAAACAACATGATCTGAATAGAGTAATGTTCCATCTGCTAATCGAACTCCACTGACCTTGCCATGCTTGAGCAGAATTTCTTCGCAAGCTTTCCCAGTCATCAATTGCACACCTTTATCTTGTGCTAACTTACGAATGGCCGCAACGAGGCTATACATGCCCCCTTCAAGCGCCCATACTCCTTGGGTTTCAACATCAGCAATGAGCATGAGGGTGGCAGGTGCTTGATAAGGCGAGGAGCCGCAGTAGGTAGCATAACGACCGAATAACTGATGCAATCTGGGGTCATGAAAGTAATTGCCTAAGGATTTCCAGAGCGTATTGAATAGGCCAATGTCGTATAAAACTTTAGAGCCAGCAATTCCTAAGTCAGCAATCATGCCTCCAAAGTTTGGCTTACCTGAAAGCATATAAGGCTTTTCAAGCGCCTTGTAGAGATCACGGCATTGGGCAGAAAATTGGAGAAATCGTTTTGCTTCTGCAGGAGAAGAAAACTCTGCTATAGCTTGAGCTGATTGATCTATATCTGAAAATAAATCCAATCTTTCATCTTGACTCCAAGCGTGTCTCGCGAGAATGTTGAGTTGTTCTAGCTTTAATTCTGACTCTAAAGAGGTGCCTGCTTTTTCAAAGAGAGCATCAAATACCCAGCGCATCGTAAAGACTGTAGGGCCAGAATCAACGGGCGCCGGCGCTAGAGGATCATCAGAGCAATTAATTTGTCGAATCTTGCCACCAACTTGAGCCTCTTTTTCCACCAGAATGACTTCAACTCCAGAAGAGGCAAGATCGAGTGCGCATGTAAGCCCAGCAATGCCGCCACCAATAACAATGACGGGAGCTTTAGCCAAGAGTGCGACCTTTCCAGCTACCTTGGGCATCAAAGGGTAGGTAGCGAGAGAACATCGATTCAGAAAAATAATGGCCGCTTAAGGAGGCACTAATAGCACGCTGGTGCGCGCCTTGCCTTGCATACTGATCCATTGCTGATTGAGATTCCCAGATCGTAAAGGTAGCCTGGCGAAAAAAAGGTGCCTCACCAACACCAGCAGCAATAATGCAGCCCGCTGATTGTTGGAGAGATACTTCTGCTGCCGGTTGCTTGCGCCAAAAGGGTAGGCAGTAGAAAGGTTTAATCGATGCTCGTGTAATGGAAACGATTGGGCCTGATTGCGGTGCTTGCGTTGTAATGTCTGGAACAAATCCTGACCACTGACCTTTTAGAGAATACGCTTTCAGTTTTACAGAAAAGAAATCTTTTGCATGCTCTTTGTACCATCGTATGAGCTTGGAGGATTGGCAGAATGCATCGAGACTAGTGCTATCTTGAAAAACACAGAAAAGCGCTTGATGGGTTCCACTGGGGTGAATAGAGAAGCCCCCATTTTTTCCTGAGCCCATATGTTTGTAGAACTTGAGACCTGGCGTCGACCAAAGCCATAGCCTTGCAAACATGAGTCTTAAAATACCACTGATTTTTGCTGATGACTGGATATCTACAAGAACCATCAATGCAACTTGACTGCTCATTACTGACTTTCTAATCAATATCCTTATTGAGGTCTACGAGACCATACTTTCTGAGTTTGATGTACAAACTTTGTCTAGATAGTCCCAAGATTTCGGAAGCAGAAACACGATTGTCTTGAGTCAGGTCTAAGGCGGCTTTAATGCAGAGCTGCTCAATTAAGTCGGTTGTTTCAGCGAGGATATCTTTCAAAGGGACTTTTCCAACGAGCATCGACAACTCTTGAGAGCTACGCACGAGTTTTTTATCGATGCGTGTGCCTTTATTTTGTCTCGAATCAACTTGGCGAAAGATCATGCCAATACAGGCGCGTGGTTGCGCTACGGAGACTGCGGAAATATCTACCAACTTAATGCTACTAGAAGCGTTAGTGATCGAAGAGACACAAGATTGTGAGCTAGCTTTACCTTTTAAGGATTGCATCATTTGATCAAAATCTGTTCTCTCTGGCCCTAAATAATTTCTGATATTGGTGCCAATGAGGTCTTGTTCGCCCCGAGTGGCGCTTAATTTATTGAAAGCTTTATTCGCCTTCAGAATAAGACCTTCTGGGGTACAAACGACAAAACCATAGGCGTTATTTTCAATAGCCTTAACGGTTAACGAGTCAGCATCTAAAAGGCTAGATGCTTTCGCTATATCCAGCGGCTTCAGATTCAGTAGTAAGTAATGAACCCCACTATTGATAAAGGAAGTTGCGCTGATTTGAGTTGCTTCGCCATTGCTCAATACTGTTTTTAGGGTGCTAGGCTCATCTGTATCTTGAACACCTTTCAGAAAATTCGCAGCCTTGCTTAACTCACTAGCAGGGAAGAGGGATAGAAGCGAACTTCCAATGCAATTATTTTTAGCAAGAAGCAGTTGCTTAATAGCGTTTCTGTTCATCTCGACTATTGGGTATGCATCATCTGCTTTAACGATGACGATAGATTCGGTGCCAATTTCAAAGATAGATCGAAACCGTTCTTCAAGCTGGCTTATTTGTAGATAATTTTGACTAATCTCTTTTTGGGCTGACACTAAGTTTTGCTGCAAGCGAGAGACCTCTGTGATGTCTCTGCCAATCACAATAATCTTTTGATTCGACGATGTTTTGATGGAAGCGCACATCATTGGCAATGCAATATTTCTCTCATTGCCAATCATATTAATTTGCCTAAACTTAGAGATGGTGTCTGAGCTAGCATCGTCTAGCAAGCTCTGCACTTTTTTTCTACTATCAGGCTCTACTACTTCTGACCATTTTTTCCCAATCAGATCTTCTGAAATTTGTTTGGCTAAATTTTTATTGTCAGAGTAGATACTTTGTATCGATCCTAAGTCATCCAAAACAAAAGAGATATCTGCAGATGCTCGCGCTATCTGGCTGAGCTCTTTCCCGCTTAATTCTGCGAAGAGTTTGTCTGGATGATGTGAGATGGACATATTAATTTAAGGCAGCTTTTTGGGCTATTAAGTCTGAAACTTTTTTAATGGCATCTTCGGCTGTGAGCTCGCAAACATCTGCAGAACACTCTTGAATCAGTTCCGGTTTGAAATCGAATAACGGGCCACCAGCCATTGTCAGGATTCCCTTGTTTTTTGAGGCTTTTTTTACTTCATTGAGCAATGTTTCCATAGTACCCCATTGATCCTCGCAGGAGATAGAGATTGCCAATAAATCATAGGCTTGTGAACGAATGCGATCCTTGAGATCGTCACTGGTCGTTTCAATTTCGACCGTCGTATTCCAGCCGTTCAATTTGAAAAATTCACCCATGATGAGGATGCCCAGGGTGTGTTGTGATCCTGGCGCATTAATCAGTAGAGCATTTCCTTGGAACTCAGAGAGTTTGCCTTGGCTCATAAAGGCAGGGCTTAGCTGATGGATTAGATTCTGGGCTCGACCTAGAGCCAAAGTCACCTCTGTAAAGCTATTTTCATCAGTTTCCCAGAGCTGTTGCAAGCGCCTAGTCGATGCTGGAATCAGATTCATATAGAGCGATATCAGACTGTGCCCCGATTTTTGCATTCGATCGATAAAAGTGAAGCAGTCCGCTATGGGGCCATCGAGCAAAGTCTGGCAAAAATCAATAATTTCTGCCTGTTTTACCTCGATGCTGTTGCTTTGGGCGTCAGCTATCTGATTGGCTGATTCAAGCTTATGTCCCATCAGTAAGCGGGGGATGATTTCTGACTCTATTGTTTTATTGAGCCATTGCATCATTTCAGCATTATCTAATTCGCCTAAACTGGATTGGAATGTTTTTTTCAGCGAGTCCGACAAAGCCAATCTCCTAGTGATGCATTAATCGAGACAAATTAGGGGCGCTTAACTTAATGCGGTTATCAAAATGCTGCACCGCAAAAATTAATCACTTTTTCCCCCAAAAAGGGGCTATTTGCTAACAAACCTATTTGGCATCCTTTTTCTATAAATAGCCATAGGGAAACTACCAGTAATAGGGTTAGCCCGAGGGGTATATTTTACTAAATAACGTAAACTTTGATTGACACTTTTAGACTTTAAAAGTGGGCTGTAGATTGTTTTAGAGGCGTTTAAGAAAATTTAGCAGACTGTACATGGAAAAAACATATAGACCACTTTACACCCCAGAAGAGAGGGTGAGAAGAGATGCAACTAAATGGACCCTGGTTCAGGGAATCTTAGCGCCTATTCAGTTTGTTGTTTTCCTAGTGAGTCTGTATCTCGTATTGCGTTTTCTGTTCACTGAAGAGGGTGAGAGCGCAGCGAATATTTCAGTAGTGGTGAAAACACTCACGCTCTACACCATCATGATTACCGGCTGTATTTGGGAAAAAGTTGTTTTCAATTGCTACTTATTTGCGCCAGCATTCTTTTGGGAAGATGTATTTAGCATGCTGGTATTGCTTTTGCATACTTTGTATTTGGTGGCTCTAGGCACTGGGTATTTGGATCAAACCCAACTCATGTTGCTCGCTTTAGCAGCTTATGCAACGTATGTTGTTAATGCTGGCCAATTTATTTGGAAGTTGCGGATGGCGCGTTTGGATGAGGCTAAAAAAAAGTTGGCAGCTACCACGCACAATCCCACAATGGCAAGCGCTCAAGCAGTGGCGCCCCGAGCTTCAGCTGCGACCTTGACGGGCTTAACCGTGGCAGAGGCAGAGGAGTTACACCGCAACCTAATTCAAGGGACGCAAATTTTTGGATTTACAGCGGCCATAGCCCATCTGTTGGCCTATATCTATTCCCCATGGTTGAAATAATTTAAAGGCGATGAATTGATGCTTGAAAATTCTTACACCCAAAAGCGCAGTCAGTTGCAAGAGTATTTCGACCGCACTGCAGTAGATGCTTGGGCTAAGCTCACGTCCACTGCGAAGGTCAGCGGTATTCGTGCCAAGGTTCGTGCTGGGCGCGAAGAGATGCGCCATGTGTTGCTCAGTTATTTGCCGAGTGACTTGACTGGTCAGCGCGTTTTGGATGCTGGCTGCGGCACTGGTGTCTTAGCTGCGGATTTGGCAAAGCGAGGAGCTCATGTCGTCGCGATTGATTTATCGCCAACCTTAGTCGATTTAGCCCGCGAGAGAATTGGTCAGGATGTTGGGTCTGGTTCTATTGAGTTTCGCTCTGGCGATATGTTAGATCCCGCTCTAGGCGAGTTTGATCATGTGGTTTGTATGGATTCGATGATTCACTATCACCATTTGGATATTGCTGATGCGATGGCAAAGCTTGCTGCTCGAACCCGAGCCAATATTGCCTTTACCTTTGCCCCCAACAATGCAGCACTGAGTACCTTGTTAACGATTGGTAGCGTATTTCCGAGAAGCGATCGATCACCATTTATTCAGCCCATTTCAATGGACTCCCTCACAAGAACCTTTAGCAACCATCATGGTTTAGTAGATTGGTCGCCAGTCAGTACGAAAAAAGTACAACGTGCTTTTTATTTTTCACAGGCGATGCGTTTAAGCAAAAAGCTGACCGACCAGAGTAAAGCGCGATAACCATGAAAATGTTTACTCTGACCTGGCGTGGCAAAGAGTTATTTGAGAATTGGAAAAGAGTGAGTCCAAGGTTCTTACCTTTTGCCGATATCGCCACCAAAGAGTTGCCATTAAGTCGCCTCTTAAGACTGTCACTATTTCAAGTCTCTGTTGGTATGGCAATGGTGATGCTGATTGGCACACTCAATCGAGTGATGATTATTGAATTGCACGTGAGCGCCGCTTTAGTGTCGATTATGGTTGCCTTGCCGCTACTGTTCGCACCTTTTAGAGCATTGGTTGGATTTAAGAGCGATAGTCACAAGTCCTTTTTGGGATGGCGCAGAGTTCCCTATATCTGGATTGGCTCTTGGTTGCAATTCGGTGGTTTTGCCATCATGCCTTTTGCACTCATTCTCTTATCTGGTGATACCACCTGGCCTGCTTGGTTTGCACAAGGAGCAACTGGACTTGCCTTTTTATTGGTCGGCGCTGGTATGCAGACTACCCAAACTGCTGGACTCGCTTTAGCATCAGATCTGGCGCAGCCAGAAGCTAGACCAAGAGTGGTCGCGCTCATGTACATGATGCTGTTAGTTGGCATGGCAGTCAGTAGTGCCATCTTTGGTTATTTGCTAATTGATATCACACCGATTCTATTGATACGAGTAGTGCAGGGTGTTGCAGCAACGACCTTGATACTGAATTTAATTGCCGCCTGGAAGCAAGAACCACGTCAGCCGCATTTAACAGCGCACTCCATTCCAACACCAAGCTTTAAAGAAACTTGGACTACTTTTTCGCAGCAGGGCAAAGTGCTGCGTTTCTTGGTGTCCTTAGGCTTAGGCACTGCCGCATTTAGTATGCAAGATATTATTTTGGAGCCTTACGGTGCTGAAGTATTGGACCTATCAGTCAGTGCTACAACAGTCTTAACCAGCTTGACTTCCTTAGGTGCGCTACTGGCATTTGGAGTGGCAGCACGATATTTAAATCGCTCTATTGATCCATATCGTCTTGCCTCCATCGGTGCCTTGTTTGGCATTCTGGCATTTAGCTGCGTGATTTTTTCCGAACCACTACTGTCCCCTATGCTATTTCGTTGCGGCGCATTTTTGATTGGTTTTGGCGGTGGATTATTTTCTGTCAGCACTCTCACTGCCGCAATGAGCTTTGAGTCAGGCGGGATGAATGGTTTAGTCCTTGGTGCTTGGGGCGCGGTGCATGCTACCGCATCTGGCATTGCTATTGCGGCTGGTGGCGTTATACGCGATGTCATTTCCACGCTAGCGACCAGTGGTCTTTTAGGCGAAGGCCTTATTTCCACTGCTACAGGCTACAGTTTTGTGTATCACATTGAATTTTATTTACTGTTTGCTACCTTGATTGCCATCGGACCTTTAGTGGTGATGAATAAGCATGCCGTAATGAATGTTTCAAAGAAGTTTGGTTTAGATGAATTACCAAGTTAAGTAGTGGCAAAGTATGTTTTATCTCAATAAGCATTATTGTTAAAAGGGAGAGCAAGATGGCAACCGGAGCAATTACAGAGTATGTAGATGTTGCACAATTGGTGCTGTATGCATTTTGGGTATTTTTTGCGGCCCTAGTCTATTACCTTACTATCGAAAGTAAGCGCGAAGGCTTTCCGCTGGAGTACGACATCCGTGGCGAGACCAGGCGAGCGGCGGGAATTGCTGGCATGCCGGCACCGAAGACTTTCCATACCGAGTATTGGGGAGACGTGACTGTGCCTAAGGATGAGCCTCTTGAAAAAGTGGCTGCCCGACCTTCAAGCTACTTAAATGGAGCGCCTTTAGTACCAACAGGCAATCCTATGCTCGATGGAGTGGGACCAGGCGCCTTTACGAAGCGTGCAGACATTCCCGATATGACATCAGAAGGTCAAAAGCGCATTCTGCCAGGGCGTTTGCTGGGTCAATTTACTGTTGCCAAGCAAGACAAAACTCCGGTTGGCATGCAAGTGGTCGGCGATGATGGCGTGGTAGCTGGCACCGTGAAAGAACTCTGGATTGATCAGGCTGAAGTTGTGATTCGCTATTTTGAAATTGAAACCTTGCCAGAGTTTGGCAGTAGAAGAGTATTGCTGCCAATCAATTTTTCTAGAATTGGCAGAGACTCTATCAAGGTGGAATCGATTCTTGGTAATCAGTTTGCTTTGGTACCAGGCTTAAAGAGCCAGGATCAAATCACTCTGTTGGAAGAAGAGAAGATCATGGCTTATTACGGTGGCGGCACTCTGTATGCAACCCCTGAGCGTCAAGAGCCGCTCATTTAATGAATAAAGGTAATTATTTGTGAATCAAAAACCATATGAATCGGCAGAGCATGAGTTCGAGGCAGCCTTAGGGTTGCCCGAACCATTACCTGCTGGCGAAACGATTCTTTGGCAGGGCGCTCCGAGTTGGACTGCCATGGCTAAACATGTATTTCGTCTGCAATGGCTCGCAGTGTATTTTGCAGTGATTGTGGTTTTGCAAGTCTTTTCAGTAGCCGGCAGTGAAGGTGGGCTAGCTGCAGGTTGGAGCAGTGTTGCACTCGCTGTTTTTTTAGCGCTGATCGGCCTAATGTTCACCGGTCTGATGGCTTACTGGTCTGCAACGACCACTATGTATACCTTAACAAATCGCCGCATTGTGATGCGGGTAGGCATAGTTCTCACAGTGACTTTTAATCTTCCCTACAAATCACTGAAAAGTGCAGATCTAAAGTTATATAAAGATGGCACCGGCGATATCCCGATGCAAATTGCCACCGAAGATAAGATCGCCTACTTTCATCTATGGCCTCACGCACGTCCATGGCGCTTGGCCAAACCGGAGCCAATGATGCGTTGCATTCCACAGGCAAAGCAGGTAGCGGCATTGCTTACAGAAGCGTGGATGGCTTCTACTGGATTGAGCAATATAGAGAGAAAAGATATCCAACTTGAGCAAACAGGAGCGCAGACTGCATGAGCACTCTAGAAAGCAACGATTTTTTATCGCCAGTTGCGAAGGTGCTGATCGCCGCCCTGATGAGCGTTATTTTATTGCTGGTCTTTATCAATAGTCGCGATCTCAGTAAAGTGCGTGAGCCTGATGCATCGCCAGCACAGGTTTTGCAACTGCGTTTTGAAGATCGTCCTGATGGTTCAATCGCAATAATCGATTACAAAACTGGCAAACAAATTGACGCTGTGCAAGGCGAGGCAGGTTTTGTCAGAGGCACTTTGCGCGGTCTTGCACAAGAAAGAAAACGCAGAGGTCTAGATAGTGGGCCACCATTTGAGTTAATTTATCGTGCCGATGGTCGCCTCACTTTATCGGATACCGCAACTGGTCGTCTGGTGGATTTAGAGTCTTTTGGTCCTACCAATGCAAGCACATTTTTTAAGTTATTTAATGCATCAAATGTAGTGGCAGTTAGTAAGTCATAAATCTTTATTGGAGTTGGAAATGAATTTAGACAGCGCAGAAAGCATGTTGCAAAGCCAGATTCCTGCAAAGGGGTCCATTAACGAGTCCACCAAGATGGCATTGGAAGACGCGGTATTAAGCCCGCGTTTTTATACGACCAACTTTAAAGAGATGGATCGCATTAGCATTGATTCCTTGCGTCCAGAATGGGATGCATTGATGGCAGAGTATGAGGGCGACAATAATGCGGATCACTTCCAGCGACCTGCGGATATGGATAAGAATTATTCCAATCTCCATCCTGCCTTATACGATGAGTTCGTTGAATTCTTGATCAGCTCGATTACTTCTGAGTTTTCGGGTTGCATTTTGTATGCTGAGATTAAGCGCAAGGTCAGCAATCCTGATATGCGTAACTTATTCGGTTACATGGCTAGAGATGAAAGTCGACATGCTGGCTTTATTAACCAGTGGCTCAAGGACTTTAATATTGGTATTGATTTAGGCTTTTTAGCGAAAGCCAAGAAATACACTTACTTCAAGCCAAAGTTTATTTTTTACGCTACTTATCTTTCTGAGAAGATTGGCTATGCGCGTTACATCACTATTTTCCGGGAACTTGAAAGTCGCCCTGAAACGCGCTTCCATCCGATCTTTTTATGGTTTGAGCGCTGGTGTAATGACGAGTTCCGTCATGGTGAATCTTTTGCATTGATCATGCGTGCAAATCCGAAGCTGCTCCAAGGTGTCAATAAGTTATGGATTCGTTTCTTCATTCTCGCGGTATATGCCACGATGTATGTTCGTGACCATACTCGGGTTGAGCTTTACAAAGCGATGAGGATTTCTCCAACGGATTACGACAAGAAAGTATTGTTCATCACTAACGAAATTATTAAGCAGGTGTTCCCAATCTCTGTGAATTTGGATGATCCCCGTTTCTATCAGTACCTTGAAGAGATGAGGGCGTTGTTTGAGAAGATGGATGCCTATAAGAAAGAGGGCGGCTTGATTAATAAAGTGAAGTCTGCTGTTTTGAGTGCGCGCGCTGGTTTAGTGTTCTTAAAGCTTTACTTTATCCCGGTTCATGACAATACCTTGCCCGCTAATGTTCGTATGGTTCCTACCTGGTAATTTATGAGCATTGTTTGGCCTATCCTCTACGCAATTTTTATATGGTGGTTTAGCACCGGGATCATCCTCTTGCTCAACCAGCGCAATCCATCGACCTATAAAAATACTTTTTGGGTCAGCGGCATGGTTTTAGCATTAGCTTTAGTGGGATTAAAAACGAGTGCTAACTTAAGCACAGTAGCCGGTGCTTATTGTGGTTTCACCTGTGCCATTTTGGTTTGGGGTTGGCAAGAAATTGGTTTCTTATTTGGTTATGTGACTGGTCCTCGTCGAGAGCCATGCCCTAAAGATTGTCGAGGCTTGCAGAAGATGTACTTTGCATTTCAGACGATTCAGCATCATGAGATTGCTTTAGTTGTGTTGGCATTGGCAGTGACGGTAATGACTTGGGGCGGCTCAAACCAAACAGGCTTTTGGACTTTTATCATCCTGTGGTTGATGCGTCAGAGCGCTAAACTTAACGTCTTCTTGGGTGTTGCAAATCTCAATGAACGTTTTTTGCCAAATCATCTGAAGTATATCTTTACTTATTTCACTTGCAAGCCAATGAATCCTTTGCTCCCGCTATCGGTGATTGGGGGCGTTCTCTGCGCAGTTCCTTTGTGGTTATCTGCAGTGCATCCTAGTTCGAGTGATTTTCAGGTTGCTTCGATGTCATTGACTGGTGCTATTTTGTCGCTTGCAGTCTTAGAGCATATTTTGATGGTGGTGCCCTTTTCAAGTGAGCGCCTTTGGAAGTGGGGAATGCGATCATAAATACACTCACAGTGCGCCGTTTCCCTGCGCCATCCGCCATTCTAGAATTACTCAAGCCCATTACTTGGTTTCCTCCAATGTGGGCTTTTGCCTGCGGTGTGATTGCTACTGGTGTTTCCTTTGAGGGTCGCTGGCACCTATTGGTTGCTGGTGTGATCCTTGCAGGCCCGATGGTGTGCGCTACAAGTCAGGCAGTGAATGATTGGTTTGATCGTGAGGTAGATGCCATTAATGAGCCACAACGTCCGATCCCTTCGGGCCGGATGCCAGGTACTTGGGGTCTTTATGTTGCTTTTATTTGGACTGGCCTCTCACTCTTATTAGGCTGGCTGATTAGCCCCTGGGCATTTGCAGCGACTTTATTAGGCCTCTTATTGGCTTGGCTTTACAGCATGCCGCCACTCCGCTTTAAACAAAACGGCTGGTACGGTAATGCTGCTTGCGGAATTTCTTATGAAGGCTTGGCCTGGTTTACAGGCTCAGCAGTGATGATGGGCGATTTGCTTCCTTCTACTCCATCAATTCTTCTAGCGGTTCTCTATAGTATTGGTGCACACGGCATCATGACATTAAATGATTTCAAGGCAATTGAAGGTGACCGTCAAATGGGCGTACTCTCTTTGCCAGTTCAACTCGGTATCGCGGGCGCAGCCGAGAATGCTTGCTTGATGATGTTAGCGCCACAGTTTGGCGTTGTTGGACTCTTAATGATCTGGGGTGCTTATTGGCAGGCATTCGTGATCCTGCTACTCATCGCCGGTCAAATCAAGATGATGCATTATTTTTTACAGGATCCCGTTAAGCGTGCCTTATTTCTGAGTGGTTTCGGGGTGCCATTATTTGTTGCAGGAATGATGGTCAGTGCATTTGCAGTGGCAGGGCGTTTCTCGGTAAATTAATTGAGCTATGAACAATCCTGAAACCACCTATCTCACTTGGCCCCAAATTGCCAGACTAGGTTTAGTCCAGGCATCTTTGGGATCCATTGTGGTTCTAACAACCTCACTCTTAAATCGTGTGATGGTTATTGAGTTAGCGCTGCCAGCAATCTTGCCAGGCGCATTGGTAGCAATACATTACTTTATTCAGTTAATACGACCACGTATGGGCTTTGGTTCCGATCAAACGCGCAGAGCCAGCCCATGGATTCGTGGGGGGATTTTGGTATTAGCTAGTGGCGGCGTATTAGCTGCTGCCTCCACAATCCTCTTAAGTAGCTCCGTTGTTTTGGGTATTGCATTTGCAACTATTGCCTTTTTAATGATCGGTATTGGGGTGAGTTCAAGCGGTACTGCATTGCTCGTGCTTCTAGCAAAACGAGTCGAGCCTAAAAAGAAGGCAGCAGCCGCTACTTGCGTTTGGTTGATGATGATTTTTGGTTTTGCTTTTACAGCCAGCGTTAGCGGTAAGTTCCTCACACCATTTTCATTTGAGCGTCTGCTCATGGTTTCATCTACCGTATCGGTGATTGCAGTAGTAGTGACGTTCTTGGCGATCTGGGGCATGGAGTCACCGGTTACGAAAGCTGGGCAATTCACATCTAACGCAGATACAGCAGAGTCAGAAGGTCCAAGCAAAGCCAGTTTTCGTGAAGCCTTTGCTGAGGTCTGGAAAGAAAGTAGGGTACGTTCGTTTACCTGGTTTGTTTTTGTGTCGATGTTAGCTTATAGCTCTCAAGATTTGATCTTAGAACCTTTTGCTGCCGTTGCATTTGGTTTTACTCCTGCACAAACAACTACTTTGTCTGGTTTACAAAACGGTGGCGTACTCGTTGGAATGCTAGCTTTGGCTTTTATCACCACCAAGGCTAAATCCCAGACCCTGACGACCTTGAGTAATTGGACGATTGGTGGATGTTTGGCTTCAGCCTTGGCGATGCTAGGCCTGGTTTTATCTGGCCCGATTGCTAATGTGGTTTTCTTTCAGGCGGCCGTTTTCTTATTGGGTATCTTTAATGGCGCATTTTCGATTGCTGCTATCGGATCGATGATGCAATTTGCCAGCGTCGGTAGTGCACGACGTGAGGGCGTTCGTATGGGAATTTGGGGAGCATCGCAAGCGATGGCCTTTGGTTTAGGTGGAATTATTGGAACTGGATTAAGCGATATTGCGAGGATTATTTTGGGTGATCCAGCTTCTGCCTATGCTTTTGTCTTTTTCTTAGAAGGTGTTTTATTTGTTGTGGCTGCGTACTTGTCGTATCAGACTCGTACGCAAAAACAAACAAATAATATGTCGAGTCATTTAGTGGGTGTGTAGTAAATCAATCAATTAACTGAATCAATTAACTGAGTATGATGGAGATGAAAATGAGTGCCCTAGAAACTTTTGATGTCGTTGTGGTTGGCGGTGGACCTACAGGGGCCACAGCAGCAAGTGATCTTGCAAAGAAAGGTCGAAAAGTACTTCTACTAGATCGTATGGGCCGAATTAAGCCTTGCGGTGGTGCTATACCTCCACGCCTCATTAAGGATTTTGAAATCCCCGATGAGCTCCTAGTGGCCAAGGCCAATTGCGCCAGAATGATTGCGCCGTCAGATAAGGCGGTAGATATGCATATTGAGGGCGGCTTTGTAGGGATGGTCGATCGCGATAAGTTCGATGAATTTTTGCGTGTCCGTGCTGCCAATGATGGTGCTGAAAGAAGAACGGGCATCTTTGAGAAAATCACTAGGGATCAAGATGGAGTCTCAGTCATTCACTATGTTGTGCGGGGCAAGCATGGTGCGCCTGATGAAACCATGACGGTTCGTGCTAGGGCAGTGATTGGTGCGGATGGGGCTAAATCGGCAGTTGGGCGCCAGGCGATTCCAGGTGCTAAAGATGTGGAATATGTCTTTGCCTATCACGAGATCGTGAAAGTTCCTGAAAACCCACCAGCTGGTTTTGATGGCTCACGTTGCGATGTGTTTTATCAAGGCGCTTTATCACCAGACTTTTATGGCTGGATTTTTCCTCATGGCACCACCATGAGTATCGGTACAGGCACAGCAGATAAAGGCTTTTCTTTGAGAAGTGCAGTAGAGACTCTGAAGAAGCAAACTGGCCTAGAGAATGCTGAAATGCTTAGGCATGAAGGTGCACCCCTACCAATGAAGCCATTGAAGAAATGGGATAACGGTAGAGATGTTATCTTGGCGGGAGATGCTGCTGGTGTGGTGGCGCCTGCTTCGGGTGAAGGAATTTACTACGGCATGTATGGTGGCCGTGTAGCTGCAGAAGCGGTAGAAGAGCTACTGGTGACTGGCAATGGTAAGGTTTTAGCAAAAGCCCGTAAACACTTTATGAAAGAACACGGTACTGTATTTTTAGTCCTCGGAATCATGCAGCGTTTCTGGTACAGCAACGATAAACGTCGCGAGCGCTTTGTCAAAATGTGTGAAGATAAAGACGTTCAGCGTTTAACATTTGAATCGTATATGAATAAGAAACTCGTTCGCCGCGACCCTATGGCGCACTTCAAGATTTTCTTAAAAGATACCGCCCATTTATTGGGTTTTGCAAAGGTTTAAAAAGTAGAAGTAGTAGAGATAGTAATTTGGTAGCAGTTTTTAATCAGCCTTAACTACTGAAGGGAAGTGGAATCATGAGAGATAACAGCGCAACAACATTGAAGAATAAAACTGGCAAGATGTACCTGATTGGGATCGTTGCATTTTCAGGTTTGATTATCGGAATTACCTTTATTAAATTCCTATTTTCCGTTTAATTTTGGGGTGTCAGGCTCAGCTGCTCAAGGCTGAAGCCATTGTCGTTTACTAGGCGCCCTAGAAGCGCTTGATATTTGCTGGAATCGACTTTCTTGGTGCGAGAAAGTATCCAGAGATATTTTCTACCGGGATCGCTTACCGCAGCTAGTTGATATTCGGGATCGATATCGATCACCCAATAATCACCCCAGACCATGGGCAGAAAAGCTAGCCAAGCTGGTGCAAAGCGCACCTCTAGGGTGGGGGATGTGGAGTTGCCGATTTGCCTCGCGGTACCCATCGCCTCGCCTTTTTCTCCGCCCTCAAATGTGCAGCGATTAGTTACACTGACATTGCCATCTTCTTTGATCTTGTAAGTGGCATTAGTATCGGCGATACATTTTCTTTGAAACCAATTCGGAAACTTGGCAATCTCATACCAAGTACCCTGATAGCGGGCAACATCTAATGAAGCAATCGTTTTAATGGGGGCTACTGCCTTTTGTTCTGCTTGAGCCGATTGAGCTATTACCCAATTTTGTGAGAAGAAGAAAACAAGTAAGCCAATGATGTAGTGATTTTTTCTCATGATGTTTGCCCTAAGATTTTTTTAATTCTGCCACACAAGTAGTGACTTGTTCATTACCACTCTTGAGCTGAGCCATCTCATTTCCCATCTTATTGATTTTGAGCTGCCCAATTTGTGGGTCAAAGCGCATGATGATTTGATAAAAATCTTTCACCTCTAACAAGTTCACTTTAATCTCTTTGCCTTCATAGAGCAGGCTTGCGTCGAGGGAGTCCTTAGTAATCAATATCTGAGCGGGGCTGCCGTTGAGAGAGCATGACAATATTTTGCTTTGATTATCAATCGCTTCTATTGTTGGTCCCTGAGCATCACATCCGCACAAAACCAGCGCCAACACAACGCTAATGAAGGCTGCTTTAGCGTTCAGGCGGAATGATTTCAAAAAGGTGTTCAAGACAGATGGGCTAGAGGAGAAACTCCAATGAGGTATTGGTGTAATCCAAATAGAAAGACTATCCAGAGAATCACCCCAGAGGCGATGGTAATCAATGTCGCTTTGGTGCTGACTTGTGCTTGTTCAGCAATATGAACAGGGCGCTTTCTAGCTGAACGAAAATCCAATACCGCCCAGATTAAAAAGGCACCAAAAAGAATGAGATCTACCAGTGTGCCATTAGATATCAAATGCGCTAGTGCCCATACTTTGACACCTAAAATCATTGGGTGCTTCAGCTTGAGACGAATTGCATTATTCGATGGTGAGCTTCCTGCTAAGAAGATAAAGGCGACTAGGTTAAGCGCTAGGGCAATGTAGATAAAGGCGTCATTGGGTTGCCACAAAAGCACTGTATTTTGTCTTGCTTGACCATAACCAATCACCATGATGACAAATCCAATTAAGGAAATGATGGTGTACAAGCCTTTCCATTTCACTTCCCCGAGGCGATCAATCATCTGGTTGCGCCATGACTCAGCAAAGATGCGACAAGAGTGGCTAGCAAGAAAAATAACAAGACCGATCAGAAATAAAGCCATGGAATGCTCCAAAGGAAAAATAGGTTTTAGGGTTTATGAATTTCTTGTTCGCCAGGCTTGATTCCATAAGGCTCTACTAGTGGCCAGATATGTCCAGGAACCATCGAAGCCATTTTCGCAGGTTGTTCTCTGCGTAGGTGAAGCACTGTTTCGATCGCCTTCATCTCAACGCGGGTGCGAGCAAATTCCAGACCACGCGGCCCTACTTTAGGCATTAGCCAACCCACAATGGGTCTTAACCAATTCGGCATTTTTCTTAAGGGGAGGCCCCCAGCAGCACGCTCCACGTTTTTCATGAAGCCAACCACAGCAGAGTGACGTTTACCGGCCGTTCCCGGTGCAGAGGTACGAACTTCATCGCCTAAAAGAGCCAGCAATTCTTCACCACGTTCATTGCGTACGATGAGCCATTGCTCTCCTTGCCCACCCATATAACCAACCGTGATGTCCGATAGCACATTGGTGTAATCGACACAGGTACGGCAGGTTAGGGGAAAGAAGTCATTGGGCAAAGTGGAGAGGGGTAATTGAAGAAATGGAATCTCTTTCTTTTTACCATTCTTAAAGCGGACTTCAACGTGGTAATCCGCTCTAAATTCAAGGTAGTTAATCTCATCAGGTTCTGAGCTAATGAGTGACAGAAAGTGATGAAAATTCTCGGTAGTAGTGTTGTCAGAGCAGGGTGTGCCGATGACATAAAGCTTTTCTAGGCCAAGCTCTTTCTCTAGAGCCCTTAAGGCATATACCTGGCAAGGTATGCCGATGACGGCCATCTTTTTATATCCCTTAGCAATCGCCGGCTCTAACAAGGAGAGAAGCGGGGCATAGCCCATTCTCATGCCACGACACTTGGCCATATCAGAGGCTTTATCAATAATGATTGGCAAAGGTTTCCATCGATCATTAGGATCCTCAGTCATCGTCAGAATGGCATCTACAGCGCCTGTTTCTAAGAGGCGCTCTCCAATGCGGGTCGTAATCCCAGTCCATTGCGCACCTGTGCTGGGATTTTTGAGTGCTGCTCTGAGCATTTTGATAAACGGACCAAAATGCAATTCATCAGGACGGCTCAAATCTCTCGCTTTGCCGTGAACCTGAGTTTCTAGCGCTGGGTAATTGGGCTTGATAAATTGACAAGCCTCACCGCAGCGTTTTGGATTGCTGGTTCTAGAAATACCGCAGTCAGTGCATAGGCTCCGATAGGGTGCTGTATCTATTGTCACGCAAGCCTTTAATAATCTTGATAGTTTAGGGGAGGCAAAGCCATAGAGCGAAAGCCTAATAATCCATTTATTATCACCTGAGTATAGAAGATTTGCAGATCGATTTAATCATCTTGGAGAATGAAATATGTTGCCCAATATCCCCTTAAAAAGACTCAATGGAGACCAAGAAAATCTTCAGGATTATGCTGGCAAGACACTCTTAATCGTGAATGTTGCCAGTAACTGCGGATTCACTTCTCAATACCGTGATTTACAAAAACTGTATGAGGCAAATAAAGCCCAAGGCTTAGAAATTTTAGGATTTCCATGCAATCAATTCGGCGCTCAAGAGCCGGGCTCTGCAGAACAGATTCAAAACTTTTGCAGCACGAACTATGGCGTGACTTTTCCGATGTTCGAAAAGATTGACGTGAATGGGGACGGCACTCATCCCTTGTATGTTTATTTAAAGGATCGGGCTCCTGGCATATTGGGGACCACCGGTATTAAATGGAACTTCACTAAGTTTGTGGTGAGCAAAGATGGCCAATCCATCACACGACTTGCATCTGCAGACGGTGCAAGCAAGATGGCAGAGGCGATTGTGAAACTGCTCTAGATTAGGAGCAGTTCAGCAGTAATTCAGCATCCATCACTTCTTTTTCTTTTGATCAGTATCTAGCCACTCATTGACATCGGGGAAGGCATCTTGCACTTCTCCCATAAATTCACGAACCATGTAATACAGGCCAGCGATTAACAGACAAAAAACAAAGATCGATAGAAGGAGCAGGGTTGTATTACTCATTTTTTACGATTCAATAGTGCAGATAATTTGAAATAAATCCCAAAGCAAAATATTGAGGGTACCCATAGCGCTGTAAAGATCGACTGCTCTCGGTCCTGAACCACAAACCATAAATAAGCAGAGGTAAAGAAAGAAATCACCACCGCCATGAGAATGAAGTAATCTGATTTTTTAAACATATTCACTCCTTCACTTCGTTATTAAAATAATCTCCAATGCCGTAGCCAATTGCGCTCAGAAGGCATCCAATGATAGCGCAGCCGCCTAATACACGAATGCCCGAAGAAATACCAAAAGAAAATAGATCTACAGAAATGAAGTCCCACAGACTCAAGGTAATTAATATAAAACTAATTGAGCTAATGAAAAAGCCAAAGGTAATGAGAGTCTTTTCAGCTAATTGTGGCAAGGTAGTCAATTAGGCGGCCGATTCTACTGGCTTGGCTGGCCATATGAAATTCGTCATAGCCGCGATCGTGATTAACAGCAAGATGATCTCTAATAGGTAGACGCCACAATAACCCGTTGCTGGATTATTGAGATCTGCGCCAAAATAATTTCTTGAGGCCATGCCGCCCAAAATATCCCGAAATACTCCGCCAATGCCAACTGCAATACCTGCGGCAGTAGCTTGCACGGCTCCCCATGCGCCTAAGGCTAAGCCACTTTGATTTTCTGGGGCGTATCTCATGGTGGCAGTTAAAGTCCCATGGCTAAATAGACCATTACCAAATCCAATTAATACGACGCCCACAATAAAAATGAGAGTGCTATTGAGGGGCGCGGCCGCAATCACCAGCATGAATGCGGGAATGCCAATTTTGGCGCCATTGCTGGCCATCTTAAAGGGGTCGTAACCAGCGCTGAGTACTTTGGAGGCAATGCTAAAGCCGAGTAAACAGCCGACGGCTAAGGTAGCCGTTAATACAGTGGTAGCACTGACGCTCATGTTTAATAGTTCGCCGCCATAGGGCTCTAGCAAAACATCATTCATGCTAAACGCCATGGTGCCAAAACCCACTGCGATTAAGCGACGAATTGCTTGGCCACCTTCTTTAAAAGTTTCCCAAGATTCTTTAAAGTTTTGCTCTCTAGCTACTAACGCTCTTGCACGAGCTTCTTCACGGCTTTCCTGCTTCCAAAGTGCAATGGCATTTAATACGATCGTAACTACAGCGCTACCTTGAATCACTTGTATTAAGCGTCCAGGGCTGTACTCTTCTAGTAGCTGACCAAAAATCAGAGCACTACCAATCATGCCAATGAGCAGCATCACATACATTAGGCCAACAATATTAGGTTGGGCTTTAGGCGGTGCAAGATCACAAGCCAAGGCAAGGCCTACAGTTTGTGTTGTATGAATACCGGCGCCAACCAATAAAAATGAGAGCCCAGCAGCTGCTAATCCAATCCATGCGGGCGCTTCACTGGCATTGCCTGCACCTGCTAAGACGAGAAGGGCAAAAGGCATGATAGCGAGTCCGCCAAACTGAACCATCGTTCCCATCCAAATATAAGGAACACGACGCCAACCTAAAGCGGATTGATGAGTATCTGAGCGAAAGCCAATCAAGGCTCTAATAGGGGCAAAAATAATGGGCAAGGAAACCATGATCGATACCAGTGATGCTGGTACTTGTAACTCAACAATCATCACACGATTTAAGGTGCCCACTAAAAGCACTAGGGCCATGCCAACGGATACTTGAAATAGAGATAGTCTAAGTAATCTGCCTAGCGGTAATTCAGCAGAAGCAGCATCAGCAAAAGGCAAGAATCGAGGGCCTAAATTTGCCCAGGTGCTAATTAATTTTTGACTAAAACGATTCATCTAAAGCTTAGTTTAAGTGATACATCGGCGAAACAAAAAAATAAGACCCAGATCGGATGATCCAGGTCTTATCAGACGGCGCAAAACTTATTTTTTTGCTACTGGTGCCGCGGGTGCTCCTGTGGCAGCGGCGCTAGAAGACTTACCGCCTTCTAAGAATGCTTTCACCCAAGTTGTATTGTTAAGTAATGCTAAATGCACTGAAAAAGAACCGATTGCGCATGCACCCAAAAACAATGGAATGCCAACGGTTGGTCTTACTACTGTCCACATTTTTCCGTAGATCATCTCAATCTCCTTTAATTATTTCAACCAAGGTGAATAGATGTAAGCAAGTAAGTGGGCGAGTGCTGCAATCATCCCAAAAAATTGCGTACCTTGAATGAGGTTGCGATGTAACTCTTCCGCTTCCTCAACACTCAGACCTGTAAGAGTGTCATTTGTCATAGATTTTTTCCTCTCAAATCTAACTGCGTCGTGCTAACCCACACGAGGGTGCTAATTAACCTACTTACCACAGGGTCAATTTATTACGAATGTGTAAAAAAATCTATACACTTTTGTTAGGAATTTCCCTTAGATCTCAATATATTGCAATGCAAAATAACTCATCCGTAATAGTGGCTTTTTGAGTTGCTTTAAGGGTCATGGGATTTAAAATGAACCCCATCAACTATCTGTATTGGGGTTTCAAATGACTCAAGCTCATGGGCGCTTTAGCACCATCAAACTGCTGTTCGAGATAGCCTGTGCTGCAGGTGGGTTTGCTATGGGCCTTTTATTTGCCAAGCAGCTTGATTTAGGAACCGTACCTGGGGTTTTTATGGGGCTGATGGGGGCAATCTTTACGTTTATCCTTGGCCAGGGCTTCACTACCTTCATTTTTCGTATACTGAGGCGAGATTAATCAGGGGCCCAGCCTCTTCATTCATAAGGATAGGTAATGGATAAGCAATCTGAATCAGGCCCAATTGATGCCAAATTTAAAAGAACCATGCTTTGGCTCAAATTTGCGATTGTGGTGTTCCCCATTGCCCTAGCTGGCCAGATCTGGATTCTGTATCAAGAGTACTCATTGACCAATCTATTCTTCGTGCTGATTACCGCTTTTGCCTTGTATTCCACGTTCAATTCATACAAAAAATTCAAAGCCTACGAGGCTGCCGCTAAGAATCAGTAATCAGTTGATATGTGGGTTTTCCCTAGGTTGGGAAGCTGAAATAGGTGTCAATCTTGATTGACATATTGCTCATCAAGAGGAAGAATCATTTCCATGATTCTTTTAGACCCACTCAAAGCTTTTTTTAATAGCCTCTAGCATGCAACTACTCAATCTTGGTGTGAATCACCACACGGCCCCAATCGATATTCGAGAGAGCGTTGCTATTTCTCCTGCAGATTTACAGGATTCCTTATTAGATCTTCGTAATTATTTAAGGGGCACCCATTCTGAATTAATGCCAGAGGTTGCGATCTTATCTACCTGTAACCGTATGGAGATTTATTGTGCTGCGAATGATGTATCTAATCCCGCACATCATTTAGAAGAGCGTGCTTTTGATTGGCTCACCTCTCAAAAGCGTTTGCATAGCGATGCATTAAAGCCCTACATTTATTCTGCAAAAGAGACTGATGCGGTCAAGCATGTATTTAGAGTGAGTTGTGGAATGGATTCGATGGTGTTGGGGGAGACTCAAATACTGGGTCAAATGAAAAAAGCGGTTGAATTAGCTGACCAAGCTGGCACATTAGGAACTTATCTAAAGCCTTTATTTAATAAAACTTTTTCAGTTGCCAAGGCAGTCCGAGCAACTACGGATATTGGTACGCAGTCAGTTTCCATGGCAGGGGCCTCAGTACGTTTAGCCGAAAGAATCTTTGGCGATCTCAAGAACTCCAAAATTTTATTCATTGGTGCAGGCGAAATGATTCAACTGTGCGCCTCTCACTTTGCTGGTCGAAAGCCAAAACAGATTGCAATCAGCAATCGCACGGTTGATCGTGGTGATGAGATGGCAAAAGTATTTGCTGAAAAGGGCCTGCAAACAGATTCCTTTCCTTTGCAATCCTTGCCAACGCGTTTACAGGACTTTGATGTGATTGTTTCCTGCACAGCAAGTGCATTGCCAATCATTGGCATGGGCATGATTAAAACCGCCTTGAAAGCTAGAAATAGCAGGCCGATTGTATTGATTGATTTAGCTGTACCGCGGGATATAGAGCCAGAGGTTCGATCCCTTAAAGATGCCTATCTTTATTCCGTCGATGATTTGGGGAGCGTTGTGAATGAAGGTCGCAATATTCGCGAGCTTTCGATGGCTGATGCTGAAACTATCATCGATAAAGGCGTGAGTGAATTTTTTCAGACACTACAGAAAAGAACACTAGTGCCGATTATTCAATCACTGCAAAATACCGCAGAGCGACTCAAAGAAATTGAATTAGAAAAAGCAGTGCGGCGTATTAAGCGGGGAGAAGATCCAGTAGAGGTCCTATCGATCATGGCTGAAGCCTTGGCTAATAAATTTATGCACGCACCGATCAATGCCTTGCAAAAATCACCCAATAACGAGATTGAAGATTTCAAGCGAATTCTCTCTAGTATTTACTCTCCAAAATAATTTCGGCGTTAAATATGCTCCAGGCAACTAAAGTACTTCACACCATTAACTCCTCGCAGGATTTAAAGCAGCTAGAGCAATCTGAGCTTGCCCAGCTATCGGTTGAATTGCGTGAATTCATTTTGCAGTCTGTGGCCAGTACTGGCGGGCACTTATCCTCCAATCTCGGAACGGTTGAGCTCGCAATTGCGTTGCATTATGTTTTTGATACTCCAGAAGATCGCATTGTCTGGGATGTAGGACATCAAAGTTATGCTCATAAAATTTTGACAGGGCGCAGAGAAATGATGCCGAGCTTGCGTCAGTTTGGCGGCTTATCTGGATTTCCGAAGCGCGCAGAAAGCCAATACGATGCTTTTGGCACAGCGCATTCTTCGACTAGTATTTCAGCCGCTCTCGGGATGGCAGTTGCTAGCAAAGTGAAGGGTGAAAAACGCAATGTCATTGCAGTCATTGGCGATGGCTCCATGAGTGCTGGCATGGCGTATGAAGGTTTAAATAATGCAGGGGTCGATAAATCGATTCCCTTAATCGTCATTCTGAACGATAACGAAATGTCGATCTCTCCTGCGGTTGGAGCTCTGAATCGATATTTAGCAAAGCTGATTAGCGGTTCGCTTTATGGGGCCACTAAAAAAGGTTTGGATAAGATGCTTTCTTATACCCCTCCCTTAAGAGAGTTTGCCAAAAGACTGGAAGGTCATGCAAAAGGGATGATTGGTCCAGCAACTATCTTTGAAGAATTTGGTTTTGACTATTATGGCCCGATCGATGGCCATAATCTGGACGATCTCATCATTACCCTTGAGAACCTGAAAAAGATTGCCCAGACTGATGGCCCACAATTTCTACATATCGTTACTAAAAAAGGCAAAGGGTATGAGAGGGCAGAGTTAAACCCTATTTCTTATCATGGGCCCGGAAAATTTAATCCTAGCGAAGGCCTGAAACCTTCTGCGCCTGGTAAAAAAACCTATACCGAAGTGTTTGGTGAATGGCTTTGCGATATGGCCAAAGAGGATCAGCGTCTCATTGGGATTACGCCAGCAATGCGTGAGGGCTCTGGCCTGGTTCAATTTGAAGCTCAGTACCCCGATCGTTACTTTGATGTAGGAATCGCAGAACAACACGCAGTCACTTTTGCAGCGGGTATTGCTTGCGAGGGTCTAAAGCCAGTGGTAGCGATCTACTCCACTTTTTTACAAAGAGGCTACGATCAACTCATACACGATGTAACTTTGCAGAACTTACCGATTGTCTTCGCTATAGACCGAGCTGGTATGGTTGGCGCAGATGGACCAACCCATGCAGGCGTATTTGATGTTGCTTTTCTGAGGTGCTTGCCCAATGTTGTCTTAATGACGCCATCGAATCAAGCAGACTGTAGAAATATGCTCACCACTGCATTTAGCTTGAATGGTCCTTCTGTCGTGCGCTATCCCCGCGGCGCTGGAGTGGGTCCAGAGGCATCTCAAACACTAGAGACTATCCCTGTCGGAAAGGGCGTGATTATTCGCAAAGCAAAAAATGTGCAAGCCTCTGGGAAAAAGATCGCGTTTGCTTGCTTTGGTCCATTGCTTTACAACGCACTAGAGGCCGCAGAGGAGCTTGATGCTACTGTTGCCGATATGCGATTTGTAAAACCATTGGATGAGCAATTGCTATTAGATCTTGCGAAAAGTCATGATGCTTTGGTCTTTATTGAAGACAGCGCAACTCAAGGAGGGGCGGGTAGCGCCTGTCTGGAAGCGCTATCAGCTCACAAGATTCAGGTACCTACTCTACAAATTGGCCTACCCGATGAGTACGTCGAGCATGGGGATATCAATGTACTCTTAGATTTATATGGATTATCTTCGAAGAAAATCTTGGCCAAAGTGCGTGATCATTTTCAGATATAAGCAGTTCACTTATGTTTAAGAAAAAAAATCAGACGCAAGTATTATCAAAAGAGGCTAAGTGGCAATATATCGGTAAGCCTGTGTTGATCATCTTTGGTACTCTGAACTTATTCATTCTCATTTTTTTCTTAATTTACTATTACATCTAAACACTGAACTTTCAGAACTTGATGATCAATAAAAAGATGCTCGTGCCATTAGTCTGGGGTTTAACAGTGGCAATTCTGGGCGGCTTAGCAACGGACTTAGGGCCCTGGTATCAAGCCTTAAAAGAACCTTTTTGGAAACCGCCTGACATAGCATTTGGCCCGATCTGGTCGATTATTTTTATTTTGTCTGGCATGGCTTGGGTGGCCGTAAAGCACTTGACCTCAAACGCCACCATTCTGAGCCGCTTAAATTTTTTCTTTTGGCTCAATGCTTTTCTGAATTTGCTATGGAGTATCTTGTACTTCCGCTTTCAAAGGCCAGATTGGTCTTTGTATGAAGCGGTACTTTTATGGCTTTCAGTTCTCGCGATCTTTTTGACAATACGAAAAGTTTCTATTAAATATAGCCTTTACATGCTGCCATACCTCATCTGGGTCAGCATTGCGATTTTCCTAAATTGGGACACTGTGCGACTGAATGGACCCTTTGGTTAAGAGGCTTGCCAACCCTTAATACTGTCTCCAAATAGCAAAGATACCGGTAATCAAAATGAGCCCATACAGGCAGGCATAAATTTTGAAATCTTTCAGAATCACTGCAGGGGCTAATTTTTTATATTTCCAAAGGTAGTAGTGAAAAACGATTGGTGAAATCAAAATGACACCAAATTCAACTACCAGCTCGAGCATGACACCCGTCATTTTTGGATGAATTTATTCTTAGAAAAAATCAATAGGGCTACGCAGATGATGCCGATTGCAAACAAAAGAAGCGATCCCGTTTTCACAAAAACGATGAAGCCCAAGAGCGCAAGACCAAAGGCAGCTAATCCCAATTTATTTCTAGACATTCGTTTCCCCTGATTTAAACAAGCCTTCTACGCAGAAGATGACCGTTTGATTAAAACTATACCAATAATTGATTCTGTATTAGGGGGGTGGATGAGCCAAACCCCCGGCACTGGCAGAAATTGGGTTTGGCTGCTTCGTTCCCGACCTGACCAGGTTATCCAAGTGAAACCCTTGTGGCATAAGGCCTAGATGCTAACTCAATCGTTTTAAAGAAGCAATAAGTAAATAAATAAATGACCTGAATTTTCTTTTAGGTGACACAGCTAGGTGATACAGGTAGTACAAGACCGAATCCATCCGCACATTAGCTAAACGCAAATCAATAATCATAGTGGCTTAGTAGGACGCATTTCATCCGCATACTAGATAAAAGAGGGGTGCCCCTTGACGCTTTTCCAAAAACCGACCCCCACTGTACCCCCACCCCCCGTTTGTTAAAAAGGGTCCCATCCAACTTACCTTTACACACTGTTTTGCACAGACGACTAGCTATTTTTTGAAAGAATGTCCATTTGCAGATCTATTGCAGCCATTAAACAGTAAGTATTTTTAGGGGGGTGACCGTCTCCAATCGGCCATTAAGAGACGCTTTAAGAAATAAGGTTGCGCCCTTCTAAGGCGTAGGTCGCACGTTCGAATCGTGCTGGGCAGGCCAAAACCTCTTATTTAATCTTGTCTAGC
>Ga0209085_1000192_pt1 | contig 47255 bp, 62 predicted proteins | sample C_131016_EF_Meta_FD_187310 | JGI IMG/M metagenome (GOLD analysis project Ga0209085, IMG submission 187310) | Freshwater microbial communities from Lake Croche, Canada to study carbon cycling - C_131016_EF_MetaG (SPAdes) (version 2) | ecosystem: Environmental > Aquatic > Freshwater > Lake... | reverse complement strand
AAAAACAAACAATGTGAATCTTGGCATGAATATTGTGATCAAGAAATGGAACGCTGCACTGGGTACATTTGTTCAACAGGCGTGTCCAGTGTATCCCAATGAAACAACTTGTTTGTATAATCTAGATCCCACAGGCGGCGGCCAAAATATTCCAGCTGGCGCACTGTTCTGTTATAGTGATGTTTATAACGATGGTACTAGTACAGCTGAAATTCTTGAAAGACTGGTTGCGGGCGACACAGTAGTTACTGGTAATACCAACACGCCTGGACCGTTTGTTGTTGGAAATACTTTTGTGTTGCGTTATACCACCGCAGGATCTTTGACTCGGACTCCATTAACAGTTACAATGCAAGGTACTACTGCTGTGGATTTTGTCACAGCAGTGAGTGCAGCCGGTGTTCCTGATTATGTTCAATGCTCAATCAACAGCGCCGGTGCCATTGTGTTTACTCACACACAAGGTGGAACTATAAGTCTTACACCTGGCAATGCTGGAATGGTACCAATTAATTCAGCTGGTTTTTATGATTCTGTTGTGGGTTGCCGACCATACAGCGGCGATTCATCACTAGGTTTGACTTTGAGCAACTGGGTGAATGCACCTTCATTCACATACACAGCCAGCGCCGACGCACCTGATCGAAATCCCGACGATGGTAGACTGTGGTACTATTCTGCTGTGGATCAAGTGGATATCCTGATCCAGGACAATGGTTCTTGGCAAGGTTATCAAAATGTAAGCAACGATGTTCGTGGTTACGACTTGACTGTGACCAATGCCACAGGCCCAATTATTTCTGCCACACCTCCCTTGACACAAAATGATGCCAGTGAGTCTCCCTTGGTTTACGGTGACTTGTGGATTGACACCAGCGATTTAGAAAATTATCCTGTTATTAGCCGTTGGCAAGCCATAGATGGCGTGGATCAGTGGGTTCCTGTCAGCAATGCTGATCAAACCACAGAAAATGGTGTGTTGTTTGCGGATGCTCGTTGGGCACCCAATGGTGACACAGATCCTGTGGTAGATCCATTCCCTACTATCCAAAGTCTCTTGACCAGCGACTACTTGGATTTGGATGCTCCTAATCCTGACCTGTATCCACAGGGCATGTTGTTGTTCAACACACGCCGGTCGGGTTACAATGTCAAGAGCTTCCAGGTCAACTACTTTAACGGCACTACCTATCCTGATGATGTGTTGCCCACAGAAACCAGCACCTGGGTCACAGCTTCGGGTCTCAAGAACGATGGCAGTCCTTACATGGGTCGTCAAGCTCAGCGTGCCATGGTTGTGGCTGCACTGAAGTCCGGCATCGACACCAGCACCGACATCCGTGAAGAACAGCGTCAGTTCAACTTGTTGGCTTGCCCTGGCTATCCTGAACTCATGCCCAACATGATTGCACTCAACAACGAGCGCAAGAACACAGCATTTGTAATTGGTGACACACCCTTGCGTTTGAGCCCACAAGACTTGTTGACCTGGGCCAGCAACAACAACGGTCTGGGACTCAACACCGGCGACGGTCTGGTTGCTGCCAGCACCTACATGGGCGTGTTCTACCCCAGCTGCCAGACCACAGACTTGACTGGTAGTCCAGTGGTACAACCCCCAAGTCACATGATGATCAGAACTATCATCCGCAGTGACGAAGTCAGCTTCCCTTGGTTGGCACCAGCTGGCACACGCCGTGGTGTGATTGACAACGCGGTACAGATTGGTTATGTTGATGGCGCAACTGGCGAATTCCAGAGCCTGGGTGTAAACCAAGGTCTGCGTGATGTCATGTATGACAATGCCATCAACCCACTCACATTTATTCCTGGCGTGGGCATCACCAACTTTGGTAACAAAACAGTGACTTCTGTGGCCAGCGCCATGGATCGTATCAATGTGGCACGCTTGGTGGCATTTATCCGTGGTCGACTGGAAGTGGTTGGCAAGCAGTACTTGTTTGAACCCAATGATCAGATCACACGCAACCAGATCAAGAACTCCATTGACGGACTCATGCAAGACCTGGTGGCCAAGCGTGGTCTTTACGACTACTTGGTGGTGTGTGACTTGACCAACAACACACCTGCCAGAATTGACCGCAACGAATTGTGGGTGGATATTGCTATCGAGCCTGTGAAGGCTGTTGAATTTATCTACATTCCAGTGCGTATCAAGAACACAGGAGAGATTGCTGCTGGGGGTTAAAGCCCGGCAGTGACCACCAAGCTCACACATGATAAATAACAGTACACAGGAGAGAACATAATGTCCAGCGCATCACTCAATAGAATGTCAGTATTTGGCTCGGGTAATCCAGCCAACACGGGCTTGCTCATGCCCAAGATGAAGTATCGATTCCGCGTGAGCTTCACCAACTTTGGCCCCTCGGGCGGTGATGTGGTTCAGCTCACACAACAGGTCATGGACTTTAATCGTCCCACAGTGAACTTTGAAGAAGTTCCAATAGAGATCTACAACAGCAAGGTCAAACTGGCTGGCAAGCACTCCTGGGACGATGTCACCTGCAATCTGCGTGATGACGCCACAGGTGCTGTGGCCAACTTGGTGGGTCAACAGTTGCAGAAACAAATGGACTTTTTGGAAATGGCTTCGGCTGCTGCCGGCATCAACTACAAGTTCACCACAATATTCCAGGTCTTGGACGGTGGCAACGGTGCTGCTGCTCCACAAATTTTGGAAACCTGGGAACTGTATGGTTGCTACCTGAAGTCAGTAAACTATGGTGATGCCAGCTATGCCACCAGCGAGCCAATGACCATTGCTCTCACCATTGCCTATGACAATGCAGCACAGAGCGAAATGTCGGAATCAGCTGACACAGCCACCGGCATTGGTGGTGTGTTGGGCAGAGCAGTGGGCAGCATAGCTACCGGCGCTGGCTCACAGTAACAGCTGGCTGACACCAGCTGCATAGCCAATGTCAGGCACATTTGGTCAAGATTTCTTGCAAGGTTTCACAGGCCCCAATGGCCTGAGAGACTACACTCACGCTTCCAAGACTTTTACCTCCAATGGATACGAACTTGCGCCCAGGCTCAAGTTCCTGTTCCATACTTTTTTCAATCTCAACTTGTCAGGTGTGCCAGCTCTGCAGTCCACTTTTGGCAACGGTGACATAGCCTCCATTGGCCTGGCAGTGAAAACTGTGGACCTGCCCAGTTATCAAATTTCCACAGAAGTGATGAATCAGTACAATCGCAAGCGAGTGATACAGACCAAGATCGAGTACCAGCCGGTGAAAATCACCTTTCACGACGACGGCGGAGACTTGATTCGCAACATGTGGTACACCTACTACAGCTACTACTACAAAGATCCGGCGCAAAAATACGAAGGTGTGGCCAACACCAATGGCACCAGTGGCAATCTGCAGACCACACCTGCTGGATTTGGCTACAACACCAGTGACATCTATGCTGGTGATCGACCAGTGGCTGACTGGGGTTACATTGGCGAAAGTGCTGCTGATGGCACACCGGCCAACGGAACGGGCATCAACACTTCAGGTAAACCGCCCTATTTCAACGACATCAAGATCTATGGACTAAATCAGCACAAGTTTGCGGCCTATGTGTTGATCAACCCCATGATCACCGACTGGTCATCCGAACCCTATGACTACAGTTCGGGCAACGGCACCATGTCTCACACCATGACCATTCGCTATGAAACTGTGAAATACTATTCGGGTGCTATTGGCAAGTCAAGGCCTGATACCAATGTGGCCGGGTTTGCTGATCCCAATCGTTATGATCAAACTCTCAGTCCCTTGGCTCGTCCGGGCAGTCAAGCCACTGTGCTGGGGCAGGGTGGATTGTTGGATGCTGGCGTGGGCATCTATGAAGATCTTGAAGCTATTGCAAGTGGTCGCGGCGGATTCCAGAATGTGATAGGTGCGGTACAGAAATCTCTCAATGTACAGAACACACTGAAGAAAACACCGCTAGGCGACATTGTGAGACGAGATGCCGATATAGTGAAGAATCAAGTGCTGCAAGCACAGTTACCAGGCGCGGTTCGTCAAGCTGTGAACACCGGCAACGGTATCATCTTCCCCAAAGCTCCCAAGATTTAAAATATGGCATCAGTAAACTACACCAATCGTCAACTGGATCAAACTGTGAGAATTTTTGATGAATTCTACAGTTTTTCCTATTCAGTGGATGCAGCCGAGTGGGACATTGTCAACAGCTACTTTGCCAGTATCTACGCCACTCGTGAAGCTGCTGGCAACTTTTCTGTGACCCTGTTTAGAATTGCTGCTCAAAGCGGATTGCCTGTACTGGATCTGCTGGCACAACTGCAGTCAGTAGATGGTGCCGAACTCAACTTGACCTTGACCTACTATGTCAACAGCATTCGCAGTTCATCCACCTTGTTGGGCATTGCTTCGCCCACGCAGCCCAATTTTTATGTGGCCAGAAATGTGAGATCATGACCAAGTTTGCCCAGGGCGTGTACACAGTCAAGAACACAGACAAGTATGTGGGCCGTGGGGAACCCAGGTACCGTAGTTCATGGGAGCTGGCCTTCATGGTGTTTTGTGACAACAATCAGCACATTCAGCAGTGGGCCAGTGAAAGCATACGCATACCCTATGTGAATCCCGTCACGGGCAAAGGCAGTATCTATGTGCCGGATTTTTTCATCACCTATCAAGACAAAGCCGGTACCACTCATGCCGAAGTGATCGAAATCAAGCCCAAAAAACAAAGTTTAATTGAAAGCAAGGCATCATCGCGTGACCGTGCCGTGGTAGCAGTGAACTACGCCAAATGGTCGGCGGCGACTAAATTCTGCCAACGAGCCGGCCTGGGTTTTAGAGTGGTTACTGAAGAAGATATCTTTCACCAAGGCGGCAAGAGATAAACCTGACCATTTGGTACCGATAAATAAGGTATGCGAAAACTCGAAGAACTTTTTGATCTGCCCACCGGTGATGAAGCGCCACCCATGGATGTGCCACTCACTGTGACTGAAACACAAACAGCACTGGAAGAAATCAATCATGTGGTGGACAAGATTGAAGCTGCCCTGCCCACAGTTCGTGGCCTGGACACTGGCGACGAAGAACTGGACGAGCTGGCCCGCCTGGCTGTGGACAGCTATCGTGATCTCACCGATCTAGGCATGAATATAGACAGTCGCTATGCATCCGAAATATTTGCTGTGGCTGGAACCATGCTGGGTCATGCGCTCACAGCCAAAACAGCCAAGCTGAACAAAAAATTAAAAATGATAGATTTGCAGTTGAAAAAAGCTCGCATGGACCAGGATCGCGGTGAGGATGAACCCGCTGCCCAGGGTCAAGGTCAAGTGCTGAGCCGCAATGATCTGCTGGAACGCATTCTAGGCAATCGGTCACAAAACCACAAAACTGAATAAATATGTAGAGGAATATACCAATGAAATTATTCAAAGAATACCTGGCAGAATCAGAAAAAACCTACTTGTATCGCATACGCATGGTGGGTGATGTACCTGCAGATTTTGTCAGCCGGCTCAAACAGCGTCTGGATCAGTTTGATCCTGTTCGCCTGGGCAACATCAAGTCAACGCCGGTACAGGCCCAGCCCGCTGGATTTGCCAAGTTCTCCAATGAATCAGTTTCCAGCTTTGATCTAGAACTGCGCTACCCAGCCATCGAGCCCCAGATTCAACAGTTGGCCAATTTGTTGGGCATGGATCCCAATCGCATTCAATTGGTAACTCAATCGCATGATGACAGTCTCGCTCAAGAAGCTGCCCGTGTGGCTGCACAAAATAAAGACCTGTTGAAAGACACAGACTTTCCTGCTCCTGATGCTGAACAAAAAGCCCTGAGCCGGGATTACTCAGCTGAACCCCACGATCATGTGGTGTTGAAAAATGCCTATCGCAGTGACTTCACAGTGGCTGGTGGTCGGACACCTGCTGCCAAGACCACAAATGATTTGCCACAGGGTGTGAAAAGCCCCATGAGCACAATCAAGCGTCCCCCCAAGCCGCCTACTGGCGCACATCCCCGAGGATAATATAACATGACCTTTTTTTACGATCTCTTTAAAAGACTTGACGCAGTTGAAAACCGCGCCGAACCCACTCAGCTCACCGAGCGTGACATGGGCAAGCACAACAATGCCACTACAGGATTCAAAGCATTAGCTAAAAAAACCAACAGCAAAATTGCTGGCGCACAGTTTCAGAAGATGAAAAAAGCTGGCCAGCTGGAAGAAGAAAGCATGGCTAGATACATTGTGACTTATACTGATAATAAAAAGTCAGACCAAAAACGCACTACTGAAGTTAAAGCAACCAGTGTTGCTGGTGCAAAAAGTGCTTTTGCAGATTGGAACGACTCCAATCGTTTTACTTTTGTAAGTGCCAAAGCCAAGATTGACGAAAGTGGCATGGAAGAAGGCTCCGGAGTCATGCACTTCAAAGCACAACAGGCCAAAGCTGATGGCCAAGACAGTTTCAAATTGGGCAACGAAACATTTCCAGTTCAAGAAGAAGGTGGTATGCCAATGACACCCAAGCAAAAGTCATTTGCTAAACTAGCACCACCTGCAGACAAAATCACTTTTGCCGACAAGATTGCCGGTGCCAAAAAAGAAGTGGACGAAATGCTGGGCGATGTGGCTGCTGAAGCTATGAAAGCTGCCTTGGGCGGCCACGGTGAACCAGTTGAAGAAAACTGGGATGACATGTTGAAAGATGTCGAGCGTAGAGCTGGCATGGCAAAAAAGGGCGATACCCAACACGGCGCCAAGCATGATATCAAGCACACCTCAACTGGTCGCATGGTAACACGCAGAGTGGATCCTGAAGGTATGTCAGTGGGTGCCGACGGTGATGCTGCATCTTCAGATGGCCCGCGTGGTCGCGGTCGACCCAAGGGCACTGGCAAAAGTACAGGCGCCAAAGGCCCCAGTGGCAACAGCAAGCTCATGAATCCCGAGGAGATCGAAGAAGCAATTGCAGCCCTGGAAGAATGTGGCTACACTGTGACTCCTTTGGAAGAAAAAGCTGTGAGCAAAAAGCAACAAAAGTTCATGGGCATGGTACATGCTGCTCAAAAGGGTGAAAAGCCTGCGTCAAAAGAAGTTGCCAAAACATCCCGGTCAATGAGCAAGAAAGACGCAGAAGATTTTGCCAGTACCAAGCATGAAGGCTTGCCTGAGAAAAAGAAATCCGAAGGCAAGAAAAAATCAAAGGATGTGGAGGAATCTGGTACCACAGCAGGCTCAGTGGCCACCAGTTCAGAAGCTGCCAACAGCAAGCCAGAGGGCAAGAAAAAGTCCAGTGGCTCCTCTGTGGTGGGCAAGGGCATTTACGACAGCCTGAACCGTGAACTGGAAAGCATGATTTCCGAAAGCATGAACATCAATGTGTCCATGAGCACTGATCCACATGGCGGCCCTCAAAAAAGCGTCACAGTCACAGCCACTGACGACGATGCAGCAGAATTGGCCATGATGTTGAGCCGTGCAGGTGTAAACATGGGTGCTGATACCGGTGCACATGCTTGTGCTGCCTGTGGTCAAGCACCTTGTGGTTGTGCCGAAGTTGTGGACGAAAACGCAGCTGACTGGCCCACTCAGCCTGAATACCAGGACATGAAACTGTCAACTGATCCCATCAGCAATGATTTGAATCGCAACAAGAGCACGGGTCAAACGGTGTATGCTCCGCCAAATCTTCAAGAACCGCGTCAAGGTGTTATGAAAGAAGATCAAGACGACGAGTGCCCGGTGCATGGATACTATGCATTGCCCAACCAAGAAGACGAGTCCGGTTGCACTTGCGACTCCGGAGATCAAGTGGACGAAGTTGGTCTGAGTCGACTGTCTGAACTGGCTGGCTTGGGCAAAGGCATGTACAAGGACGACATGAATGAGCAAATCATGGCGGAAGACCTACAGGCCGATGACGGCGAACACTATGACAGTTTTGATGATTTTATTGGCAAGTTTGACGCAGATTCTTTTGACAATGTAGAAGAGCACTCAGCAGGCCAGGAAATTCGTGGTTACATCAATGGCAAGTGCGTGATGTCCTGGGAATTTGATGATGAAAGCATGACCAGTGGATATGGCAACTACGACATGACCATGCTGGAAACAGTTGGCATCATGGGAAGAACTTCTCTATACAAAGATATGATGCGCTATCCAAAAGGACACAGTCCAGAAGGTCAAGCGCACAGAGACGCTACTGCAAAAATGGCTAAACAAGTAAGAGCAGCTGGCAAAGAAATTAGACGTGGTGGCACCACTAACGTATCCGAGCCTAACCAATGGGGACATGCTGACCAAGCTGTCATGAAATACAACAGATCAGAATTGGACGAAGCAGACATGGACGAAGCAGACTCATTGCAGGCTAGAACAGGTATCAACAGTGTCAATAAATTTGCTCGCCCTGGCCAAACCGATTATAGTGAAATTCCTGCTGGCAATCATCCCCGTAGCAAACACAAATATTCGGACGAGTATCGCAGCAGTCAACCTGATCGTCTCAAACACAGTATCAAAGCATCCTTGGGCAAACACGCTGAACCCAACTTGCCCGAAAGCATGGCTTCCATGCTGGGCCGTCTTGATGAGTTGGCAGAGGCAGACCTGGCAGAAGGCACAGACCAAGCTGTGAAAAAATCAGCTGCTGAGTGGTTGAGAGATCCACGACTGGAAACACAAGTCAATTCGTTGACCGTTGACGGTATTCGCATGGACAACCCAGCCAAGGGACTCAAATCCCTTGACAATTATCCCAGAAGCTACGACACAACTCAAGCAAGCAACCCCATGTACTTCAAAGAGTTCTTGGCGGCTGTTGCAAAACAGATTCCCGATGCACCAGTATCTGCTGCTATGTCCGCAGTGAGACCCCAACCAGCTATGGCAGAAGGCGCTGGCCAACCCGAGAAAAAATCAGCTGCTGAGTGGTTGAGAGATCCACGACTGGAAACACAAGTTACCTCATTGCAAGCCACTGGTCTTGCTTTAAACAATCCGGCCAAGGGATTCAAGTCATTTGACGACTATCGTGGTCCAGACATGAGTCAAGCCAGCAACCCCATGTACTTCCGAGATTTCTTGAATGCTTTTTCTCGAGTGCCAGGCGCAATGGTAACTGCTTTTATGTCTGCTGTGGCACCACAGCCGGCTATGGCAGAAGCCAAGGACGACTCTAAGACTAAACTTGGTGCGCTGTTTGATGAGATCGCCGGATACGACGACGAGGGTTTCGAAATGCTTGATGCATGCCCTGTATGGAGTCAAATGTTTGATCAAACTGGTGGTGATGTAGATAAAATCTTGGCTACAGCGACTCCAAAAAAACTAGCAATAATGATCCAAGAACTAGAAGATGTAGTTGACGGATTGAACGGTGGTATGTTTGAGGATCAAAGTGGTCCTGGTATTCAAGCCAAGTATCTGGGCGGTGAACAATTCAAAGTTATGGTCAATGGAGAAACATACCAGCTGACTGCAACAGCCCTGGAATACCAGTTACAGCCCGGGGTCAAAGATGCAACTGACGCAGTTGACTCCAAGGGCATGATAACACCTGACAAGATGCACATGTATTACTTTGTGCTGGCTGCGTGGAAGATAGTCAATGTCAACACCAGAAAGAAACCAAATAGAAGCACAGAAACTGCCATAGTAAATTACATCGATCAAAATCATGAGGATGATCTGAAGCAAGTGGCTCAATATCAGCAAGATTGGGGAGACAATGTCGAAGAAGGCAATGAATTCACAGGTGCTTTAGCTGATGCAAAAGCAAAACATAAAGATGAATTTGAAGTCGATGGTAAAAAATATTCTGTTCAAGAATGCTATGATGGTTCAATGAGTCCAATGTCAGGTGCAACACAAGAGGAAAGCAATCTATCTGTTAGCACTAACATGGGAACTAATAGTCCATTAAACGTGTCAGTAACTGCCACTGGTGGTGCAGCTCGTGAATTGATGCAAATGTTGCGTTTGGCTGGTTTAGGCTCTTCAGAGGAAATGTCCGACACAACAGAACCAGAAGTCGTTATTGGTGCACAGGAAATGGAAGAAGACTATGCTAATGCTCCTGATGAAAAATATAGTACAGTTAATAAACAAATGAACCCTGGTAATGATTTGAATCGTCCTAAGGGCACATACCCTAAAGTTGCAGGCGGTGACAATCCAATGGCTATGCGTGAAGCAGAGGAATTAGCTGCTTTGGAAAAACAATTGTTTGAAGAATTGTCGGCTATTAAGATTATCAAAAAATAATGAAAACTCTAATGGAGTATATTCAGGAATTGGAGCAACATGCTCCAATTTCTGTTTCTGATCAAGATGTTGAAGAAAATCTTGACATTGATTTTAACGATGATGACGAAACAGTCTTGAAAGATCTAGAAAGATTAAAAAATCAAGCCGGCATTACTTCAGCAACAAAACATGCTTCTGCTAAACTTATTGGTGATTTGAAATGAAAATTAGAGAATTGTTGGAAGCAATAGAAAAAACCGGCAAACTGGAAAAATCTGCCAAAGCAGCTATGCCAGGCGCCGAAAGCTGGCCAGATCTTAATCAAAATAATAGCGCATATCTACAATATCGCTATGGTATTGCCTGTGCCGGCAGTCCAGATAACATTGATATGACCATGTTTACTGCAACACATCAAGACTTGGTAACAATTGGCTATACCCAGGCAGATCACGCAATCCTAGACGCAGCAGCAAAAGCACTGGGTGTGAGTCCAAAACGTCTCACTGATCCAAGTAGTGCAGAAACTCCCGACATTAATAAAGCTAGCCCAGTTGCGGCTAAGAAAAAAAACAAGTACGGCGTTTAATTGACTTATGAAGCAATATAAATTCATAAGTCAAGACTTCACAGGAATAAATCCAGAAATAGATGACGCTGTATTGTCCCCAGAAGATCCCATCAATGACATTAAAAGACTTGCTGGCATCACTGCTGAAAGTTTATTAAAGCCAGTTGCAGAATCTGATGAAATGACTGCTAATGATCACGCATTGAGTCCAGTCGGTAGTAATATTAGTATTACTGGTATGGAAAAGCAGCGTTTAGAAAAAGAACATAATATCAAACCAGGTACAGATGCTTGGTTTAAGTTGTGGTTCTCAAAGCCATTTCTCACCGGCGAGAAGCCAATCAAGCGTTAATCGCTTGTTCACTCAATCCTAAATATTTGTACCAACCCTCATGGTGTATTCTCACAGGGGTGTTTTTCCACTGTGAAATTAAACTATAATAATCTGGCTTGAAGGGTGTACGTAAAGGCTTTTGTAATTTGCTACCCTTTTTATAATTGCATGGTTTGCAGGCAGAAACAATGTTTTCAAAATTAGTTTTACCACCAGCACTTTTTGGTATTACATGATCCAATGTCAGATCCTTTGTATCAAATGTGTCTGAACAATATTGACATTGATATAGATCTCTGAGATAGACATTAGACTTACTAAATTTAATATTTCTTTTATAATCAAAATACTCTTTAGTTACACATACACTGGGAATTTCCAATGTAAGATGTTCACTTCTTATTACCTGTCCTGGATAAGTTTCCAATACAGTCACTCTATCTAAAAAGAATAATTTTATGGCATGTTGCCAAGTAACAACAGAAAGTGGGAGAATACTAATAGGATTATGGTCTGCGTTCAGCAATAGCGTTTGGTGCATAAATATATTTACTCCTTAGCAATTAAATCTAAATATATACATGTCTGATGATATCCAATTTGTAAGACCGCCAAATATAACAATACCTCTGACTAGAACTCAAGTCATCGAGTATTCAAAATGTGCTGACCCAATCAATGGTTATCGATATTTCATGGAGAATTATTTCTTCATTCAACATCCCACTAAAGGACAAATAAAATATAAGCCATTTTCCTTTCAAGTTAAATTAATTGAAAATTATCACAATAGACGATTTTCTATTAGCATGCTCTCGAGGCAAACTGGAAAAACAACTTCAGCCGCTGGATATTTGCTTTGGTTTGCTATGTTCAATCCAGACCAAACCATATTAATTGCAGCACACCAATATAGTGGTGCTCAAGAAATTATGCTTAGAATTCGATATGCATATGAAATGTGTCCAATGTGGCTTAAGGCAGGTGCAGAGTCGTATAATCAGGGTAATATTAATTTTGATAATAAAAGTCGAATTGTTGCCCGAGCCACAACAGAAAAAACTGGTCGTGGTATGTCTATCTCTCTTTTGTATTTAGATGAGTTTGCATTTGTTCGACCCACAATTGCTCGTGAATTTTGGACTGCTATTAGCCCAACATTAAGTACTGGTGGTAAATGTATTATTACTAGCACTCCTAACAGTGATGAAGACCAATTTTCTCAACTTTGGAAAGGTGCTAATAAAAGAACAGATGAATTTGGAAATCCAACCACCTTAGGTGTAAATGGGTTTAGTCCATTTATAGCACATTGGAGCGAGCATCCAGATCGGGATGAACAATGGAAAGAAGAAGAAATTGGTCGTATTGGTGAGGAAAGATTTAGACGAGAGCATGAGCTAGAGTTTCTCATCGCCGATGAGACCCTAATTAAATCTATTACATTGAGTGAGTTAGAATCCAAAGAACCAATAGAAAGACATGGACAAGTTCGTTGGTATAAAAAACCAACTAGGGGTAAGACATATGCAATAGCCTTAGATCCCAGTTTGGGTACTGGTGGTGATGCGTCAGCAATTCAAGTCTTAGAGTTGCCAACAATGATGCAAGTTGCAGAATGGCAGCACAATAAGACGCCCATACAGCAACAAGTAAGGTTATTAAAAGACATATGTCAATACATTTATGATTGTATAGGATCAGAAACCAATATCTACTATAGTGTAGAAAACAATACGTTAGGGGAAGCCGCTCTAGTTGCTATTAGTGAAGTAGGTGAAGAAAATATTAAAGGTATATTTTTAACTGAACCAAAAAGCATGGGTGGCCCAGCAAAATTTAGAAAAGGTTTTACTGTTACTCATAGATCCAAATTGGCGGCCTGTTCCAAATTAAAAAATCTAATAGAAACAAAGAGATTAAGTATTTCAAGTAGTAATTTGATAAGTGAACTAAAGACATTTATATCAGTAGCAAATACTTATAAAGCTCGTGTTGGCGAGCGTGATGATTTGGTTATGAGTATGTTATTAGCTGTTAGAATGATGTTAATTATTCAAACGTTTGATCAGGATCTTGACGCCAAAATGCGAGACGGAACTGATGAAGTAATCATGCCCATGCCTTTTATAATGTTTTAGTTTTTAGTATAAATATTGTTATGAAAAAACCTATTGAACAGATCGCCGAAGAACTGTGTGATAAATTGACTAGATTTGAGGACATTACCTTGGGTGATGAATCAGCAGCTGACACAGATGACGAAGAAAAGGCCAGATTTTTTAATTTTACATATCAGGATACCGAATCCGAAGATAAACCAATCATAACAGTTCATCTAAGTGATTCCGGAGATGTTGAAAAAAGAGCATTGAAAGTTCATTATATCACTGATATACTTGACTTGATGAATCTTGACCAGAAAAAACGATGGGTAGATTTTTTAAAAGAATTGAGATATTTCGCCAAAGCTAATTGGTTGAATTTTGATGTTAGAAATTTAACTAAATCCAATTTAAGTTTGCGCGACATTAAAAAATTGACTAAAAAAGATTCAGTTGCTGTTGATCAAGTAAAGGTTACAGAAAGCAAACTGTTTGGTACTAGTAAACTAAGTTATGAAAACGTGGGCCCAGTAAAATTATTGGTACGTCATAGCCAAAATATAAATCCTGAAATTCAAGGATCTAGAACTAGAAATATCGAAAATATATTTGTTGAAACTGAGATCGGTGAAAGATTTTTGATGCCATTTACTAAATTAAGCCCAGCTAGGGCAATGGCTAGGCATATTGCTGAAGGTGGTAGAATTGGTGACGAAATTGCTAATTTCATTGAAGAATCTGCAAAAGAAATGTCATCTATGGGGGTTTTTGTGCGTAGTATGCGTCGTAGAACGTTTGAGGACACAGAAACAATTGCCATGGTTGAAGCTGCTATAGAACGATATAATGAAGTTAAATCAAATTTGAATCGTATTAGTGGACAAAAGGGTTATGCCGATTTTAAAGAACACTATACACCAAATGATCAAGATGAATATGATTTTGATTTAGATCAATTGAAAGAGCGATTCGTTAAAAAATTATTTGACGATAGATTGGGCGAAGCATTGCCTCATGTTTATAGGGCGTACAAAGCTAAACAAAAATCTATGGAAAATAGTTATGTGGCTGAATTTGATCAATGGGCGGATGATGTAGTAGAAGGCACGTGGGCAGTGCCTGAAACTGATTCAGATTTAGATGCTCTTAAAGATCTAATGTCTAAGCCACTGTCTGCCGGAGTTGATGGCGCCGATGCTATACCTTCCTTATATGATCTTATTGGAGACGATGACTTGTTTGATCGTATAAGTCAATTATCTTCAGAACAAGGTCAAGATGCCGATGTTAGACCTTTGGTAATTGATTGGTTAAGTAATAACGGTTACGAGGATCTGGCTGCCGAGTTTCAAATGACATTTGATCAACCACAATCATCACCATCACCTGCGTCTGAAATCAACATAGATCAGCCACCAATGGAAGAAAGTATCAGCAGTTTGCGCAAACTCGCTGGCATTACCAAAAATTAATTTTTTGGTTGAATAGCTCAAAATTTCAGTTGAATCTTTCAAAATAAATCTATACAATTCCTACTGTAGGGATAAATATATATGTTATTAAGTGCAATGGTGTATTTAATATCTAATCTCTCACAAAGACCATCTTTTATTTTTATTAAGGACTTATATTATGGCAACGACTTTAGCTGAAATTCGCGCACGTTTGCAGGCGCAAGAAACCCGTGGTAGCAACAATTCCCAAATGGGCGGTGATAATGCTATCTATCCACATTGGAACATTGCAGAAGGTACTAGTGCAAAACTACGCTTCCTTCCTGACGCTGATCCCAAAAATACATTTTTCTGGATTGAACGAGCAATGATTAAATTGCCTTTCGCTGGTATTAAAGGCCAAGGCGATAGCAAACCTGTTCAAGTACAAGTGCCCTGTGTTGAAATGTGGGGAGAAGCTTGTCCAATTTTGGCAGAAGTTCGAGGCTGGTTTAAGGATCCAAATCTTGAAGATATGGGTCGTAAATATTGGAAGAAAAAATCTTATTTGTTCCAAGGATTTGTTCGTGAAAATCCTTTGAGCGATGATAAGATTCCTGAGAATCCAATTCGTCGTTTTATTATTAGCCCACAGATCTTTAACATTGTTAAAGCTGCTCTGATGGATCCTGAAATGGAAGAATTGCCAACTGATTACGAGCGTGGTTTGGACTTTACTGCAACTAAAACTAGCAAAGGTGGTTATAGCGACTACAACACTAGCAAATGGGCACGTAAAGAATCCGCTCTTACTACCCAAGAGTTGGAAGCTATTGAAAAATTTGGACTTTATAACTTGGCAGACTTCTTACCTAAGAAGCCCAGCGATGTTGAACTTAAAGTAATCAAAGAAATGTTTGAAGCCAGTGTTGATGGTGAAGCTTATGATTCCGATCGTTGGGCTAACTACTACAAACCAGCTGGTGTTCAAAGTGATCGTCCCGCAACAACCGGTTCGTCGGCAGCTTCACGTTCTGATGATATGGTTGATCCTGAGCCAGCCCCCACAAAAGTTGCTCGCCCAGTAGCACCAGCGATGGTTGATGAAGATCCAGTAGAAGCCACAGCACCAGTGGAGGCAGTAAAGCCTTCCAGTCAACGTGCTGAGGATATTTTGAAAATGATCCGTAGTCGTCAAAAGACCGCTTAATCATTGATCAGGGAAGGTGGGTGTTCCATCTTCCCATTTATTATTTCTAGGAGAATATATGGCGCGGCCGTTTGACTTATCAAAATTTCGAAAAACAATTACTAAAAGCATTGAAGGTGTTAGCATTGGTTTTAATGATCCAACAGATTGGGTCAGCACTGGTAATTTTGCATTGAATTATTTAATATCTGGAGACTTTAATCGTGGTATTCCCATGGGCAAAGTTACTGTACTTGCGGGCGAGAGTGGCGCAGGTAAAAGCTTTATTGCATCAGGAAACTTGGTGCGTAATGCTCAACAACAAGGCATTTATGTTATCTTAATTGATACAGAAAATGCATTGGATGAAGCTTGGTTACATGCTTTGGAAGTAGACACCAGTGAAGAAAAATTACTCAAACTAAACATGGCTATGATCGATGATGTGGCTAAAATGATTAGTGAGTTTGTTAAGGAATATAGAGTATTACCAGAAATTGAACGTCCAAAAGTTTTGTTTGTTTTGGATAGTTTGGGTATGCTTTTGACACCAACTGATGTTAATCAATTTGAAGCTGGTGATTTAAAAGGTGATATGGGACGAAAGCCCAAGGCACTAACTGCATTGGTTCGCAATTGTGTTAATATGTTTGGTGATTTGAATATTGGGTTAGTGGCTACTAATCATACATATGCAAGTCAAGATATGTTTGATCCAGATGACAAAATTTCGGGTGGTCAAGGCTTCATTTACGCTAGTTCAATAGTTATTGCAATGCGAAAACTTAAACTTAAAGAAGATGAAGATGGCAATAAGATCAGCGAAGTTAAGGGTATTCGTAGTGCTTGTAAAATTATGAAAACTCGATATGCAAAGCCATTCGAAAGCGTTCAAATCAAAATCCCATATGAAACAGGTATGAATCCTCATAGTGGATTGGTTGATTTGTTTGAAGGCAAGGGTTTGCTGAAAAAAGAAGGTAATAGTCTTGTTTATACATTATCTGATGGTGAGATTATTAAGCAATTCCGTAAAGCCTGGGAACGTAATGAAAACGAAAGTTTGACTAAAGTAATGAAAGATATTACCGATAATCCTAGGTCGGCCATAAGTAATCAAGAGCAAGTAGTTGAGGAGAATGAATAATGAGTATTGAAATTGATACATTAGTTGAAACTTATATGGCTCTCAAAGAGTATATTCCAAGCAAAGAGCGTCAAGGTGCTGCTGACACATTGATGAGCTTAATGGTTGATGTCTTAAGTGATATCGATGTTAAGGAATTCGCTGCCGCTGATAGTTATCTAAGACGCAGTTTTGAGGAATACAAAACTGAAATAGATGATGAGGACGAATACACAGAGGATTACGAAGATTAATCATGTGGTATAATCGTGTAGTTGGTGATCTTGGCCAATTACCTAATTTTATTTCATATTATGAAGCAGAGTTGGGCACGGCCCGGGTCGAGTGTAAAATACTTGGCAAGGTTGAAAAAAGCCTTGCCCAACTTCCCGGCATAACTGAGCATAGATTTAACCAGCTTCAAGAAATTGAGGCTGTGTTAAATTTTCTAAATATACAGCTTCGTAAAATACGAAAACAGCATTTTCAAAAATATCTAGAAAATTACAATCGTGCTTTAACCAGTCGAGATGCTGAAAAGTATGTGGACGGTGAGGATGATGTTATCGATATGGAAACATTGATTAATTCAGTAGCACTATTGAGAAATAATTATCTAGGATTGATGAAAGGTCTAGAGTCTAAGAACTTCATGATGGGTCATTTGGTTCGATTAAAAACCGCCGGAATGGAAGATTACTCAGTCTGATTTATGTTAGATCCAGTCACAAAAGCCGGATTGTTACTTGATGAGTGGCATATATGTAGGAATGCTAGGCCTAGACAGCATGTTCTAGACATTCAAGTTGATAAAGATGAAGTCAGCAAATGGGCCGATCATCTTTATAAAACTATGATGTGGTCATCCGATCCGAATGAAATAGCAGAGTGCTGTTATCAATTTGAAAGTAGATTTAATGCTTTCAAAGATAAAATTCTAATAGAATTGTTGACTAACGGGTCAGCTTAATACCAGCGACCGTAGAGATTTTGCTCTCTATAGTTTTTGATAGTGAAGACGAAATCTACTAGTGTTTGTGTTAATTGTTCTATAATTTTTTTCATTTTTGATCCTGATACATTTGTTGTGCGGTGCGCCAGTCGCCCATACGTGTGAGGCGTGTTGCTGCTCTAGCTTTAGCCATGCAGTTCAAAAAATCTAAAAATTCTTTGAATATACGTTTCATTTAAAAACTCCTTTGTGTGGATTTGTATTGGAATTGTTTGATGTAACTTTCCAACTGTGCGGCATCGGTAATGCCTTTGTCGCTTAGATACGCATCTAAACGGCTTTGATAGCTAGATCTAGGAAACATTTCGGATAAACGTTCTAGTATGCCTAGCATTTTTTCTGATATATATTTCATTTTGTTTTCCTTTGATTATCAGAATTAACTCATGGTTTCTACTGATATACTTATTTATGCGGCGGCGCAACAAATTCATCTTTTCATTTTAATATTGGGTATAGTTGTTGTCCAAGATGATATAAATATTACACTATGCGAATAAATGACATTATCAAACCTTTGCTAACTGAAGCAAAAAACATGAGTGTGAGTGAATGGATGAATTCCTCGTCAGTTCCTCAGTTTATATCTCGTATGTTGGCAGGCGGCGCCAAAAATCTCAAGGAACCAGTTACAACTGTACTTACATTTAGGATTGGGACTGTTGAATACGAAGGACAAATTGAAATAAACGGCCCAACTGATCCCAATTATCGTGCTGCTAAAAGATTGCAGTCTGCTGTTACTAACAAAGATAAAAATATATTAAACAATGTTGATTTTACTGTTAGGATGCTTGATGATAACGGCAATCTGACTAAGAACGTTGAAAAAATAAATGTAACTAAGATTGTCAAAGATGAATTGTTTAGTGGAAAATTGCGCGTCAATAAGGGAAACATTGCGGAAATCGTTTTAGGTTGTGCAGTGACTGCCAAATATGAAAATCCACTTGAACATATTGATGCCAGTCATGTAATTGATGTTGCTAGACGTGTAATAAAAGGCAATGGCACTGCTAGCGGGCGGGCCGGAAAAGATGCATTATCATTCACTGTTTCGGTTCCTGATGCTGATAAAAAAGGGTTCGCATCATTTATAGGAATGGATCCAGATGGAAAAACTCCTGAAGATTATGGCATGGGCAAGGATTTATTAAAAGCAATCACCGCTCATATTGATAATGCTGTTAGATATGTTAACACTTCGCCGAGGGTTTCGGCAGCAATTGAAAAAGCCAGTAAAGATCCTAGAAAAAATGAAATTGAAATAAAAAGTGATGGCGGAAATGCTGAAGAACAAAAAACCACTAAAGCAGATTTAAAGATTTTAATTGACGGTTCTAGCATAAACTTATTGAGCATTAAAGCGGGTGATGTTGGTCAATTTGGTCAAGTTAGTGGATATCAATTTGAAAGATTAAACGATTTCTTTTTGTCATCAGTAAACATACCATTGAGCAATGGGGTTAAAGAAAAGTTTGTAGCAATGGATGAAAAACTATCTAGTAAAGAAGAAATGGATGCTAATAGAGAACTTGTTCGAACAACCAATTATAAAACAGGGTTTAAAATAGCTTACGATGAAATCTTTAATCAACTAAATCGACTTACAGGTAGTATAGATGGACAGGCAGATTTGATAAAACGTGTTTATAAAGGTCTGCTATACCACGCTACACGCAATGACTCCAATGTTGAAATGATTATTTTAAGCCCCAATGCTAAAAAAGCATTTCATGAATTGACATTTGGTCCGGAATTAGAAAAAGCATTGGATGATTACCAACTTACAGTTCGTCGTGGCACTACTTCTGCTATGTATGAGATATATATTTACGGTTACCCAAAAACTTCAGAAGTTAAAAAAGAACAGGGTACTAGTAAAGAGCTATTAATCAAATTGCGTTCTTATGCCCAGAAAAAAGCTGTACGTAATATAATCGAGATGGGAGATTTGCTCAAAGATATTGCAGACTGGGAAAAAATTGAAGAACGTAAGGCTAAAAAAGCTGCTGGAGCACCAAAAGCCGATGATCATTTGAAGAATGCTCGACCCCAAGTGCCACCCGCGAGCCCATCTACTAAAACACATCAACCATCTGCACAAACAACCAATTTACAAGGTACTGAATTTAGTTCACAACCTCTTCAGAAACCAATGGTTCCAAAATTTGGGACAATGAACAAAACCGATCAAGAAAAAGAATATTTTGCTGAAACTAGTAAAAGTACTGATCAGACTGATGCTCCTGCCAACAGTAGAAAATCTAGAGATATTGAACCAAAATCTCCAAGACAAAAACGTTAATTTTATTAAATTATTCTAAAAATCTCTTGACTTTTCCTTAATTTAGAGCTTATACTAGTTAAGTCAGTAAATTAACATCAAGGAAATATTATGTTTGAATCAATTGAAATTAAACGTGCGGCTAACGGCTTTATTGTCGTCTTAACTACCGAAGACGATTCTAAGGAATATGTTTACGATACAAGTCGTAAAGCTCTGCGCTTCGTTAAAGAATATTTGGAAGCAAAAAATCCACAGTAAGTAATGTATATGTCAAAATATACATTCTTAATTACCAGTGCGATTAATACAAAATTTGGTGTTTTTGATGCAGAAACTCGTCTAAATCAAACAGTTTCTACTATTCAAAGCATTAAACGACGTGTACCTGATGCTGACTTATTTCTATTGGAAATGTCAGCAATCGCTTTAACTCAAGATCAATCTAATACTTTAGAACCATTGGTTAAAAGTATTGTAAATTTTAATTCAGATCCGTCAGTAGTTGGGCTTTATAATAGTACAGATAATTGGGATATAGTTAAAAACGTCACCGAGGTTATGTGCTTTGGTAAAGCTCTTAAAAATCTACATAGAAGCTTGAATCAATTTTCCAATACACAGCGAATTTTTAAAATCAGCGGAAGATATGGTCTGAATAATAATTTTGATATTGGCTATTATGACCAATATAATATACAAAATCATATTGTGATTAGTAATCAAAAAAATAGTCAATTTGACTATAATTTGACATTGATATCACAACAATTTATGAGCAGATTGTGGAGTTGGCCGGTTAGCTTGATGGAAGAAATTATTACAGTATATGATAATAGTTTAGCTTACATGGGCGAAAGAATATCTGCTGGTGGATATGCCGATATTGAACATTGTTTATATAAATTTTTAGATAAAGAAAAAGTAATTCAAAAAGCACCATTGGGGATTTTTGGTAATATAGGCCCTAATGGTATGCCTGTTCAGGAATAATTTAAATAGAAATTAGATATGATTCGTTTTCACTAATTCAATTAAGAAGTAAAATTATATGCATTTTAGATTTCATGTATTAGGTGTCCCACACACTATTTCTAACAAAGATTATGTAGCCTGTGCTTTTACACAAAAAGTAGTAAAATTTTGTGCTATGATGAAGGCTCGAGGGCACACTATCATCCATTATGGTCATGAACATAGTGATGTTGAATGTGATGAAAACGTTGGAGTAACCAATGATGCCATTTTAAATGAAGCATACGGTGATCACGATTGGCATGCCAATACATTCAAATATGATTTAAATGACGTTGCTTATAAATTTTTCTATGCCAATGCTATTAGAGAAATTGGTTTGCGTAAACAAAAAAATGATTTTCTATTGTGCTTTTGGGGTTGGGGACATAAAGCCATCGCCGATGCACATCCTGATATGTTGGTGGTAGAACCGGGTATTGGATATCCTGGTGGCGTATTTGCACCATATCGTGTGTTTGAAAGTCAAAGCATAATGGCTGCTTGGTTTAATATGACTGCGGTGTCTGGACCAGGACACTTTAGTTGGTATGACGCTGTTATCCCTAATTATTTTGATCTCAACGATTTTGACTATAACGAAGATAAAGAAGATTATTTTTTATTCTTGGGTAGAATTGGTGAACATAAAGGTGTGCATGTAGCTATTCAAACAACTGAAGCAATTGGGGCAAAGCTAAAAATTGCTGGTCAAGGTAGTTTGGCTAGTATGGGATTGTATACCACCCCATCACATGTTGAAATGGTGGGATATGCTGATGTCGAATTGCGCAGAAAGTTAATGAGTAAAGCAAAAGGTCAATTTGTGGCTACAATGTATGGTGAACCATTTGGTGGTGTTCAAATTGAGGCAATGTTGAGCGGCACTCCGGTGATTAGTACTGATTGGGCATGTTTTGGTGAACTCAACTTGCATGGTGTTACTGGATATCGTTGTAGGACTTTTGAACATTTTACTTGGGCCGCTAAAAACATTGGTCGTATCAATCCCAAAAACTGTCGAGATTGGGCCGCCAAAAACTTTAACTTTGATAAAATTAGTCAAATGTATGAGGAATTCTTCTACAGTATTACTAACATTTATGGAAAAAAGGGATGGTATGAACCCAATCCTGAACGCATGCAATTAGATTGGTTGCGTAGAGAATACCCAACTCATCCCAATAGAGAAATTTAACTTGTTGTGATTTTACAACAAGAATTCTATTGACTTATTAATCAAATAGCGTTAAAATAGAAGCTAATTTACAGCACAGGAGACTGTTTTGGCTTCAAAAATCTTCAAAACTGACAGTAAATATGGCCCAAGAAAAGGCTTGGAAGGTCCGTTCACATATCCTAACGGTCAAACACTTTATTATGATCCAAAAGAGGGAGAATATTACGACCCTTCAACGGATTTCTATGTGCCATCAGAAGATGTTGCATATTTACAACAACAAATTTTTGACCGTATTTCAGGTTAATTTTGGTTGCTCATAACCAATTTTGGTTGTATAATACATGTATTGTAACGCAAATAGGAGTAACACAATGTCAGCAACTTTTGTTCGTTTTATCAAAGGTACTTATCGTAATCATAATGTTTCTGGCATGAGTTTTGAACTGGTGGATCAATATCGCAAAACTGCAAAAAACGGTTTTGTAACTGTTAAAAATAACAATACTTTCCCTGGCTACCCTGATGACATTCGAATTAATGTTGATGGCGTGGCTGATTATGAATTTGTAACTGGAATTAATCAAGGAGTGAATACTGTGCAAATGGAACAGACTACTGAGAAAACTGTTGAAACTGACGAACAGGCGATTGAGCGTATTCGTGAGCGTTTTGACATTTTGACAGAAATGACTAAAGCCGCTACTAACGGCGATATTAGAGCAATGATTGTTAGTGGCCCACCAGGCGTTGGTAAGAGTTTTGGCGTTGAACAAGAAATTGAAAAGGCTTGCTTGTTTGACCACATTGCAGGTAAACGTCTTCGTGCTGAAGTGGTTAAAGGTTCTGCAACCGCATTGGGTCTGTATTCAACATTGTACAAATATTCAGACCCCAATTGCGTTCTAGTGTTTGATGACTGTGATTCAATCTTACTAGACGACGTTGCTTTGAATCTTTTGAAAGGCGCATTGGACTCAGGCAAGAAGCGTAAAATTTCTTGGTTGAGCGATAGCAATATGCTTCGTCGAGATGGTATTCCAGATAGTTTTGAATTTAAAGGTTCGGTGATCTTCATCACTAATTTGAAGTTCGACCAAATGAAGAGTCAAAAACTTCGTGACCACTTGGATGCTTTGCAAAGTCGTTGTCATTATTTGGATTTGACTTTGGACACTATGCGTGACAAAGTATTACGAATTAAACAAATTGCCAAAGATGGCGTATTGTTTGCTGATTATGATTTTGATCAAATTGTTCAAGATGAAATCATTGATTTCATGGGCACCAATCAAAATCGTTTGCGTGAAATGAGTCTGCGTATGGCTTTGAAGATTGCAGACTTACGTAAGAGTTTCCCATTGAATTGGAAACGTATGACAGAAACAACCTGCATGAAGGCAGCATAAGATTTCCCCTGCGGTGTGCGTAACGGGCAATGTCAATAAGTCCCGTTTCGATAATTTTTTTTTTAGGAGTATGAAATGGCAACAGCAAAAACAGTAACCAAACTCGGTGATAAATTAATTAAAGTAAATGAATCATTTACCATTAATATGTATGATAATGGATATATGATTGAAGTCAGTGGCAGGAATAAAAAAGGTGATTATGTCACTGCAAAAATTCTGACACCTTCAGTTGACGAATTGGTCACGTTGGTTCGTGAAGCTTCTGAAATGGAACGGGATTCCTAATTATGGCTGTTTATCGAGTAAGTACACTGGACAAAAAGAGTGTAGAAGAGCGAGAAATTTGGAACAAGGGCAGTGATGTCATTGTTCGCATCACTGGATTCCGTTGGGGCACAGTAAACCTCACCACCGAAGACGATGAGGAATTAGATATTGATGCCGATAATGCTGAAGGTGTTAATGTATATGACTGCGGCTATGACTGCGATCTAGATAGTTTGGATGATGGGTGGCTGAGTGATACTGAGTGGCCCAAAGATATGAGCCAAGAAGAGCGTGATCGTTTGGAACAGCTCTGGGAAGAAGATGACTATTCAGCATGGGAAAGCGAAGGTTGGAACAACAGCGAAACTGAGTGTTGGTTTCACAACAGTTTAGAAATTGAACGAGTGGAGTGATTATGTCAGGCTATAATTTGGTTCGTGAAATTCATCAACTAGAAGAAAAAGTAGAAGCTTTAGGTTTCATGCTTTGCTCTCCAAAACTTCATACCTCATCGTATTCAGATGACCTGGTAGCATTAAAACCTCGTGATGAATCAAATGTGCCAGTTTATGCCCGAGACGCCGAAGTGTTTGTTGGAACCTTGACCCAACTGCGGCAGTGGTTACTGGGTGTGACCTGGGCCAGAGACTATGATCGAATGTTGAATGTTAGCAATGACCAAAAACGTGCTCAAGGTGAGGATCGGTATCGAGCAAGTGTGGAGAAACAACGCATTGAACAGGAAAAGAAGCAGATGTGGAAAATTCTCAAAGAAGAAAAATCTGTAACCTAATAACATAGTATAAGTATTTTATTACTTGTCAATTTTTAACCTGTCTTTTATGGCAGGTTATTTTTTGACTTTTGTGTAGATTAAATGTTACAATAGTCTTATGCAACTAACATCTTTCAAACATATAGAAGATTATTTAGAAATCTTGGGCGGCCAAAGAGATTGTTCGGGTGTTGTGGTTAACAATTTTTTCTTTTCAAAATCTTCAGATGTTAGGTTGGCCAGATATGATATGTCTGTAGTAGATAATCTATCTCAGCAAACTATACAAGGTCAAGCCCTAACAGATAGGCAAGCGCAATTAGTTCATAAAATTGTCTGTAAATATAAAAGGCAATTTTCAAGTCTTGGTGTAGAAATTGGGTTACATTCAACAGAACCAAAGTTTAGATATCAACCAAAGATTATAGAGAGGCAACAAAAGATATCAGTTGTTGACGGCGAAATAATTCTAACATTTCCTTATAATAAAGGTCTAATAGACAAGTTAGCAGAACATAGAAATATCAGTCACGGTTTTGTCAAATTTGATAGAGATGCCAAATCTTGGCATATGGCATTAACTGAATATAATGTTAGTTGGGCAAGGGCTTTTGCTGAACAGAATGAATTTGACGCTGATTTAGAATTTTTAAAATATTGGCAATTGTTGGAAGGGTGTGAGAAAACACCATTTGCAATAGAGTTAAGAGATAATGGAACTGATTTGGTTATTGATAATGCAGAATCATCTTTGATTGATTATATCAATAACAATTTAGGTGGGTTTTCTAAAGAAAATATATTGAGGTTGGTGGACAATTCCAGTTTGTTGGGATTTACTGTTAGTAAAGATATTAAAGATTTGATATCAACAATATATGGAATTCAAGTTGCCAATTTATCCACTTCCAGACATATACATGCCACAAGATCTAGTGAAAATTATGACGGCGAGGATCTAATAGATTGTTTGGTTAGATATGCAACATTAAATAATAGGTGGCCTATATATGTTTATGATCCCATCGTTGATGATAATCTTAAAGAAAATGTCCTTAAGCAATTTGACAAAGATCAAATATTAGATCTTGTAAATAAAAAATCAACTAAGATAGACTTAACAAACATCAAATGTGTTTATTTGAACAAACTTAAAAGATCCTGGCCAAAAACAATTCTTTTAATGGTCAGTACCAATGCAATGATTCATGGTTTGGAAAAACAACATATGATGATGATGTCAGAAAAAATAGTGTACTTTACACAAACAGTTTACGATAATGGGATGACAAAAATTGCAGGCTAAATTAGTAATTCGAGATGAGATCAATGTAAAACTAGAAGGTGTCGACGCATCTACTAGAAAAAAGATTGCTGATCGTTTCAAGTTTGATGTGCCGGGTGCCAGATATCTTCCAGCAGTTAGACTGGGTAGATGGGATGGAAAAGTCAGCTTGGCTCAGCTTGGTGGCAGTACCTATGTTAATTTATTACCTGACATTATTCCCATATTAGAATCTGCTGGTTATGATATTGATCTCGATGATCTTAGAGACTATAGAACTTTTTATGAGTTTGAAGAAATAACTGAAGAACTATTTGCTGATCGTGTTTGGCCTGAAGGGCACCCTGCAGCCGGTAAACCCATTATGATGCGAGATTATCAAGTTGAGGCTATTAATGGATTTTTGAAAAATACTCAATGTATGCGAATACTTCCTACTGGGGCCGGTAAAACTATTCTCACAGCGGCATTGAGCTATTGCACTGAAATCTATGGAAGAAGTGTGATCATTGTTCCAAATAAAAGTTTGGTTGGGCAAACAGAAGCAGACTATGTTAATCTAGGATTGGATGTTGGTGTTTATTATGGTGATAGAAAAGATATTGGAAAAAAGCACACAATCTGTACTTGGCAAAGTCTGAACAACTTATTAAAAAATACAAAGAATGGTACAGATGATATCACCATTGGGGAATTCCTTGAGGATGTTGTTTGTGTAATGGTTGATGAAGCTCACACATGCAAATCTGAAGTATTGCGCACATTGCTTTCTGGACCATTTTGTCGTATCCCAATTCGTTGGGCATTCACTGGCACTTTGCCAAAAGAGGAATATGCTAGAGCCGTGTTAAGGTCTATGTTGGGTGAAGTTGATGGTCAATTACAAGCTAGCGATTTGCAAGAACAGGGAGTATTGTCAAATTGTCATATCAACATTGTGCAATTGGTTGATAATGTTGTATATAAAGATTATCAAAGCGAGTTGAAATACTTAACTGAGACTCCTGAAAGGTTGGCATTTATTGCCAAGCTGCTTGATCGTATTAAAGAAGATGGCAATACATTAATATTAGTAGATCGTATTGCTACTGGAAAATTGCTTCAAGCTGAGTTAAGTACTTTGTTTAGCTTATTAAGTGACAAACCCGATGTTAGTTTAGTTACAGGATCTACTAAGGCCAAAGAGCGTAAAGCCGAATATGATGAGGTTGCTACCAGTACCAATAAGATTTTGATTTGTACATATGGTGTGGCTGCTGTAGGTATTAATATTGTTTTATTAAATAATGTAGTTTTATTTGAGCCAGGTAAGAGTTTTGTGCGTGTGATACAAAGTATTGGTCGTGGCTTGCGTAAAGGGTTTGGTAAAGATTTTGTCAACATTTATGATATTACCAGTACCTGCAAATTTTCCAAAAGGCATCTAACTCAGCGCAAGGCCTATTACACAGAATCAAATTATCAATTTAGTTTGGAAAAGATAACATGGCAGTAGTTAAGTCTTGACTTTATAGTAGACAATGCTGTATCATATACAATAACTGGAGAAATAAAATTAGAATACTTACACTTGATAACAATATGTCCTATGAAATGACGGACATTCCTGACGAAGTTGACGACATGCAATTCTGTGTGTTAGATAATAGCAACTCAAAAGATCCTGATTATTTTTACATTCCTTTAATCTTTTTGGAAAGCTTCAATAGCCCAGCATTAGTTTTAAAAATTGGCGAACATGTGATCAAAATGCCAGTAGATTGGCAAATATTAATCGGTGAAAAAGATTCTGGTGATTTGGAAGTAGTTCCTTTGACCAGTATCAATGATCGTGGATTTAGTGCATTTTGTTTCAATCCTCGCAGTAGTTTTAGACCTGAATTTCATCCAATTGAGATTGAGGATGTTTATCAAGATGTTAAATGGTATTTTCCAAAATTAAAACCTGGTCAATTGTTGGCTATTCCATTAGAGGCAGGGGTTTCTGGAAGTCTTTGTGTATATTGTGTTAAAGAGATTTCAAGACAAAGTGAAGTGGTAGATTTTTCTAAATGTTGGTGATATATGCCTAAAATATATGAAAGTCCAGATGATGGCGAAACAGTTTTCATTCGTGAGTTTGGTGCTGTTGCTAGGGAAATATACACCGAGTCTGAATCAAAAACTCAACTACTTGAGTCTTTAAAAGAGGATCAACTATGGGGCGAGATTCGACGTGCTGCCGAAACCAATCCCACTTTACAAGATGCAATGGATGCTGTTAAAATTATATATCAATTGATTAAAAAAAATGAGTGATAAATTAACAGTCAAAAGCGAAACTGCGGCATTGGATCGTAAAGACCGAGCATTTTATGACGACCTAACTGAAGAAGAAAGAAAAAAATTCAGTCCCTATCTAATGTTAAGGTATAGTGCAAGTGTGGATGGGCCCAGTGATCTTCAAGAGTGGTACTTGCGTGCCACAAATGAAAGAGTGAATGTTAACTTTTTTGATATAAGTACAAGTCAACATAAAAAGTTACAGTGGTTAATGTGTACTACAGTAAGTCCAGACATGGGCAATCAACGTCATTATTGGATCACCACAAAAAAGAAAAACAGTGACAATAAGACTATTAAGTTTTTATCTTCCATTTTTCCAGAGTTGCGCAATGATGAGCTTGAGCTTTTATCAAAAATAAACTCCAAAGAAGAAATCAAACAATTAGCAAAACAGCATGGATACGACGATAAACGAATCAAAACAGATCTCTGATACTGTCAAATTATCACATACCTGCAAGTACTGTGCGAAAACGTATAGCCGCGAAAGTGTATTGGCAGCACATCTTTGTGAGAAGAAACGCAGATGGCAGCAGGAGAATGAAGTTGGTGTCCGATTAGGACTGACCAGTTATTTAAGATTTTATGAATTGACTCAGGGTAGCGCAAAATTAAAAACCTATGAGGATTTTGTCAATAGTCCTTATTATAATGCCTTTGTTAAGTTTGGTAGGCATTTAGTTTCTATTAGAGCAATCAATATCAGCAGTTTTACTGATTGGTTATTGAGTAACAATAAAAAGTTAGATCATTGGTGCAAGGATAGTTTATATTCTGAATGGTTATCAGGGTATATCAAAAGAGAGTCAGTGCAAGATGCTATGGAGAGGGCCTTAAGGGAAATGCAGGATTATGCAGAACTTCATCCAGAACTTAAGAATGGTTTTAACGATTATTTTAGGTACGGTAATAGCAATCGTATTTGTCAACATATATCAACAGGGCGTATTAGCCCTTGGGTCGTGTATAATTGTGATACTGGAATTGCGTTTCTTGATAGCCTCACTGAGGATCAAATTGAAATAATTATGCCTTGGTTAGAACCTGATATTTGGCAGCGCAAGTTTAAAGACTATATGGGCGATACAGAGTGGGCCAAACACATTCTTAACCAAGCTGGATTATGACCGATATAGTGGAATTAAAAGTCTATGAATTTAGAGTTGGTGATGTTGATGATCCTGAAATTTATGCAGCAAGTCCACTTTGGGAATGGGAAAGAACGGAACAAGGTATGTGGGTAATGGAGAATGCTGTAGAATCTCCTGTCTATTATAGAGATGTAGATCCCGCTTCTTTCGGTCATAAATTTTCAATCATGGCCAGGCTCAAAGCACAAGATGCTGTATTTTTTAAATTAAAGTGGGGAAAGTTTACATGAAGTTTAACAGTGATATTGATATTGATATGGCTAATCGTGATCTAGCATTAGCGGTATTGGATCATACTCCAGCCAGCATTTTGCGTGATAGTAAATTAGTTAAACATAATACAGGTATACATGTAACTGATATACCTGTGGATCCAGAATTGGGAATATCGGCAATTGAATATAAATCGGCTCAGGACAGGGGATATATCAAATTAGATTTATTAAATGTCAGTGTTTATCAACAAATATCAAGTGAGGCAGAATTGGATCATTTAATGACTCAAGAGCCTGAATGGGAGAGATTATATGATCCTGAATTTTGTCGACAAGTTATACACATAGGCGGGCACTATGAAACGTTGATCAAAATGCCCGAAGCAGTTAACAGTATACCTAGACTAGCCATGTTTTTAGCTGTTATTCGACCTGCCAAACGGCACTTAATTGGGTTACCTTGGAAAGAGGTTGCTAAGACTATATGGGAAAAAGATATTAACGGCGAATATGGGTATAAACAAAGTCACGGGGTGGCTTATGCACATTTAGTCGCTGTGCATATGAATTTATTAACTAAACGACTCTACGAACCAAAGTAATACTTCTTCTTTTGCTACGTTTACTGGACATTTCTTTAAGACTAACATATGGCCCATAGACTATTTTCACATCTTTGCTATTCATTGTTCTAAGGCAAAATCTAAATTGTGCCCAGTCCTGTTTTAAAAACAAATTTATTGGGATTTGTCTATGACTTTCCCACCACCATTGATCTCCTAATTCTAAATAAATTTGTTTTTGGGTTTTATCTTTCAATAAGCCAAAATCATAGATAGTGGTAATAACATCGTCCACATTTTGAACAATACATATATATTCATTCCCCCCATATATTAAATATGTTAGAAACGGGTGTGCATCTAGTATTTTTTGTATTTCTAAATCGATCATATCGCCTAAAGATATTTGCAGGATCTGATTGACGTTTTTGATATAAATATACTAAAGGTGTCAACGATGATCGCAGTTCAAAGTTATTTATACGATAACGTTGTGCAGGTCCAAATTTTGGATACTGCAATTTTTAAGACTAGGAATAGAGTAGTGTATAACCGCACAATTAAAATTTATCAAGGTATAGACAATACTATTTTAGTTCAAGTAAAAAATCAGGATCAAAAATCTGCCAATCTTGTGGGAAGATCAGTTTTAGTAGATTTATTAGATCCAACAAATGATTTTTTACTTGTCAGTTATCCCTTGACCTGGGTTGACGATTCCAAAGGAACGGGGTCTTTTATAATTAATAAGTCAGAAGTAAATATGTTGGATCAAAGATATTATAAGATTACTCTTAAATTGGTTGACAATGATTCAGGTAATGAGAGACCTTTATATTCAGATGATAATTATAGTATTGGGATAGATGTGCAAGTGCTTCCGGGTTATCAATCTAACAATTCCAGTGTTCTTTCTCTTGATGGTGGGAATGCAGGAAATACATATACAATTGCACCACCGTTTAACGGCGGGGGAGCTTAAAAATGCCACAAACAATTCAGTTAAGAAGAGATACGGTAGCCAATTGGTTATTAATTAATCCAATTTTAAATCAGGGCGAGCCAGGATTTGAGATTGATACTGGCAAAATGAAAATTGGTGATGGAATAAATAAATGGAAAAATTTAAATTATACCGGTAGTACTGGATTTACTGGTAGTCATGGGTTAACTGGGTCGCCAGGCCCACAGGGAGCGATTGGGCCAATCGGACCATCAGGGGCGTCTGGCTCATCAATCCTTGGAGCTGTTGGTCCTCGTGGTTATACTGGTAGTGCTAGTAGTGCAAATGCAACATATTCTCCAGCAAATCCCAGTCATTGGGCTGATCCAGCTCCGACTACTGTATTGGCGGCAATTGATAGAATTGCAGCACAATTATATGCAAGATCTTCACAAGCAATACCATAATCTATAAAATAACTCATTGATATTTTGGAAAACACCACATTTTAAATAATAAATAATATAATATAATTCGAGGAATATACAATGCCCTACAATTTAGTATTGTCTAATGGCGACGCGTTGGTTACTTTGGCCGACGGTGTGGCTGATAACAGTTACACCAGTTTAACCTTATTTGGTAAGAATTTTGCCGGCTACGGGCAATTTTTAAATGAAAACTTTGTTCGTCTATTAGAACATTTTTGCAGTTCTGTGCCACCATTTAACCCTGTAGTTGGTCAACTTTGGTATGATTCACTCAATCATAATATGAAGGTATTCAATACCAATAGTGTTTGGACATCATTATCTGGAATAACTGCATCCAATGTGCCACCAGCAGGGCCCAATAATGGTGATGGGTGGTGGGATGTAGTAAATGAACAACTTTTTGTTTGGGGCAGTTCACAATGGATACTATTAGGTCCAAAATGGAATTCGATTCAAGGAAAATCCGAAGCAGAGGCATATACGGCCATTGATGTTGACGGTGGTGGTCATACATTATTATTATTCTATATTAATAATACTGTTGTTGGTATATGGAATAATGACGGTGAATTTGTAGTACCCCCAGAGGAGGCCATAGGATCTTTTGTAACTATTCCTCATGGTCTTAGTTTTGATACTTTAAATGTTGAATCTATTTTTGTTTCTGGTGATCAGGATATTCAAGGATCTCTTGTGGTGCATGGTAATATTACTGGTGACCTTTTTGGAAATACCACCGGGATACATTATGGTAATATTATAGGAGAAACTGGTACATTTACTTCATTAACTTCGGGTAGAATGGTATTTGCTGGAAATAATGGGCTGTTGGTAGATGATGGAGATTTGAGATACAACAATGTTAGTAATACGGTTCTTGGTCGTTCTATTCAGTTATCTGTTGGATTAACTACTCCATCGGCCAATGTAACAACTTTGACAAAAGATAGGATTACATTTTGTGGTGAAGATGGCGCATTAATTGATAGTGCTAATTTAACATTTATATCAAGCACCGGCACATTGAATGTGTCGTCTAGAGTAAACACCATAACAGTAAAATCATCAAGTTTGACAAAAGATAGAATCACATTTGCTGGTGATAATGGTTTATTGGTTGACAGTCAAGGATTAACATTTCAGTCCGGAGTCCTTAGATCGACATCTGGTTTTGCGGGTAGTTTGACTGGTGATGTTACTGGCAATACTACTGGTACACATAATGGACCATCTAATGGTACACATACCGGACCATCTAATGGTACACATACCGGACCAGTAACTGGGGATGTTACTGGTAATCTTACTGGTAATGTTACTGGCAATACCACTGGGCGACATACTGGCTATGTTTGCATACCAGAATCGCCGATGACGAATAACGCCAGCACAGGACTTTATTTTCAAAATCATACAAAAACTGGGTTATTATGGACGGATGCACTTTATATACGGACTGAAAATAAAGCCCTAGTGATATTTGAAGATACAGGTGTTGGCTTTGGTCAAAACGTCTATATGACAGAGTCTCTGGGTGTTAATGGAGTCATTAACTGCAAAGGGGACATTTTTGCATTTGTGACATCAGACCGGAATCTCAAAACAAATATTCAGCCAATTGAAAATGCTTTATCAAAAGTGAAGAAAATCACAGGGGTTTGCTATGATTGGACTGATGATGCCCTCAAAAAGTTGGGCGGTGAAACTGGAAATTTTATTCGAAGAAGAGATACTGGTGTTATTGCTCAAGAAGTTGAGTCAGTATTACCAGAAGTTGTTACAACTCGATTAGACGGATCAAAAGCAGTCAAGTATGACAAAATGGTAGGGTTACTTATTGAGGCAATAAAGGAATTGTCAGAAGAAGTCGAGCAACTTAAAAATAATAAGCAATAAATCATCAATCAAAAATACAATGTCATACTCTATACCACTATCGGATAAAAGTGTTTTAACAACAGTTCAAGATGGCACTTTTAATAATGAATACTCTAATATAAATTTAGTTGGTAAAAATTTTGTTGGGTATGGGAAGTTAATGAATGAAAATTTTGTTCATCTCTTAGAGAATTTTTCTAATATTGATCCGCCAACAAACCCATTGGTGGGGCAACTTTGGTATGATTCTGGTAAAAAAGTTTTAAAAATATTCACTCATGACCATTCTTGGTTAGATCTTGCGTATTCCCAGGTTGGCATTAGTAAGCCAGTTAATCCAAAAATTGGTGATCAATGGTGGAATCAGAAAACTAACCAACTCAATATTTGGACTGGAAAAGATTGGCTAATTATTGGTCCTTATTGGACTTATTCCCAGGGTCTGACTGGTTCTGTGGCCGAAACTGTTCTGGATAAAGGTGGGGCGTCTCATGTAGTTATGAAATTCTACATAGGAAAAACTTTTGTTGGATTGTGGAGCAAGGATAAAACGTTTACTTTAGCTGATGAGTTTATATTTCCAGGAATGTCTGCGACTATTTCTCCAGGGCTAACTTTTGCACTCATAGGAACAACAAAACAAAATATATTTGGAGCCCAAGGTGTGGGCGGTGGTGGTGGCACTAATGAATATATTCCTACTATCGAAAGTAACTGGATTGGAAAACCTACAATAAATACTGTACAGACAGCATTAGACGAATTATCGTCTAGATTAAAACCTTTAGAAATTCATGAAATAGATGGTGGTAACAGTTCTTCAAATTTTGAAACTTATGAAGTAGACGGTGGAAATGCCTTTGGTGATGTGGAAATTGAAGTTTGAAGATACGTAAAAACGGAGAATAATAAGTGGCAAAAATCAAATTTAGAAGAGATGCGGCGGCAACTTGGACTGACGCCAACCCTGTATTGGCTCAAGGTGAGCCTGGTTTTGAATATAATACAGGCAAATTAAAAATTGGTGATGGGGTAAATCCTTGGAATTCGTTAAACTATGTTTCTGGCGGTGCCAGCGGCGGGTCATACATATTACCAATGGCTACGCCTAATGCACTTGGTGGTGTTAGGGTTGATGGTACAACAATTTTAATTAATAGCAGTGGAATTATTCGAACTGCTGCTGGGTCATACATATTACCAACAGCTTCCCCTAGTACATTAGGCGGGGTTAGAGTTGATGGTACAACAATTTTAATTAATAGCAATGGGGTTATTAGTGCTGTGGGCGGTGGCGCCGGTGGTATTGGGGTCAGTGGAAACACCACCAATTCAGTTACATTTAATAATAGTGGAAATGGGGCATTTTCTGGAACAACATTCAATGGTAGTTCTGCAATTGTAGTTTCCTATAATAGTGTTGGTGCTCCTAGCGTCACGGGTGCTGGATCCTCGGGAATCTGGCCTATTTCAGTAACTGGCACTGCTACCAATCTACAAGGTAACCCAAATATTGTAGTTAGTAGCATAGCAGTTGGATCCACAACCAATTCAATTACCAGTGAAGGAAGCAATATCTATTTTGGCAATAAAACTGTTGTTGTCGTTCCGTCTGTTGGTTTTTCTCCGGTAGTGGATAATGCATATGTACTTGGAGGACCAAGTCAGAGATGGGCTGGTATATATGCTGCATCAGGCTCAATTCAAACTTCTGACTCGCGACTTAAAGAACAGGGTCGATCATTAAATGATGCTGAAAAAGCTGTTGCTATTAAAATTAAAAGTTTAATCAAAGCGTTTAAATTTAAAGATTCAGTGTCAAAAAAAGGAAACCAAGCCCGAATACATATCGGGGTATATGCTCAAGAAATAAAACAAGCATTTGAATCAGAGGGACTAGTCGCCCAAGATTATGGAATGTTTTGCTATGATGAGTATGAAAATGGTGATACTTATGGTATTAGGTATGAGGAATTGCTGGCCTTTGTAATATCAGCAATCTAGACTAGATTAATCTCTAATAATTATATTTTTGAATTAATAAAATTATTGTCCTGTTGATACTGAAGCATCGTATTCATCAATAAAAGATTGAAACCAACCTGTTACAAATCTATATTTTTCAGGATCATTGAAATATGAAAGGGCCACGGGAACTGATGCTTCCACTCTCTTTTTCCCAGTCGACGGTGTGCCGCCAGGAAGTATAGCTAAAGGTATGTTTGTTGATATATATGCCGTCAGGCCAATGGCACCTTCTTCCAAATCAGCTAATACAGCATCATCAACGATGTAGTGGGCAGAAAAACTAATAATTCTTGGAATATCGTTCTTTATAGAATCAGTCAATAATACTAAGTTTGGGTCCCAATCACTGACTGGAATCGGGTCTAATACATATCCCCCATGTAATACCGAAATATCCCAATCATACATAAATATCACTGTATCTTGAGGCCGATCATTGAAAAAGAAGGATGAGAGTATTATTGAATATCCCAAAATAGTTTGTTCTGGTATTATGGTTGTTTTGAATTTTGACCAGAACTCTTTTGGCCACAAAATTTGTATAGTCTTATCTATGTTATTAAATCTCAAATCAAATTCAAAGAGAGTGGGGGTCTCCGAATATGTTCTTATGTTTGATGCTATTTGTAAAAGTTGTACATCGGTTGGATCAGAAACTGTTACCTTGATCACTTCGGGAACTTGATTAAATACATCAAGTAATGCGTCTAATTCGGCACTTGTTTCTTTGTTTTTGATAATCATTATACTTCCTGTATTGATATTGATTTGCTATAAACTTCCACGTCGTTTATAACCATTTCTTTTTTGTTAATTACTTTTATTGGGATAATTTTTTTCTTTTGTCTTTCCTGGTGATCAAAAATGGTTCCCCAAATATCTTGCCTATGTAATGGTAGAGTGTCTGACTTGATCAGTGTTGGAATATATCCATTGGTGAGTTTAGCAAAAGCCAATGCAAATAATGCTATATTATTTGAATATGCATTTTCACATGACACATCCCAATAATTACCATCTAGGAACATGCATGATCCCTTGCAAAGATGTAGTACTGGGCATTCGCTACATTTAATCTTACTGTCTCTAGACTTCCAATGTGTGACTGACTTAAATTCCACATTACCATAATCACTTAAATTCCCACCCAAATGACTTTCGCCATTTTTACTGGTTTCTAAAGCACTTACATTTTGGCAAGTGATTACATTTCCTTTTAAATCAACAGCAATAGATCCTGGATTATCCATACCACACTTCTGTCCCAAAAATTTTGATTCTAACTTTTGTGATATTACTGAGGTTGTGAATTGATTTATCTTATCATTGATACCGGTAAACCCAATATATCCATCTGACATATATATATCCACAAAAGATTTTTGCCTAAATTTAAAATGATCCTCTAAACTAGTTAAAGAATTATTTATACCATCATCGTCATATGCATCAACCATTTCGCCCTCACCTAAGATAACTGATTTGTCTCCAGTGAGTTCAAAAAACCATTCATAAACAGCTTTTCTGCTAATATTTTTACCATTCAACATAGCATTAAAACTAATTTTATTTTTCGGCTTCATTATTTTATAAAAATCTAAAATTATTTTTTTTCTTTTTGGATCTAGAAATGGATCTGGTCCTCTGACAGATTGATTTGGGCCATCATGACTAATAGCAACGGAGAAATCAAATTCTATCAACCAAGAACAAATTTCCTCAGTTAATAAAGATCCATTAGTGATTATCGAAAACATTGGTTTAGTTTCCCATTGTTTAAATTTTTCTGATAATCTTTCAGCCAATGGTTTCAATGTTTTCCAATATACCAATGGCTCTCCACCCCAAAACTCAATTTTTAGTCCTTTTTGTTCAGAAAATTCTAAGACATCTAATTTGGACATGAAATCATCAATATCTTTTTTACTAGTTTCTGTTGGTCTTTCAACAAATTTTTGACTACAATATTCACAAGAATAATTACAGCCCAAACCTAGCTGTATCTTTAATAAATCAATTGATTTTGATTTTTTTAGCGGAAAATCTTTGGAAAATGGTATGGTCTCCTCTAAATTAACTGGGATATCATCAAAATAGCTTTTTAACTGATCAGAAGGCCCTAAAATTTTATCAAATTCATCACTAATGATATTAAGCTCATTGTCGTAGTAGAATGTTTTTTTGTCAGAAAAATTTTTTTCTGCCGTGATTTGAAATTTCATAATGTTTTTTGATAGTGTTTAGTTTAATTAAGCTAAGGTTGCTCCAACATTCAAAATTTTCGAAGACGTCCCCGCCTCCATGTTAATTGCTGAGTCCAAGGCGTTGGCTGTTGTTACTGGATCTAATAGTCCTCCAACACCAGTCGAATAGGCCCAATATACGGCGGCAACGACAACTATGGCGACAAAAAAATCTACTAGCACTTCCCACCATTCTTTCTTGCAGGCGCAAGCTGAACATTGATATTGTGGCGGAGATGGACTATTACAAGCTCGTTGTAACCATGGTCTGGCGTCACAATTTGCGCAATTCGTAGTACCAGTCGCTCCACCGCAATTACCATTATTGCAATTACCACGCATATAATTTTGATAGTAAGTCAATCCATAAAATATGGACATTGGTGCCAGCGGTTTCCCCCATATTTCGGGAAGTATTTGGTCACGTAAAAAAGCTAAATTGGTTGCTGTGCCTGGACCTATTTCGGCAGCAATTTCACTGATGGATAAAGCACCACTTCCTCTAGTTTTAATAGTCATAATATCTAAGTAATAAAAATATATAATTATTTATACTTTGTTGATAAACGATATTATTTATTGTATAAATATAAGTATATTCACGAAACTAAAAAAATAGTCATCATGAGAAAATTAAAATGGATAACACCCAATAGTTTAGGAATCATCGAGGAACACGCTTACTTTGAAATTCAATTAAAAGCTAAGTCGACGGAGTCTTCTGAGGTTTTCTATTCAATGATTTCTGGAAGTATTCCAACAGGTGTAAAATTATCAGATTCGGGTTTGTTATATGGGGTTGCTAATACACTTAAATCTAACACAAAAGAATTTGATTCAATAATTGAATTTACAGTTAGAGCCTGGGATAGTTCTGGTGTCATTGCCGATAAGACATTTAATTTTATAGTTTCAACATTGACAAATATAGGTATTGTTCCAGAAGAAGAATTTTTAGGAACTTTTATAGATGGTGAAAAGTTTTTCCATCAGATCAATTTAGACACTTTTGGGCAAATTAGGCCAATAACATGGCGCTTAGCCAATGGAAAAATCCCAGAGGGAATAACTATCAGTTCTGATGGAAAAATTCATGGGTTTCTTGGTAATAAAATAACAGACCAAACATTAAACCAATATGGTTGGGACAAATCTGCATGGGACATGTATTTCTTAGATGCCACTAGACCACAAAATGCCAGTGTTTATCAATTCACTATGGAGGCAGATGACGGGATCTATCAAAATAGAAAATCTTATAAAATAGAAGTACTACCCAGGAACTATACTGTGCGGGCTGATAGAACATATCCTTTATCCTATGATTTTTCTAAATTAGATGCTTCACAAAATGGTTACTTGCCCTATATCATTGAAGAATCCAAAACTTTGCCGCAAGTGAGAATGGAGTTGTCAAGGCATGATACCAACTTTGCATTTAAATTTAATGCAAGGGATCTGGATAATGATGAAATTTATTATGAAATAACTAGTCCAGACAATGGTGGATTTGATCAGGATGGAGAAGTTGGTTTTGGTCAAGGCGGTCTTGATTCTAGTGACTACCCAATGCCAGTTGGCATAGGCCTGAACAATCAATCAGGTTGGTATACTGGGCACTTTTTTAAGCAAAATAAAACAAATTCCAATCATACTTTTCAAATATATGCTAGAAAAAAGTTGGGTAGAGAGTACTCTGGACCAAAAACAAATTTCAATATGACGGTTCTTGGGGACTATAACGATGAAATTCATTGGATTACTGATAGTGATTTGGGAACTATAGATAATGGAAGCTTTAGTAGTTTAAGAGTGCAGGCAGTGACGAACACTAATTCTAAATTATATTATAGATTAAGTCCATTGAAATATAGTAGAACTCCACAAGGAGTAGTGTTGCTATCTACCGGGGAACTTTCGGGCAGGGTCAGTTTTAGGCATTTCAGCCTGGATGGTGGAAGTCTAACTTTGGATCAAGACAAAACGCTCTTTGATAGACAATATTCATTCACAGTCATTGCTCATGATCTGTATTTTAAATATTATAGTGAAAAAACATTCAACCTAAGAGTAAATGTGTCTTACAAGGAGCCTTATGATTCCCTATATCTAAGAGCAATGCCAAATAAAGTGCAGAGAAAATTTTTAAAATCAATAATTGAAAGTGAATATTATTTTCCCAGTAATCTGATATATCGATCAGCTGTTCCTTGGTGGGGAAAAAAACACTATTTGGAATTTTTATTTTTAACAGGGTTACCCCCTGGGGATTTATCAATATATTTGCCGGCTCTTGAAAAAAATCATTATTCCAAGACATTTACTTTTGGTGAAGTAAAAACAGCAGCCGCGATTGATGAAAACTATAATATAATTTATGAGGTCGTGTACTTGGATGTCATTGATAGTCAACTCGGTGTTGATTCAAAAACTGGGTTGAAAAAATATCCACAACAGGATATCAATTTGGGAAAACTCAGTAATTTTTATTCTGTTAATGGTGTTGATCAAACCAAGTTATGTCCCAATGGTTTGGGGAATATGAGTAAACAAGTTATTGATCATATTCCAATCAATGAAAAATCCCCATTACCAAAATGGATGACGTCAATGCAACCAAACCCCAATTCTATTTCACTCTTTGATCCGCCTTTAGGATATATTCCGGCTGTTGTTTTGGCTTATACTGAGCCTGGCGGCAGCAAAACAATAGCATACCGACTCAAATCCAATAATGTGTTATTTAATAATATTGAATTTACTACGGATAGGTATCTATTGGACAATGTTCTGAGCAAATACTATGACATTACCAAAAAACAATTTATTCAAGGAATCCCGTGTTATCTTGACCAAAAAGTCAGTGTTGCTGAATGTTATAGAATAAAAGGCAACGTTGATTGGGCTATTGATGCAACCTATTCACAAATATCGGGTAAATTGGTTTCTGATTTAATTGCGGGAAATATTTTTGATGGCCAAAATAGCGTTGTTGATGGTGATACTGTAATTTTAATTCAAAGTAGCGGTTATATTTCCATCAATGACTATTCAACTGGTTGGGTTGATTATGCAAATAATAGAATCATACCAGGCTATTTGAACCAATTGATAACCGGAGCAGATAATGAAAGATCGGCGGTTTATCAAATAACTATTGATAGTAACGGATATTTATTTTTGAACGTATTAGAATTGTCTGCCCCGGGCGATATTGTTACTATAAAAAATGGAAATATATATGGGGGGAAAAATCTATGTTTGGATCATTATGCCATACATGGCTATGATATAACTTGGAGAGAATTTAAAAACACATTGATTATAGATCCTCTTACAAACTTGCAAATCATAAAAAATAGAAAACCAACAACTTTTGATTCCGACTCAACTAGATTTGTTAGTAATAAAGATAGATTTTATCTAGATCCTAATGTCGAGGATAAATATATTAAATTCCCAAAAACTGGAGTATTCATTTAACATGCCTTGTAATATCAACCCCAATAACATCGATGGTAATTATCCTATTGCTGGTCAAGACAACGACAGTCAAGGTTTTAGAGATAATTTTTCTAATATTAAAACCAACTTAGCCTTTGCCAAGTCAGAGATAGAGGACCTGCAAAAAAATGCAATTTTGAAGTCTGCATTAGTTGGCTCGACACTGAATAATGATCTAAATGGCAATATATTATATCGAGCTCAGTTAAGATCAAATACATATTCTTTTACAGATCTGGGGCCCAAAGCAGGTGCTGTTAGCGTAAGCTTTTTGGACTCAAATATTCAAAAAATTAGCACTCTTGGCAGAATTGATTTGAATCTAGTTGATTTCCCTACTACTATTGGTGTTTATTCATCATTGAGACTTTGGTTATCTATTAAAAATTTAGTAGATTTGATTATATTGCCAGTAACTGTAGTTTATGGGTTAGACAGTATCGTTGGATACAATACAGCAACCAGAGAACTATCATTTCCTGTAATAGGAGACTATATGTTTGAGTTTTCAACGGCCGATGGCGTTAATTTTTGGATTGCCAAAATTGCTTAAAAATAGTTGACTTTTGACAATTTGTTGCTATACTTAACAAGTGATGGCAACAAATCTAATGAATCAAAACTCAGACATTCTCCTGGTTTTAAATGAGATTCTTGATCTCATTTCGTCGGGTAGAATCGAAATGGCAAAAAAATTGCTTGAACAATTAATAGATATTATTCCAGAATAGGTATATGCACCCACTATCACCTGATCTATCAAGTTTAACTGATGCAGATTTGCACAAAAAACATGGCGAATTAATTAAACGACTATATCAAGCACAGAGATATGGCAGCGATGTTGCTGGACAACTCAGCATGTTGGTGGGCGATTATCAATTAGAAATTCAAAGAAGAAATGATTTGATCATGGCCGAAGCTAGAAAAAATAATCCAAATTTTGATGGAACCATTGATATCAGCTGAAATTGATCAATATGGTAGAAGGTACGTTACGACCGACGCCATTTTTGAAATGTTATATCAGAACCCTAATTTGGATATGTCCAAGTTATTGGTGAAAGACGGTGGACAATATAATAAAAGTATTAATGATTTACACGCCGACTTAACCCATTTGCAAATTTATGAATCATTGAATATTGATGTAGATCATTATGATAGGTTGCATAGAGAGTATTGGTTGATGCCTGACAAATACATAAATTTTGACATTGCACGATGGATATTGGAACAATGTAAAGATCAAGTAGAATTGCAGAGGGTCGCAGAAGAATTGATTCTCTTTCAAGAAAGAGACTTGTTTTCTCTTTTAAAATATTTAAAATATTTTGTTGACACAATGCGTGAACATAATATTGTTTTGGGTGTAGGTCGTGGTAGTAGTGTTGCTAGTTTTGTGCTTTATTTAATTGGAGTTCATAAAATAAATTCTATTAAATTTTCTTTAGACATTCGAGAATTTTTAAAATAGACGACACTTACACTTATAAATAAATTTCAAGGAGTCTAATATATGAAAAAAACATACACATCTGCGATGGGAAAACCTATTGATATGGATAACATCAGATTGGTTAACGAAGATACTATTGCTATTGGCAATATGAAGGTCAATGCTCGTGGAGACGAGTTGGGATTTAGTGGTCAAGTTGTGAAAACTAGAAATCAACTAATGGACGAATATTATCGTTTGAATACTCCCTCGGCTAGAGAATCGTCAGACTACTTAGAAGAGGACAATTGGGAGCCAGAATCGAAAAAAACAATTTTAACTCCTATGCCATCCGATAATCAAACACTAGAACAACTCGATCAACCAAAATCCGATGCTAAACCTTTAATCCAAAATCCGAAAAAATCATGAGCATTAATCCAATTAAAATTAAATCTATTACTCCAATTGGGGATCATGTCATTGTTAGTGACATGAATTTTAAAGAACGCATTACTACTGGTGGTATTGTTCTGCTGGGTGATAATGGTAAGAGCTCAGGTATTAGACCACGGTGGGCTCAGGTATATGCAGTCGGACCAACACAAACTGATGTCCAAGTTGGAGAATGGTTATGTGTTGCTCATGGACGTTGGACTCGAGGTGTCGTTATTGAAGATAACAGCGGTGTTCATACTATTCGAAGAATTGACGTAAATGATATTCTAATGGTATCAGATTCACAACCAAACGACGATACTATCAGCAACGCAGTCTGATGTATATGAACCAAAAGACCTGGGATGTTGCTGATATTGTTCGGCAGCTAAAGGCAATACATCATCAAGCAAACAATCCTTATAATGACGGTTGGGTGGCCGGCGGTTGCAAACAGGATCTATATCAGTTAAAATGCATAATTGAAGATTTGTATAACACTTGTCCTAGTTTTTTAGATGAAGACAAATGGGAACAAAAAAGATTAATCGAAATTTTAAAGAGAGACTGATTAGATGAAAATGCTTTGGACAGAAAAATTCAGACCAAAAGTCGTTGGGGATTATGTATTCACTGATAATACCCAACGAAAACAAATTGAGTCCTGGATTAAAGATAAATCGATCCCACACATACTTTTGAGCGGCAGCCCTGGTACTGGTAAAACTACCTTAGCTAAAGTATTGGTCAATGAACTTGCTATTGATGAGTATGACTTTTTACAAGTTAATGCTAGTCGAGATAATGGTGTGGACTTTCTTAAAAGTAAAATTGAGGGCTTCGTTAGTACAATGCCTTTTGGCCATTTGAAAATTGTTCTGCTTGATGAGGCAGATTATCTTTCACATTCTAGTCAAGCTATTTTGCGTGGACTTATGGAAACATACCATGCTCAAGCAAGGTTTATTTTGACATGTAATAAACCGCACAAGATTATGGATGCTCTACACAGTAGATGCCAAACTTTTCACATTGACAAAACTGATGTGACTGAATTTACTGCTAGAATGGCTACTATTTTGGTGACAGAAAATATTGAGTTTGATTTAGATACGTTGGATCTTTATATCAAAGCCACTTACCCAGATTTGAGGAAGTGCTTGAATTTATTGCAAGCCAATAGTATAGATAATACTCTTGCGACACCAGGTCAGAATGATCATGCAGTGAAAGATTGGCGACTCACAGCAGTCGAACAATTTAAACAAGGTCAGATTCGACAAGCTAGATCAACAATTTGCGCACAGGCAGCAACTGAGGATATTGAAGAAATCTTCCGTTGGTGTTATGACAATTTGGAAATTTGGAGTAAGCGTCCCGAAGGACAAGACGAAGCTATTCAAATTATTAGACGTGGCCTGGTACATCATGCAGTTTGTGCGGATGCAGAAATAAACCTGAGTGCTACAGTGACCGAACTTATTCACATTGAAGGATGATATGAAAACTAAATCAATTTACTTAATTGCCACCTATGCCGCAAAACCAAAACATAAGGGTTTGGGAAATACTGCTGGTTGGATGAAAGATGCCAATAATATTGCTTACGATGAACAAGTGACTTTTAGTCGAGGACTTAAAGCTCGAGATCTACAAACAGCCAAAATTATTTTGAATTTATCCAAAACCTGTATTGAACGCAATACTTGGCAAGCAGAAAAAACTTTTCCAGAATTGTTCAGCTATTTTTATCAAGCTTACCCAAAATACTTGGAACCCATTATGCAGGAATTGGGGTATCAGATCCAATCTTCAGACGCCCCAGTTGCTGTTGAAAACGCAGAGATGCCCAACGATGTGCAAATGGCCGAAGTTAAGGAAATAACACCAAACTCTGGGGCTCAAGATGAACCCGTTGTTCAGTAAACTTTATAAACATAAGAAAAAACGGGTGCGTGACCCAAACGCACCTCCACCACCTACCCTATTGGGCCAAGTAAAAGAACTTAAAGATACCAAGGCTCAAATTGAATTACAATCCAGACATATCGACAGTTTAAACTCTGAATTAAACTTGTTGAAAAGTCGATATAGAAATTTAGAAATCAAAATAGAACAAATAGTTTATTTGATGAGCAGATCCAGCAAGCGTTAACTTTTGGTTGACGCTGACACCAAAATATATTATAATAATGGTGTTATGAAGATAATAATCAAACTCCCTGCCCAAAAGCAAAGACTCCATCAAGCTTTGTTTGACAATGATCTGCCTTTTCAACCAAGAAAACAGCCAAGTCAGAAACAATATAAGCGGCAACCCAAGCATAAAAAGTCCCAAGATCGTGACGAATATTAGCAGAAATCGTTGACTTTTGGTGCGAAAACTGCTATAATTTACACATAAATTGTTAATAGAAATGGCTGGTATGCAATACACATTGATCACTGCAAAAGGCAAAGTTTTTACATTTTTTCTGTTAACGGTCGCCGAAACATATCAATCAGCTTATGGTGGTGTTATCATTAGCAATTCAATTGATCAAGAAACCACTGTAGGTGTTGTATGATGAATTTCAAAGAATGGCTCATAGACATGTGGAAGAAGAATCGTGAGGAACATGATCATTGGGGGCAACCACAAATAAGTATTGAGCAATATTGGGCCATGTACAAATGGTGGTTGCGTAGAGAATATAGACATTATCAACAAACTCAAGGAGTGAAAAAATGAGTAGATTTGCACGTATCGTTGAAGATCCTGAATATCTTGACGAAGAAGTATTTCCCGAATCCGAATGGGATCAAGCATTTCCTCGTCCTACAATTAGTCCGTGGAGCGATATTGCACTGGATAGATTGGTTCGAGATCTTGGTCTTAATCAAGTGCCAGAGCTATCCTAATACTGTTATATGACTATTAATCTTTTAGCCGTTATTGCTGGTATTTTATGCATGAGCATTGGCAGTTCTGACATACGCACCAGCGTGGGGGATTGGGATTTATTTCTGGCCTGCTTGTGGATGAGTGCTGGAATTGTTCTAATTCGAATTGGAATCAACACCAATGATCCTGAGTAAAAATCGTTGTGAAAAAACAACAATTTTTTGGTTGACTCTGATTCATTTTGGTTGTATAATACTTGTATTGTAACGCAAAAAGGAGCTGTGATGAAGGTCATTTACAAAGGCATTGAATATTTCCTTATTGGGGCATTTGGCGAAACGGTGGAAATTGCACCGACAAAACACGGTGCTGGTTCTTTTGAAGTTCATAAATCTTTGGTAACAGGAGTCCTGTAAAATGAAGCTGATGATCACAACTCAAAACCACGAAAACTACGGTGCCCATGATTGGGACGGCGAGGGCGAGTGCCCGCAGTACTGGAAAGCCAAGGGCAGTAGCGAATATCGTTATGACCTGGGTCAGTACGGTCGTAGCCAGGAAGCCTTGACCGAGTTGGTGATGGCTCTGCGTGGCCAGGTTGAGGAAGACAACTACGGTTGGCGCAGTCGGGTGATTGACTGGGAAGTGGTGGCTGATGATTACCTGACCGAGTTTGAGCGCGATCAGCTGGACTATGAGGGTGTGATTCGTCACCCTGCCAAGACTATTACTTTGGGTGCAAGGGGTTAATTATGAACGAACGAATCAATGATCTAAGACTTGAAGCAGGTATCAGCAGACTGCACGAAGTGCCATATATGGTTGCTGTAAACAAAGAGGGTGAACTCATTGAACCATTAGAAGGACTACAAAAGTTTGCCCAGTTGATTGTGCG
>Ga0209085_1000191_pt1 | contig 47375 bp, 38 predicted proteins | sample C_131016_EF_Meta_FD_187310 | JGI IMG/M metagenome (GOLD analysis project Ga0209085, IMG submission 187310) | Freshwater microbial communities from Lake Croche, Canada to study carbon cycling - C_131016_EF_MetaG (SPAdes) (version 2) | ecosystem: Environmental > Aquatic > Freshwater > Lake... | reverse complement strand
GATAGCCTGTGGAGTAGACAAACCCCTTAAGAGTCATCTTGAGGCTACGATGAAACAGGAAGTAAACAGCGAGTCTAAAGTGGTGCTATTGTCACTATTCTAGATTTGCATAGGTTTTACAGAGCGGCATCTCGTCAAAGCTTCTGGACTTCGAGTAAGACCAAGTAAAGGCACTGCTTTTACAAGGCGTTGAGGGAGCAAAGAAGAATCCTAGCCCAATGCGGGCGGGGGGATCTGTCAATCCATCAACAACAACCGCAGAGGATCTAGACGAACATAAAGGGGAAAGGGTTTATCTTTTATCTCGTTCCATTTTTCCTTAAACATTTCGGTTTGCAAATGATAGTCCTTATCGTTGCTAGAAGGCTCATTCAGTTTGAGATAAAGGGTTAAACTGTGTGGCGCTTCCAATATATTAGCCAACCAACAGGGAAAAGTATTAGTCTGGTAGGGATCGTCTGTAAAGGTGATTTGATGGGCGCGAATCCCCACATAGGCTAAATTATTAGGAAGAGATTCGATAATTTTTAGGTTAACTGTCCAATCTATCGCCTCAATTTCTTGCTCGTTGACAACTTTGGCGCGGGAGAAATTCTTACAGCCCGTGATTTTTGCCAGTCCAAGAGTATTAGGACGCTCGAAAATTTGGATTTTACAACCTTGAGCGATCGCCCTTCCCTTATCCATCACCAGTAGATTATTGCAAATACGGTAAGCTTCATTCATATTGTGGGTGACAAATATAGTCACCCCGTCATAATTGCCCAAGGTTTTCACCATCTGGCGCTCTAATTGACCTCTTAAATGCGTATCAAGGGCAGAAAAAGGCTCATCTAGTAATAAAGCTTCGGGACGACTGGCTAAAGCACGCGCTATTGCCACTCTCTGTTGTTGACCCCCTGATAATTGATGAGGGTAACGGTTTTCCATACCTGGCAACTGCACCATTTCTAACTGTGCTGCCACCCTTTGTCGTACGATTTTAGGATCTAACTTTCTGGAGAGACCGAAGGCGATATTTTGCGCTACCGTTAGATGGGGGAAAAGAGCATAGTTTTGTACCACATAACCAATGTGACGCTCGCGAGAGGGAAGATTAATTCCCTTGGACGAATCAAAGAGGACTCGACCATTTAAAACTATACGTCCTTTTGAGGGAGATTCCACCCCGGCGATGGAGCGCAAGATCATACTTTTTCCTGATCCTGAAGTCCCCAATAATCCTAGGGGTTCCTTCTGGCAACTGAAAGTTGTAGACAGGGAGAAACCGGGTAGATGTCTCTCAATATCGACAAATAAGCCTACATCTCCTATATGAGGATTTTCGGACTTCAAAACGGCAAAATCTCGACCTTCCCAAGGAGTGATCCAGTCTTCCTTCTCGCCAGAATCTATTTCTCCTCCCCCAAGACGACCTAGTTTTTTCTGACGTTGCACTTGCCATATATTAACGCCAATAATCCCTGATAGGGAGATCAGCATAATAATACACACCCAAATCCAAGCCTCATTCATCGCCCCTGCTTCTACTGCATAATAAATCGCCATCGGGATTGTTTGCGTCTGTTCTGGGATATTCCCTGCTAACATCAAGGTAGCCCCAAATTCCCCTAACGCACGGGCGAAGGCAAGGCTTAATCCTGCTATTACCCCTGGAAAAGATAAGGGCAGAAGAACAGAAAAGAAAATTTTACTTTCCGAAGCGCCTAAAGTTCGAGCAACTTGTAAAAGATTGCGATCAACCTGCTCAAAAGCCCCTAAAGTAGTTTTATACATTAACGGAAAAGCCACTACTGTCGCTGTAATTACGGCAGCGTACCAAGTAAAAACGATGTTAAAGTTGAGTTGCTGAGTCAACTGTCCAATTGGACTGTTTCTGCCAAAGAGCAGAAGTAAAAGAAATCCGACCACTGTGGGAGGTAAGATCAAGGGAGCAACGAAAATGCCCTCAATCAATGATTTCCAGCGTCCTTGATATCCTAACATCCAGTAAGCAGCCGCAATCCCTAGAAAAAAGATGATAACGACTGCTAGAACAGCTGTTTTGAGTGAGATCCAGAGGGGAGAAAAGTCTTGCATAGGGAGTATGGGAGTTCCTTTATCGAGCCACGCCAAAGCCAAATTTTTCAAAAACGGTTTTGGCAGGGGCGCTCGTTAAATATTCGGCAAATGTTTTAGCTGCTTGGGTATTTTTACTTGCTTTAACCACGGCTATAGGATAGACTATCGAAGAATGAAGATTACTATCTGCAATAGCGACCACTTTGACTTTGTTGGTAATTTTGGCATCAGTGGTGTAAACGATGCCCGCATCGGCGTTCCCCGTTTCCACAGCAGCAAGAACGTTTCTCACGGAGTTAAGGTACACTATTTTCGACTTGACTTCAGCCAAGATACCCAGTGTAGTAAACACTTCTATAGTGTACTGTCCAGCGGGGACACTTCGAGGTTCACCTACAGCAATCTTTTTAACATCACTGTTAGTCAGGGAGCGAAAATCAGTAATATTTAAGGTTGAGTTACTAGGAACCACCAAAACCAGTCCGTTTGTGAGTAGATCTCGCCTTGTGCCTTTATCAATTAGACCTTTTTGGGCTAAAGCATCCATCTGTTTAGCTGCAGCCGAGATAAAAAGATCTGCAGGCGCTCCTTGTTCGATCTGTTGTTGCAAAGATCCCGATCCACCAAAATTGTAGTTGACTTTGATCGAGGGGTTGGCTTTTTCAAATCCAGTTTTTATTTCTTGCAGAACCTCTTTGAGACTAGCGGCTGCGGAAACTAGAATTGTGGAGTTTGTCTGTGCTAACGCACTTGGTGGGTTGAAAAATTTCAGCACCACTGAGAAGAGCAGACTAACAGTGAGCGCTCCGACAAAAGAAAGGAAATATCTTCTTTTCATATATTATTTAGTACTATAGTTTAACCAAGGTTGCTCTCGTCCACAGGCTAGATTTTTTTTGAGCACTCGTTCTTGAGAATAATCCTTTTTTTACCAACTATTCTGTGACAAAACCTACCAACTTAATTGGTCAAATAAGCTAAAACGCCTCTAAGATGCGCTGATTGTAGAGAATATAAAAATGCTAAAACCCATGCGGGGCGCAGCCCCGATCTCCTGGTTTTGGGATGTTTCTGGACTCTAAGAGAAGGCTTCGCCTACGCAAACTGCTGTAAGTTACATGTAGAGAATCGGAATAGGTTTTAGAGTTTATAACTATTTCCAGTTATAGATAACAGCAGCCTGTCCATGTTTAATATTGTTCGAGTCAATTACATTCCATAAAGTGACATTTTCAATAATAAATCTCCTCCCCTCTTTTGTGATACGAATGCCACTATAATTATCAACATAGCCCTTGCTTGCCGCTTCATCTAACAACTGTTGCCGTTTAGCCGCTTCATCTGGCTTGACTGTGAGACGTGATGGCATTTGCAGGAAGTTATCCCAATCCAACCCCCATAATTCCTGTGCCTTAAGGTTAGCGTACCGAAAAATTGGATCTGGCTCGGTTCCATGTGATACTAAGACAAACGGAGCGTAGTAAAGGTCATAAGAGATGTTAGAAGATTCAATGAGTTTCTTCTTAGTTAAACTTTCATAACTCTCAGCTAATAATTGGCTATAAGCAACAATTTCAGGTCGTTCAAATGGGTAGGTCATTAGAGTGTTATCTTAAGTTAAATTCCGCTAATATTTTTTTTCAATGAGTTGCAGCAACTAGTTAATTTAAACTATTAATATACGGTAACTACCTATCCCTGCTCCAACACCGGCATTATTCAAGTTTTAGCTTATTTTGCTAAAATTTATTATATAATACTCTTCTCAAGGAGGCTCAACAAGGGATTATTTATTAAATCTGCATTAATTTTTGTACGGAAGTAAAAGCAAAAATAAAATAAATATCTAACCATGAATTATACTGAATTACAAGAGCAGGCTTACCTTTTTTTAATTCAAGCTCAATATGAGAAAGCTACAGATTATTATCAACAATGTATCGAGCTTTCCCCCGAAGATAAAGTTAATTATTGGTATTTAGGTTTAACTTTTTTATTACAAGATAAACAAGCTGATGAGATCTGGCTACCAGTCCTTTTACAAGGAACAATAGAAGAGACTGACTTCTGGATGCAGGAATTAATTGAGTTATTAAAATTAGAAGCTAAAAAACATGAGAATTTAGGATATCTGGAAGAGTCCGAAAAGATCTATTATTATCTCTTAGAGCAAAATGTTAAGACAGTAGAAGTTTACCATGATTTGGGAAATGTCTTAGCTAAACAAGGAAAATTAGAGCAAGTTATTAACTATTATAATCAATTACTCCAATTAGATCGCAATCATTCTCAAACATATATCAATTGTGCTCTAATTCTCTTAGAGTTAGGAGAAGATATCTTGGCTTATCAAAGTGCCTATAAAGCTGTTTTAATAGAACCTAATAACCTCAACCATAGAATTGTATTTGCTTCAACCTTAAAGAATATACTTTTCCATTTAGAAGATCTTCAAGTAATCGAAGAAATTAAGAAATGTTTTGAAACTTTTGGGATTAAAAAAAATCTTCTAGTTGGCGTAACAATCAGTATTCTCAAATTAGATAAAAATTTTCAAGATACCTTAGAACTTGCTCAAGAAAACAGAGTAGATGAACTGACAATCAAGTTCAAACAAGGAGCCTTATTATCAGCTTCCAATAAACAATTATTTGAATATTTGTTAAGAGATACTATTATACCTAACTTAGAGTTGGAAATTTTGTTAACCAACTTAAGAAAAATAATTGCTTTAGAGCTATTAAATGATAGTTATTTAGATTTAAACTTAGTTACTAGTTTAGCTTGTCAGTGTTTTAACACAGAATATATTTTCGCAGAAAGCAAGGAGGAAATAAAAATCATTGAAAGTCTTAAATTAGACTTAGAAACAATCCTTGAAAAAGCAGAGAAAGATTTCTTCTACAATGAACTAGAAAATAAATTAGCTGTATTTAGTTTATATTATCCAATTTACCATCTGAAAAATAGCGATAAACTCTTACAGATAAATGACGAAACATGGACTAAGGCCATGCGCTTGGTTATTAAAAGAACACTGAAAAACTATAAGCAAGAACAAAATATTAAAAAAGAAATAACTTCTCTAACTTTTATCAAAAATCCAGTCTCTCTCGCTGTTAAATCTCAATATGAAGAAAATCCGTATCCTCGCTGGTTGAGTATTTCTTTACTTCCTACTAAACCACTGGGACAAGAAGTAAAAAAAGTCTTCCCTTATTTTCAATGTGATCGGGAATTTATCAATAAAAATTTTCAAGTCTTAGTAGCAGGATGCGGCACGGGTCAAGATGCAATTTTAATCGCTGTTCGCTATCAAAATATTCAGGAGATATTGGCAATTGATTTAAGCTTAAGCAGTTTAGCTTATGCTACAAGAATGGCTCAAGAACTTCAGATTAATAAGATAACTTTTAAACAGGCCGATATTTTATCTTTAGGTAGTTTAGATAGACAATTTTCTTTTATTTGGTCTACTGGAGTTATTCATCATCTTGAGAATCCTTTAGAGGGACTTAAAATTTTAGCAAATTTACTTGCCAAAGGTGGTTTAATTCAACTTGCCCTCTATAGTAAAAAAGCCCGTCAGTCGCTCCAAGAAGCACGTCAATTCATTCAAGAACAGGGTTTTCAATCTACGGAGAAGGATATTAAAGATTGCAGACAGCTATTAATGAGATCTTCATCAGAGTTGGCTAGAGAATTAACTCAGACAGATGACTTTTATACTTTAAGTAACTGTCGAGACTTACTATTTCATGTCAATGAACACTGCTTAACATTGCCTGAAATCAAAACATATCTAGAAGAAGTAGGCTTACAATTTATCGGACTAGATAGACTTAGTTATGCCGTCAAATCAGATTACAAAAAAATGTTTCCTGAAGATCAGAATATGAATGATTTATTACTATGGGATAAGTTTGAAGATCTTTATCCTAAGACTTTTGCCGGTATGTATATTTTCTGGTGCCAAAAATTAAGCTAGTAAGCATCGGTTGTGCATCGAATAAACATGGACTGGTAATATAATAATGAGATATCATGCCTGTAAATTAATATGCAATGTCCTTTATATGTTCAGGATAAAGCACCCTCCTCTTATACCAGTGGACACTTTAAGGCTATGTCACACAAACATGTAATACCAATTTCATAAATTAATGGTAGACTTACAGAGATATTTTAACGAGAAATAAAACCATCCTTAAGCGGCTGCGCCGCGCTATTGGTTTTAGAATCTCCATCAATCTTGAGCGAAAAATGGTATAAAAAATATGCAAGGAATTTGGCTAGAAAACAAAAGACTTTCTCTATCTCAAAATTTACCCATTCCCAAACCTAAAACAGAAGAAGCCTTAGTTAGGGTATTAAAAGCAGGTATATGTAATACAGACTTAGAATTACTGAGAGGTTATTATCCCTATCAAGGAGTCTTAGGACATGAGTTCGTTGGGATAGTAGAAGAAGGACCAAGTATATTTAAAAATCAAAGAGTAGTAGGTGAAATTAATGCTAGTTGTGGAGTCTGCGAGTTTTGTCGGCGTGGCTTAAAGACACATTGTTTTGAAAGGACTGTTTTAGGTATTGTTAATCATCATGGTGCTTTTGCCCAATATTTAACATTACCTATAGAAAATCTACATTTAGTTCCCCAAAATGTCGATACCGAAACAGCTACTTTTACAGAACCTATTGCCGCAGCTTTGGAAATTCAAGAACAGATTAACATAACTTCAGCCGAAAAAGTTCTCGTAGTGGGAGATGGAAAACTAGGACAACTAGTTGCACAGACTCTCTTTTTAACTGGTTGTGATTTAGTGGTTATAGGTCGTCATCAAGACAAATTAAACCTTTTAAACACATTAGGTATTAAAACCCATGTAGGAGAAACAATTCCAGAGCGTACCTTTGATGTAGCTGTAGAATGTACAGGAAATCCTGTCGGTTTTGATTTAGCACGTCGTTCTCTCCGTCCTCGTGGTACTTTAGTTTTAAAAAGTACTTATGCTGGCAAATTAACCCTAGATGCTTCAGCCTTAGTAGTCGATGAAATTACAGTCATAGGTTCTAGATGTGGTCCTTTTGCTAAGGCCTTAGATTTATTAGCACAAGACAAAATAAAGGTTAAACCGATGATTTCGGCACATTATCCTCTATCAGAGGGACTGAGAGCTTTTGATAAGGCTCAAACTCGTGGTACTTTGAAAGTCTTATTAGATATTAGTTCAGAGTTGATGTAACACGATTGGTCAAAAAATCTTAACAAGACAGTTCCTGCACCTAATTAAGCCGCTCTGAACCAGGTTATGATCCAGAGCACAAGTAATTTATTTTTCAGTTTTGAAACGAGCGGAAATAGACTTTAGGAAACTCAACCAAGCCCTTGCCGGTTGATCATAAAAAGTAAAAATATCTCCATAAGCTACCATAGCATTCTGATGATGTAATGAATGGATTTCGGGCGTGGTAATAAAGAACAGGTCACATATACGCTTAATAGGTAAAGGAGTTGAATAATCAATTGCGAAAACATGTCGCCATACCACATGAAACTCTCCAAGGATTAAACCTAGGATAGTACCAGCAGGCGAGATTTGCCATGACCAAGGAATAAAAACAAAATAAGGCAATGCTCCCAATATTCCATCAAGTAAAACCAAAGGATTTCTCGTCAAGACAGCATAGTGGAGAAAACTCCGATTTTTACTATGATGTACTATGGCATGGAACTTTCCGAAAACATGCTCAGGTACATGATAAAGAAATGTCGATAAAAAGTCCCCTATCAGTAAGAGCAGGAAAGCTACGAACAAAGCAACTAAGCCGGATTGAATGATCTCCAAGGTCTTAAGCCTCACACATGATTAAAATCTATTTCAAGATGTTACACAAGGAATTTTAAATTTTGTTTATGGTTAGATTAAATTTTGGTAAATTCTCGAATTTTTTTAAATAGTATTTTAGTGCTAAAGCCTGACAAGCAGCAGCAGAGCAAAAACCGTCTAGGGCATTACGGCTTTTACCATTACAATTACTAGGCAAATAAGGTTAAAGTAACAGAAGAAAGATTAAAAAATATTACAACTGCGTACTTCTATATGTTTGAATACTTTAACGAAAAAGCCCTTAAAGTCATCAGTTTAGCTCAGGAAGAAGCTCGACGCGCTGGACATAATTTAGTAGGAACCGAATATCTGCTGCTCGGAGTAGTAGTAGAAGGCAGCAATAGAGGAGCAGAACTATTGAGAGATTTAGGACTGACAGCCCATAAAGTACGCGAAAGAATAGAACAGACAACAGGAAAGGGAGCAGGGTTTAGTCCTCTTAATATTCCTTTCACACCCAAAGCGAAAAGACTCCTAGAAGAAGCCCTACAAGTATCTCGTCAATTAAATAGTATTGTCGTAGAACCTGAACATATTCTCCTAGCAATTACCACTGAGACTGAATGTTTAGCTGCCAAAATAATAGAACAGCAGGGAATCACTCTAGCCCAGATCCGTACCTCAATTATTAAAGAAGCAGGAGAGAAAGAAGTGTTTACTTCAGGAAATAGACAAGGTGGAAATGGCAACGCACAAAAGACGACTCTAGCTCAATATGGTACCAACTTAACAGAAAAAGCTAAAGCTGGTCAACTTGATCCCGTCATTGGCAGAGAAAAAGAAATAGAAAGAACCTTACAAATTCTCTCACGGCGCACCAAAAATAACCCCATTCTCCTAGGTGAACCAGGTGTAGGGAAAACAGCCATTGCCGAAGGAATTGCCCAAAGATTAATTCAAGAAGATATCCCGGACTTTCTGAAAAACAAACAGGTAATTAGTCTAGAACTCGGGACACTTTTAGCGGGTACCCGTTTAAGAGGAGAATTTGAAGAGAGAATCAAATCCATCATAACTGAAGTAATTCAATCAGGTAATATAATACTTTTCATCGATGAAATTCATACAATTATTGGTACTGGAGCTCTAGGAGGCAGTCTGGATACAGCCAATATGTTCAAACCAGCTCTAGCCAGAGGACAATTACAATGTATTGGGGCAACTACATTCAGTGAATATCGTCAGCATATCGAAAAAGATGCAGCCCTAGAGAGAAGATTTCAAGCGGTTAAAGTAGGAGAACCTACAACAGCAGAAGCACTAGAAATCATCTATGGACTACGCAAAGTCTATGAAGACTTCCACAAGATTAAATTCACAGAAAAAGCCCTAGAAGCAGCAGTTACCCTCTCAGATCGCTATATCAATGACCGCTTTTTGCCAGATAAAGCGATAGATTTAATAGATGAAGCTGGTTCAAGAGCACACTTGAGATATTCTTTGGCTGTCAAAGGACAGTCTGATGCAGTGATCAACCCTCAATCTTTAGTCCCTGTCGTAAATACAGAAGAAATAGCTGAAATAGTAGCAGCTTGGACTGACATTCCCTTAAAGCAGCTTACCCAATCAGAAACTGACTCCCTAGTCAACTTAGAAAGTCACCTCCACGAGAGAATCATTGGACAGAATGAAGCGGTAAAATCAGTTGCTAATGCTGTGCGTCGCTCAAGAGTGGGTCTACAATCAGCTAAACGTCCGATAGCCAGTTTTATCTTTGCAGGTCCCACTGGAGTAGGCAAAACAGAATTAGCCAAAGCTTTAGCTAGCTTTATGTTTGGTTCCCAAGACGCAATGATCAGACTAGATATGTCTGAATATATGGAATCTCACACCATCTCTAAACTGATTGGTTCTCCTCCAGGTTTTGTCGGTTATGGAGAAGGTGGACAATTAACCGAAGCAGTCCGCCGAAAACCCTACAGCGTCATTCTCTTAGATGAGATTGAAAAAGCCCATCCTGATGTCTTTAATCTCTTTTTACAAATTTTGGATGATGGACGCTTAACTGATTCTCAAGGCAGGGTGATCAATTTCCAAAATACCCTAATTATTATGACTTCTAATTTAGGGTCTCAGGTAATTGAAAAAGGAGCCAGTTCTTTGGGGTTTGATATGTCGAACTCCACAGGGGAAGCAGACTACAACCGCTTGAGAAATAAGGTAATGGATGAGTTTAAACAGTATTTCCGACCAGAGTTTCTCAATCGTCTAGATGAAGTGATTGTCTTTAGGCAGTTAAATCACGATGAAGTAAAACAAATTGCTGATTTACTGTTGGCTGAGGTATCTCGTCAAATTGCCGAACAACGTCAGATCTCCTTAGAATTTACCCCTGCTTTTCGTTCTCTTGTGGTCACTGAAGGCTATAGCCCTACTTATGGAGCACGTCCTCTGCGTCGAGCTATTGCTGCCCGTTTAGAGGATAGTTTAGCTGAAGCCATCCTACGTGGTCAAGTCCAAGACCACAGTAATGTACTAGCAGACTTAAATGAGCAAGGAGAGGTAGTTATCTCCTCCCAACTAAAGCCTGTTCTAGAGTATCAGACTATTACTTCTAATTAACCTAACTACTAACCGCTTGTAAAACGCATTCTAAATGCCAACCTTTGACGCAGTCTCTCGTAGAGAAGCTCAGACAAACATTTGCAAAAAAGTATGACAAAATATTGCCAAAAAAACCGATCAGCGTTAAGATTTTATAAACATTTATAAAGCATTTCTAACCATGCTGTTAGAATTTGGGAATAAATTCTAGGATTGTTAAAAAATGAGTAAACACAAGAAATCATCTTTAACTGTAGCAGTATTTTTTCTTTTTACACTTGCACCTAACCCCTTAACAGGAGAAAGTTCTCTCAAAATGGTTTTAGCTCAAACAGAAACTAAAACTGGTGATCCTCCTCTGAAAGCAGGTGCAGATGTGAAAATAGACGGTTCCGATAGTCTCAAAATAGTCAACGAAAACCTCAAAGCCGCTTACGAGAAAGAATATACTGGCAAGAAAGTGACCATAAAAGACAATGGAACTGATACTGCCATCAAAGAATTAGAAGCAGGGAAAATTGACCTAGCAGGAATAGGTCGTCCCCTGACAGAATCCGAAAAAGGCAAAGGACTCAAAGAAGTAGTAATTAGACGCGACAAAATAGCAATTATAACAGGTCCAAGCAATCCATACAAAGGAGATATACCTTTAGCTCAATTTGCCAAGATCTTTTATGGACAAATAAAAAACTGGTCAGAAGTTGGGGGAGCGTCAGGTCCTATCAAACTAATAGACCGACCGAGTACCAGTGATACAAGAAATGCCTTTAAAATTTATCCAGACTTCAAAAATGGTTTAAAAACAGGGACAAATGCAGTTACAGTAGCTAGTGACAAAACCGAAGATGTCGTACAGAAATTAGGTAAAGATGGGATTGGCTATGCCCTCATAGACCAAGTAAGGGATAGAAAAGATGTGCACATCGTTCCCATGAACAAAGTATTACCAAGCGATCCGCGCTATCCTTTCTCCCAACCCCTTTACTATATATATAAAGGACCAAATCCTAACCCGGCAGTTAAATCATATCTCTGCTATTCCAATACTTCAACCTACGCCACAGAAAGTGACGATCATATGATTGTAACCAAAGAATTCTGTGGCGAACCAGTCGCAGCAGCAACACCTGCACCAGTAGTAACACCAGCAGCAACACCTGCAGCAGTAGTAGCACCTGCACATGCAGCTAAAGAGACTTCCCCTCCTTGGTGGTTACTATTACTGGCTCCCTTACTGGCCTTACCATTCTTATTGGGAGGCAAAAAAGAACCAGAACCAGTGGTAGTTCCTCCACCAGTTCGACGCAATAGTAGAATAATACTGACTCCCCATAATTGTAAAGATGTCTATGCCTATTGGGAAGTACCAGAGGAACGCAAGCAAGAATTACGAGAACAAGGCGGACAAAGACTAGCCATTCGTCTCTACGATGTCACAGATGAAGCTACACCAAAAACCTACGAAACATTCGAGGTAAACGGCAATGAGCAAGACTTACACATCCCAGTATCTCGTGATGATCGCGACTATAGAGCAGAAATAGGTTATTGGACAGAAGAAAACCGCTGGTTACCCATTGCTAAATCAGACCATGTAAGAGTCCCAGCCTGCCCTCCAACAGATTATGTCTTAGCAACTAAACCGGAAGATGTAGAATACGTCCTAGCAACTAAACCGGAAGATGTAGAATACGTCCTAGCAACTAAACCGGAAGATGTAGAATACGTCTTAGCAAACAAAGGCTATGTAGCAGCCGCAGGAGTAGCAGCCGCAGGGGCAGCCGCAGTATCATCTTTAAGACAAGAAAACCCCAGTCGCATCGTTCTAGTTCCATATAACGACAAGTCAGCCTACGCCTATTGGGAAGTACCTGAAGCGCAGAAAGCAGCCCTAAGCACCGAAGGAGGCACACAACTTGTCCTAAAAATTCACGATGCCACCGACATCAATCTAGATCAGCAAAGCGCCCATGCTACCCAAGAATATGAAGTAGCAGAAACAGACCAAGATCAGCACGTGCCTATACCAGTTAGTAATCGCGACTATGTAGCGGAAATAGGCTATAAAACACTAGATAATCGCTGGTTACCCATTGCTAAATCCCTCCACACTCATGTATCTAGCGAGACCGACAACCCCCTAGCCCAACCTCTACAAGCAGGTAGTAACGTAGTTGCAGGCGGACTTAACGCCCTACAACAAACAGGAGAAAACGTAGCTGGTCAAGTCTCCAACTTAAAGGACAACATAGGCGGTAAAGCTAGCAACATTGCCGGAACAGTAACCGATAAAGCTAGCAACATTGCCGGAACAGTGGCCGATAAAGCTAGCAACATTGCCGGAACAGTAACCGATAAAGCTAGCAACATTGCCGGAACAGTAACCGATAAAGCTAGCAACATTGCCGGAACGGTAGGCGATAAGGCAGGAGATATCTTTGGCAATATCAAAGAAAAAGGACAAGACCTCTTCGATGAGGGAGAGGATTTCTTCGGGGATCTCTTTGACGAAGGCACTGAACATGGTTCAAATGCAGTTAACAAGCTCAAATCAACTGCCGAAACAGTAGGAGATAAAGCAGGAGATATCTTTGATAATGTCAAAGAAAAAGGACAAGACCTCTTCGATGGGGCAGGAGATTTATTCTCTGGACTGTTTCATAAAGGCACTGAACATGGTTCAGATGCAGTTGACAAACTCAAATCAACTGCCGAAACAGTAGGAGATAAAACAGGCAATATCTTTGACAACGTCTTGCATTCTGCTAGTGCAGCAATAGCAGGAGGAGCGGTAGCAGCTACAGGACTAAGCGCTACTGTTAGTAACTGGGCTAAAGATAAAACTAAATCTTTACTCCCAGTTGAGCGCGTTGTAGTAGTACCACATGGTGATCATCAAATTCAAGTAAATTGGCAAATAAGCCCAGAAGAAAAAGCAGCTCTCAAGGAGCATGGCGGCGAAAAACTGGTACTAAGGGTTCATCACGTAGCCGAATTAGTTGAACAAACCACCAATATCTACCAAGAAGAAATAAGTGATCAAGAAAATCAGAAAATAGTAACTATTCCTGCCAGTGATCGCAATTATATTGCTGACATAGGTTACTTGACAGCCAAAGGAGAATGGCTCTCTCTAGCTAAGTCTGCTCTGGTTCATGTACCTAGAATCTAAGAAAAAAGTTAGGGAGAGTACATAAATTCTCCCTACTTTTTCCAATCTTATTTAATTGGTGGATGTAGAAAACGACTAATAAATCTAAAGGCATCTCCTAAATCAACATCCCCATCATGATCGCTATCCAAAAAGGAAGTTAGTAAGGGATTCTTAGTGCTCAGAGGACCACTGCCAGGACTAGGGGAGCCTAAATGCAACAAATTAAGCAGTATAGGCGTTATACCACCAATAAGTCCCTGAGCACTGCCCGAATTTAGTCCTAGTTTTTGTGTTAGTCCTTGCAGTAATTGCTGCTGGGCCGATTCAGGGATTAAAGATTGCAGTGATTTCAAATTGGGGTTACCACCTGTAAACTGATTAATTAATCCACCTAGGTCCAAATTACCAGTAGTAGCTTGTTGTTTCAAGCTCGAACGCAGTTGATTACCTATAGTCGATATAACTGATTGCGTTCCTGTGGCATCTAGACTATGATTGCCAGCCAACTGCTGAACACTGTTAAAAATTGAACTTAAATTTTCAACACTAGCTAGTTGTTTTGGATTATTAACAGCACTGAGAACATCAAAAATTAGTCCCATGTTTACTCCTCTCCCTTTTATTTTCAGGCGTTAGATTTACCTGCCTTAATTATAGTATCCTAGGCTTTCCTAAACCGCTTAAAAATTAATATTCTCTTTTCCCCTCTTTTATGCGAGTAAACTTGAGCGGTTGTTTTAAGCCTTGACAATCAATTAAAAGATATGGACCATCCAAACGAAGACGATAAGCTTGTTGTAGTGCTTTCAAATAGCGATCTTCTTGATTCATAACCGCTGGAGAACAGGCTTTTTGGGTTGAGGCAATTATACCTACTTTAATGTTCTCTCCATTGAGTTTATAGTTGGCAAAATAGAGATTACAACCACCTAACCCATTTAAACGTTCTTCCTGCTCAAATTTGAGTCTAGTCTGTAGGCTATCTAGCACTCCACTTCCAGCTAAATCTTCTAATAACCATTCGCCTTGTTTCAATTCTTGGTATAAATTCTTCCTAGCTACTGGATCTAAAATCAAATCCACTGTCAGAGGCGATCCCATAGTAATAACAGCATACCTTCTAGTAGTAGTAAAAGTTAGTTGATCGTTTACTCTAATGGACGCTTGCACTGCATAGGAATGGTTAGGTTTAATCTCCTGAGGGTCATATTTTAATTGAAACCGAATCGGTACCTGTTCTCCACTCGTTGTGATGATTTGCTCTGAAATGACTTCTGCTGCCACGTCCTGTAAAGAGACATCTAACAGTTTAATAGAAATCTCAGCCCGAGGTGGTAAAGCAATGCGTTGAAGATAGGTGAGACTTCCCCTCACAAAAGATGTATTACTCATACTTGTTCCTTCCATAGTTCCTCTTTCTACAGGAGACTTGCCAATGCTAATTGAGCAAAATTTACGATCTTTCGCCAAAAAAACCCGCACCTCCTGTTCTCCTCTAATATTTATATAATCATTCCCTTCTGCTGTCACATTTTCTTTCGCTGCTGTATTGAGCCAAGTTACTCCATCCTTTTGAGCATATGCTCGCATCATAATTTGCCCCTTCTGACGATAAATACGGAACGTCTGGCTATTTCCTTGACAGATTCCTATGGTCACATTTTCTGAGAGCACTTGCTTAGCTGTTAAAGAAAACATTGTTGTCATTAAGTATAGACAAAAAATTGGGCTTATTTTGTTCATAGTCGTTTATGTTTGTTTATTGAATGATTTTTTTGCCAGTACTGCAGCCCCATAAGCCGATTCAGTCTGAGGAGAAGTGAGCACAGGTACACCTAAAATACGCTCTCTGAGACGAGACCAGACAAGATTTTGTGCTCCACCTCCTACAGTATATACCTTAGTTATTAGACTAGAACCTAGAGACTGTAGAAGATGATAACCCCTAGCCTCAATACGGGCTATACCTTCTAAGAGTCCATGCAGAAAGAGAACAGGATCACTAGGACGAGGCGAGAGTCGAGGAGGAAATAAAGGATCACAGAAAGGAAAACGCTCACCCACCCTTAAGAGAGGATAATAGTCTAGGTTACTATCTTGCTCAGGATCAATCTGTGGCGAGAGGCTATTTAACTCATCTAAAGAGAAAAAATGCCTCAAGATAGCACCCCCACTATTAGAAGCCCCGCCAGTTATCCAATAATCACCTAAACGATGACTATAGATCCCATATTCAGTATTAGTAATGGGTTGGCTGGTGAGTAACTTTAAAACCAAGGTAGAGCCTAGAGAAGTCACTGCTTCCCCCTCACAAGTCGCACCACTAGCTAAAAAGGAAGCTGTACTATCTGTAGTTCCAGCACAGACGAGACAGTCACTAGGTAGACCATACTTAAGGACAAGCTCATCTTTAACCGGAGCAATAGGAGTCCCAGGCGGGAGAACTTGTGGCAGCAGAGGAGCAATATCTAGAGAGAGTAACCAGTCAGGATAGGACAGAGTTGTTACGTCATAACCCAACTTGAGAGCATTATGATAGTCTGTAATACCCAATTTTCCATGTAAAAGAAAACTCAACCAGTCTGCTTGATGCAGAAAATAGACAGCCTGAGAAAAAAGCTTCTGATGAGACCACCAGAGAAGTTTACCCAGACTAGAAGTAGCACTTTTAACTAAATGTGCCGATGGTAAGATAGTCTCTAAAAAAGGGATTTCTCCACCACCTCGGTCATCATTGTATAAAATAGGCTCATCTAGAGGTTTTCCTACCGCATCACAGAGTAAAACAGTAGAGGAAGTTCCATCAATGAGAATGGCTTGTAGTTTTTTTCTAACTGGCTGCGGAATACTCTCTAAAAGTTCAAATATTGCCTCTTGCCAACTGCCAACATTATTTATTGAATAACTAATAGCAGTTTGATAATTGACTTGTTCAGTTTGATCTATTACAATTCCTCTAACCCCTGAAGTTCCAAAGTCTATGCCTAGAAAATATCTCATCCTTTTATGTCCTCTCTTGAACCTTACCAAAGTAAACTCTTCAACTTTTTCAACCGCCAAAGCATCAAATGGCGAGAACGTCTAGAAATATCAGCCAGAAAGCTCAAGACGGTTGCTACTTGGAGTTTACAACTTTTACTATACCCCATTTATTTTTTAGTCCAAACAGGTCGTTTAGTGCAACGTCAACTTACCTCCAGTCATGTCAGTAATTTTCAACTACCTTCTTCTTCTCTACTAGACAATGTTTTAGAAAGTCTAGATACTCCAGCACTTCTAGCCTGTGATTTAGAAAATCGTCAATTGGTTTTTACTAAAGAGCAAGAAATAATTCCCCTCGCAGGGCCAGAAAAGCAAAGAATAAAACAGCGTATTTATCAAGAGTTAGTCGAATACCATCGAAAATTGCGTTTACAAAAAAGAAGAAAAAAACTATTACCAGGATTTTTGGGACAGACCTTCGCTTGGATGGAAAAGGGAGAATTAGCAACTAGTTTAAATCTCTTTAAGGAAAATCAATTAAACCGTAAAGATAATTTAGAACTCTTATTATATTCTCATCAATTCGCTAGAAATATCTTAGAATTAATTCAATTTGCCCTAGATTATTATAAAAAAAAATCAATTTTACCTCATAATAAGGTTTATTTAGAAAGTAAAAATCATTTAATAACTCTTAATAATTCTCTGAACGCTAATTCCAATCCTTTTCAAATTAAATATATTATTTTTGCTGCTTTAGAGTATTTTTTTTCTGAAAAAAAACAAGTTAAACCACCAAGATCTTCAGCCGAAGAAGAGCCTTGGCTAACTTGGGAAGACTTTTTTGATGGTCAAGTAACATTATTACCATCATTAGGGGAGACTGGTTCCCCTCAGAAAAATAACCAAGAAAAAAAAGGTGATTTTATAGAAACAGAAGTGATAGATCTTGGCTATGTTGAACATTCTTTAGGAAAAACTCTCAAATGGTTAGATAGAATTATTTTAAAAATAGAGAAATTCTTGCTAAAATTCTGGAAATGGCTATTATCTAAATTAAAGGGAAAAGGCAAAAAGCACTCAAGTAAAAGGTAGAAGACAGGAGTCAGGAGTCAGGCAAGATGCCTGTCCCACACAATTTTTTATTAGTTCATAAATTCTATAATAACTAAAAAAATGTTAGTTCCTCTCAGACGTGAAAGCTTCCAACAAATAATACCAATGATTGCAACAGGTCCTCAATATGTACATTATTGGGGAAAAGTTAATGACTGTCTCAGAAGGGCTTTGATCTCTTTTATAGGTGTGTTAATCTCTTGGTTGTTCCGAACATTTGGACCAGAATCATTAAAAGGAATAGCTTTACTTTTCCTCAGCATATTTCTTATTTACTGGTTATGGGCTCCAGTCTATTGGGCAAGTTTACGCAATGCCACTTATCGTCGTTTTCCCTATAGTGGCTTTTGGCGAGGTAAAGTCCTAGATGTCTACATCACCGAAGAAGTAATAAGGGAGGAACAAACAGTCGATAGACGAGGAGAATTAGTTATTCTGGAAACTACAGAAAAGCGCATTAACCTACAGGTAGGGGATGAAACGGGCTTTAAAATTAATACTCAGTCCCCTCTACGTCGGATCCATAAAAAGATTAAACCTGGACTTATCGCCGAAATGTTAATCATTTCATCAAAAGATGATCTAAGTCGGGTTGATCGCATTAGTGATGTCTATTTACCTCAAGAAAATCTTTGGATAGGTGAGTATCCTTATCTCAGAAGAGATCTCTTTGCTATAATAAGTCAGGAGTTAAGTGGTAGTCGTAAGGAACCGATTAGAAGAACAAGATACAATAATTAAATTTAATCCTGAACAAATAGCTATGACCACCTCGACTGAGCCTAAAACAGAAGAATATCTTGATCAAGTTCCCGATGATGTATCGATGTCAATATTTGACCATCTAGAGGAGTTGAGACAACGCATATTCTACAGCTTGATAGCAGCATTTGTCGGAATTGTCATCTGTTTTATCTTTGTTAAACCCATTGTGAAATTGTTAGAAGTTCCTGCACATGAGACAAAATTTCTGCAACTGGCCCCTGGTGAGTTTTTCTTTGTCTCTATGAAAGTTGCAGGTTACAGTGGACTACTGATCGCCAGTCCTTTCATTCTCTATCAAATTATCTCTTTTATCTTACCAGGACTTACTAGACGTGAGAGACGTTTATTAGGACCTGCTGTTTTCAGTTCCGCTATTTTATTTATTGTCGGTCTAGTCTTTGCTTATTTTGCCCTTATTCCAGCGGCTTTACAATTTTTTATCAATTATGGGGCTGATGTTGTAGAACAGTCCTGGTCAATAGATAAGTATTTTGAATTTATTTTACTACTTTTATTTAGTACTGGATTAGCTTTTCAAATACCTATTCTTCAGGTTATTCTAGGCTTTTTAGATATTGTTTCCTCCGAAAGAATGCTCGCTGGTTGGCGCTATATAGTACTAGGAGCAGCCGTTTTAGGAGCTATTCTTACTCCTTCGACTGATCCACTTACACAGTCTCTTTTAGCTGGAGCAGTTTTAGGTCTCTATTTCGCTGGTGTAGGTGTAGTTAAGTTGATTGGACATTAAAAGCTATCTATTAGCCATTCTGAGGTCAATTCTCCTAAGTCTAGAGGGATACTGACAGCTTTGCCAACACGAGGGTTCTCACGGCTTTTTTCTAAGTATTTGATGACCTGTTCTAGAGCACCCCAAGCTACTAAATAACTAACTATTCCGCTTAAACGTTCTAAATAAGCTTGTTCGGAAAGAGGAAAAGAGGCCTGTTCTAAATATTTCCACATTATTTGACAGTACATTTTTCCTTTCAGGGGACGTAATTGGACATCATAAGAACGTCCCCATTTATTAAGTAATATTTGCTGCAGTTCTCGTCCAGTCATAGGGAGATAGGGAAGATCAGGTTTTTTTAAAAAACTTAGTCAGCGCTGTAGGTCTGCGTCAACAAGCAAGAGGAACCCAAGGGGATGAGGCAATATTAATTAGTTTATAATTACTGACAAGATTTTCCTAACCAAGAACTATTGATTGAACTGTTATTTTACAAAAGACGTTTAATAGTGTTCAGAAGTTCTATTCCTTGAAAAGGCTTAACTAGATAAGCATCGGCTCCTTGTTTTTCTGCCCATTTAATATCAAAACCCTCTCCTTTTGTACTAGAAACCACCACTGGAATATGTTTGGTACTAGGATTGTTCTTAATCCAACGACATAATTGATAACCATTCATTTGTGGCATCACTACGTCAGTGATTATTAGATCGGGAATTTTTTCCTGTATTTTTTTTTGCGCTTCTATTCCATTAGCAGCTTCTAAGACATTGACCTTTAGAGGATTTAGTAACTCCACTAGCATTTTTCTAATGGCTTTGTTATCATCTACTATTAAGATAGTTAGCATAGTCTAAATTGAAAAGATCCATAACAATTATCGTCAAACAATTAACTCAATACTTAATTACTATTGTTATCTAGCTATTTTAAGCATTTACAGTATTGTAAAACCATTATGCCACAAAAAGTACTCAGCCACTCTTGTTAAGCTAAAGGGATCTTAAACTACATATTGGGTAATCTAAAACCAAATCTCTGCGATCTCCCTCTAGCTAAGACTTCCTGCTCAGCCCTAACCCCTGCTAAAACGCATCATCAATGCTTGACTGAGCTTATTCTTGACGCTCAGCTAATTCCATCCATCTTAATGTCCCATTTTCAATTTTCTCATTGAGTTGGGCTAAAACATTGGATATTTCTTGTCGTTGCCAAAAATCCTGAGGTGGATTATTATAAAGGTCTTTCTCTATAGCTTGTTTTTCTAATTCCATAGCCGAAATTTCTCTTTCTAGGTTTTCGTATTCTTGCTTTTCTTTAAAAGAGAGTTTACTTACCTTATTTTCCTTAGAAGAAGACTGTTTTTTAATTTTAGCAGGTTGCGCTCCTGGTTGGGACTTCAGGTTATCTAGTTGAACCTGTTTTTGCTCTAAATAGACCGAATAGTTTCCCATATACTGCTGCAGGCGCCCCTCTCCCTCAAAGGAGAAGATCGTTTCTACAGTACGGTCTAAAAAATAGCGATCATGAGAAACTACGATCACACAACCATTAAAATCTTCTAAATAATCCTCTAAGACACCTAAAGTCTGTACATCCAGATCATTAGTTGGTTCATCCAAAATTAGGACATTAGGTGCGCTAATTAAAATCCGCAATAAGAAGAGCCTTCGGCGTTCGCCACCTGAAAGCTTACTGAGGGGCGCATATTGTTGACTAGGAGGGAAGAGAAACCTTTCTAACATTTGAGATGCTGTAATTACTGTTCCATCGTTTGTTTTGACTAGTTCTGCTACATCTTTAAGATAGTCAATTACTCTTTGTTCTTCATTGAGTAACAAATCATCACAATGTTGATCAAAATAGCCAATATGTATGGTAGAGCCAATCTCCACAGTCCCTGAATCAGGTGCTATTCTGTTAGTAATAATATCCATCAAGGTAGACTTTCCTGCCCCATTACTCCCAATAATCCCAATACGATCTTCTGGATTAAAAATATAGGTAAAATCTTTAATTAGAGTCCGACCATTGTAGGATTTAGAGATATTATTTAGTTCAATTACCTTTTTACCAATCCGACGTCCGGAGGTTGTAATTTCTACCTTGCCTTGTATTTGTTTAAACTCCCGTTCCTGCATTTGATGAATGCGATCAATTCTGGCTTTTTGCTTGGTACTGCGGGCTTTCGGTCCTTTTTTCAACCATTCTAACTCCCTTCTGAGAACTCCACTATGCTTCCGTTGCGTACTACTAGCTGAATCTTCGGCGGCTGCCTTTTTCTCTAGATAGTAGGCATAATTTCCCGCATAACTGTATATATCTCCTCGGTCTATTTCCAGAATAGTATTAGTAACCCGATCTAAAAAATAGCGATCATGGGTAATTAATAACAAGGCTCCCGGATAGCGACCTAGATAGCCTTGTAGCCATTCTACAGACATAGCGTCTAGATGGTTGGTCGGTTCATCCATCAAGAGAATATCAGGTTGTGACAAAAGAGCGGAGGCTAGGGCAATTCTTTTACGATAACCCCCTGAGAGTTCTTTTATTTTAGTATGGAAGTTGTGAATACCTAATTGATTGAGGATAATTTTGGCATTATTTTCTAATTCCCAGGCTCCTAAGGCATCCATCTCTTCCGATAAACTAGATAAACGATTGCTCAATTTATCTGGATCATCTTCTCCTTGAGCTAATTTTTCGGAAATTTCCTCATATTCTTTAACTAGGCTCATTTGGCGACCACTATCAGCAAAAACCTGTTCTAAAACCGTTTTATCTTCATCTAGATCTGGTTGCTGAGGGATGTAGATAATTTTAGAGCCTGCATTGAGCCAAATTTCGCCTGCATCGCCCTGTTCTAGGCCAGCAATTATCTTCAATAGGGTTGACTTTCCTGAGCCGTTAGTGCCGATTAAACCTACTTTACTGCCTCTAGCTAGACTAAAACTGGCATCTTTGAGAACCTCTTTAATGCCAAAGTCTTTTTTGAGCGATCGCACTGAGAGAAGATTCATAAATTCTTTAATAACAATACTCGATACTATTTTAGGACAAATTAGCCGTCCACGGTAGGTGAGGACGACTAAAAAGCTTTTCAGCTAAAAAATCTGCCTTAAAAGCCTCCAATAATTTTCATAATTTCTTCCTGAGTACTTCCCAATAGCATCTCTTTGGTCAGTGAAGAATTAGCCTGAATGATTCGAGCAATACAGCCAGTCCAGCCTGTTTGATGACTTGCGCCGATGCCTGTACCATTATCCCCATGAAAATACTCATAGAACAGGATCAGATCTTGCCAATGAGGGTCATTTTGGAACTTTTCCACCGCTCCATAGACGGCGCGTTCTCCTTTCTCATTCTTCGTAAAAAGACGAGTCAATCTTTCGCCTAACTCTTTAGCTACTTCAAACAGGGTCATATAGACTCCTGAGCCTGTCGGACATTCAATAGTAAAGGAATCGCCGTAAAACTGGTAATAAGACAGTAAAGAAGTATATATAACAAAATTAACTGGCATCCAGACAGGTCCGCGCCAGTTAGAATTGCCCCCAAACATACCAGAATCAGAATCGCCTGGGATATATTGTACTGAGAAAGCTTGCTCTCCATAATGGAAAACAAAAGGATTTTCTAGATGATGACGAGAAAGAGAACGAATACCATAAGGACTGAAAAACCGAGTCTCATCCAACATTCTTGTCAGAACGCGACGCAGTTTCTGTTCATTGAGGACTGAGACCATTCGATGTCCAGCTACACCTCGTTGTGTGGCTAGGTGCATATTAGTTACTAGTTCACCATGTCTTTGTAAAAAGACTCTTGCCCTTTTCGTAAAGTTAGGCAGTTTTTCTAAGATATTTTCAGGAAAAACGGATACTGCCATTAAGGGAAGTAACCCTACCATTGATCTTACTTTTAACCGCATAGCAGTACCATCAGGTAGGTAGAGGAGGTCGTAGAAGAAGCCATCTTCTTCATCCCATAGTTCATCTTTATTGTCCCCAAGGCGATCCATCGCTCCAGCGATTCTGATTGTATGTTCAAAGAACTTAGAGACATACTCTTCATAGAGTGGATCCTCTAGCGCTAGTTCTACAGCAATACGTAACATTTGCTGACTGAAAAATACCATCCAGGCAGTACCATCTGCTTGTTCTAAATAGCCACCTGTTGGCAGAGGAGAACTGCGGTCAAATACTCCTATATTATCTAGACCCAGAAAACCACCTTGAAAGACGTTATTATCCCCGCGATCTTTGCGATTTACCCACCAAGTATAGTTAATCAGCAGTTTAGAAAAGGCATATTTAAGAAAGTTAATGTCTCCTATGCCTTTATTGCGAAGCTTATCAAACGTGTAAGTTTGCATAGTTGCCCAAGCATGGACAGGAGGGTTAACATCACTGAAGTTCCATTCATAGGCAGGTATTTGCCCTTTGGGATGCAGGTAATCATTGCGGAGCATCAACTCCAGTTGTTCTTTAGCGAAGTCAGGATCGATCATGCTCAAGGGGATCATATGAAAGGCCAGATCCCAAGCCGCAAACCAAGGATATTCCCATTTATCGGGCATGGAGATAATATCATTGTTGTACATATGCCACCATTCGCTGTTCCGAACTTTACGAACCTCTGCTCCTGCTTGATATACATTGACGCCATGTTCTTCTAGCCACTTTTCCAGGTCGTAGTAAAAGTATTGTTTTGTCCAGAGCATCCCTGCTAAAGCTTGACGCATGACATTTACTTTGTCTTTGTCTCCTTTCAGTGAGGAAGGAGTAATGGAGTCATAAAAGATATCTGCTTCGGTTTTTCTTTGCTGAAAAATTTCCTCAAATTTCTCGAAAGGGTTTTCTGTGGTAGCTTTTTGCGATAGGCGCAGATTAATTACTTTTGTTTGGCCTGCTTGGATGTTTAATTGATAATGGGCTGAGACTTTTGTTCCTTCTTGCCTGGGATTAATAGCTTCTGTTTGTCCATTGACAAGGTAGTTATTGATCCCATCTTTGACATAAGGACTACTGTTGGGGGAATTAAATAATCTCTCTTGATTGGTTTCATTTTCTGTCAAGAGAAAAGGAACTGAATCTTCCACGTAGAGATAGTAATCACTCCCTAGATTTTCTGAGAACAGAGGGTCTGTATGATGTGCTTGGAGAACTTTGTTTTCTAATTTTTTAATTACAGGTTTAGTTGCGTTGGGTTCCCATGTCCATGTATTGCGGAACCAGAGTGTTGGCAGTAGATGAAGGGGTGCTGCTTCAGGTCCTCGGTTAGCTATACTGATTTTTATTAAGATATCTTCGGGAGCAACTTTGGCATATTCCACAAAAACATCAAAATAGCGATTCTCGTCAAATACACCAGTATCTAGTAACTCATATTCTAGTTCTTCTTTGCTGCGCTGACGATTTGTGGAGACTAGATTCTCGTAAGGATAGGACGCTTGAGGGTACTTATAAAGGTATTTCAGGTAAGAGTGGGTTGGTGTACTATCTAAATAAAAATAATATTCTTTGACATCTTCCCCATGATTTCCTTCACTGTTGGTTAAACCAAACAAACGTTCTTTGATAATGGGATCTTGACCATTCCAGAGAGCGAGAGCAAAACACAAGGTCATCTGATCATCACAGATTCCCCCTAGTCCATCTTCTCCCCAACGATAGGCACGAGATCTGGACTGATCATGGGAAAAATAGTCCCAAGCATTCCCATCAGCCGAGTAATCTTCTCTCACGGTTCCCCATTGCCTTTCACTGAGATATGGACCCCATTTTTTCCAGGCTATGTTTTGCTCGCGACTGGCTTTTAATCTCTCTTTTTCGGCATTATCTGCTGTAGACATGAAATCCTTTTACCTCAGAAGTTGATTAAGAACTATTATCTTTTTACTAGTGACTGTACGATAATTCAGTAAAAAATCTAATAATTTCTCAATTAATATTAATTATCTTTATAGTTAAATTGAACGAAAAGCCCTACACCTAGTTCAATCTAGAGTGTAGGGTTTTTCGCTCAGAGTCTTTTATTCTTTAACAAGGCTCAATTTTTGATCGGCAATTTTAACATCTTTGGCTAACCCTAAGGTTCTTAAAACCACAATTGTCATCCATGTTATATCTATTTCCCACCAAGCTAAGCCATGACGGGCAGAATATTGATAGGCATGATGATTATTGTGCCATCCTTCCCCAAAGGTTAAAAGAGCTACCCACCAGCAGTTTTTTGAATGATCGTGAGATTCGTGACTCTTGTAACCAAATTTATGTGTAGCACTGTTCACAAACCAAGTGGCGTGAAAAACAACCACTAAACGAACAAAAATTCCCCAAATTACATAAGACCAACCGCCCATAGCATAGAGAATTAAACCTAAAACAACTTGGATAGGAATAAAATATTTTTGTAAAAATTTGTAACCTGGGTCATCAGCAATATCTTTGGTATAGCGGTCTACAAACTGACTGGCTGGATTTTTGCAAAGCATCCAATTCAAATGACTCCATAAAAACCCTTTGTTAGAGTCATGTGGATCTTGTTCTGTATCAGAAAATTTATGGTGTATACGATGGAGTCCAATCCATTCAATTGGTCCTCCTTGACAGGCTAAAGTGCCGCAAAATATTAACAAATATTCTAGCCATTTGGGGGTTTGGAAACTGCGATGAGAAACAAGGCGATGATACCCTAAGGTAATGCCTAGTCCCGCAGTTACCCAATACAGCACCAAAGCAACTCCTACAGCACCCCAACTGAAGTTACTTGGGAGTAATGCCAGAAGAGCAATTGAGTGAATGGCACTCATGTAAATAATAATATTCCAGTCGGGAATAAATTTGTCGGATGTAGCAACAGTCATGTAGTAACCTAATGGAGAAACAAAATACAAAGATAGATGAACTTTTTCTTAAAAAAGTCGTTGACAATTACTATAGTAGTGACTGTTACAAAAGAGCTATAAATTTAATAATCTTTTTAGATAACAGCGTACTTAAGAAAACATACTTTTTTAACCTATGGAACCCTTGAATCTACTGAAGGCAGCAGAAAAAGCACTCTTACCTATCTTTTCCGAAATTGACGATCAGGTCAAGCAAAATCTGAGAAAAGTTCTGCAAGCTTTTCGAGATCATCGTGTTGGTGTCCATCATTTTAGCAGTGTCACAGGCTATGGATATAATGATTTAGGACGTGAGACCTTAGATAGTGTCTTAGCGCAGGTTTTTGGGGCAGAAGCGGCGCTAGTGAGGGTACAATTAGTTTCTGGTACTCATGCTATAGCTTGTGCCCTTTATGGAATCCTCCGCCCGGGTGATGAATTGTTAGCAGTTACAGGGAGTCCTTATGATACATTAGAAGAGGTAATTGGTTTACGCGAGGATGGTCAAGGTTCTTTACTAGACTTCGGTATTACTTATCGTCAGATTGAGCTAACACAAAATGGAACTATTGATTGGGAAAGACTTACCACTGCTATTGATCCCGAAAAAACTCGTCTGGTTTTAATCCAACGTTCTTGCGGTTATTCTTGGCGTTCTAGTTTATCCATTGAGGAAGTTTCTAGCATTATTACCATTATAAGGCAACAAAATCCAAATGTTCTCTGTTTTGTCGATAATTGTTATGGTGAATTTGTTGAGAAATTGGAACCAACCGCCGTCGGGGCTGATTTAATAGCTGGTTCTCTCATTAAAAATCCCGGGGGAACAATTGTGACTGCAGGTGGTTATCTCGCTGGCAAGTCTGAATATGTAGAAGCTGCTGCTTGTCGTCTCACCGCACCTGGTATTGGTAGTCACTTAGGGGCAACTTTTGAACAAAATCGTCTCCTCTTTCAAGGTCTTTTTTTGGCACCTCAGATGGTCGGTGAGTCTCTTAAGAGTAGTCATCTAATCTCCTATGTTTTTGACCAGTTAGGTTATCCAGTCAATCCACCTCCTTTGGTACCTCGCCGAGATGTTATTCAGGCTATTCTCATGGGTTCTCCTGAAAAATTAATTACTTTTTGTCGAACCATACAAAAATACTCAGCAGTCGGTTCTTATTTAGATCCTGTTCCTTCAGCTATGCCAGGTTATTACAGTGAACTGGTCATGGCAGGAGGTACCTTTATCGATGGCAGTACTTCAGAACTATCAGCTGATGGACCTCTGAGAGAACCCTATATTGTTTTTTGTCAGGGCGGCACTCATTGGACTCACACTTCTATTGCCTTAGAAGCCGCCCTACAGGAGATGGAGTTTTTACTGTAGCCCGTATAAACTCAGTAAAAAGAGAAAACCTAAGGCTAAAGAGCCAAAAATTAGGAGGTTTTTTTGATTTGGAGTTAAACGATTAACCCCAAAGCCATAGTTTAAATTCTCACTAAAACCCGAGGGGGCATTTTTCGCGCCGATATTGAGAAAAATGCCCTTTCCTGCACCGCAGACGGGGCAACGCCATTGGGCTGGCAATTCTTCAAAGATTATTCCTTTTGAAATATTGTTTTTACTATCTCCTTGACTTGGATCATAGATGTAGCCACAAGCTCGGCATTCATAAGCAGGTGGAGCTAGTTCAGCTAGAGTTTTCTCTGTTGGGTGATCGCTCATAGGTAGGGAATAAGGAATAGGGAATAGAATGCTTCTATTGGGATATTATGACACTTTTAAGTCCTTAATTGACCTTCAGGTAGGGCGACAACCCGACTTAATTTAGCGCCCAGCTTTTGTAATTTGCCCTCTAAATTGTCATAACCTCTGTCTAGATGCTGGAGACATTGAATGATAGTTGTCCCCTCTGCGGCTAACCCAGCTAGGACTAGAGCTGCAGAAGCACGTAGATCTGTGGCCATCAAAGGAGCGCCACTGAGGAAAGGAACACCTTGAATAATAGCAAGATTGGCTTTGACTCGAATATTGGCTCCCATGCGTTGCAATTCGGCTACATGGCGCATTCTATTTTCAAATACTGTCTCAGTAACTATGCTGTTTCCTTCTGCCAGGGTCAGCAAGGCCATAAACTGGGCTTGCATATCTGTAGGAAAGCCAGGAAAAGGTAATGTTTCAATATCAGTTGCTTTCAATGGCGCTGGTTTAATTCTCACTCTATTAGAGCCTTCAACGCTCACTTTTGGTCCTATGGACTTCAATTTAGCTATTACTGAAGCTAAATGTTCAGGAATGACTGGAAATACGGAAAGTTCAGATTCTGTGATTGCTCCTGCTACTAAAAAAGTACCAGCTTCTATGCGATCAGGAATAATACTGTACTTAACGCTATGGAGAGAATTTACACCAGAAATGAGGATGGTTTTTGTCCCTGCCCCTTGAATATTGGCACCCATAGCACAACAAAAATTAGCTAGGTCGATGACTTCTGGTTCACAGGCTGCATTTTCAATAATTGTTTCCCCTTCGGCTAAAGTAGCTGCCATCATCAGGGTTTCTGTCGCTCCTACACTGGGATAGTCTAGATAAATCTTGGTACCTGTTAATCTTTTGGCGTTGCCCTTAATATATGCTTTCACAACTCCATTGGCAATAATCACCTCTGCTCCCATTGCTTGGAGACCGCGGACATGAAGATCTACTGGTCTGGCGCCAATGGCACAGCCGCCCGGTAAAGGAATATGTGCTACTCCCATCCTAGTTAAAAGTGGACCGATGACGAAAAAACTAGCCCGCATTTGGGAGACTAAATCATAAGGTGCTTGGATCTCAGTAATATTTTGAGCATTGATCTCTAAAGTTTGTCCTTTTCTGACAATTTTTAGTCCTAGGTAGGTCAAAATTTGCACCATTTTTTCGATATCAGCCAATGTTGGCACATTTTCTAGGTGGCAGTCATCAGGACAGAGTAAGGCTCCTGCCATAATTGCTAGAGCTGAATTTTTCGCTCCACTGATCATTACTTCTCCACTTAGTTGAGAGCGTCCATAGATTTCTAAAACTGGTTGGTTCTCTTCGAGCGCTATTGAATAGGATGGGGTCATAGGGATTATCGTAATTTGAGTGATTGTAATATTAATTCGCTTCAAATTGTACAGCCTGCTTTGATATGTGACAAATATTTGCCCATAGAGCTTGACTAAGCAGGTCAAACTCCGTTATTATAGAATACTACTTAGCGCAGGCGGAACTGGCGGAATTGGTAGACGCGCTAGATTCAGGTTCTAGTGTTCGCAAGGACTTCCGGGTTCAAGTCCCGGGTTCCGCATCAAGGATCAAACTAAATGTTAACGAGTTTACAAAATTCTCTGATTAAAGAGATTCGTAAGTTACATCAAGCCAAAGGAAGAGAGGAAAAAGGACTCATTTTACTAGAGGGGACTAAGCTATTAGAGACGGCTTGTCAAGTAAATTGTTTCTTAGAAACAGTATGTCATACTGAACAATGGAAAGAAAATAATTTTTTAACTTGGCAAAAACTCGTTAATTTGGCTCAAAGAGTCGAAGAAGTTAGTCCTAATGTTCTTGATTATCTGGCGACCACAGTGACTCCTGATGGGGTAATTGCTACGGTTAGTAGGGCAAAAATGGTGCCTGAAATACCTAAGCAATTACAAATAGGATTGGTCCTAGAAGATATCCAAGATCCTGGAAACTTAGGTACAATTATGCGAACTTCCTTGGCTACAGGTGTAGACTGTATATTTTTAAGTAAGCATAGTGTAGATATTGACCATCCTAAGGTCTTACGTGCTTCGGTTGGCTCTTGTTTTCATCTAGCTTGTCAGAAAACTGAGGATTTGCCAAAATTAATTAGATTTTATCGAGCACAAGGAATACAAATTATTGCTACTCTTATGAGTACAGAAACTCGATACTGGGAAGTTGAGTTAACCCGTCCTAGTTTGATTTTGTTAGGCAATGAAGGATCGGGTCTCTCAGAAGAATTAATTCAATTAGCAGACCATAAAGTCAAATTACCTCTTCATCCAGGGATAGAATCACTCAATGTCGCTGTTACTAGTGCTGTAGTTCTATATGAAAGAGAAAGACAGAAGTGGGAGGTAGGGCGAGTGGGAGGTAGGGCGAGTGGGAGGTAGGGCGAGTGGGCAAGTGGGACAGGCATCTTGGCTGACTCCTGCCTCCTGACTCCTGACTCCTGACTCCTGACTCCTGACTCCTGACTCCTGACTCCTGACTCCTGCCTCCTGCCTCCTGTTGTGTCCTAAATCACAAGAAAACTCTAAGTAAGATCACTTAAATAAATCTTAATGGGCTATATTATAAAAAGAAGCGTGTAGGATTGTAAATTATCAAACTCAGTTATGGTTAAAGCATCTACGGAGCCACTTAAACCCAACCCTTTTCTCACCTACCGAGATCCGGTAACAGGACTATGGGTAGTTGTCAAAAACTCTAATTCTTCCTTAGCATGGGGGAAAGCTGATGAGTTAGTCTCTCAGACAACAAACAAAACATCAGCTTAGAACCTTCTGCCTTTAACGCTCTGAGGTTTTAGCTTATGATATCTGTTCAGCAAGCCGAAGAGCTGATCTTAAAGAATATCGAACCGCTTAAAGAAACTATTACAGTCAACTTGTTCAACTGTCTAGGCTCTGTTTTAGCAGAAAACATCGAGAGTGAATTGGATTTCCCTTACTGGGATAATTCAGCAATGGATGGCTATGCAGTAAAATATCAGGATGTTCAGGACTGTAGTTTTCCCGTTTCCTTAAGAATAGTAGAGGAGATTGCCGCAGGCAAGGCCCCGCAAAAAAGATTACAACAAGGAGAAGCGGCACGCATCTTTACAGGAGCAATGCTCCCAGAGGGCGCTGATACAATTATAGCACAAGAAGTAACTCAGCGCCAAGGACAGGAAGTACTAATTTTGGCTGCTCCTCAATCATTAGGAGCTATGGTAAGAAAAAAAGGAGAATATTATCAAGCTAAAACAACTCTTTTAAAAGCTGGACGAAGATTAACTCCTCAAGATATTCCTCTTTTAACCATAGCTCAACGCAGGGAGATTAAGGTCTATCGTCGTCCACGAGTGGCGATCTTTTCGACAGGAGATGAGTTGAGAGAACCAGGGACGCAACTGCAAGCAGGACAAATTATTGACTCTAATCAATATGCCCTATTCGCCTACCTACAGCAGTTAGGATGTGAACCTCTCAGTTTAGGGATTGTCCCTGATCAAATTGAACACTTGCGACAGACAATGGAATTAGCCATTGCCAGTAGCGATGTAGTGCTCTCAACTGGGGGAGTATCTGTGGGAGAATATGACTATGTAGAGCAAATATTAGGTCAATTAGGTGGTCATCTATTATTTAATTCTGTAGCCATCAAACCAGGTAAACCGCTAACGGTTGCCAGTTTAGGATCTTCGCTCTACTTTGGTATTCCAGGTAATCCTGTCTCAACTCTAGTGACTTGTTGGCGATTAATTACACCTGCTTTGAAAAAATTAGCAGGTGTCCAGAGCAATTGGACACCTTCTCTAATTAAAGCTCGCACAGAATCTTTACTGTTTGCTGATGGAAAAAAAGAAACTTATCTTTGTGGTCAGTTAAAAATAGTAGAGGGAGAACCTGAATTTTATTTGACCAATCAAAGTCAGAGTTCAGGTAATTTAATCCACTTAGCCAATACTAACGCTCTAGCTGTGTTGCCCGTTGGCTGTGTAGAAATAACAATCGGACAAGAAGTTATGGTAATGACTCTGCCATCATGCTCTTAAATTAAGGTAGAATTTCTAATACTACCTTTTAAGAGGGTAATGGCACTGGACTAACTGTTTAGTGCTAAAGTCCGTCAAAATAAACTGTAAAATCCAATAACAAAAGATTGTCATCAGACATTAAACCTTACTTAATCTTGGGAGGGAGTGTAGTCAATGGGACTACCTTGGTATCGAGTTCACGCAGTCCTGATTAATGATCCAGGGCGACTTATTTCAGTTCACCTGATGCACACTGCCTTAGTAGCAGGTTGGGCTGGCTCAATGGCCCTTTACGAACTAGCAACGGTTGATCCTAGCGATCCAGTTCTCAACCCAATTTGGCGACAAGGGATGTATGTCCTGCCATTTATGGCTCGTTTAGGTGTAAATGGTTCTTGGAACGGCTGGAGCGTCTCTGGAGAAACAGGGGTCGATCCTGGCTTCTGGTCTTTTGAAGGTGTGGCCGCCGCTCATATCGTACTATCGGGATTACTGTTTTTAGCCGCAGTTTGGCACTGGGTTTACTGGGATTTAGAACTATTTGTAGATTCTCGCACAGGTGAGCCTGCGCTAGATTTACCTAAAATGTTCGGTATTCATTTGTTCTTATCTGGTCTTCTTTGCTTCGGTTTTGGTGCTTTTCACTTAACAGGAGTTTGGGGTCCAGGAATGTGGGTATCAGACCCTTACGGACTGACAGGACATGTTCAACCAGTAGCGCCTGAATGGGGTCCAGAAGGGTTTAATCCCTTTAACCCTGGGGGAGTAGTAGCACACCACATTGCAGCAGGTATCGTAGGGATTATCGCCGGATTATTCCACTTGAGTGTACGTCCTCCTGAACGTCTCTACAAAGCGCTGAGAATGGGGAATATTGAAACAGTCCTCTCTAGCAGTATTGCCGCAGTATTCTTTGCCGCTTTTGTAGTAGCGGGAACAATGTGGTATGGTAGCGCAACTACGCCCATTGAATTATTTGGACCAACCCGCTATCAATGGGATAAAGGTTATTTCCAACAAGAAATTCAACGCCGCGTAGAAGCTAATCTAGCCAATGGAGATTCACTGTCCGAAGCCTGGGCCAAAATACCTGAAAAACTAGCCTTCTACGACTATATTGGCAACAGTCCAGCTAAAGGTGGACTCTTCCGTGTAGGAGCCATGGATAGTGGGGATGGGATCGCTAAATCTTGGGCAGGTCATGCGGTATTTAAAGATGGCTCTGGGAATGAACTAAATGTTCGCCGTATGCCTAACTTCTTTGAAACTTTCCCAGTTATCTTAACTGATTCCGATGGGGTTGTCCGCGCTGATATTCCTTTCCGTCGTTCTGAGTCAAAACTGAGTATTGAACAAAATGACATAACTGTCAGTTTCTATGGTGGCGCACTAGATGGTCAAACCTTTAGTGATGCTCCTACAGTTAAGCAATACGCTCGCAAAGCTCAATTAGGTGAAGTTTTTGAGTTTGACCGCGAAACTTTTGGCTCTGATGGGGTATTCCGTACTTCGCCCAGAGGTTGGTTTACTTTTGCTCATGCTGTCTTTGCTCTGTTATTCTTCTTTGGTCATATTTGGCACGGTTCCCGGACTCTGTTCCGCGATGTCTTTGCTGGAGTTGATCCAGGTCTAGAAGAACAAGTTGAATTTGGACTCTTCCAAAAAGTTGGAGACATCACAACTCGTAAGAAAGAAGCTTAATTCTTCTGGCACGATTAATTTAATTCTTCTATGGGAGTCAAATGACTCCCATTTTTTGTTAAGCTGTTCTCAGGATAAAAAAATCATTCTTCCTCGGTTTCTTTCTTATTTCTAAGTCTGAACCAATCTTGACTATTTTTGTACAAACTGTTTGAGGCTGTTTTATGGAAAGTGTAGCTTACATCATAATCTTGACAATGGCATTAGCTGTTATTTTCTTCGCTATTGCCTTTCGTGAACCCCCCCGTATCGAAAAATAACTAATTCTAATTTTTGCTCAAGAATGTCAGAGCCGTATAATAACGGCTCTATTTTTGCTATATATAAATAAAAATGAATTTTTTGTTTTTCTATGCAATGTCTTCATTGTCAATACAAAGAAAGTCGAGTTTTAGAGTCTCGCCCATCCCCAGGGGGAGATAGTATTCGTCGTCGTCGGGAATGTTTAAATTGTAAGCATCGTTTTACAACTTATGAAAGAATTGAATTTATCCCCATCCTCGTTTTAAAAAAGGATGGCTCCAAAGAATCTTTTGATCGTTCAAAAGTTTTAAGGGGTATGGTTCGCGCTTGTGAAAAAACGGGCGTTTTTCACGCTCGTTTAGAAAGAATGGTAGAAGAAATAGAAGGATATCTTCAACAAAGACCAGAAAAAGAAATCAGCAGCCGAGAAATTGGTAAGCTAGTGCTAGCACAGCTTAAAAAAGAAAGTGAAGTTGCCTATGTTCGTTTTGCTTCAGTTTATGGGCAATTTCAAGGGATTACGGATTTCGTAGAAGCACTCAATGAACTACAAAATGATGTAGAACCAAGAGCTTCTACGCATGAATGGACTCCGTCTATTTTAGATGTTCCTCAATTGGAAAGTTCTACTTTTTGAGCATTGAGAAGAAGATAAGATTGGGTTTTGCCTCTGTTGCTTCAGGTGTTTCCTCTGAGGGAGTAGGTTTGATTACTTCAGGTGTTTCCTCTGAGGGAGTAGGTTTGATTACTTCAGGTGTTTCCTCTGAGGGAGTAGGTTTGATTACTTCAGGTGTTTCCTCTGAGGGAGTAGGTTTGATTACTTCAGGTGTTTCTTCAGGCAGTTTTAATGTCGGCTTTTGATAGTCAGGATCAATTATGGCACGAGCAAGATCAAGGGGAATTTGGTCTTGAATCAATTTAGCCAGACTATCATTGTCATCAGGTTGATAGGTAATCACCCTTACTGTATTATTAAAGGCATTATTGATGGAGATTCCTTTTTCATTGATGTATTCAATTTGAACCCAATTCTGACCTTTTTTAAAACCTTTAAGATAGATAGGCTCCCAACGATCTAAATAAAAACTTTCGCCGTTGACAGTTACTTTAATGCGCCAGTCTTCAATCTTGTCTTCCTTATTTTCCTCAGCTATTACATGTAAAGGGGCATTAGAGAGGTAGAAATCCAGTAATATAGGTTCTGCTCCATAATTCCCTTGCGGCTCGTTGTAAGTCAAAACAGGTTGACTGGGAACTGGGCTGTTTTCATTCGTTTTACTGTAAAGATGAAAGGTAGTTTCTGTATAAGCTCCCTCATTTTTCCAGCTTTCTCCCCAAGGAGTAACCGCAAATACTCTTAACGTATGGGTTCCTGGAGTGAGATTTTCTAAAATAATTGGGTCAGTGGTTGAATATATTGTTTGTTTGGGTTGATTATCGACAATCAGTTCTAGATGTGGTCCTAGTCCTAGTTCTGCCTCCTGAAATATTTTGTAGTCTTTGACTTCAATTTGAACCTTTACATTAGGTACTTCTAAGACTTCTTCTTTTTGGGGACTCAGGATAGTCACTTGAGGTTGATAGGAGGAATCTAAAGTAGATCGGAGTTGCTGTATGACATTAGGCGGGGATACTTCAGTTATTTTTCCTTGCTCTATAGGAGGTGTCGCTGATTGCTCTTGGTTTAACTGGGAGGATACTGGCTGACTGTGGCAAGCCATCAGACTCCAACTGAGCAAACAGACGAGTAAGTATTTGTAGAGACTTCGCTTAAGAGATTTCCTAGATTTGGCAACCAACACTTCTTTATTTTCTTTAATCAAACATCTTCTAATTTAACCTAATCTGTCCTCAATCGGCTTTGTAAAGAAATAGGTAGAAAGCTTGACTTTTGAGACAATTTGATAATCTATCAAAATACAATTAACGGAATTTTAATTATTGTTAAGCATCACGAACAGGTAACAAGACTAAGTCTTATTATCAACTAAGTGATAACGAACAGCTAGGCTAACCCTAAGTTGAAAGAGGTAAGCAAGAAGAGCAAGATAGTACTTAAACTATTCTTGAAAGTCGCTAGCTGGATATCAAAGGCTCAAATAGTACTTTGATAGTTCCTATCGATTGATTAAGCCTATATTAGGAAAATCAATTCTTTAACAAGACAAGCTAGAATTTTTTTGGGTTAACACCTAAAAAAACAAAGCGGTTAAACGTTTGGGATTTGACCCAGAACTAGGGAAATACTAAGACTATTCTTAGTAATACTTAGAGATCCTCATAGCAAAACTCTTTCATGTTTTAAGGACGAGGAGAAGCCTCATGACAGCAAGTCCTCCATCCAAAGAGGCCAAGGCCAGAATAACGGTAGACAAAGATCCCGTCCCTACTTCGTTCGAGAAGTGGGGAAAACCAGGCCATTTTGACCGGACTTTGGCTAGAGGTCCAAAGACCACCACATGGATTTGGAATCTTCACGCTAACGTTCACGATTTTGATAGTCAAACCAGTGACCTACAAGATATTTCCCGGAAAATCTTTAGTGCTCACTTCGGACACTTAGCAGTAGTATTTGTTTGGTTGAGTGGCATGTATTTTCATGGCGCTCGTTTCTCGAACTACGAAGCTTGGCTAGGTGATCCTACTCACATTAAACCCAGTGCTCAAGTTGTCTGGCCTATAGTCGGACAAGGTATTCTCAACGGAGATGTAGGCGGAGGCTTCCACGGAATTCAGATCACATCTGGATTGTTCTATCTGTGGAGAGCATCGGGATTCACTAACAGCTATCAGCTGTACGTAACTGCCATTGGCGGTTTAGTTGCGGCTGCCCTAATGCTGTTTGCTGGTTGGTTTCACTACCATAAAAGAGCCCCTAAACTAGAGTGGTTTCAAAATGTGGAGTCAATGCTCAACCATCACTTAGCTGGACTATTAGGTCTAGGTTCTCTGGGTTGGGCAGGACATCAAATCCATGTATCACTACCTATTAATGCGCTTTTGGATAAAGGTGTAGCTGCCAAAGATATTCCCTTGCCTCATGAATTTATTCTGAACAAGGACTTGATGGCGGAGTTATACCCCAGTTTTAGCCAAGGACTTTTACCATTCTTTACACTGAACTGGTCGGTATATTCTGACCTTCTGACCTTCAAAGGTGGGGTAAATCCCGTCACAGGTGGTCTGTGGTTGTCAGATACTGCTCACCATCACTTAGCAATTGCCGTTCTCTTCATAATTGCCGGTCATATGTACCGCACTAACTGGGGAATAGGACATAGCATTAAAGAGATCTTAGAAGCGCATAAAGATCCACTGTTGATAAGTGGTCAAGGACACAAAGGACTATACGAGATCCTGACTACATCTTGGCACGCTCAGCTAGCTATTAACTTAGCTATGCTAGGTTCTTTGACCATTATCGTAGCGCAGCACATGTACGCCATGCCGCCTTATCCTTATCAGGCGATAGATTATGCAACACAACTATCCTTATTTACACACCATATGTGGATAGGCGGGTTCTTAATCGTCGGGGCAGGGGCACATGGGGCGATCTTCATGGTCCGGGATTACGATCCAGCCAAGAACGTGGGAAATGTCTTGGATAACGTTTTGCGTCATCGTGATGCAATTATCTCCCACTTAAACTGGGTATGTATTTTCCTAGGCTTCCATAGCTTTGGACTATACGTTCACAATGACACCATGCGTGCCTTGGGACGTCCTCAAGATATGTTCTCAGATACAGCGATTCAACTCCAACCTGTATTTGCACAGTGGGTACAGAGCTTACATGCTTTAGCTCCAGGTGGAACTGCGCCTTATACCTCGGCTCCTGTAAGCTATGTATTTGGTGGAGACACCATTGCGGTAGCAGGAAAAGTGGCTATAGCCCATATTCCCTTGGGAACAGCCGATTTCATGATTCATCACATTCATGCCTTTACTATCCACGTCACAGTACTAATTCTCCTGAAAGGGGTTCTGTATGCACGTAGCTCACGTCTAATTCCAGACAAAGCTACTCTAGGGTTCCGCTTCCCTTGTGACGGACCTGGACGTGGAGGTACTTGTCAAGTATCAGGATGGGATCATGTTTTCCTAGGACTGTTCTGGATGTACAACTCCCTTTCAATCGTGATTTTCCACTTCAGTTGGAAAATGCAGTCAGATGTTTGGGGTACAGTGAATCCAGATGGAACAGTAAACCATGTCACAGGTGGTAATTTTGCCCAAAGCGCTATTACTATCAATGGATGGTTAAGAGATTTCCTCTGGGCGCAAGCGGCTCAAGTAATAAACTCTTACGGTTCAGCTTTGTCGGCTTACGGCATAATGTTCTTAGCTGGTCACTTTATCTTTGCCTTTAGTTTGATGTTCCTCTTTAGCGGACGCGGTTATTGGCAAGAACTAATTGAATCAATAGTCTGGGCACATAACAAACTCAACCTAGGACCTGCGATTCAACCTCGTGCTTTGAGTATTATTCAAGGTCGTGCGGTTGGGGTAGCACACTATCTGCTAGGAAGCATTGTGACCACTTGGGCATTCTTCTTAGCCAGAAGTATATCAATTGGCTAAACCCTCCAAATTCTCTAGCTAGCTAGCCAGTCTGAAGGCTTTTCAGATTGGCTAAACTGGAAGAGCAGTAACCATTGTCAGTCTGGCCTCATTTAATAAAGTAGGAGAATTTCCTAAACAGCTATGGCAACTAAATTTCCAAAATTTAGCCAGGATCTCGCACAAGATCCCACCACGAGAAGAATATGGTATGGGATTGCCACAGCCCATGACTTTGAATCTCATGATGGGATAACCGAGGAAAATCTTTACCAAAAGATTTTTGCCTCACACTTTGGTCATCTGGCCATCATCTTCTTGTGGACTTCAGGCACCGTATTCCACGTGGCGTGGCAAGGTAACTTTGAACAGTGGATCAAAGATCCATTAAACATCCGCCCTATTGCTCACGCAATTTGGGATCCCCAATTTGGGAAAGGCGCAATAGATGCTTTCACACAAGCAGGCGCATCTAATCCAGTGAACATAGCTTATTCAGGGGTTTACCACTGGTTCTATACCATAGGACTAAGAACTAACCAGGATCTCTATCAAGGAGCAATCTCCTTATTGATTCTGTCTGCGGTGTTACTATTCGCAGGCTGGTTACACTTACAACCCAAATTCCGTCCTAGCCTATCATGGTTTAAAAACGCTGAATCTCGCTTAAACCACCACTTAGCAGGCTTATTTGGGGTCAGTTCTCTAGCTTGGACAGGTCACCTAGTTCACGTTGCGATTCCTGAAGCGCGTGGTCAGCATGTAGGTTGGGATAACTTCCTCTCTACTCCTCCTCATCCATTAGGTCTAGCACCTTTCTGGAGTCTAAACTGGGGAGCATATGCAGCCAACCCTGATACTGCAAACCACCTTTTTGGAACCTCTCAAGGAGCAGGAACAGCTATTCTGACCTTCCTAGGTGGCTTCCATCCTCAAACAGAAGCTCTCTGGTTGACTGATATAGCTCACCACCACTTAGCCATCGCTGTGATCTTCATCATTGCTGGTCACATGTATCGTACTAACTGGGGAATAGGTCACAGCATCAAAGACATCCTCAACGCTCATAACCCACCCAAAGGAACTCCCTTCGGTGGCGCATTGGGAGCAGGACACAGAGGGCTGTATGATACTATCAATAACTCACTCCATTTCCAACTAGGCTTAGCACTAGCTTCATTAGGGGTAGTTACCTCTCTGGTAGCTCAACACATGTATGCGTTGCCGTCCTATGCTTTTATAGCGAAGGATTACACAACACAAGCCGCGCTCTATACCCATCACCAGTATATTGCTGGATTTCTGATGGTTGGGGCTTTTGCTCACGGCGCAATCTTCTTTGTCCGTGACTATGATCCCGAAGCAAATAAAGACAATGTTCTAGCGCGTGTGTTGGACCATAAAGAAGCCATAATCTCACACCTGAGTTGGGTTTCTTTATTCCTAGGGTTCCATACCCTCGGTCTCTATGTCCACAATGACGTAGTGGTTGCCTTCGGTACACCTGAAAAACAAATCCTCATTGAACCCGTCTTCGCTCAGTTTGTGCAAGCGGCTTCAGGAAAAGTTCTTTACGGCTTTGATACGTTACTATCTAACCCCGACAGCATTGCTACCAATGCAGCAGGCGCAGTTTGGTTACCAGGCTGGTTAGATGCGATCAACAGTGGGACTAACTCTCTCTTTTTAACAATAGGACCTGGTGACTTTCTAGTCCACCACGCTATCGCGCTCGGTCTGCATACCACCACATTGATTCTAGTCAAAGGTGCTTTGGATGCTCGTGGTTCTAAATTAATGCCCGATAAAAAAGACTTCGGTTACGCCTTCCCTTGTGATGGACCAGGTCGTGGCGGTACTTGTGACATCTCAGCTTGGGATTCCTTCTACTTATCCATGTTCTGGATGCTCAATACTATAGGTTGGGTAACCTTCTACTGGCATTGGAAACACCTAGGTGTATGGCAAGGTAATGTTGCTCAATTTAACGAGAATTCTACCTACTTGATGGGCTGGTTCCGCGATTATCTCTGGGCTAACTCGGCTCAATTAATCAACGGTTACAACCCCTATGGTGTGAATAACCTATCTGTTTGGGCTTGGATGTTCCTCTTCGGACACCTAGTTTGGGCAACAGGATTCATGTTCCTCATCTCTTGGCGTGGTTACTGGCAAGAACTGATTGAAACAATCGTTTGGGCACATGAACGTACTCCTCTAGCGAACCTAATTCGTTGGAAAGACAAACCCGTTGCTCTATCTATTGTTCAAGCTCGTGTAGTCGGTTTAGCTCACTTTACTGTTGGCTATATCTTCACCTACGCAGCCTTTGTAATTGCTTCTACCGCTGGTAAGTTCGGTTAAAGTAGTTAAAAAAATCTAGAAATTATCCCCCCACTTTTTTAAGCGGGGGGATAATTGTTTTAAGCAGCGCGGTTTTGCCGCATCAATTGTACAAATTCAGCAAAAAGATAATCTGCATCATGAGGACCAGGACTAGCTTCTGGATGATATTGCACTGAGAAAAAAGGCAAATCCTTATGTTTTAAACCAGCTACGGTTCGATCATTGAGATTAAAATGGGTAATTTCCAACTGCTCAGAAAGAGAGCCCTGGGAAACAGCAAAACCATGATTTTGACTAGTAATTTCAATCTGTTTAGGCGTGGTTACTTCGGCTTGCGGATTTCCGGCAGGCTGGTTTAAACCACGATGTCCAAACTTCAGTTTAAAGGTTTGGGCTCCTAAGGATAGTCCAAGAATTTGATGTCCCATACAGATGCCAAAAGTAGGTTTACCTGCCTTCAAGAGAGCCTGAGTTGTAGTAATACCGTCTTGTACCGCCGCAGGGTCTCCAGGTCCATTAGAGAGGAAGATTCCATCAGGATTGTATTTGAGAATATCTTCGGCTTTAGTAGAAGCAGGAACCACAATGACACGACACCCATAACTGGCTAGACGGCGTAAAATATTGCGTTTAACGCCAAAATCAAGTGCTACAACGGTAAAAGACTCTTCTGCGTTATTAGTGGTCGTCTCAGGGGAAAATTCCCATTGAGAGTCAGTCGGAGTAATCCATTCATAGACCTCACTAGTCGTTACTTCCTTAACTAGGTTTAACCCAGCCATACTAGGCGCCTCCTGAATCAAATGAAGTAACTCATCTGGATCGAGAATTTGCGTAGAAATAGCGCCATTCATAGCCCCAACGGAACGTATTTTCCGAGTGATTGCTCTAGTATCGATCCCATAAATAGCCGGAATATTATGTCCTGCTAGGTAGTCTGGTAGAGATTGAGTTGAACGCCAGTTACTGGGACGTTTAGTAATAGAGCGGGCTATTACCCCTTTAACATGTGGCGATTGAGATTCTTCATCTTCTGGATTGACTCCAGTATTACCTAATTCTGGATAGGTAAAGAGAACAATTTGTCCAGAGTAACTTGGATCTGTGACAACTTCTTGATAGCCTGTCATACCTGTATTGAACACCACTTCGCCAATACTTGTACCCTGAGCCCCAAATGACCATCCTTGATAGAAACTTCCATCAGCAAGAACTAAGAGAGCGGGTTTACTTTGCGTAATCACCATAAGGCAAATTTTTTCCAGACAAAATAAGTCAATAACTTTAATACTAAACGATACACTAGATATAGGAACCTTTTAATGTTAATAGTTTAAAGTGGCTGACCACTAATATGTTCAATTGAAAGGGTGGCGCTTGCCTTATGAAAAAATTATCTGATGAAGTTAAACAAGAAATTCTGCAACTTTATCGAGAGACAGATCAAACAACCTCTACTCTAGCTGAACGCTATGAAGTAAGTAGTTCAACAATTAGTCGTTTTCTGAAAACTCATCTGAGTCCCACAGAATACGATCAATTGATTCAACAAAAAAAACGCCCTCCTAAGGTGGCTAAAGTAGATGAAAAAGCTCCTTTGCTCAGTATCGACTCTCTCTTTGACCAAGAAGTAGAACCATTGGCAACCATTTCTCTAGAGCCAGAATATGTCCCCCAAAAGAGCGTGGAGCCTGTTCAGGTGAACAGTTTAGAATATTTTTATGATGAGGATGAGGATGAAGATGAGGATGAAGATGAAGATGAAGATGAGGATTCTGGAGTCATTCCACCTCCTTTAACAACTAAAATTAATTTACAGGTTCTGCCTATTACAGTTGCTTCTTTTCCTAAAACTTGCTATTTAGTTATTGATCGTTCTTCAGAATTGATTACTCGTCCTTTAAAAGACTTTGCTCAGTTGGGAAAAATTCCTAGTGAAGAATTTCAACAAAAAACTCTGCCCATTTTTGATAATCACAAAGTCGCTAAACGTTTTTCTAATCGCTCTCAAAGGGTAATTAAGGTTCCTGATGGACGTATTTTCCAAAAGACCTCTAATTATCTCCAATCTAAAGGTATTACTAGAGTTCTTCTGGATGGACAAATATATTCCCTGTCTTGAGTAGAGCAGGATGGTTTTTCTGCTACCCATACCCTCCGCGTGCCGTAGGCACGTAGTCCCGTTAGGACGCTAGTCCGCAGGGCGCAGCGTCCCCTTGGAGACTAGGAACGTAGTCCCTCTGGGACGTTCCTGGAAGTGCGGACGCTAGTCAGCAAGCGGGCCGCCCGCCCTACACCATTGGGAACATGAAGGCTACGCCCAAGAGAGTTACCTTTCTTATAAGTTTTTTTAATCAGTGTAACTTATCTTAATCTTTTCTCGATGCTAATTATCATAAGGATATGTCTATATAAGAGTCTACTACCCGATTAAACGATGAAACGTAAACCTAGAAATGATTATGACTATCAGCAAGAACGCTCGAACTCTTTTTCTAATAAACCACCTGGGGGAGGTAAATTTAACTATACCAAAATAGCCCTCATAGGCGGTGTTTTTATCCTAGGTGTAGGGGTAGGGATTGGCTTTAGTTCGACAGCTAGTTTTGATAGAGAAAATGTGGCCTCTAGAGAAGTCATTGATCGCAGTGCCCCTAATGCGGAACTATGTATACAATATGGAGCAAGTGCAGTAGTCACAGATGTCCGAGTGTTTGTCACCTTTAATCCTTTCAATGTCTATGTTACGCAGCCTGTCATGGAGCCTGGTTGTGTCTTACGGCGGAATAATTGGTCTATTTTAGAACAACAGAACTTAGTTACTGGTGAACAGGTCAATGAGTGTAAAAATCGCATGAATACGTTTGGCTTTACAGGTCCATTGGAAGCTAAGCCTAAAATCGACTGTATATATCAAAATGAAGCGGCAGGAAATCTCTTTCTCAATCAACCAGGTTCAGTCGGTCCGAGACCCCAAACAGATGGCTTTTAATTTAAGGGGAGAAATTTGCTAACAATTTACTGTAGGGAAAAACAGTTTCGTAATATTGAGGCAATTGTTTTGGATAAAGATGGTACTCTAGAAGACTCAAGTAGTTTTTTAAGAGATTTAGGGATGAAAATAACTCATTTGTTGGAGCAACAAATTCCTGGAGTAGGCGAACCTCTTTTACGCTCATTTGGGATCGTTAATAATAAGCTTGATCCAACTGGGCTTATGGCAGTAGGGAGTCGTTTAGAAAATGAAATTGCCGCAGCAGCTTATATTGCTCAAACAGGTAAAAGCTGGTTTGAATCTAAAATAATTGCTCAGAAGGCTTTTAATGAGGCCCAATTGAGCCCAAACGACTCATCTATCTTTTTCGGTGCTTGGGAGGTTCTTAAGACCCTACATCAGGCTGGTTTAAAACTAGCTATTCTCTCTTCTGATAGTACTATTAATATTAATACTTTTATCGGAAGGCATCAACTCTCTGATTTAATTGACATATTCCAAGGTGCGGATCAAGGCTATTCTAAACCTGATCCAGCCTGTTTCAGAGCAGTCTGTCAGAAACTAGGGGTTCTTTGTGAAAATGCCTTAATGGTCGGAGACTCTCAAATGGACATTCAGATGGCTAAAAACGCCCATGCTGCTGGCGTAATTGGCATCTGTTGGGGTGATGCTAGGAACAAATCATTAGAAGGCGCTGATGTGACTATTGCCCACTTACAAGAGATTCGCTTAAGGTGATTTCTCATAAGAGGTGCTTACATATTCAAGCAAAGATAGTCTTTAGTTAAAATAATCAGGGGGAATTATGGGTTGTTTTAAAATAGAGGGGATCTGTTGAATAATTTCCTCAACAACCTCATCAGAAGTTTGTTGCAGTTCCTGTAGAATTCTCAGATCTGCCTGTTGATAGAGAGGTAATCTTTCTTTGAGGATATTTTGTAGCGCAAAGCTGGGATCATCGACTTGTAAAAGGGGACGGGTAGAGTCTGACATTAGACGGGATAATAAGACCCCGATAGGAGCATCTAACCAAATAATCAGTCCATGACGCAGATAACTCCAGTTCATCTGTTTTAAAACAATTCCTCCCCCAGTTGCCACTACAGTACGAGTATAGGCAGAAGTTGCCGCTAAAACTTGAGTTTCTATATCCCGAAAAGTTGCTTCACCAGAGTGGGCAAAAATATCCTTAATAGATTCTCCTGTCACCTTTTCAATTAAACTATCGAGATCTAAAAAGCGATAATTCAACCTGTGGGCGAGTTTTTCTCCAACAGTTGTTTTGCCTGTTCCCATCATCCCGATTAAATAAATACTGACTCCTTGTAACAAGTTTTTTTCTCTCTTTCTATTTATTTATTCTTCTCAGTTTCGCATAAGAAGAGGCAGGAGGCAGGAGTCATGCGGCAGGAGGCAGGAGGCAGGAGGCAGGAGTCAGGAGTCAGTTTCTGTTGGCTGTTCCCTGTAACCTCCGAGCGGCTACGCCCAAGAAAGTTCCCTATAAGAAATGTTAAGATAATTTGAACCTTCAATAATAAAATTTATGACTTCACCTTGGGAACTGTTGACCTTAACTAACTTTTCCCCTCAGCAATGGCGAGGTAGTAGTTATCTGTATCGACTGGTTGGCATTTGGCAATCTTGGCGAAGTAGTAGCTATCTCATGCAGTGGGATCAGGCTATTGGTACGGCTCTTCTAGCCATTCTTCTTAGCTTGAGTCCTTTTATTTCAACTGCTTTAGTAGGGGTCTTGTTATCAGCAATTGCTTTATACTGGCTACTGTTAACCCTTTCGGATGTTGGTAAGCCTAGTATTACCCCTATTCACATTTTAGCTCTGCTCTATTGGGCAATTGCCACTGTAGCGACGGCTTTTTCCCCAGTCCGAGCAGCAGCTCTAGAAGGCTGGCGCAATACAAGTCTTTTTTTGCTATTATTTGCCTTGGCTGCCCAAATTTTCCGCAACCGTCACTACCGCAATATTATCTGGACAGTCTTTTTATTAGTTGCGCTGATTGTCAGTACTTATGGCGTTTATCAATCGATTCATGGAGCTCCACCTTTAGCTACTTGGAATGATCCCGCCTCTCCAATGGCTAAGAACATCCGTGTATATAGCTATCTGAATAACCCAAATCTTTTAGCGGGATATCTTCTTCCAGCTATAGCTATGAGTGCGGCTGCTTTTTTTGCTTGGCGGCGTCCTCTCCCTAAGCTCTTAGCGCTCCTGATGACGCTCGTTAACGCTATTTGTCTGTACTTTACTGATAGTAGGGGTGGTTGGATTGGTTTTCTGATTCTTTTTACTACTTTTGTTGTCCTACTTTATACTGCTTATAATTCTTTATTGCCTCGTTTTTGGCGAGTTTGGTTAATTCCTCTAGTTTTTGGGAGTCTATTAACCCTTTTAGTTTTAGGGTTTCTCTTCGTGGAACCCCTCCGCTTGAGAATATCCAGTATCTTTATAGGGCGAGAGGATAGTAGTAATAACTTTCGGATCAATGTCTGGTTAGCAGTACTAAATATGATTCGAGATCGTCCTATTTTGGGGATAGGACCTGGACATGCCACTTTTAATAAGATCTATCCTCTCTATATGCAGGCGAAATTCAGCGCTCTCGGTGCCTATTCTATCTACTTAGAAACGGCCCTAGAATTAGGAGTAATTGGTTTACTCTCTTTCTTGTGGCTGGTTTTGGTGACTTTTTGGGCAGCTTTTCGTCAGATTGCTAAATCAGGGAATTTTTGGTTAATTGGCGCAGTAGCAGGTTTAGCTGGACTTTTAGGGCACGGTTTTGTGGATACTGTTTGGTATCGTCCAGAAATTCATGTTCTGTGGTGGTTACTAGTAGCTTATGTGGCTAGTCAATATCCGTCAATTAACGCTGCTTCATCGCACGAGCCATCTCTCTTTGATCATCGCGACGTTTGAGATCTTCTCGTTTATCATAAAGTTTCTTACCACGTCCGACGGCTATACTCACCTTAATCCAACTGTCTTTAAAATACATTTTCAAGGGGACTAAGGTGAGTCCTTTTTGTTCTACCATGCCCAGTAATTTATTAATCTCTTTTCTATGGAGTAGAAGCTTTCTTGTACGGCGTGGATCATGGTTAAAATACGCTCCACTGCCTTCATAGGGAGAAATATGAACATTTATTAAACAAGCTTCCCCATTGCGAATTAGGGCATATCCATCCCCTAAATTCACTTTACCTGCCCTAATGGACTTCACCTCAGTCCCGACTAATTCTACTCCTGCTTCATAGGTTTCTAGAATTTCATAAAGATGACGGGCTTTGCGGTTGTCACTGATAATTTTAACTCTTGTCTTATCTTCTTGTTTACTCATATTTATCTAGCATATCATTTTTTTGCCGAGAAAAAGTAGTCCCCCTAGAACTAGCAGGACTGAGTCAAAGTAGGCTTAAAATTAGCATAGAAATGCCACCGGACCAAAAAGCCTCCCAGATTTGAGCTATTTGTGCTCTAAGGGACTTGCGCTCAAATAAGATACCTGTCAGGGAGGGATAATAGTAACATCCCACTTAGGTAAAGTAACAGATGGCTGCCAAAAAGGTAAGAATTCTTCTAATTCTTTTTTTAAAACCTTTATCCCT
>Ga0209085_1000190_pt1 | contig 47610 bp, 46 predicted proteins | sample C_131016_EF_Meta_FD_187310 | JGI IMG/M metagenome (GOLD analysis project Ga0209085, IMG submission 187310) | Freshwater microbial communities from Lake Croche, Canada to study carbon cycling - C_131016_EF_MetaG (SPAdes) (version 2) | ecosystem: Environmental > Aquatic > Freshwater > Lake... | reverse complement strand
CCAGTGCAGAACCTGCTCCTGCACGATTTATAGCAAGTCCAGGATATACTGGCACAAACACCATTGTGAGACAGGCTGCAATTGTGGAACAACTCAGAGTGGGTGCTATTGACGTGGGTCAAAGTTCACCCTTCCAGTGTATGGGCTGGGTGGGACAAGGGGCTGAGGTCAGTGTGGGTAGTGCTAACACCACATCCTTTGCAAGTGCTGTAGTACCAGGCGGTGGCACTCAACGTAATGGAGTGTATCTGCAGATACCACCAGAAGGTAGAGGTCTGTTAGAGGCTATTGCGGACCCTGAAAGCAAAGGCAGATACAATATCTTAAATGGCAATACTCCTTTCTCAGATTTTAGAGATCACCCAAGACGAGTGGGGGCAGGTGGTACAAGCACTGCTGCTGGCAGATATCAATTTATTCAAGGCAGCTGGGACCGTATGGCATCTCAATATAGCCTGAATGACTTTAGTCCCATGAATCAAGATAGGGCAGCTTGGTACTTAGCTCAACAGGACTACACAGCCCGAACAGGTGGTAATTTGTTGAGTGATTTGCAAGCCGGAAAATTACAAGAAGTAAACAGAGCATTGAGTACCACATGGCCAGGTTTAAATACTACTGCAGGTGCATCATTTGCCTCCACATATTCCAGAGGACTGGCAGCAGGACAGGCTAGCGTGACTCCGCCCAATAATAATCCCACCAATCCACAGACTCCAGCCACACCGCCAGTGACAAATGAGCGTCCACAGAGATATGTGGGTGTCAGATACACCGACGCGGGTGTGCCTGTGTATGTGCAAGATCCCACACCCAGATGGGAATTCAAACCCGCTCAGGAATATGTATTGAGTGACGCAGGGCTTGCTGACATTAAGAGCTTTGAAACCTTGGCAGGACCCAGACCAGCTGAACTACCTGGTCAGATGTTTCAGAATGTGTGTGAAGGTAAAAACATGATTGGATATGGTCATGTGATTTCAGAAGCAGAAAAGCAGGCAGGTGTGATTCAAGTGGATGGTGCATCTGTCACCATTGCCTCAGGCATCACACCTGCACAGGCAGAAACACTGCTCAAGAAGGATTTGGAGCCCATTGTGAGCTTGATAAAGACCAGCATCACAAATCCAATCACTCAACAGCAATTTGATGCATTGGTGGACTTTGCATTCAATATTGGCGCAGAAAAGTTCCAGAGTAGCGAAGTACCCAAATTGATAACTGACAAAAAGTATGATCATGTGCCCAGGGAAATCATGGCATGGCGTGAAGCCTGTGGGGAAGTCAGACTGGATTTGATCAGTCGTCGCAGAGCCAATGCCATGAAGTTTGCAGGAGAAGTGAGAGCAGAGATGCCGCTTAGTGTGAGATCTCGTGGCGGCGGGGGAGGCGATGTTTCTGGGGCAGTGGCCATGGACCCGGGCAAGTATCCATATTTGAGATTTGCAAACAGTGTGGTCAACAATGCCAGCAACCCAGATGGTTATAAAAAGATCCTGGACAACACTCTCACAGCTGGAAATAAGTTGGGGCAGTTATTGAACACCCCCTTGACTGTTATAAGTGGATACAGATCACCTGAATATAATACCTACGTAAGGGGGGCAAAAGACAGTTATCACATTAAAGGACAAGCACTGGACATCAGCACAGCTAATGTGAATCCTGCTGCATTGATACAGGTGGCTCGTCAGCTGAACTTGAACACCATCCAATATTCCACATTTGTGCATGTGGACACCAGGTTTGGTGTCCGAATACAAGATACTTGATCTAGGTCAATAAGGGTGGAGGATTCACAGTGTTGATGGTGATGCCTGGTGGCAGAATATCTCTCACCAGGCTACCCATACCCAATATGGGTTTGGCTGCCAAATTGATGAATGAACAGAATGTGAATGGTATCAACCTCAACAACTCCTCTATGGGAGCCAAGATCTTTTTGATTGCATCCAGAAAGGGCTTTATCAATTGCAGCCACAGTTCAAATATTAGGGTGGGTATCCTGTTGAATAAGTCCTGTATAGCCTGCATGATTCTACTAAAGTTTATTTCAGGCAAAGTGAGATTCCACTCCACTTGACTCAATTTTAGTAACTCCTTGATGGTCCAACCAAAAGGCCAAGGTATCAGTTTTAATATGCTACCAAACGCTTTCATAAGCAGATCCTTCAAACTGAAATTCAACATGCGATCGATCATGGCTTTCATTCTATCCACCGCATTATCAAATGCGTCCACCACACCATCCCAAATGTTTTTAAAGATTTCATCAAAGTCTGGCACAAAGAATGTGGGCAGCATGGGTAATTTTAGTGCTTGCCATATTTTTTTAATGACTGCGGTTAGATTCGGTATCAAGTTCAACACATTCCAGATTATCTTACTAATCATTTTTTGAATCTCAGAATATATTCTGTTTAGGATGTTCTGTATTGCAAATTCTGGGCTCTTCAGGGTCAACTCGCCTGTGAAAGATAAATCCCAAGGCATGCCTAAGGCCTTGGTAATGCTGTCCAGTTTATCTCGTACAGCCTTTTCAATTCTGGCTCTGCCCTCAGGAGTGAAAACATCCAGTAGATAAACACCCTCTAAAAAAGGGATGGGGACTTTTAACAAATTAAGAATAAAACTTAATCCAGGTATTTTACTTAATATGTCAATCAATTTCTCGAACAAATACAATTTGAAATCTGTCCACAAGGCTCTCATTCTCAATTCAAATTCAAATTCAGGAACCTCAATTGTGTCCCATATGGGATCCGGAATATTGATATTGATGGCCTTCATGATGGCACGTATGGTGTCTGTATAAGTTTTGAGTGCTTTTTCTATTTGGGCTCTAAGGTCTTCAGTCACACAGTCCACAATGCTGCCCAGCTGGCCTGGAATGCTGCCAAGACCCCTGCCAAAGTCTGTTAGGTTACCAAAGTTACCCATGATGTCGTCAGTACATTCAAATTTGGGTAAATTCACGCTCAATTGCACATTTGCGCATCTGGATAAGGTCTGGCTCATGATCCTATTTAATGCAAATCCCGGTGGTTAATTCAACTCCATGCCAGCATAAACTCTATGGCATCTTCTTTGTTCCTAAAACTCCAACCACCCATGGTTTCCATACATGTAGACTCCAAGCCTTGGCTTCGTATCCATGCCCGCTTACTACCTTCAAGTGGTCTACTAAGAGTATTTTTTTCTCCATCACTCACATGCCATGCATAGCCAGGGGGCCAATGTAAGTTACTGAGAGTGGTCACACAGGTTATTGCCTCCATCACAGTGTATGTTTCCACTCCACCATGAATGCAAGGGCGGCCTGCTTGTCTCTAAATGCCCAGCCACCAATACGTTCGCTACAGTCGGATGTTAGCCCTTGGCTGGCCACCCAACTTTGTTTCTGTTCCCTATGTGTCCTCATAGATGGATCCTTGTGGTCGTTCACAAACCATGCATCGGGCCAACCCATTTCAGTCAACACTGTGAAATGTTCCCCTACAAGAGGAATAATGTCTGTAATAACCATTTCTTCAAATGTAGTCTTCTCGTATTTCCACCACTTTTGTTTTACCGTGTTGTTGTAAATATAGCGTAGGGGAGTGCCATCTTTGTTGAACGGTATGGTCAGGCAACTGTTGATTTGAGAATAGGCACTGTGCGGAATCCTAAAATAGTAAAACTTGTCTAATATACGTTCATACACAATTACAATCAGATCACCAGTTTTGTTTTTGAAGTTCCGCAGAAGTGTTCCATAGGCATGCGGCGTACCATAAATTATAGCTGTGGCCAGTTTGACATCACAACCATTTGAAATGTCATGGCTGTCTTCACTCACCACTTCATGACCACCCACAGAGGCCACCGCATGTTCTGCCACAGTGCTCGCCTGCATCAGGCCATGCTCAATTATCCACTCAATAGTGGATGGGTCCTGCTTTTCATATCCTTTAACTTTAGGTAACAGATGTCTGATATATGCGTTATCCAAATCGTGACTGATTGCTCGTGTGGCCATGTTACTATCTCCTTGTTGATCAGTTACCCAGACTCATGGTAGCCAGCTCTGTGTTGGCACCACCATCCACCACAGCATTGGCCACTTCAGCCTTGGCCATGATCAGTTCACCAATCGTTTCCTCAACCGTGCCCTCTGCCACCAGGTTGTAAACTGTCACGTTGTCGGTCTGGCCAATGCGGTGAACACGGTCAGCAGCCTGGATCAGGTCGCCTGGTGTCCAGGGCAGCTGAACAAACGCACACGCCCGGGCAGCAGTGAGCGTGATGCCAAAGCCTGCACTAGCGATGTTGAGCACCATCACCTTGACACTGCTGTCAGTCTGGAATTCCTGCGCCGCCTGCGCCCGCTCCTCCAGGCCCACGCCACCGCGGATCATTCTCACACCCACGCCAGCAGCCTTGACAGTAGCAGTGATCTGATCCACCATCCGCTGGTGATGTGCAAACACCACCAGCTTCTCACCCTCTTCCACGTAGTCCAGGATCCATTCAATGGCACTGGCCATCTTGGCGTAGCCTGCAATCTCGCGGCACTTGTTGATGGCCACAATGGCCTCATCGCTCTTGGCAGCATTGCCACCATAGTTGATGAGTGTCTGCATGCCCTGCTTCCAGTCACCACGACCTTCAAACGCCTGAGCCACAGCATCATACTCGCGACGGTCAAACTCCAAGGGCACGGTCACAAACGTCTTGGGCGGCAGATCCTTGAGCACATCTTCCTTGCGACGGCGGATCATGATAGTGTCACACAGCATTTGGTTGAGCTCAGCTTCGTTGCTGTGGCCGTTGAAATCCCAACCCCACTGAGTGCGGTGGGCGTTGCAGTAACGCTGGGCAAATGCGAAGAAGTTGGCGAACTGGGGCACCCAGCTAGCAATGGTGCTCACTGTGGTCCACAGTTCCAACGGCCTGTTCACAATGGGTGTACCCGTCATGAAAGTGACGCTACGAACACCATCATGTAGCACACGCCACTCGTTCCGCTTGCCCTTTACCTCCTCACGGCCCGTGATCAGGCGCAGGATGGCCTGAGTGCGCTGAGCCTTGGGGTTCTTGATCTTGTGGCTCTCGTCCACCACCACATAATCATAACCCACATCTTCCAGCGCCTGCTGGTTGCGGGCCACGATGTCATAGTTAATCAGGGTCACATCAAAGCCTGGCAGCGGCATCTTGCTGAACGTGACATGGGGATACTGCGCCTTGAGCTGGGCCTGGCGCTGCTTGCTGGGCACAAAGCCCACCACCAGCACACTGAGCTGAGCGCCCAGCATCAGGGTCAGCTCACGACGCCAGTTGAGGATTAGAGTCTTGGGCAGCACAGCCAGCATGGGGAAACGACGGTGCTTGTGGGCGTAGGCCATCACCTGGGCAGTCTTGCCCAAACCAGGCTCGTCACCAATCAGTGCATTTCCGTCCCACTTTTCCAAATGGGCCACGCCCTCAGCCTGGTAGGGCTTGAGGGTGAACGCAAACCCAGGAATGGTTGCAGCACGAGGCAGGCTGCGCCAGTAGTCACTCACGCCCTGGGTCATCTGGATGCCATAACGATAGGCCAGCTTGGTGGCTTCACGAACACGAGCAGGGCTAGCAGTAAATTCCAACATCCACAGTCTCCTCGTCTTGTGAGCACACTATAGCACTAGTGGTGGACCCTGTCAACCAATTTTTCACAGGAATAGTGTGGCATTTTTGCCACACTATTACAGTTTAGCAAGAGCTTCCTGGAATTCAGCCAGCACACTGGCATCTTTGTGCGTGATGGTAATCATGCCATCATTCACTGCCACTGCCTGTTCATAACCCAGGGTGGTCACAACCCGGCTCTCCTCTGCTGCTCCCTGCACAGATTCCAGCTTGGCCATTACCCGGCTGTAATATGTTTCAAAACGTTCTTCGATTTCAAACTCATAGTCGCGTGCCAAGGTCATGATCTGCTGAATGCTGGATTCATTCACCGGCACACTCCAACGCTTGTGAGCGCCGTCCCAGCTGCTCCAATACTTTTGGCCCTTGTGTTCGCCACGGATGCCCTTGAGCGCGGCCACCAATCCAGCATCGTAAGGGAAGGTGAACACAGCAGTCTTGTCCTCGCTGGTGACCTTGCGCAAACCCGCAGCCTTCTGCTTGCGTTCAGCGTCAGTGAGCGGCATCATGGCAAAAACAGGGCGTTCCATCCAAGTGCGGATCACAGCTTCGCCCCCAATCTGGCGGCGATACTTGTTGATCAGCTTTAGGGCGCCAACAGCCTGCTTCTCTGTCCAAGCACGCCCTTGCTGGGCACGTTCAGCCAGGCTGTGACCAAATGCTGTATCTAGCTTGCTGAAACCAGCGCCATCCCAGGTGCTGGCACCGTTGCACATCCCAGCCAACTGGAGAATCATACGTTCAGCAGTAGTCCCTTGAGGATCCACACACCAGTTCTGCATGTTGCTCTCCTTGTTCATGTGGGCAGTATAACACACTAGACGGACTAGTCAAGCCTTTTTAGAGATTACGATAGCGTATCCAAGCTGTATATGGGCTTGGATACGCAAATAATAGGCATGCTACAGGGTAAACCCGTGCAGCATGTTGGCACTTTCTGGCTCTTTAAGGGTGGCTTGAAACATATGCAAGAGCATGCCCACTTCCTGGCGAGTGTTTTCATCATGCGCAGGATTGGGCCGAGGCGACGTCTGCTCAAGGGCAGCGCAGATGGCATGGATTTGGGCAGGGCTGAGCTGGATTTTGTAGGACATGATGCACGCTCCTTGTTTGGATTTGCAGTGTAACATGATGGCTCAGTTTGTCAACCCATATTTTTAGGTTAACGTGGTTTGATGTGCTGCACATGTGTGAGTGCAGCTTCCACACTCTCGAACTTCTTGCGGCCCCACTGTGACTGTGTCGCGCAAGTAGTTGATATCCAGATCACTCCAGATGTTCCCAAGGAAATATCCACCAAGTTTCCAGCTTTTCTGTGGGAATTTCCTTGGCCACATATTCTGGTGATTCAGTACTAGTGGATTTGTTTAATAACACTGCAAAACGCACATGGTCAGAGAAGCTTGCAGATGAAACACGATTTTGCCAATCTTGTTTGATCCAATTGATAGTGGCACCACTGTCGTTGATATCATCCATAACCAGTACCCGTTTACCGGACTGGACTAGTTCTTCCAACCAGACAGCATGGTCAGGTGGTAATTTAGTATTGTCTCGCAAACTCACATTTAATGCCTTCATGGGTAATCGCCATGAATGGCTGAGCAATGTGGCAGGCAACATGCCACCTCGGGTCACTCCCACAATAACTGAGGGCATCCAGTTACTGGCCTGAATTTTAAACGCCAACATTTTCACATGTGTGTGAATGTCGCAGTATGATAAATGACTTTTTTCCATGATCACAGTTTGAGTGACCACAGTGTGAATAGTCAATGAATCTGATTAAAAACTGTACATATTACTCAAGCTAAATATTCGCACATGGCAAATACACCCCGAACCCGAATATTTGTTGGCTACAGCAGTGTGGATGCCAGCATTAAACAAACACAATGGACAGACCTGGAATTGATCAAAAGAGATCTGGTCAACCACTTTTATACTCGTAAAGGAGAACGGGTCATGAGACCTGATTTTGGTAGCATAATTTGGGACCTTTTGTTTGAGCCCATGACCACAGATGTGGTCACGTTGATAGTGGAAGATGCCACCTCCATAGTGCAAACAGACAATAGGGTGCAATTGCAAAGCATCAACTTGGTGGAATTAGACCATGGCATTCAATTGCAAATGAATTTGTTTTATGCCCCTTTTAATTTTGTGGATGCATTTAGTGTGGATTTTGACCGTCGTAATGTGGAAAGCACCAACCCATGAGTGTAACTTTGAGACAAAACAGACTGTTTGCCAGTCAAGATTGGCAAGTCATATACCAAGCTTTTAATTTCGTAAATTTTGCTGCGTATGATTATGATACAGTGCGCCAGGCCCTTGTGGATTATTTGAGGGTCAACTACCCCGAAGACTTCAACGACTGGATTGAAAGCTCAGAGTTTGTGGCCATTATCGAAATGTTGGCCTACCTAGCAGGCAGTCTGGCATTCAGAATGGATCTGAATGTGCGAGAGAATTTCATGGACACCGCCACTCGTAGAGAGAGTGTGTTCAGACTGGCACGTTATTTGAGCTACACTCCTCGCAGATGTTTGACCAGTCAAGGTCTGGTCAAATTACAAAGTGTGCGAACCAGCCAACCCATATTTGATTCCAATGGTAAAAACTTGAGTAATCAACTGGTGCTGTGGAACGATGCCAACAATCCCGATTGGTTGGAGCAGTTCGTGTTAGTGTTAAATGCTGCGTTTGTGAACACTAACCCGTATGGTGACCCAGTCAAGAGCACACAGATTGGCACAGTGCTGGCAGAAAGATATGATCTGAACAACACTAACACCAGCACATTATCTTACGCATTTAACTCTACTGTGTCTGGTACCGCCATGCAGTTTGAATTTTGCAATTCAGACTTTGACACTGAATCCACTTTGAGCACACTCACAGGTAACTTTTCGGGCTACTATAAAGAAAAGACCCCCAATGTGTTCAACAACTGGAGCATGTTGTACAGAAATGATGGAAACGGTAATGCAAGTGCTAACACAGGATTTTTTGCATTGTTCAAGCAAGGCACCTTGGCTTATGCAGACTTTATTCTGGACTCTGTTATACCTAACAGAGTTATAGATTTGACAGCCATTAATGTTAATCAATCAGATGTATGGGTACAATCTGTCACAGACACAGGCATACCCACACTGGATTGGACAAAAGTGCCTGCCATATTTGCCAGTAACTTGGTGTACAATAATGTGAACAGACTGACCAGAGACATTTACCAAGTGGTCACACGAGATTTGAATGGTCAAGATGCTATTAGCATCAGATTTGGTGATGGCAATTTTGGCAATATTCCCACTGGCAGAATACGTGTGTATTATCGTACCAGCAACAACCTCACATACACCATTCAACCACAGGATATACAGGCTCAAGCTTTAACTCTAGGGTATGTGGACACTACTAACAACACATACAGCTTGAATCTCACATTTGGCCTCACATACCCTGTGGCTAACAGTTTGAGCAGGGAGACCACAGACTCCATACGTGCTAGAGCACCTGCTGTGTTTTACACACAGAACAGAATGGTGAACGGTGAAGACTACAATCTGTTCCCACTACAAAACAGTCAAGCTCTTAAACTGAGAGCTGTGAACAGAGTGTACAGCGGACAAAGCAGATACCTGGAGTTAACTGATCCCACAGGTGCATACTCTAACACCAAAGTGTTTAGTGATGATGGCATCATGTACAAAGACTACACAAGCCAAACCATCAACATTCCTCTTGCAGGCAATTTAAACACCAATCAGATCATTCAAAATCGCATACAACCATTACTCGCAGGCACAAAACAAGGGCAAGCTATTAACTCGGGATTACGTAATTTTTATCTGAGCGAATTTCCCAAGTTTAATGTGAACACCACATGGAATGTGACTGGTGGTAGTGTGCCCAATGCCAGTCAAGGTGAGTTTGTGAATGTGTTTCTGCCAGATTTGTCCAAGGGCCTTACAACAGGCAGTTTGGTGGCATTTGGTAATCCAGGGGAAACTCAGGCACATGCACCATACGGTAACTGGGCAGCCATTGTGAATGAATCCACAGACCAGTTGGGCATCTTTAGTGTGCTCCTGAGTAAGTCTGTGATGACAGGTTCCCCTGCATGGGTGTCCATCCCTCCTCTGCGTGTTTCACTCACAGATGCAGAGACAAGTGCTCTCACAACTGCACTAAACAGCCGGAAAAACTTTGGAATGAGATATGACCAATCCACACTCACATGGAAAATAATAGACAATGTGGATTTAGCCATTGATGCTGAATACGGCAATGAAAATGAGGGGAACACCACCCAAGCCAACTTAGATGCAAGTTGGTTGCTGCAATTCCTGTTCAAAGCCAACCAAGGCTGGATTGTCACCATGCGCAGTCTTAGTTACATGTTTGAAAGTGTGAGTGATGTAAAGTTTTACTTTATTAATTCCACACCAGTAGTGGATGCACTCACGCTCACAAGCCAAAGAGACCAGATCCGCATCCTCAAATACAACACAGATACGAATGATAAAGCACTTCCAGAGGACCAACGCTGGCTGGTACAATCACAAATACAATACACTGATGGTTATCAGGAGCCCAACCAGGTACAATTACAATTTTATGACAACAACCAGGACAATATCATAGATGATCCTGAAGCATTTGACAAGTTGGTGAGCAGTACACAGTTAGTGTTTTGGCAGAAGATCCTTGAGTCAGGTTATCAGTATTGGAAACCCACTCACGTTAAAGCCACATACGATCAACTCAACCAAGTACCATCGGCCGTATTACAAACTACAGTTGACACCCATGCAGACGGTGATATAATTTATGTGATTTCACCAAATGTGTTTTTGAAATACAAGGCACAGGCACCGCAAGCCTGGCTGGATGTGAGCACAGAATACAAAGCACGCACAGGCAGAAATTCCATCAACTACTGTTGGCAGCATTATGCTAGCAGAGAACGCCGAATAGATCCTGCTGTACAAAATGTTATAGACATGTATGTGCTCACCAGCTCATATGACACAAATATGAGAAACTGGATCACCAAGGGCAGACCACAAGACCCTGAGCCCATGCCCCCTTATCCTGAAGATTTAAGACAAACCTTTCAGGAGTTTAACAAATATAAAATGATGACTGATCAAATGATTTGGCATCCAGTCAAGTATAAACTGTTGTTTGGGGATCAGGCGATGCCTGAACTCAAATGCATATTCAAAGTTATAAAGATTTCAGGTTCCAGTATCACAGACAGTGAAATAAAGAGCAGAGTGATTCAGGCTGTGGACACATATTTTGATATTGCAAACTGGAGTTTTGGTCAAAGCTTTTACTTTACAGAATTGGTGGCATTTATCCATCAACAAATGGCCACTTTAGTGAGTACTGTGGTGATTGTGCCCACTAACGGCACAAGCCAATTTGGGGACTTGTTTGAAATAAGTTGTGCACCAGATGAGTTATTTTTGAGTGCAGCCAGGGTCACAGACGTACAAGTGGTGGCCAATCTTACTCCTGCTGAATTGAGAATGGACAGATAACATGAGTGAAACTCGCAGAATTAGTGAATTCCTACCTGAAGTATTGCAAACAGATGTGTTGAAGAAGTTCTTTGCAGCCACAGCAGACAACATGTTCCAGCCAGATAGAGTGGAATATGTGAATGCATATGTGGGTCAACTTTTGAGCACATACAATCCCAATCTGGATGCTAGGGTCCCGGAATCAACTCCAGACAGATTGAACTACCAGGTGGAACCAGGTATGGTGAGTCGCAACACACAGAACAATCAGATCACCCATGTGTTGGCGTATGATGATCTGATTAACAAGCTCAGATGGCAGGGTGCACTGGTTAATGACCATAACAGACTGTTTGAAGGTGAGTATTACAGTTACGGGCTACCTGTGGACATGGACAAACTGATCAATTCCACGCAATATGTGTGGATGGCCACAGGACCCCAATTGATTCAGCTGATGAGTGAGACCAATTGTGCACTAATCCAAACTGGAAGCACATACACATACGATGGTGGCATAAAATTTGCAATCAGTGGTGTGCAAGAAGATAATGCCACAGTTGTGTTCACATCAGGATTAAAAGTACAGTTTACACTGGACATAAACGTACAGATCCGATCCCAAGTGTATATTGTGGAAGGCGTGGGTACACAGATCAGATTAGTACCAGAATTCACACAAACCAATTTGGCATGGGATTCTCCACAAGCCTGGGACAGCACCACCTGGGATAGTGCAGGGTTAAATGAAACACCTGCATATGTGACAATAGCCAGAGGCAGTCAAAATGGTAATCCATGGAGCCAAACAAACAGATGGTTCCACAAACAGGTGTTGGTGATCAGTCAAACAGATCAGAGTTACGGTACTATTGTTACTGCACAACGTCCCATATTGGAATTTGATACTTCTATCCCATTGTGGAACTTTGGTACTCAATTCCTGACCAATGTCAATTTAGTGGACACAAAACGTACCAACTTGGACAGTGTGATTGGACAAACAAATGTGTTAGTGGACAATGTGAGATTGGACGATGGCCAAATCGTGTTGTTTACCAATCTTACAGATACCAATTTGAACAACAGACTGTATCAAGTGAGTGGTGTGAGAGTGGATGGAAAAGTCACACTAAGTCTGATCACAGATATCACATCAGAGTCCGGATTGTGTGCACCTGGAAGTGTAATTTTTGTAATACAAGGAAATAAACCCAACGACACAAGCCTAAATGAGCCCTATTATGAAAATGTAAGCACCAATTGGTATTTCACAGGCACAAAATGGGTCAGAGGCCAAAGCAGGCAGTTACTACCCAATTGGCTCCCAGATTCACAAGAGTATGTGGCCACCATAAACCAAGCCCCATTATTTGAGCTGTTTGACTCTGTGGGCACAAATTTAGCAGATCCAGTTTCATACCCTAACAGTAACTTTGCAGGATGTAGTTTGCTCAGCTACAGGCAGAACACAGCATTGCCTGTGGATCCTGTGCTAGGATTTTCGGCAGATGTGGATTCTGCAAGTGCTCGTAATTATGTGTTTGATGTTACTTGTACACAAATACAAGTAACATATTATCAAAATACAGATCTAGTTGAAGTTCCTGGTTACTATTATTGGCAGCAAACATTTTTAGATCAAGCACAATATGTGAATAATTGGTTTTTGAGCGATCAATTAACAAAGCAGTTTGTGATAAATGAATATGTGGTCACAAATAATGAAACCACATTTGCAATTGATCAAATGCCTGCGCTTACACAAACAGGTACACCCAATATTATTGTTCAGGTGGGTGCCACATTATTGAATGAAACTCAGTATACAGTTCTGAACAACACAATCCAGTTGAAAGAAAAACCTGCTGCACAGACTGTTATTAAAGTGAGCACATGGGCTGGAGTGCACAATCAGGTTCGTGATGGATATTTTGAAATTCCTGTCAATCTGCAAGCTAACCCAGACAATCAAGTTGTAACTCAGTTCATGTTAGCAGACATGCTGCCCCATGGCCAAAGCGTCATCCGCAATCAAACAGGATTCACAGGCACAGCAAGTGGTGCCAACAACTGGAGAGATTCACCCAAACAGTTGGGCAGAGGCACAGTAATTCTACAACACAGAGCCAGCATGCTCAAATTGATGGCATTGAATGGTATTGATCAAAGTCAATCTTTTGAGGGTAGTCAGAGTGTGACTGATCCCATGGTGGCCATGCAGTGGAGTCAAACAGAATACTTGCGCTTTTATAACAAATTTATAAATGCGCTTTGGAATGTGTATAATAATCAAGCACTCACTGGTTCGGATAATCCACAACTGTGGTTGGACAGGGCACTGCGCCAAATCAATCTGGGCAAGACTAGGGCCAGTGCATGGGTCAATTCAGGATTTGATTTGAGCTTGGGGGCATACTGTTCACAACAGAGTGTGAACCCCACATGGGTACCTGCAAGTGCTACTAGATTGGGTGCATGGAGTGCATACGTGCCCACAGTTTTTTATGATTTAAGCCAGCCTGGCTCACCTCTCACCCTAAGATGCCACAATGGAGCATTGTGCGTGCTCAGTGACTACAATAATGACCCCATGGGAGAGATTTTGAACACACAAGGTGTGACCACAAATGTGTCAGAATTGACTCATCCTGTAGCTAAAGCTTGGCTACTGTTTGAACAATTGCAATATGGTAGCCTGCCTGAGAAGTATGCCATGGAGGATCATGTGCCTGACCTGGATGTGCGAACACAACTTAGTGGTAAGTTTCGTGTTACCAGTTACACTAGGTCAGACGTTACCACATTGCAAGCACCTGCTTGGAACAGATGGCTCACCATGAATCAAGTGGATGCTCTCAGGAACACCACATTTGACATAAGTGATCCTTTCTCATGGAATTATGGCAGCTCAACAGACCAAGACCAACAATCGTTGCCTGGTTCATGGAGAGGGATCTATTTTTATTATTATGACACAGATCAACCTCATGCATCCCCTTGGAGAATGTTGGGCTTTAGTCAGAAGCCAACCTGGTGGGACAGTGAGTATGGTACTGCACCATATACTCGTGGCAACCTAAAATTATGGCAAGACCTGGAGGCAGGTGTGATTCGCCAGGGTGGTAGAGCTGGCACACATGTGGACTGGGCCAGACCAGGATTGAGCAAATATGTGCCTGTGAATGATGCAGGACAATTACTAGCACCGTTTGATGCTGGGATTATAACTGAGCTGCCCTCTCAATCACAAGCTGCGGCAGATTGGAAGTTTGGTGACAGAAGTCCCATGGAAAATGTGTGGCTCACCAGTGTGGATGCTGATCAGCTTTGGTCACAATGGGCATATTTGATGAGGCCTGCTGCATTTGTGGAATATTTGTGGGATGGAGTCAGACAGATTGAGTTATTTGAGGATCAAACATATTCACAACGAGTACTAAGTGACACACTCACACGCACACCAGTCAGATCGTGTGTGATGCACAGAGAGAATCCCAGCCTGATCCCCAGCTTGAACAGCACAGAAACTTACCATGGCAGTTGTGGTATTCAACACTGGATCAGTGAGAAGCTGGTGTCTGACAGTCGAAGTGTCACAACGTATTTGGGTAATCTGATCAGAGGGGCAGGTGTGAACCTCATGTACAAAATGGGTGGTTTTACAGATGGACAAAACATCAGAACATTGGTGGATTCATTTGGACTCAGCAACACAGACAACTTGTTGTTGCCCCAAGAAGATGTGATTTGCCAGCTGTTGAGAAGTGCTAGCATTAAAGAATATGTGTACACCGGTGTGTTGGTGGAATTCTTGGGGCGCAATCAGGGTTGGCGAGTGATTGGTTATGATGCTAGAGATCCTTATTTTGAAATCATACCCAGCCGCATCACAGGTGCAAAGCAAACTGTGGTTGTGGAAAACCAACAAGTTACAGAATACAAGCAGGGGCTCAACAAAACAGATCTTGTGCCCTATGGTACTGTTTTTCAAACTCGTCAACAAGTGTATGACTTCCTGATCAGCTTGGGCAGAGCACAAGAAGCCGCAGGATGGCAGTTTGATGAATATGATTCCACAGCCAGCCGCCCACGTAACTGGAGTTTGAGTGCTAGAGAGTTCCTGTATTGGAGCCAGGGTCCTTGGGCTGCGGGCACCTACATGACTCTAAGTCCAGCTGCCACCTTGTGCAAGTTCAAGACTGATTTTGGTATCATTCAACACATTGGTGGTTTGGTGCAAGGTACTCACAGTGTTTTGGATAGACTGGGAAATCCTGTCAGCTTGGCCAATTTGGACTTTTTGCGAATAGAGGATGACATCAGTATCAAAGTGCTCAATGACCAAGGCATTTACGGGATCAGACTTTATACAACCAGTCTGGAACATGCACTCATATTCAACAACAAAACAGTGTTTGGAGATTTGATCTATGATCCTGTACTCAATCAACGTCAGGCAAGATTCAAACTGTTTGGGTATAGAACTCTAGATTGGAAGGGCAGGATGCAAGCCCCAGGTTATTTGGTCACACAAAGTGTGAGTCAGCTGGGGAACAATCTGGTGGTGAACAACAGAATTATCCCTAACTTAGAAAAATCTGTGGATGACTTGAGGAAGATATTTGAAACTGATTTAAGCATACCATTTGATCAAAATAAACAAACCAGTTCCATAAGCCAGGCCCTACCACGCAATTTACAACTCTTGGCTCAGCATCAAGTTGCATATCAACCTCGAACCTATTTGACCAATCTGTTGCTGGACAACAGTGCGGAATTCCAGTTTTATCAAGGCATGATCCACCAAAAGGGCACTAGTGTGAGCATAGATGCACTGCTCAGGAACACACAAGTGGTCCAACCTGAACAAGAGTTTTACTATTTTGAGGAGTGGGCATTCAGAGCAGGTCAGTATGGATATGACCAGGACTTGAACAATCTGGATGTAATACTACCACAAGATCAAGTGACTAGCAATCCACAGCTAGTCGCATTACTGAGCGATAAAGACAGTGATCCATTAAGTGATAATCAAGTTACTATTGTGAAAAATGATGTAAGAATTGTCAACAGCCATGGTGATTTGTCCGAGTTCAAGCTGCGAACTTCATATGGCAGTTTAAAGAGTGATTTGCCTACTGCTGGGCCTGTGATCAGGGAAGATGTAAATTACACAGTTGTAGACAAAGCTGGGTTAAAATCGTTATATGCCCTAATAAGGTCACAAGTGCTAGCAGATCCTACTGTGAGCATGATCAAGCCAGGTCAACGAGTGTGGCAGTATATTGATTCCAAGCTCGGATGGAATGTGTACAAGCTGTGTGCATGTGCATGGAGTGTTCTCAGCACACAGCCCAATGCAAGAGACAACACCCAAACCATTGTGACAAGCACCAAGGATCATGGCTTGAAAGAAGGGGACATGGTGGTCATATATGGTGTGGTCAACGCTGGTGTGAACATTAACGACACGTTTGAAGTTATAACAGTGTGGGATAACACCATGTTTGTAATTGGTATGAGCACCACAGGCACAGGTTCAGGTGGTACAGCATGGCAGTATTTCAGTATGAGGTTCCCCACTCTCACCGCTAGAAATCAGTCCACACCACCGCAGGGTTACCAGTCTGGAGATTTGACATGGATTGACGGTGATGCCACAACCCCTTGGAAAATCTATATCAGCAGCGGCAGGAACTGGTTTGAGTACAGAATAGAAAATTATAAAACTGATTTGAATTACATCCAGGAAAGCAGACTGTATGACTTAACATCACTGCAAACCCTACAAATAGTAGCACTATGGGATCCTGTAAAAAACAGAATCCCTGGTAACATAGACGCAGAAATAACATATAAAACTGCATATGATCCTGCACAATACACAGTGGACCCCACATTCACATATGGAGTGAATGCTCCCCAAGCATGGGGTGAAGCACAAGTGGGTCAAGTATGGTGGGATCTGAGCACAACAAGGTACCTGGATTATGAAACTGGATCAGATAATCAACGCCGCCAAAATTGGGGCAGAATTGCGCCAGGCACAAGCATTGACGTTTATGAATGGGTACGAAGCCCTGTGCCGCCTGCATCATGGCAAAATCTTGTACGCTCGGGCGCAGACCTCACATCAATTGGCTCCCCTGGTATTGCTTCCGGTCAAATCAAACAAACCAACCCGCCCCATGTGAGTAGACTGCAACAGACAGACACAGGTCAGTTGCAAACAATTTATTACTTTTGGGTTCAGTATGGAACCACAGTGCCTGCAACAGCAAACAGACAAATTAGCACGAGTGTGATTGCCACGTTATTAGCAGCACCTGAAAACTTGGGTATTGTTTGGTGGGCACCTATTAGTGAAAAACAAACACTCATAGGCAATGTGGGACCATATCTGAATGGCACGCAAACAGTATGGCAGACCAAATGGTTTAACAAATATGATGTGGAAACGGTGCACAGAGAATTTGACCTGATTGCACAAAATGATCCCAGAAGTTCACCACCTGACTGGCTGTGGAACAAACTGGGTGCCAGTTTGTATGAATATGATGCATATGGTAATCCATTACCGGATCCCACACTCAGGCAGTTGCAATCACAAGGCGTACTGATCAGACCCAGACAGGGCACATTTGTGGACCAAGTACAAAGCAGACGCACCGTGGTGCAACTGGTGAATCAATTTTTAGCCGCCAGCACTCAACCACCTTTGAGTGATCCTGGCCGCCAAAGCTGGCTACCCTATTTTCAAAGTGAAGACCCTGAGCCTGCAGCCAACAATCAAGTGCCAGATGTGAAGTTGGCCACCACTCCTTATGATGAACTAGATATTACATCAGGCAGACTGAATGCATATATGCGATTGGACTCGCAAACACAAGTTAGTGAGCTATATGCTGCACAACCTGGTGAACTCATACTAGACGGTGTTATGGTAAAAATAGGGGACAGAATATTGGTCAAAAACCAATCAGAGCCGACCCATGCTGTATCTGCTGTACTATATGATCATGAGCTGGCTGCCCAGAATGGCACATATACAGTTTTGGATGTGGGCAGCACAAGCAAGAACACTCCTTGGATAATACGTAGATCTAATGATTTAAGCACAGCAGGTATTGTGTGGAATCAAGCACAAGTTACTGTTACTCATGGTGTAACTCAGGCTGGCACCACATGGAATCAAACCAATCCCAGCGTGCAACTACTGGACACAGATAAGATTGTATGGCAACAAGGTGTGGCCCCTCCTTTGTGGGTGATGAGAGTGGACAACATGGCTGCACTTTATGATCTGGATTACACCCTGCCATTTGGTAGCAGGGTGCTGGTGGGCGCAGATGTCACCAACATGAACAAATGGACCATATGGACATGGCAGAATGTGGGAGCCTCACAAGCACAATGGCAGTTGTACCAAAGCCAAACTTATCGTACACAAAACACCTGGGATATCACAGATTGGTATTATACAGGGTACAGTTCTAGCTCTCTGTGGGATTATACATTTAGAACACTTGCAGACAGAGATGCATTTTTGGCCTTTGTCACAGGAGATGTGGTCAAAGTATTAAACACAGGCAACAACACATGGGCTTTATATGAGTGTGTGCAGCCTGCATCCAAAACATGGAGATTGGTAGGCAAGCAGTCTGGCACATTGACACTCAAAGACAATCTGTGGAACTATGCTGCAAATAATTTGGGATTTGGTGCACAAGGCTTTGGTGTTGAGATCCTGGGCGCTGAATATGACACTCGCAGAGAGTTTGAACAGATCTGGAAGGGACTGTGGGTCAATGCATTGGGCACACAAGGCTTATTGAAAATTGATAGTTCCGTGAATGAGCCCAATCAATTGATGTTTGCGCTGGTGAATCAGGTGTTTGCAGAACAACGGTTTGTGGATTGGGCATTCAAAACCAGTTTCATCAACTTGCGTGGCTTTGCAGAAGTTCTAGCACCCACTGAGTTATACACAGAGAATAATATAAATTCACTTATTGCATATGTGAATGAAATAAAGCCTTATCATGTGAAGGTGAGATCATTTGTGGATTGGCGTAAAGCATCTGAAACATACACGGGAGTGTATTCAGATTTTGATAAGCCACCTTATGCAGATGTTAATCAGGGCGTGAGAATACTGGATGAGCAAGTTCCTGCAGATGCAGTCATTTTACAAACAGATGCCAGATACACAGCATGGTATCAGAATCATGTGTTGAACCCCCAGTTGGTGAGACAGATGCGCACCCGAATGATTTATGACAGAGTTGCCTGTGCACCTGAAGTGTATTATTCCCCAGGGTATTCATCATCCACCCAAGTGGATATAACTTGTAACAGTTTGAGTGCATGGTTGGGAATAATACTGAATAATAATATCCTAGTGGGCACATTGATCCAGGTACAAGCCCCCGGTTACACACTAATGACTCGCAATCAGTTGCAGAGTTCAGGACTTGCCAATTGGGATTTCATCACATGGGGTCTGGAGTATGAGGGTGAGATTGCAAACACCATTTATGATATAACACAAGTGTTAAACATTATTAACAACCCTGTGGGTGTGGGATACACAGTGCGAGTGTACGTGGACCAAGTGCAGACATGGGTATGGTACCAGAAGGTGTCCAACACTATCACCATGCAAGACTGGAAAACTGTGGCCTGGCAAGCTCCCACAGGTGCAGCACAACGTATATCTGACTCATACATGCCCACAGGTGATCAACCTTCAGCGCAGGCTCCAGGCCTCATAAGCGGCTGCGAAAGTAAACTGACCAGTTTGAGTGGCAAGCAATTTTTGACTTCAGATGCATGGGATGCCAATGCATGGGATGATGTAAAAGGTTGGGACTATACTAATCAACAAGACACTGATTCTGATATGAATGTGAACAGCGGACAAAATCTCAAATATCAATTGTTTGTGGGTAATAATACTGAAACCCAGTTCATGTTAAGACAACCCCCTCAGCAACCCACAGAACTACAAGTGTGGGTGGATGGTAGGAAAGTGTTCACTCCACAAGATTGGATCATACGCAATCAGATCAGTCAAGTATTAGTAAGCAATAAAGGTTTAGGTTATTCGATGAACGACATACTGATTGCACAGGGCGGCCAATATGTTTCACAAGCCAAATTTAGAGTGACCGGTGTAACCACACTGGGAGCCATAACTTCGATCTCTATGGAAGAGCCTGGTGTGTATCTGGTTGCACCTGTCATGGCAGTATTGCCTGTTATGGGTGGCACAGGCATACAAGCCAGTGTCACAGTAAGATGGAGCGGTGATCAGATCAAGTTCACAGTTGCGCCTGGACATCCTGTGCAGCCTAGACCCAATGTGTGGGTTATAGAAAAGGGCGAAACATTCAATCCTGCATTGGCCACATTGTTAGATACCACAATTGATGGTGCTGGTTTGAACAGACCCCATCTGGAGGGTGGCCATCCTGAGGAGCTTGTGATGGTTTGGCCCAGAACCAATCTCATATATGATGTGTATACAGCTGGAACTGGTGGTCAAGGCATTATGCACAATCAGGTCTTTGACAGTGATGGTGTACGCACTAACTTTGCACTACCAGCACCCATCACAGAAGATCAACAACTGTGGGTGTTTGTGAACGGTAAACTCCAAACTCATGGTGTTACAGCAGATTATGTTATTAATTATCAATATCCTCAAGTGGTGTTTGTGAATGCACCTGATGTGGGCAAGGTGAACATACAACAACTGGGTTGGGGAGGGGCCACCAAGGGTGTGGGCACTGTGGCTATAGCTAATCCGGGCTCAGGATATCAACTGTTTGACCTGATCACATTGGCAGGGTCCATACCCACAGGCGAGCTTGCTCAAGCCGCTGTTACTGCTGTAAAGGCTGTGGCTATCTCAATTGTGCATGGTGGTCAAAACTATGCAGTGGGTGATAAATTGTTGTACAAGTATGGCACAGGCACACAAACACTCATTTTGCAAGTCACACAAATCAAAAATCAAGCTGGCCTACGAGGCGTGATTGCCCAACTTGAGATTGTTCAAGCAGGCTACTACACCAACTTGGGCGTGGGTATAGATGATTGGTTTACTGCTGGATTGGGGATGCAGGCTGAGCTGGTTCCTGTTTGGGGAGCTGCACAAGTTTTTATTAGTAAACGAGGCATATATGCACAGGATCCACAAACTCTCACCCAGCTGAGTGTGATTTCAGCGGGTGGTGGTGTAAGTCAGGGCAAAAACATTCAATTGAACATGACCCCAGCACACATTCAACAACAAGTTACTTTGCATGGTGACGGCGTAACATCAGGAATTCAATTGAATACCCCTGCTAATGTGGGCACAGTATGGGTTACATACAATGGTGCCACCACTAATTCCTGGGGTGTGGACTCCGGAGATCCACGGAACATTGTGTTGGGCTTTATACCTCAAGTGGGCGATGTGGTGATCGCAAGTGTGTACAACAGCAGTTTGTTTAGCTTGAAGAGAGTTCAAACGCTAGTATTGGATTTACCCAATCTATCCTATGATCTGGAATATGCCCCTCTGTACTCAGCACCACAAGGGTTAAACAGCCAGGTGTTTGTAAACGGCATGCTCATCCGCGGCCCTGAGTATCGTAGATTTCAAGGAGACGGGGTTCAAACTGAATGGAATCTGAATACTACAGTGTCTGATCCCAATACCATGGCGAAAGTTTGGATAAATGGTGTTTTGCAAGCCAACTTTGCATACACATTCCCCACCACTTCACAAATAAAATTTAGAGCGGAGTATACCCCTGCTGTACTCAGTGACATATTAATTCAAATTGTGGACACCGTTACTCCCAATCTGGATTATGTGATTACAAATGAACAGATAGTATTCCAGTCAGGTGTACTAACTGGGACTGATCAGGTGCAAGTGATCACCTTTCAGGAGGACAGCAGTGTGAGATGGGCACAAGACAGGTTTCCAGTTGCATCCCCTGCTGTGTATATCCTGAGCAGGATGCCCACGGACTTTGGTTCAGTACAAGTTTATTTGGATGGAGTAAAACAGCTAGAAGTTTGGGATTATGTGTTTGTACAAATAGCAGATCAAGTACAGGTGCAATTTCACTCATCCATTATTACCCCTGGCATGAACATGGTTATGGTTTATTATGTGGTTAGTGAACCAGTAAAACCACCCGTGGCGTTCAGAATGTTTGAGAACATATATGGGGATACCAAGTTCTACAGATTGAGTGACAGCAGATACACACAGCTAACAGACACTATTAATTGGCAGGATGACCACATCTGGGTACAGGATGGTGCCAAGCTACCTGTGGCCACTGTACAGAATCCTGGTGTAATTTGGGTAAATTCCGAAAGAATTGAATACACGGTTGCAGAACCTGATGCTAAAGCGGATTTTCCGAACCGTGTAAAGCTGGGTGGATTGCGTAGAGGGTCCATGGGTACTAGCACAGGAATCTTTAGTGATTTGGCCACAGAGTTCCATAACGGTGATGGTGAAACCACACTGTATGTGACTGAGTTTGCTTCTCCTATTGTGAAAGTGAATGGCAGAGAACAAGTGAACGGGGTACACTATAACATCATAAAAGATCCACCCAGTGTGGTACCTGGAACCTACATCAAGTTCATAAAAACAGATCTAGTTAATTATACTCCACCACCTGGGGATCGTAATGTGTGCATGATTAACATTATAAACAGTATCTCAAGTGGTTCCATGAGCCACAGAGCAGGCACATGGGTTCAGGATGCTAGTGTGAATCAGGAGATTCCAGCTGGTTATATTTGGCCATGCGGTGATCAGGGGATTCAATACTCTGCTGAACCACAAACTGCGTTCCTGATTGCGGAACCAGGCACCAGACACAGGTAAATAACACATGATTTCAAACGCAACAAACAAGGAGGGGGTTACTAATGCCCCCACCACTCACAACCTTGAAGAACAAACACTGATTGTGAGCAGCCATGTGGTCATCCGTGATGCACAAACCAAACAAACACTTGTTAACAAAAGAGGAAGCTAACACATGATGGAAACCCCTTTGCACAAGATTGTGGGTCATGTGCAGATCAGAGACCCTCACACACACGAAGTGTTTGTGTCTCAATTTAATGCCATAAATTACGAAAATTTCAGTGTTGCACTTGCTGCTGGTGCAGCTTATCAGCCTGAAGGTTATATTCATGAGATGGTGTTTGGGAATGGGGCTGCTGTGGTGAGCGGCACAGGCACTGTTAGCTACCTGCCTCCCAATGTGGTAGGGGCAGATGCTCAATTGTATAACCAAACATACTACAAGGTGATCAATAATCTTAGTCCGTTGAACACAGATCCCAACAATAATTTCATACGTGTTAGCCATCTGCCTGGCACATTATACACAGACATCATTATCACATGCTTGTTGAGTGCTGCTGAACCTGCTGGACAAGATGCTTTTGATACTGCAACAGATGTGAACAGCCCATACATCTTTAATGAACTAGGTCTCAAGACTAGAGCAGCCAATCTGAATGAAGGCTTACTCATAACCCATCTGGTGCACAATCCTGTGCAAAAGAGTCTGAACAGAGAAATTGAAGTGGTGTACACTCTCAGAGTGCAAACAGTGTAAGGATGTAATGATGGCATATTTGATCAACAATTACAACGGTACTCCATTGGTCAATGTGCAAGATCGCACCTTGAACATTTCTGCAACCAGCATCAAGCTTCCAGGCAGGGACTATCGTCCATATGGGGAAACCATGGTAGAAAACATGGTGTACATGCTACAAAACTTTGCACAAGGCATACCACCCAGTAACCCCATATCTGGCCAAACCTGGTATGATACTAACTTCAAGTTGGTGAAGGTGTATGATGGTGGCACACAAGCATGGCTGCCAGTGGGTACTCCGCAATCTGGTGTCACTTTACCCAGCACAGGTAGTGTAGGTGAGCTATTTTATCAAACTGCAAAGCGTCAGTTGTTTGTATGGGATACTACACAAAATGAATTCAGACTGGTGGGACCACTGGGGGCGTTTGATAATACCAACCCTGACTATCCTGTGCCCCCATACAGTGCATGGGAAGTGGTGCAAATCCCAGATATTAATAATGTGCTCAAAACAGTGTGGCGGCTAGTGATCCAGGGAATATTGGTTGCCATTATATCTAATGAAAGTTTCAATTCAAATATAACCAATTTTACAGATCCCATACAGCCTGGAATAAATTTACGCACAAACTATAATTTGGTGGGCACAGCAAGCAGAGCAATTGTTAGTGACAACAGTAATGCGCTGGGCGGCCTGCCTCCCAACAAATACATGCGTGTGGATTTGAGTAATGAACCAGATGCTACTAATTTGAGGAGTTTGGGTAGTAGCACTAAAGTTTATTCTAAAGTGTATGCTAACCAGTTTGTGGGTAAAGCTACTAAGGCCGTATTAGCAGATACTGCCACACTGGCTACTACAGCCACATTAGCAACTAATTCCACCCAGCTAAATGGACAAGCGGCATCCTACTACCAGAATGCTACTAATATTACCTCAGGCACACTGAGTGTGAACAGACTGCCCTATGCTCCACTTAATAAAGCTGGTGATGCCATGACAGGCATGCTTACCTTGTCTGCAAACCCCACAACAGCCTTACATGCTGCAACCAAGCAATATGTGGACAGTCTTTTATTAAATGTTTACGAAAGTGGTCGATTTATTATTGCTGCAAATGGTGTTTATCCACTCACTCATAGTTTGGGTGGTTTGCCCAGATTTGTTACTGTGGACTTAATCAACATAGTACCCGAAGGTGGTTACGTGATTGATGATGTTATAGAGATCAGTCCAGGCGCTAACTCTATCACTGCCAACAATGGTATAGCCATTAAGAAAACTACCACACAGGTTACAATATATGTGGGGCTAGATTCACCAGGTGTGTATTTGCAAGCCAATAGCAGTCATAGCAGCATGATACTAACTGCGGATAACTGGAGCATGAGAGTGAGAGCATACAGGTAACAGTGTGCGTATCATCTAAATATACAAAAGGTGCGTGCACATAAAGGTCTTTCATGGTTTATATTATAAACAACTACAATGGTTCCCAATTAGTGGGTGTCAACGACAAAACTGTTAATAATACAGCCACAAGTCTGAGGTTGCCTGGGCGCGATTATAAACCTTATGGTGAAGTGGTTGTGGAAAACTTGGTGTGGATGCTGCAACACTTCAATGGAGCCACGCCCCCTCTTAACCCCACACAAGGACAAGTTTGGTATGACAGTTCAAACCAAGAGTTAAAGGTGTGGAACGGTGGGTCATGGATCAATACTGGTAAAACCATAACAGGCACCCAATTTCCACCTGTGGCTCAAGTGGGCCAATTGTTTTATAATTTGAGTAAAAAACAACTGTTTGTGTATGATAACACTGCCACATGGAAACTGTTAAGTCCCATGGGCGCAAGTGATCTAAGTGATCCTGTCCCTGGTGCAGAAATATCATTTACAGACACTCAAGTTTTTAAAGTGACAGACGAGAACGGTACTGATCATAGTATTATAAGAATGAGTGTACAAGGTAACGTGATAGCTGTGTGGAGCGGTGAGTCATTTATTACCAATTCGGGCGCAATACCAGGATTCACGCCCACTGTGATAAGAGCTGGCCTCAACATGGAACCTGGATTTGTGCTACAGGGCGAAACTGCAATATCCACAGTGGCAGATAATAGTGTGAGGTTGGGCGGTGTGCTTGCTGCCTCCTGGATGAGATTGGATCAATCTAACACTCCTTTGAATAGTAATGTGAACATGGGCTCATTAGGCTCTCCGTTCAAGGACATTTACGCTGTCAATTTTTATGGGGTAGCATCAACTGCAACCTTGGCTGGTAATTCATCACAATTGGGTGGCCAACTGCCTGCATATTATTTGAATGCCTCAAATGTGAGCACAGGCACATTGAATGTGGCCAGATTACCTTATACACCTGTTAATAAGACAGGAGACACCATGACAGGTGCTCTCACCTTGAATGCGGACCCATCCGCTGCATTGCATGCAGCCACCAAACAGTATGTGGATAACTTGGTGTTCTCATATGGCAGACTGCAAACCACCTATCCTACTAATAATTACTTTGATGTGTACCCACCAGTGGGCAAGGTGATGTCTAATTTGATAGCTTTTATACCCAGTATTGCATACATTTACTTTGACGGTAATGTGGACAATAATGATACACTAACATGTGATTTCGCAGTATTATCGGACAGAGTGAGGGTCACAATACTAAACAGTGAACAACGCTTACCTCCTTCAGCACACTTTTTGGCAATTTGGAAATAAAAATGACATACGTATGCATTGAAAACAACACAGTTGTATCAGTTTTGAATTATGAACCCCATGTACCCTCCACAGTACAGGTGGTTAAGATTACACAAGATCAAGCCAAACAACTGAACGATCGTACACATTATTTTGACGTCCTGGACAGCTCAGTAAAGGCTATGCCTGATCATGTATTACGAACTCAGGAACAAGCTGCGCAGAATGCACAAGCCAAAGCATTCTTGCAGAATACAGACTGGCAGGTATTGCGTCATTTAAGACAACAACACCTGGGTGTAAACACAAGTTTGTCAGATTCAGAGTATCATCAACTAGAACTAAAACGTCAACAGGCAGCGCTCAGCATAAAGTCATGATGCAGTAAGCTGCCACTGAGTTTCAAATTCTGTGAGCTCTCTCTTGCTCATGCCGTATGTTACAGCAAGATTATCAGCTGATTGCTTCATAATATAATAACATTCCTCAAAGCTTATGCCAGCTTGATTACTGCTCTTGATCACATCCTGCAAGAGGTTCTTTTCCAGCCTGCTGATGGTCATGCTGTGTTCCATGTAGTCTTCAAATGCTTCAAACGCAATAGGGCACTGTGCCTTAACAAACTGAGCCAGGGCTCTTGCAAACTCTTGAATTTCCCACTGGGCATGTGAATCTGCTCGCAACCTGATATAGTGCAACAGATTCTTGAGATCAATCTTCCAGTAGCATTCTGTGTAGTTGTTCTGGGGCAGGATGATTCTGCTAAGTTCACGGCTTAGGCCTTGGCGACCGTCCATAGGCCAATAATCTTCAGATTGTGGATCATTAATCAGTGCCAGATATGACTTATAGCTTTCTGTGCTCATGTGTTTGATCAGATCATGAACTGCCTCCAGCTCTGCACCGCCCAGTTGTGCACCGCTACCCTGCTTGTTTAGCACACTTTGTGATTGCAGACGATGTTGCTCAGGAATATAAAACTCATCAGTCATTACTGAATATCGACCAGAGTATTCATTCAGGTTGGCTGTGCGATGTCTCACATGCTGGCGCATGACAAAGATGGGCAGCTTGATGTGGAACTTGAACTCAATCATTTCAAAAACCGAAGTGTGAAAATTTCTCATTAGGTATCTGATCAGACCGCGATCTTCGCTAACTGATTTGGTGCCTTTGCCATAAGATGTTCTGGCAGCCTGCACAATGGAGGAATCATCACCCATAACATCCACTAGACCCACAAATCCATGGTCTAGCACCTTCACATATGCTGAACTCTGTTCAACTTCACTCCAATGCGTCATTCGCTCAAACTCCCTTTCATATCAGGTAGTTTGAGCGGAATTCCATGCTAAGTCAACCAGGATTGACAGGAGGCTTTGCACATGCTTTGGCTAATATGCGTCTGCTTTTGAGTTGTGCTTTACTATATGCATGGCGCTTGGCACTCTTTACTAAATGAGCATGTGCAAAACGGTTTACATCTGTTTTGATCTTGTTAAAATCTAATGTGATTTTACAGCTCACAATGGCTGCATGTTCTGGGTCCATTTCACGCTCTTGAGCCATCACATGGTGGAATTCGGTTCCGTTCAGTTTGAACTTTTTACCTGTTTTAGTTTCCACTACTGCCTGTTTTATGTACTTGGGATCAGGTTCTGTATCGAATTGTAGTGCACTGAAGATCTGTTCCCATTCTAGATCCTCAGGAGTTTTACGTTTGGCCATTTGGAACCTCACCCTGATATAACCATATTTAACAGGGTGAGGTCCTAAATGCTTATCCCCCAGCTGCTTTTTTTGTAGCTCGTTTGGTACGCACAGGCTGTTGTCCACTATCAAATCCTGTTGACATGGTCAAATCATCTTGTTGGACAGTCTCAGTGACTGGTGTCATTTTAACTTGCTTGGGACGCAAACCAGGGTCCATACGGTAGGCTTGCTCTCTCTTACTCTGAGCGTCTGATTCCAGTAGCTGGGCCATTTCCAGCAGTGCCCTAGCATCACCCTTTACACCTGATACAGTCTCGCCTTCTGTGTTGTGGGCATGCATGTTAAACTTTTTAACTTCAGCTGCAATTGATGCCTTGGTCTCTGGATCCAAATCATCAAATCCTTGTGGGGCACTTGTGTCTGATTCCATGGCTGCAATCACATCAGTCAAAGGCCATCTGACACCCCTCTTGGGCGTCATGGTCACATTATTAACAGGTGTCTTCATGAGACGATTGGCCATGTGAAACTTCTGTAGCATGGTGGTGTTTGAACCATCTGGACTCATGCGGCGGGCCAGCACATCTGCTAAATTCTTAGCATTCTGTCCTTCCACACTTTCCACAACCTTACGCAGTGACTCGTTGAACATGTCAGGCAGTGCATCTGTGTCAATAACTAGTGCATGGTCTGCATCTTCTGGCAGACGCATGAAGGCTACCACCACATTCTTACCTGTATTATTTAAAATTCCAGTGTGTTTTAACATACCTTCAAACATCTTGTGATCCTTCCTGTGTGGCGTTTGGTGTGCTTTGCTGCACAAATTTTTTAATTCTATCATACAACTGACCCACTGTGGTGAGTTCAGGGGCACGAATTGCTCCTCTGGAGCATGCAAGATCAATCACAACCAAAACATTTTGTAGATCTTGCAGACTGATACCCTGTGAAGGGGAAGTGGTATCCATTTTTATACCCTCAAGTTTAATTTATAATTGACTTTAATCAGATTGATCGTTGTAGTCAATAATATTATAAGGGTTTTTCTTCACATGCACCAAATGAGGGGGCCACCCCAAGTAGGGTGCCCATTTCTCATCAGGAATTTGTAGAGGCATGTTTTTGACCTTGACCAACAATTCCCCATAAGTGGGCTTGTGTGGCTCTCTGATGGGTTTCCAATCAACACGGTTGGCTTTGTGAGTGTTACACCTGGAACAGGCGCAACACACGTTGTTCCAATTGGTTTTACCACCCTTGGACCTGGGTTGTACATGGTCCACAGTGAGTAGCTTCTGATCTAGCTTCTTTTGACAATATTGACAGGAGAAATCATCTCTAATACACAAATTGGTCTTATTAAACTTGATACTCCGGGAAGTTTTCACATATGTTCTGCTCACCAACACACTGGGCATCTGAATGGTCACACTGGGACTATGCACAAACCAATTGTCATAATACTCAAGTACATCCACCTGGTTAAGGTAAACCAATTTTACAGCTTCTTTCCAATTAATTGTGCTCAACGGAGCAACAGCCAACGGTGTGTAGTCTTTGTTCAAGATTAATGTGTGGCTCATGCGCAAATGTTTAAGGTGTGAACACCTTAGTCTCCCATTTATTTGTGTTTAAATCAATTTCTAGTGCACTCAAATGCCCACCTTTACTGGAGCCTGTGTCCACACACCATACTTGTGCACCTTGGATGCCTGTTTTCACAGTCACTTGCATGTGTGTGCGATCTACCCAATCATGCCCCACCACCACTTTAGCATTTGGAGGTAATTGGTCCACCCAATTCCAGCATCGTTGCGGGTAGCCTTCTGTGTTTGGTGTTTGGGTGTGAACCTCGCCGAAGTATGCCCACTCTCCAGCAACACCAGGCAATCTGTGTGAATTCTGCTGCCCTGCATCTGGATGAATGGCTCCATGGGTGAATGTCCATGCACCCAAATGTAATACTTGATAGCTTGCTTGCTCTAAGAATTTCCAAGCACTCAGGAACCGCTGTTGGCGGTGAGGAGCCAGGCTTACAATCTCTCTTATGGTTTTCTGGTTGGCTTCACTCATTCTGCCTCTATATTGTGAGCCCATGTGAGCATCCAACCACTTACCAATCTTTCTCTCATGATTGCCCCAAATCATGTGTGCCTGTCTGTTTTTCACACTCTGGTAAGCCAAATGCACACATTTCAGATTATGATCACCATAATCCACAACATCCCCCAACCAAACCACATGCAAGTTATTCCTTTGTGCATGATCATAAGCCATTTTCATAGCATTATAATCTCCATGCACATCACCCACAGCAAGTATTTTTTGCACACACAGTTTACTAAACTGTACTTGTTCTGCACGTACACAGGGTGCACGACTGGTTGTAAGTTTTTGATTGAACAGCACCACATACATGTTGGTGCCCAGACTGTCACATAAATCTGCCCACGGATGTACATCCACATGAGATGTATGATCCAGGATTAACACAACTTGTTGACCTAGACTGAGTCTGAGCCGCACCTGATGTTTTATCTCTTCACGTATTTCAGATCTGTTGATGGTACTGGTTATATGACCAGTTAATGTGTGTGAAACATGTGCATGTGTTACTATTTCATGTGCACAGAAGTTATTCTGGGCCCATGCATGTTTCACGGAGAAGTCAGGCCCGCATAACAAAATTAAGCTGTGTAATTGAATTTCCATCCCTATAGCATAGCAGATTACACATTACAGTCAACTTATATGGGAAGATTGGTCTCATACTAGTAACCAATAAGGTCAATTAACCATGTCCAAGATTCTGTGAGTGCAAGGCTTAGTCCACTGGTCACCATGAGTACCCCAAATATAGCTGAACCAGACCAAATACATCCAGTTAGCTTGAACACCCAAGTGGCCATATACCCACTAATCCAGAAGATACCAAACAGCATTATGACCAAGGTAATTGTTTTGATGAACCACACTGTAGAGCCTCCACATAACGCATGTCTTACGCCTATTTATAAATATTTTCACATTTAGTAACTTTACATACTGTATAACTAAGACAAGGGATCCACACATGAGAATACAGCAGTTGACCGCATCACACACAATTATGGAATCAGGGCTGGATGCAAGCGCATTAGTTAAACGACCTTGGCGTATACAAAAGTTCCTGAACATGGTACAGGAACAAACTCCATTCACTGTGGAACGCACAGGCGAACAGATATTAATTGATCCTGAAACACATGATGAATTAAAAGAAATCTTTGATAGGTTGTTGGCTGGAGAAAAGATCAGCAAGATTCAGATACGCACGCTGGACGGTCAAACTATGGCCATTGGCAACTTGAAGAAGACTACTGAGTTTGGCGGTGGCGCTGGTGCAAAGGGCTACAATGTGGGTAACTTGGCAGAAGGCCTATTGGGGGTGGCACTCACAGCCAGGTTTATCAACAATAAACCTGTGAGAGAACAGCACATTATTAAGATTCTGGATGCTATCAAACACAACACACAAGGCGGCAAACTGGAATATATTCAGCAGGGCAGGAAGGCACCTATTGGAAAGGCCACATATACCAAAACTGTGGATGGTAACAAAGTAAAACTGTTAATCAAACTGGACAAGCTGAGCATGGATGCACTCATGAGTGAGGACAGATCAGGGTATATTGGTGCTCTCAAGAGCGCACAATTGTTCAGTAACAAGAATAAACAGGTACAAAATCAAATTGACCACATCCTGAATGACCCAGATTCCAATGTTGTGGAAATCATAAGTGATGGTATGAGTGAACAAACTGGCACCAAGGTGGATGTGAGGGTCAAGATTGATGGCAAGCCAGTCAAGCTGAACATTAGCTTGAAAGCATCTGATGTGGAACAATTTGGTCAAAAGTATGGTACCAGCTTTGACAGCATAAAAGAATTCATGCACACACTGTTTGGTGTTTCACTACCAGTATCCATACAAAAGGAATGGGACACTGGCTCGCCAGTGGAGGCAGCCAGTGCAGCATATTTCTGGGTGAAGGATCAAATCAGCACAGAACTGAGATCAGCCAGTGCTAGTAAAGAAGCCAACTTTGTCACCAACTTGGCCCGTGGTATACAGCACTTTGCTAGAGGCGCAGAAAATGACGTGGTGTTAGTGGCCCTCAAAAATGCACCCACCATTGCCGGATATGACCAATTAAATTTTCAAAACTTGGAAAAACAGTTGAAGGATGTGGACCTGGAATGCAGCATCAAGACCAGTTCAAGTGCATTACAAACACCCACAGTGGTTGTACATGAGGCAGGCAAACCTGATCGTGTGCTGGTGAAGGCCCGTTTGAAGGTGGAAGATCCTTCGGGTAAGCCTGTATTCCGTAATATTGTGGAAATGGGTAAGGTGTTAAAAGAATTGGCAGGTGATGAGCGTTTTGAGATGACCAAAGATGGTGAGATTGTGGACAAAATGACAGGTGATTCGTTTGCAACACCTGCCAAGGCAGAAAAAGCCATTAGAGACAAAAAAGTGGGCAAGATTGTGAGAGCAGGCGCTCGGGATGTGCGAGACCCCACTGTTAAAGATGTTCAGGCATTGGGCAGAGCCAAAAAAACCCGCGACTGATCTACGTGCATGAAAGTGCCAACCATGCAGCATGATGATCATGCCGGAATGAGTATATGTGTGTTAGACATCACACAATATTCACAGTCCCACAACCAGTCTGATGTGTCACCCGGATCATCCATGTCAGGCAGATTTGCATACAACCAAACACCCACTAAAAAAGTTTATCCCCAGGCAGTGTGACTGTGTGCAGAAAATGTGTGTTCATGACCATGCCAACAAAAAGGCAGCCAGGCACTCTTGGTCAGTAAACCATACTGGATCTGACCAATCATCCCAATTGGTGTATGCGCCCCATTTGGCCAACATTTTATCCATGTCCAGATTCTCATGGGATTCCTGGGCATCCAAAAAGTTGTCCCAGAAGGCCATGGGTCTATTTTCATCAATCATGACCGTTAATCCCACTGGCATGTGATTACCTCTGTATGATCATGTATTAGCTAAATCCCATACGGAACCGGTTGGTGGGACTAGACTGTTCCCCCACATTAAACAGCTGAGCCAAGCTCCATGCACGTTGTGAGTCCCAGTCTTGTTCAGGTTGTCCTGCTGCCTGGGCAGCACATGCAGCTTCTACAGGGGTTAACTCCCGAAATTCCACTGCGTCAAAGCAACGACCAGGGCGTAGAAGAGCTGCATCAATCTTGTTTAGCTGTGTGATGTTGGTGGTAAAGATCATTTTTTTGTTCATGATCTTGATGAGCCCATCGCTCACGTTCAAGAACTTGCTCATGAGTGTGTTTTCACCATCTTCACGTGGTGCCAGAAACACATCTGCATCTTCCACAATGAGCGCATCATGATCTTCATCGGTCAGATAGTTCACAAAAAACTCATCCTTGTTTAGTACCTTGTCATCATATGTGACCATTGCATTCACGCCCTGCGTGAGCAACAGATGGCGCAAGAAACTGGTCTTGCCTGTGCCAGGTGGGCCATACAGCACCAACACAGCAGCAGGGTTGTCAAAGTAGCTTTTGATAAATTCAGCCACGCCCTGCTTGAACCAAGGATAGTACTCATCACGGATATGCTGGTTGAGACCAGTCACATGCAAACTGGCAGAGTCTGTGCCACGATTGGTCAGATAATGCCAACTGATCTTCACCAATTTTTTGTCGCGCATGATGTGTTCAATTTGTGCCCGCACTGCATGCACATTTACTTCATCGCCCATGATGTCAATGGCATACTCACAGATACCTGAACGGTTTTTGCGATAAGATCCATTTCGTACTTGCACAAGCACCAAATTTCCTGCCTGTACGTAAAACTCACTGGAACCAATAAAGTTGCCCTGTGTTAGTGTTTGGGGAAACAAATTCAAACACACTTGCTTGATCTTGTGGAACATTTCCAGCTCTGTGCCTTTGGTGTCCAGTTCAAAGCGCACACTCACCACTTCGGTGGCTGTGCATTCCTGCCAAAACTTGTGATTTAAATTGCTTACAACCGCATGGGAATGACCTTCTGTATTGAAGCTGGTGTCCAAGATTTGATTGCGTAACATGAGATCAGGTCCTTGTGTTAATTACTAATATGAACATATAATAACATATCTCAAACAGGTGTCAAAATGAATCTTGATCCACAGTCATGTGCACATGTGTGAGATATTCCATGTAAGCTGCACGCAGATGTGGATATTTGTTTTGGATAAGAACATGCCAATTTGCATCTTTTAGTTGTTGGATCATGGCATCCAGATCTGGTTCTGCTATCTCCACCTGCATGATAGAGATCCTCTCCTCTTGGAGGTTTGTGACTGGATTCACAAAATCCTGATTCAAGTATGAATAATTCATACGGTGTTGATATAAAGTCTTGGATTTGGTAATTCTGGCTCTCCAGTCCGATTCAAATTGTGTGCGCATTTCATATTTTTTTGTCATGAGCGCGTCATTTCCGCTTGATTGAGCACTTGCAACATCCAGGTGAGTTGATCGGAAGTGGGCCAATATTCCTCATAAGGAGTGTCTCGCTTGGGTGCCTTGATAATCTGCATGTGCCCACGGAAGATTCTCACACAATGATCAGATTCATCTGCATGCCAAATAGCACCATCATATGTGATCAAACTATCTTCTGCCACATCCAGTGTTTTTGGAGCATCCACTAGCTGTTGCAGCCTACGGATCTCTTGTGCTGCTTGAGCGTAGCGATCTTTTTCAATTTGATAGGGTGCTGATCGGATAGCCAGCTCTAGGGCAAGGGCCACTTTATTTTCCATTTGTTTTCACTTTCCAGTCATGTGTGTGCTTGATGTTCACTTTGGCTGACAATCTTGCCCAAATTCATGTCCAAAATCTGCCACCAATCAAAGTCAGCTGATTTCATCAACTCTTGTGAGGCTGTCCAGGCTGATTCCAGATCTGCATAGCTGTTCTGCATGTCCAGCCAGCCACCGCTTGCATAATATGTGCAGCCACCAAACAGCACATATCGATGTAGTATGTTCACATCCACCATCATGCATATGACTCCATCTTGCGCACCACATTATCCACACACTGTTGTTGTGCTCGTGGCCCTAGCTCTCCGTTACCCACCCTGTGAGCATAGCTCCAGCTATCTATGAGCATCACACCTTGACGAATCTTATCTTGATTCATTGTAACCACATGCATACTCATTGCGTGCATGAAACGTTCGTATGTGCGCAGCCTTTGCTTTTGTGTCATTACTCATCACCCGTATTGACTGCAAAGTCCCACCGAGCACCGCCCCACAAATGCCTTGCAGCGTCAGTTTTGACACCCGTGCTCAGATTCTTGCTGACTGCATCCAGCACAGCAGCACGGAAATCAAACTGTGCATCAGCCCAAGCCTTGAACACAGCAGTGCGCAGGAAGCCTTCCATGCTCTGGGCAGCACCCAGCGCAAATGCCTTGCGATCATCACCATACTCAGCCTTGACTGCTGCAAATTGACTCTGCCAGCTGTTTCCGGTCTCAGAGATGCCTGACCAGAATGCTTGCTCAAACTGTTCCACACGCTCACGATCTGCTTCAGGCAAGTGTGCCTTCACATCATCCAGCGTCTCATCCAGCATCATGCTGATTACGCCATTCTCACGCAGGATGCCTTCCTTGGCTTTGTGAATGGCCACATACTCTGATGCCTTGAGCTTGACACGATAACCGTTGTCAAACCAGATCACCCAGCCTTCCTGCCCCTGTAGGTCTCGGGTCTCTTCCATGAGTTGTTGCATGCTGTCAGGCGTGCCCACATAGCGCCGCACCACATCCACACTATAATGCTCAACCAGATCCAGCATCATGTTGAGAGGCAGATACTCGCCAGTGCGAACATTTCGAACAGCCAGCAGCACCAGCCGGTCCTCAGGGTAGTCAATCACGACCCGGTTCTGCCTAGAACACCATTCCAGCAGTGGCATGAGACCTTGCGCAATAGTGTCTCGCATGAAGAGGTCATAGTTATCATGAGCACGCACCCAACGATCAGCATTTGCAGCCACATCGGTGGGCCCCATTTTGGTGGACATCAGGTAACCACCATCTGCCAAGGGCATGGGCCTTACCATGGAACCGTCCATCTTCTCCATGATCACATGAGGCTGATCAAAAGGGATATTCTCCAGCAGGGTCTCAGTGCGTTCTCCCAGATTGAAAAATTTCTCAAACCCAGGACTAATCACATTCCCAGCGAGATCAAAGATCAAACCACGGCACTGACGACGCAAGGCCCACAATCGTGCAGTATGCGCATCAGGTGCGGTAGCAGGATCAGGGAACACATCGTTGCCCATCTGACGGTAATTGATAATCTTACCGTAGGGACGTTCAGCCACAAAGAAGGCGTCGCAACCTGCAATGGCCTCCAGATAGTCTTCAATACAAGTGCTGTACGCCATATGGGTATCTCCTGTTATGACTGCATTATAGCACGATGATATCCACTGTCAAGCACAAACAGGTATGATCAGTTGTGGTTCAAGCGCACATCCGGAATGATCACAGTGGGGTTGAACGTGACGCGATAGCGATAAGTGCTGGCTGGTGCAGGATCAATCTGCTCGCTGATGTAACTCACAGTGGTGGCCAGGCCCAGGTGATGTCGCTTGAACTCGTTGCGACCAGTCTTGCAGATGGCTTCCAGCACGTTGGTGCGAATCTCCAGGCTGCAATAGCCTTCAATCTCCAGCATGGATTGGTTGGTCATGCCGTTGATGAAGGTGATACGACGGTTGATCTCAAAGTTGTCTGCTGCCTGAATCAGGTTCTGGCGAGCCACTTTAGCTGGGTCATCACATGCCGTCAGGGGCATTGTAATCACTACCAGAAGTGCAAGCTTACGAATCATCATTGTGGTCCCCTGTTTGTTAAGTTCATAATATACTGGAAATACGTTAAGTCAAATAAATAATCACATGACAAACAAATCCCCCACCGAATCCATGAGAGAGCTGATACAACTGTTAGAATCACAGGAGAACCTACAAGAGATAGGTCCTGTGGGTAGAGTAATTGGGGCTGCGGCCATGGGCTTGGCCGGTCTAGCAGGATCTCCTTCTTCTACAGCAGCTATGGGGACAGATAGGCAGATTGCAGCCACCACACAAGCACAAACTTCAGAGGCTGTCCAGGCTAACCAGGCATTTAATAACTGGGTTAAGCAAATGCGTGAGCTAACACAAGTTTTACCCACATTGAGCAGGGGAGATACTGGGCTTGCAGCCAGGCTCAACCAAGTTGCTGCAAATATGAATGAACGGCTGGATGACATGGAGAAGGTATGGAATAACCAAGATCCACAGAGACCTGTAAATCCTAACTTGGATTGGATTAAGTGGGTTCAACAATTGCAATCACAACCTCATCAAGTTCAAGCAACAGTCCAAAATCTTTATCTTGCTAACATGCATGTTACCATCTTACACGGCATTCTACACCGTCTGGCCGTGGCGCGGCGTCAGTCCAATCAGCACGAGCGCCTAGACAGAGAATCGGAGCAGAGATCTGTGCAGAGTATGGATTCACTAAACCAACTATTAGGCAGACGATAATTCACTTACTACCAGTTTAGTCTTCACATAACCTATGGGTAAACCTTGCGCATCTGGCGCCACAGTGTAGATGTGACCATTCTCTTCTCTTACCAAGTATCCACCTGCTTGAACTGTCTGTTCTCCCCAATTGGTCTGAATGGTCTTGTTAGCAAGTCCTAAATCATTCACATGCACCATCTCCACAGGAGCCACTTTCACATAAAAGGGCATGCGACTGGGATCCACATTCAAATGTTGCATGACCACCAAGCTGGGGATCTTGCTGCGGCTTTTGGCATCTGAGGGCAGTTGACCCCTGAACTTCACATATTTGCTCTTGACCACATTTGTATTGGCTATATAGATATCTGGTGAATTGTCCTTGCTGTTCCACTGGAACACCACATAACCATTATCTTTGTAGGCTTGGTCATATGAGGTCTTGTCCACAGCACCTGCTAGCTGTTTGATCTTGTCAGCTGCCTGATCTCCCACCAATTTTTCCAGCTGTTGAAAGGGCACCAGCGCAACTGGAGTGTTCTTTACAAAGTGAACAGGTTTGCCCTGCTTATACAGATTGGTGAGTTCTGCTTGACTCACAGGTGCATCCTCTGCTTCTTGCAGAGGACTTGTGTGAGCAGCCTGGATGATGTCTGCATATTTGCGGAAAAAAGTTGCATCCATAGTGGTTTCCTTATGTGGTTGGTGAGATTCTGGCACAAAACCAATTTCATCATGTATGACAGAATTTAACATGGATGATAACTGTGTGGCCAATGTTTGTTGTTTGTATTTATCATTAAGGTTCACAATCTGTTTTATCGTTACGAAGATATTATGATATCCTTCTCTGTCAAACATTTTGTATATGAGATTGCCTGTGTTCCAGTTTTGGCTGGGTCTGTTGGTGGGTATGTTGGTGTATGCTTTGTTTCTCCAATTTTGCAAAGAATCATAACGATCTTTAGCTGATTTGAGCAGTTGCATAATATGAGACCAATCGGTAGGAGATTGACTCTTGCCCCATGTGTCCAGATCATGGGCCAGTCGTTGCAACACGGGCTGGACCACACGCTCTGCAGCACTATATGTTTTCCTTACTTGACTGCTAGCATTGCCAATATCTTGTTGATACATGTCAGAGACCTCTTTGGGAGGAGGTGGTTCCTTGATCCATGTTTTCTTTAGAACATCGTATGCTGCATCAGCATTAGGAATATTAGATCTACTTCCACCCTTTTGGGGAGTGAATTGAAAAGGACGTTTACCCATCCAGGCAGGTATTTGGTTTTCCAGGGTGCGAGAGAAGTCCCATATCTTATCAAAGGTTTCTTTAGGGGTAGTGGAATCATAAACTAATGTGGTATCAATATCACTTGTGTCTGAATATTGGTATGTGACTGTGGCTCCCACCATCCAATAATCTTGCAGTTTGGCTTCAGGAAATTGAGCTGTAATAGTTTTTATCCCATACAACACCATACTCCTCACTTCATCTTTCAGCTTGCCCTCTGAGGTGAAGATGTCACACAGGGTGTCTTGTGGTGTATCCACCACAGCCTCACCCACTAAACTAGAGTTTACTGCCTCCATTAATAGTCGCATGCTATGTGCAGTCATAATATGGTCCTGATCTAGATAGGCTATTTAGTTGACGAATGTTGCTCACATGTGATGTGAGATCAGTTGCACAAATGCTATTGGTTGTCAACAACTTGTTTCTCATGTTATTACATTAAGCCAGGCACAATGCTATTAACACCATGACAACTGGAAACGCAACATGTCTGAATGATCTTTAAAACGCAAAATAATATAATTACAAAAGTGATCATGTGCATAACGCACATGTATATGGTTGGGATCCTGGGGTATCAACCCTCTCATTCGCACACCTGGTGACATGTGCGCGTTGAGCCATTCCAAAATCATATTGTGTTTACTCCAGTAACTATTACCAAGCACAACCTCATAAGGAAAAAGTGCATGCCAAGAAATACCAGGTAACATGTGATCTAATACCGATCAAACATATGGATCATGCAGCATGTATTTTGAACACAGTGCATCATTTGATCCTGTATAAGTATGAATCACTGGCCTTTGAAAAGATAATTTCCACGCCCAGCGCCCGGAGAGGGGCACGATACACAGAATTAATCTGCTTTGCACTCATGCTTGGGAATTGCGGATTGTCCACCTTGATCACAGTGAAGGGCTGACCCCTGTTAGCACGATGGTTCACATAAATGCCCTTGCGCACCTTGAAGAAGGCTTCCACAATTTGCTTGACCTGTGCAACCTTGTCCTGGTGCACAAAACTCTGAAAGAAGTCTGAATGTGTATACAGAGCATGTGCCTGATTTTCGCGCAGATCCGCAAACACCCTTGCAGCAGGCTGGTGGCCAGCAGTTTGCAGCACCTTGACATCATCTGACAACATGGCGGGCTCCTTGTTCTGTATGTGCATAATAGCATGAGTGAACCATTTGTCAACCATTTTTTCTAATGATATACCAATTGTTCTTACAATCATGTAACATGCTGATCAAGTTAGATACAGGCTTCCAACTTGTTACCCAGACTGCTCACATAAGTGGATTTCATCACATACAAATTACCCAACACTTGATTAACATCTAAAATTTTAGTATTATTCTCATGAAAACCTGACGTTTTTTTTGTGGTCCGCACTCTAAGCTGGTTTTGGTTCAACGCAACTTTGTCCCATTCCAACAAGTTGACCACACCATTACGAGTTGTGCTGCCCCACATCCAAAAATCTATGCCATTCTCACTGTAATGCATTTTATATGGCATTACACTTGCTTCATCTGCAGTCATGCACACAGTAGATTCTGGCTGGATGATCAACTTATCCAACTCGGGCACCTTTCGTGTAGCATACAATACCCTGCCATGATTATAGCCCCTGAGGTTGGGAGATACATCACAAGTTGTATCATTTAAAAGTTCATTAACCTTGAGTTCAGCTTGAACATCTGTGTACACATGATCATGCGGTGTGTGTTCAGCCACAGTGATATTACTCAAAAACATTAGTGTTTGGTATTTCTTGGGCAGCCAAGCACGCTTCACATTAGGTTGCCACAACACTGTTTTAGTGACACCAACCACACTCAATCGGTTCTCCATGGCTTGGTTTGAACGCCACCCCATGGTTGTATCAAACATGAGGGTGTGGAATTTACCCATATATACACCTTGCATGCCATTCTGTAGCGTGATCCAATCTCCCAGTCTGACTTGTTTTATGCTCACTTTGCTATTGGCCACACGAGTCTGGATGGTGGCTAGGTCATGAGCTTGGGAGCCTACCACAAGTAATGTATTTCGTCCACTCACTCTGGCCCACACACATGGGGCTTGAATCACACCATCCACAACAGTGCATGTTTTCATGAGCCACAGCACATGAGTGGTGCCCACACTCACACTGAATCCCCTGGGGTCCTGAATGAACAGTTCATCTTTGTAACTTGCACCTGCAATACGCATGCCCCACTGAGGGGTATTATCCATGCACCAGGTTTGTTTGCTGTTATGCTGTACAGTTTGCATCCGGTTCTTACTTGCAGCATCAGTACCCCACGCAGTTAGGGAAGCTAGCGGATGGCTGGTGCGTGATTGATGACCCAGGCCCACATAAAGTTTTTCTGGGATAATTGTTCTGACTTCTGCCATGTGTTAGGCGTCCTTTTGAGGTGTGATCATGCTCACATACACTGCATACTCTTGCTCAAGCTGCCATAAATCCACTTGATATTTTTGTTCAATCAGTGCAATAGCATCTTGCACAGCTTGAGATTTAGCTTTAAAGAGTGCTTGTCGTTGTTCATAATACTCTTGAACACATGCATCCGTCAGCAGTAGGTCCACATGGCACCCCGAATTCTTGTGCAGGGCATTCAAGCTGTCTTCAAACATTTCATTCATGGTTGATATAACTTTTTCAACATGCGCCAGTTTTCATATGCTTGGGCCACTTCTGCATTCTCATGATTAAGATCTGTCACCCAGTGTGCTCGCCCAGCCCAGCCATTTATACCCCCATTATCCTTGAACAACACATATGCCTCAGGCATGTATTGCACATACCAATCATTTTCTGCACTAAAGAATGCATTACCATCCAGCATGGCCAATGTTTCTGCAATAGGACGCAGAATGTACTTTAGTTTATCAGGAATTTGATCAAATGTGGGCCAGCCCTCCTCAGGAGCAGTGATGTAATAACTGACCTTTGTGGGTGTTAGGTAATCTTCATTTGTGTAATCAGTCATGGGATTTGGATTTCCCATGACTCCAGTCTGTCGGTCCTGAAGCTGCGCCATGCTTGCTTCTCCAGGTCCCATACACGGAATACTTGATTACTCTTTTCCATGCGTGGTTGTTCTGAGCGGAGCTCTGGCAAGCGATGCTCTTGCAGAGTGGCCTTCATGTGTCTCACAGACCCATCTGCCTTCCTGAAGTTCACACACACCACATTGTTTTGTAAGGCTGTATGAAGTTCTTCATGTGAGTGAGTGTTTTTTAGCTGTGTCACGTGCTTTTTTCTCCAATATTTTTAACACTTTTACCAAGTCAGGCTGACAATATTCCGAAATCTGTTCCCATTTCACACATGCAAATGCATCCAGTTCGGGCTGCTTGTTGCCTTTATTGTTTGTGAATTTGCTATCACATTTGAGTGTGGTTGCGTCAGGCATTTGTTTCACACACCACAAATACAACATGAGATCCTTTTTGGGTTTGTAATCATACATGCCCAAAACTTGTAACTCAGAAACAGGCACTTGAATGCCTGTTTCCTCCATACACTCTCTAATTGCAGCTTGCAAAGGTGGTTCACCCTGGTTTAGACCACCTTTGGGAATATCCCAATGTGTATGATTAGTCACATGGCCTACCAACACATGATCACCGTCTGTGATCACTATACCTGCACTGATTTTTTTACTCATTGGGTTGTTTTTCCCTGTATGCACAAGTTTGACCAAATTAGTTAAATTCAGTTTGATTCTTAGACTTGCGGGTCAAGTAATCCGGACTAATAAATTTTGCAATGCGGCGACCATGTGTGGCGTGTGGTTCCAGATTCTCACTGCGCACCACAATGCCTTCTCGCATGTTGGCACCACCCAGCATGGTTGCTCCATCTCGCACAGCCCCCAGAGCTGCCAAATCAAACGGCCCCTTGTAGGCTAGCGGCACCTTGTTTACTCCCAGATGCACACAAGCCTGTGCAAGTTCTGCATCTGTGAGCCACCGTTCACCAATGCGCACATCAAACACTGCAAACTCTGGCTTGGTGGTGCCGTAATGCAGATCTTGCACACCCTGACCAAAAACCTCCCCCCAAATTCGCACAGGCAGTGCAGTTGTGATCTCCAACTGCTTGGGTTGAGTAAGCATGCCCACAAGGCTCACCAACTTCTGCTCAAATCCATTTGAGAGTAGATCACGCAGGGTGCGCACATACAGGTTGTGAGCATTTGCATCGTCGTTCTTGAATGCTAGGCCACTAGCACCCAGGCCCTTGCTGTTCACCAGGATGTTGCCCAGAGTGCCGAACATTTCCTCATGTGTGAAGTCTGGCACCCAGGTGATGCACATGTTTGTCCCATGAAGTTTTTCTGTAGCAGTTACTAGCTCACCCAGCTCAAACATGTCTGGCACCCGCTCCCAGCGCTCAAAATTATACTTAACAAGATGCTCCACCATGTTAGCAACTTCACCAGCCATTGCAGCAGGGATGGGCGGCTCCCACTTAGTGATGCCCAGACGTTCGCTCATATCGCGCCCTGCAATACTCTCAACAGCTTCCAATTTATTCACGGGCATGAGCCGCACGATGCGCATCAAAAGCTCGCCATCGCTTTCTCCTAGGGCCACTTGCCAGTAGCGGCGCAGATAACCTTCAGGCATCATCTCAGTGGTGTCATTCACAGTGACTGATGCTGGATACAGCAACCCCTCACTAAAAATACCTCGCAGCCGGAGAGGCTTGACCCGATCACCATTGCTGCCTGCCAGCATACCCTTGCGGGTTTCGGAATTCCAGAAGTCCATTTCCTTGAGCAGGTATTCCGGCAGAATGGCGGCGCTTGGAATATAAACCACCCAGTCGCCCGTCTTGTAGCGAGGAGTGCCATCCTCCAGCTTGGCAGAAATACACACAAAGCCCAACCCTTCCAGCTTGACAATAGAAAGACGATCCGCATTTGGATGGTCCATCACCTCAGATACCCGAACCAGCGGGCAGGAGAATGTGCTCATATTGCTTACAATCCTTATCCTATGCTGTATAATAGCACATAAGACAATCATGTCAAGAACTAATATGAGATTATGACCAAGTTCCAATCACAGTGTTTGCACCAGTGGCACTCACAGGAGTCAATCTGATCCAGCTTTGTGCATTTACTGTTACTCCAGTGCCGTTGGAATTGAACCCAATATTTGGTATCTATGTGCCACCTGTGGCACCGATGTCTATCATGCCCACGATACGATGCACATATTCTGTGCCGGCAACATTGGCACCAGTTGTTAAGCCGCCACCATCCTGCCATATAACTCGTAAAACTGGTTCGCCCACCTCATTGTAAGAGAGTGCATTGTGCAGATTGCGCAATTTATTGTCAGGATTATTTGTGCCACTCATGATGAGGTACCTCAATTGATGTAAACCTATTTAAGTCGTATTAAATATCGCATGAACAAGTTTAAAAAGACTCTTTGGTTTGTCACAGGCATGATATGCTTGGGAATATCCTATATTGGCATCGTGACTCCTGGCATACCCTGGAGCACCCCTGCTGTGGCAGCAGCCTTCTGCTTTGCCAAGAGCAACAAAAGATGGCATGACTGGATCATGAACCACAAGCTGTTTGGTCCCTTCCTAAGGAACTGGCAAGAGAAGAGAGTGGTCCCTCGCAGGGCCAAGTGGATGATGGTGATCACCATGGACATCAGCCTGATCACATTGTGGATTACAACAGGCAAAATTTGGTTGGTTGTGGGCATGGGCGTAATCATGTTTATGGTTGCAATTTGGGCTTGGAGGTTTCCCAGCACACCTGAAGAGGCTGATGCCCGTGTGCACACAGGTAAAAAGCTGGGGTGGTTTTAGCCTGATATTGACTGTGCATGCGCATGAAGTATAGTCTATTCACAACATGCACATAGACAAATTCTGCCTCACATATAAAAATCCTCAGAAAAGACTGCACATGATGCACAAGTTTGCACAATTGGGATGGCATGTGAGAATGTGTGAAGGTGTGGATGTTGCACATAGTGTGAGGGCCCCCACACCAGAACAAATTTCACAAGCCCTCGCCCGTAACAGATGGGATCCACATGCATGGAGTGTGATGCAAGGTCACATGACCATGTTGGAAACTTATGTGCAGGAGGGCACAGCCCCGTATGTGATGTGCATGGAGGATGACATCTTGATCCGTCGTGACATAGATGACCAATTACCCAAAATCATGATAGATTTTGAGTTATGTAAACTGGACTTGTGCATGTTGGGGTATTTGACGCCTTATCCCCTGCATCATATTGAGTCAAAGTATTCTCAAGTGAACCAGGTTTTCACATTACATGACTACCCATTCAATGTGTATGGTACTCAAATGTATGTGATGAAAAGATCCCATGCAGAATGGCTGGTCAGCATGTATGGTCATGATACTGGATGGGGCACGCAGGTGTTGGAAACAAATTCCACATATAATGCAGACTGGATTATCACAAAACAAGGCAAAACTGCTTGTGTGTATCCTGTACTGGCTGTAGAACAACTAGGTGGAGGCACAGCGTATGCAGACTGTGAACAAAAAAACTTTCATGACATGTGTCATGATGCAAATTATCTGCCAGATATTCACTTGTAGGCTGCAAACTTTGATTTGAGTAAGTCCAAGAGCTCTTTACTAACCACAGGATCCAGCAGCACCAGATCCCCGGTTAATGTCTGTTTGAACTGCCTGGCTCCCATGTCCATGTGAAACTGATCTGGATCGTAATTTGTGAGCCATTCCATTAGCGGCAATACCACACTTTGAGGGTAGTGCGCTGCATAATCTGCAATCACTTGGTTTATTTTTTGTGGCCAGGTGTGCGATGTGCCTGTGCGCAAACCCACTTTCTGTGTGATCTGAGTGAAATTGCGCATCTCATCTGTGACCAGTTTACGGTTTGCAGCACTCAAGGGGTACAATTTGGGCATGGTGATCTGAAATAAAGGTAGTTCCTGTATGCCCCTGATATGATGCGATCTGACCGGATTTATGATTTGATAATCATGCACCATGCGTAGACCATCTCTCAACCAATCCAGCTTGATGGCATCCCTAGTAAAGATAATCACCGTGGCAGCATCTTTCTCAAAGGCCAATGTAGTAGCCCCTCGGCCCAAAAGTTTCATCTTTCTCAAGTGCGGAGGAATTTCATCCAATCGCACACTGCTACCAATCACATTATATTCCACTATGTCCATGTTGGTATTTAGATCAGATGCCACATATCCGGAGGGGTATAATATCTGATCACTGTGGTGAATGCCTGCTCTAGCTGTTTAAAGTCTGCAAGATCTTCCATCTCATAATCCTTAAGGTCAGTTCTGTATTGCAAGTTAGCAATATCCATGCGCAGACCCTCTAAGCTGGACTTCATTACTGTAATGTTGAGACAGTCTGCAGTTTCTTGGGAAATTTCCACTGTATATGACATGATGACTTTTCCTCATATAAATGTAAAACTTGTTGTACAGACATTATGTTACTGGCATAAGCCTAAAGAGACCAAGTAGTTCCCTCATTCCTCATACAAAATCCCTTCATCGTCTTCCATTGCATCTGCCAGTTGCTGAGCTTCCACCCTATCATGGGCACGCAATATATATTCTGCACCATCAGACCACAACATGATCCAGGTACCAGCGTCAGAGTCCCAATAAATGTTCATGATCCAAAACCCTCCAGCATTTGGTACACATCCACCAACAGTTGGGTTTGTGCACCTGATTGCGAATAAACTTCATAATTGTGTACTGCGGCACTCAGTTTTGAGAATTCAGTTGTGCTCATCTGCATCTCACACAAACGTAACATGGCAGTTTGTGCCACATTCACCCCCTTGGGAGTTTGTGACAAACTGATCACATTGTCACGCTTGGCACGCAATGCAGCAAAGTCAACTGGAATCACATCACCCATAACAATTTCTCTCAAAATACCTTAGTGCGAGTAGCCTTGACCACCACCTTGGGCTTGTTCTTGCTGCCAGGCGGACGACCACGACGCTTGGCTGCATCAGCCTGCATGACCCGTTCTGCCTTTACTTCACGTGTCTTGGTGACACTGATCACAGGCTTGGTCATCACACGAGTCATGCGAGCCTTGCGAGTGCGCTTGGGCTCAGCGGGTTCATGAAATTGCAGCTTGGGGGGCATTTGATTGCGCCCCGCCATGACTGCGGCAGCCTCCTTGACCACATTTTGATCATCCACATCAAACTCACGCAGCTTAGGCGCAAAGGGCATGCCCAGACCTGTCAGCAACTGACCAGCACGGGCCCAGCGGTTGCACGTGGCATCATCCGCAAACTGAGGAGCGTGGGTGATCATGAAACGACCCAAACGAACCAGCATTTCCA
>Ga0209085_1000187_pt1 | contig 48119 bp, 55 predicted proteins | sample C_131016_EF_Meta_FD_187310 | JGI IMG/M metagenome (GOLD analysis project Ga0209085, IMG submission 187310) | Freshwater microbial communities from Lake Croche, Canada to study carbon cycling - C_131016_EF_MetaG (SPAdes) (version 2) | ecosystem: Environmental > Aquatic > Freshwater > Lake... | reverse complement strand
TCGCCGTCGTCCGCCGCCGCCGATATCGAGCCGTTCGTGGAAGCCATCTGCGGGGCGGGGGGCTGGCGCGAACAGGCCAGCACATCACGAATATTTTTATTTAAGGAAAAAAATGTATTGTTTAACAATGAAGTCGTACTCGCAACTCGGTCAGGATGTTTTTGTATACAAGATGTTGATTGAAGGGAACGAGCCGTATGTTGGTACATATATAGATCTTGCATGCAATGAACCATTTCACAACAATAATACCATAGCTCTTGAAAAGTTTTTTGGGTGGAAAGGATGTTGCATCGATATCGAAGATTATGCTGATAAATTTACATCGCGTACCGCAAAGTTTTTGCAGCTTGACGCAACAGCTCCAGATTTCTTCGATACACTCGTCGCGAAAAGCAATATAAATTGTGAACTAGTCGATTATTTATCGTTTGATCTTGATTCCGCTGGTCTCGATGTTATCAGGAAATTTCCATTTGATAAAATGAAATTCAAGGTGATGACAGTAGAACACGACAAGCACGTGTACGGTCAGCATACGCAAGACGAAATGCAGAGGATTATCCAGTCACATGGATATAAGCTCGTTACTCAAAACGTGTACCTTGGGAGTTGCCTCATCGAGGATTGGTATATTCACCCTGATTATGTCAGTAAAGAAAGGTTTGCACCATTTGTCTTGAATGGATTAAACGCTGAACGGAGATACAGTGGAGACGAGCCCGCCGGATATTATACTAATTTGCTCGATCTAAAGTGATATACATATATTATACTGGTTTACTCAATACAAAAATACATATACCATTCCAAAAGTGATCAGGCTCAAATTCTGGCCCTAAATTAGGTCCATCATATGGGTAAACAATTTCATAACTATACGCTACATTAAGCCGAAGTTCCTGAATTGCTTTAAATGTACCCTCTCTGACCTGCGCCCAATTCCAGTCATCAACTATAAATATGAAAGAATTATCAAGTGCTTCTATATAATATGTAAGGGCCTTGCGGTGGTCCTCTACTTCATGACCTCCGTCATACAAGTAAATGTTATATTTAGAATGGGATAATTTAGAAATATCTATATTAAAGCAGTCATCATCAATAAACTGAATATTTTGGATATCAATATAAGAACTATTTAAGTTCTTATATAGTTCTTCTTTTTGTGCGAGACCCCCATATGAAAAGTTATCTATAACAGTACAATTAAGATTATTTTGATGTAGAGCCGAACAGAGAGAGCTGCCTTTCCAAGTTCCTATTTCTAGATAATTGGAATTTTTTAAGGAACAAATATTATTATACAAATGTCGGGTTTTTTCACCAGAATAGCCATCCAGAAAATTTCTACTGTATATTTTTATAGGAAGTTTTGATGTGTTATTCTGTGCATCTTTTATCGCGTTAGAAACATGGTCAATTAAATGACTCTCAGTTTCAGATAAATTTTGGGCAGTGAAGGTTTTGTTCAAAGAAGACATGATACAAATAAATAGTTTTATTTCTTTATAGTATCTAAAAATGTGGCATCATGTATTTATACATGGGTCAAGTAAATCTTAATACATCGTTTGGTCGCGCGATTCGCTATGTATGTAGTCGACCCGATGTAAATATATGTGTTGATATTGGCGCATGGGATGGTCTCGGTACAACTAAATGTATTGTCGCGGGTCTTGAGGCCAAACAATGTGGTCACGTGTATAGTTTTGAGATTGACGATAAAATGTATCTCATGGCAGAGAATGTATGGAAGAACAACTCATTTGTCACGCTGAAAAAAGCGCGACTGGCTGAAAATATGATGACAATTGAAGAGGTTGAATCACATCCCAACTACTCAAACATTTCAGGTAGTGATTGGCGCACGTGGTACACAGGCGAAAAAGCCATTTTTGAAAAGTCAACTATAGGTACTCTTCCCAATGATATTGACTTTGTCGTCATCGATGGTGGGGAATTTAGCGGTATTGGTGACTGGGAGGCTGTAAAAACTAAGAATCCAAAATATGTTGCACTGGATGATACTTTCACAGTTAAGACTGGAACAGTCGTGAGTGATATGCTTTCATCGGGCGAGTGGATGATTCTCTATGACGGGAATGAACGGAATGGCTGGACAATTTTGCAGCAGAAACACTGACTCACACTGTTTGATGATGGCCGGGTGCCCGAGCCGGGCATAACATATACCCGGCAGTGAAATATACGGTACATTGTCATATGTCGGTAAAAAATCTTTGGGACACCGTATAATGGGTATGCACCCACATATCTGTGCTTCCCAGAAACGATGTGTATCTATACCATTTCCCATTGGACACATGACATATTTATATGTTGCCATAGTTCTCATGTATTCTTCGAATGAGACTTTCAACCCAGAAGTCGTCACGAAACAATTACGTTCACGTGGATTTGTCTCTGGAGTAAAATTTGTATACACCCCGTCGATCTTTGGTGTAGCGCGAAGTTCGTCTCCATGCAATGCACAAAATTCGAGCTTAGACTGTGTGTCTTCGAGACCAATTGGTAAATGTTTGAGTTTTGGGTGATTTATACATACATTTTGTGAGTACCATACAACGATATTTGGATGTTCAAGAAGACTTTGTATTTGTTGGTCTTCCAGAAAAGTACTCGGTGAATAGTCGCTCATACCAGTCACAAGAATATGGGTATTCAAAAACGCAGAACGTCCAACATATTCAATTAAATGGTCAGTCTTGACAAAAAGTCGTTGACCGGGTAACGGTTCCGTTGGCCATATCACGTCACACATTGCCTGATGACTCGCCTGTGTTATAAACATCTAACATAACTACAGGTCTTTAATAAAGAAATAAAACGTAGATGAATATATGAGTCTAGGTGATACAGTGGATAAATTCACTATTTTGCACATAAAAAAAGAACGGGTCATAGACCCGGAAAAGCGTCTATTAATCGAAGCAGAGTATAATACATTTGATGTTTGCCTAGACACCGAACTACTTCGAACAAATACAATACTATGGAACATTGAGGATTCTATACGAATTAAAGAGGCGAATGGTGTTTTTGATCAAGAATTCATAACACTTGCACGGGCAGTCTATAAAAATAATCATGTGCGATTTCAATTAAAAACTAAAATAAATGAAAACTCAGTCATCAAGGAGCAAAAGCAACATCCAGTACAAAAAACGAAACAATCTGTGACAGTACTCGGACATATGGGACTAGGTGACCATATCGCATGTAATGGACTCATTCGTTATTTATCTGACACGTACGATCTTACTGTATGTACAAAACATATATATCTTGAAAATTTACAATACATGTTTCGTGATCTTCCGAATGTAAATTTCTTAACCGGAGAAGACGATAGTGACGTCGTGCGACAACTTCATGGAAATGTTATTCGACTCGGATATTTTAATACGCCTTATCCAGAATTGTCAGATCCGATGTTTGACCGCGCATTTTACAAAGATGCAGGCGTTGATTATTCAGTGATGCGTGACAGATTTTTTATACTACGTGATTTTTTTCTGGAAGACAAATTATATAAACAAGTTGTAGATTATCTTGGTACAGACGATTATATTGTTGTACACGATGATCCATCTCGTAATTACAAAATTCATGTCCAGACAGACAAGGCTATTTTCTATATTGGAAAGGGAAGAACGCCTGTCGAAGGAAAAACAATATTCGAATATAGAAAGGTTATTACGAATGCAAAAGAGTATCATGGGTTTGACAGTTCTTTTATGTGGATGATTGAATTGTGGAAAATACCAGTGAAAAATAAATATATTCATGCAAATACGCGTCAATTTCCTGATTATATAAGTAGTTGGTCCAGTTGGAACGTATTAAAGAATTGAACGACGTGTAGTCTAATGAAACGTGTTATTTCATTTAGTCTGTGGGGTGATAACAAAGTATATACATATGGGATGATTGAAAATGTTTTACTCGCGAAAGAAATCTATCCTGGTTGGGTTGTCCGAGTTCACTATAACGACACAGTTCCACTGGAGATTATTACGTGGCTCAAAGATCAAGAAAACACTGAAATGATACATCATTCGGGTGACAAAAAGAAGGCGTCCAATATGTTTTGGCGTATCGAAGATATATTGTCAGATTGGACTGTTCTCGTACGGGATAGCGATTCACGTCTCAATTTTCGTGAAAAAGCTGCAGTAGATGAATGGCTCGCTAGTAATAAAGACTTTCACATCATGCGAGATCATCCAGCTCACACTGTTCCAATTGTGGGAGGCGGTTTTGGGTGTAGAAATAACGCCTGTAAATACATTATAATCAGTAGTAATGCAAATAATGTAAATCAATGTCCCTTTCGATTTATAGAAACACGAACAGTACTTGATAATTTTATACATGTACCAGAATCACAAGATAGATATAACCTTGACCAAATTTTTTTATACCAGCACGTGTACCCAACTGTTGTGTTAAATTCAATAGTTCACGCGTCACATAACAAATACGAACCATTCGCACGAGATTTTCCAGTTATACCATACACTGGTCACATTTGTGATATTCAAACGAACACACCGCATGCAAGTAAAATTTTAGGAGATCCAGAGACAAATTTTGTCCGACAGGGACATTATTGATAGTCGACGCGCTACGAGACCAGGAGCCACCTCACTTTGGAGGGGATTGGGTCATTTCTGCTCGCCAAAAAAATACGATACTCACGTACAAGAGCATTTTTATACATGTGAAGGGTTTCTGGCCTATCGAGACAGTTGGCCATCGCCTCCTGCCACAGCTCGTCACACCGAAGAGACCACGCACGGTGCTTGTCGGTATTCATTTTTTGAAATTTTTATTGACAGTTCATGTAGACAGTTACATCTCGTGATTAAAATACTTGAGAGTCCGTGCACTTGGGTCGCTCGCCGTGGTCCACTTTGGCATCCACATATACGGAATAACATGAGTATTCTTTCCAAAGTGGGCTGCAAAAATTATTTTGTACTTGTCTTCACCGTACTTGTGTAGTGCGTCAACCCACTCGTAACCAACCGCGTCGCTCATCCCATTCTTCTGACGCCAGCAGATTTCATGAGGAAGCATATCCTCGAACGCCTCGCGCAAAAGATACTTTTCCCATTTTCCACGAGGCATCTTCAGGTCTGGGTCAAATCCGTCCATAACATAATCGATAACCTCACGGTCGAAGAATGGAACACGAAGTTCGAGACCATGAGCTGCAGTCGTTCTGTCTGCGCGAAGTACATCATACATGTGAACATCATTTACGAGGCGTCCAGTCTCGGAAAGAAACTCTTCGACACTCGGCGCTCCGTGAAAATAGAGGTACCCCCCAAAGAGTTCATCCGACCCCTCACCACTCAGGACGACCCGAACGTCAGTATTCTCCTTGATGTACTTACTCAGGAGATACATAGGGACAGAAGCGCGAACAGTCGTCGTGTCAAATGTTTCGGCGTGATAAATAACATCCTTGACAGCTTCAATGCCCTGCTCGATAGTAAAATGAACTTCGGTGTGTTCAGACCCGAGAAAATCCGCCATACGTGCAGCGGCAACAAGGTCTGGCGATCCCGGAAGTCCAATTGAAAATGTTTTGATCGACCCGAGTGCATTTTTTCCGAGCGCAGCGATGATTGAAGAATCGAGACCGCCGCTCAGAAAGAATCCCACTGGCTTCTCAGTGTTTGTGACACGTTTATTGACTGATTCAGTCAACAAATATCTGATGTGCTCCTTGACAAAGTCGACGTCGTCGTCGATTCGAGGACTGTCCCAGTAGTTGGGAAGCCAACACACGAATCGATCGACACGAGAGTCGTACAGGTGCCCTGGTGGGAAGATTTCAACCTTTGTGCCAATGTGCATCAGCGCCTTCATCTCGGACGCGAACGCAATTCCATGCCCATGGCGACAGTAAAACAGTGGCCGAACTCCTACGCGGTCACGAGCCGCCCAAATGTTCGTCCCATCAGAGTACACAAATGCAAAGTCGCCGCTCATAATCTCACACGCACGAACGAGACCATGCTCCTCAATGGTTGGAAGAATAATCTCACAGTCCGAGTTACCGAGGGTGTTCCCAAGCTCGATGTGATTGTAAATTTCAGCATTCGCGATGAGAAACTTGCCATTGTATTCAAATGGCTGCTTTCCTGCAGAACCTCCATTAATGGTAAGACGCCAGAACATCATGTCGACATCCTTGAAAGACCACGTCGTGCATGTATCGGGTCCGCGGTGAGCGAGACACTCCTTCTTTGGGAACCTGACACCATTCGTGCCTGCAAAAATTCCACACATTTAATCATTCATGTCGTTTCAACTTTATATCGAAAACATTCCCATGGATTTGTACGCCGGCGAGACAGTTTTGAAAACTCATCAATTGTAAAGTTATCACCCATCGATCGATTACACTTTGCGCATATCGGTCTCAAATTTTCAATGTCCAATGTCCCTCCCCTGCTCTCTGGGATATTATGACCCACCTCGAACATAAATGGTGTCATTATATTTTCACACCAGGTGACGAGACACTTGTGCTTGAATGTTTTATCTCCACAAAAAACAAGCCAGACCTGCTCTCTTAACGCACCTGGTATGTGCTTCTTCATATATTCATCGTTCTTTATTTCTTTAATAAAGGCTGCGACATGATGGATTTACACATGGTTTATAAATTGACGAATCTTTGACTCGTTTAAATTTTCGTAGGAAATGGACGTACGCATTCCTTGTGAACTGACGTACGTTTGAATTATAGTTTACCATTGCTCGGCGGTACCCCGCATTATTTCGGCGTCCACTCTTTATAAAATCTTGAGGTCGTGGACGGACGGGGGGTGGGTTCCCCCTGCTATTCGGTACCGTGTTTACGTATTTTTTAGCCAAGTCGAACAGTTTATTTATTTGGTCGGGAGGAGCACGAGACATGTATATTGCTACATTTGCCGGATGTAAATGAGCAGTATTCATAAATGCTTTATAGTTTACTTTTGGTTTCGTATGTGCGGTGCCTGGCCGCTTTGCGTCTCGAAGGAGTTTTTTTTCCCTGACCAATCGTCTATTCAATAGGCCACGAAAAGCTGCCTGTATTTTTATAGCCGCCTTTGCTTTCGCGTTCGCATTCGCAGCCGCCTTTGCTTTCGCGTTCGCATTCGCAGCCGCCTTTGCCATTGCCATTGCCTTTTCGCGGACAGGGCCTGGGGTTAACCTTGGCATTGAATTTCTCTGTAATTGAGCTGCCTTTGTATAGGTATTATACAGTGCTTTACGACGTGATTTACCCGCCTCCATTTCTTGCATGTGTCGCATGAACCTGACCTGTTCAGGTGTGTACAAAAATGTTTGACCCATATTCATCATTTAATAACACGCACTATTTTTTTCTTCCCGACTGATAGATGAGTTGTCCGTATAAGAATATCCTAGGAAAGCCAGGGGAGGGGTTTCATTCTCTACGATTCATGGGACTTGCAGTCGGAGACACAGTTGGAACATTTATAATTTCAATATAAAACTAATTCCGGTTTTTCTGGGTCTGTTTATATTGGGTGAATTGATGCATTGGTATTTTTGTGTAGACAGCGCATACCGATAAATTTTTTCAACTGCGTATTCATTCAGAAAAAAAAACAGAAAGAATGTTATAGTATGGAAGCAAACTCCGTTTTTATGCGCATTGGCTTTGCCGTGATCATCGCAGTCCTAGCATTTTATGTCTACAAGTGGTGGCTCGGTACCAAGAGCTCGTATGTCGCCGAGCCGGACGCAGCGGTGCCAGTGCCGGTTGCACCTCCCCAGGATGCACCTCCTCAGGGGGATGGCATCACGGTGTATGGCACTGATTCGTGTCCATGGTGCACAAAACAGAAAGACTACTTCAAGGAGAAGGGCACAGAGTACACCTTTGTCGATTGTGCACAAGGGCAGTGTCCAAACTTTGTCTCTGGGTTCCCAACACTTGTCGTAAATGGCGATATCAAGGTGGGCTACCAGGAAATTTAAACATTGAAATGAATTACAATGGATATAAATACATCATTCATATCGATGCTAATTGGAATTATGTTGTTTATTTTTTCAAGAAATAAATATGTCAGAGGGACTGGAGTTGTACTGGCAGTTGGGTTTGGCCTAGGGTCATTCCTAGAAATCAGTCAAAAGAAACTTGATCTATAGGCGGAAAAGGGAGATGCCGAGCGCGAGCAGGAAGGTGTTCAGTAGGGTGTCTACTGGGCGAAGAATCGAAATGTGCTTGACCAGGGTGTCATTCCATAGGAAACGAAGAATAAACGTCAGTATCACCACGTACAAAACAAAAATTGTCAGGTTGTACAAGAGATCCTGGGTGTTGCGAGATGCGAGAACAGACAGCATTTTAATTGAACTGGAGAAAAAAGTTTGACATATATAAAGAATGTCGTGTTGCTCCGCCGCAACACTTTTCAAATGGGATCCGTGGGGGTCAATGGGTCGCCATCACGATAACTGTTACGATTACGCGTTCGGTTTGAACAATGTTCATGCTGTAAATAAAAATGTCCCCGGAAACATGTCTGGAAATAAAGCATGGGGTCTCACGTTTCAGACGTGCGTCGGGATAGCAAAACGTGTGCTCGAAGATTACAGGGGACTTGCGTATCGCTGCGGTGCCAACACGCCGTGCAAACCCGGGTACTACAAGGTTATGAATTTCGTCGCAAGGGAGGGTGATTTTCACTGGTATCGCCAGACGACCGCTATACGATACAAAATTCGTGCAGGCGATACAGTGACCGGAGTTGCAAAATTTTTTCACGTGACACCAGCAGTCATTCACAGTGCCCTACTGCGCGCGAAACGCCCCACCTCTGCGTCAAATGGCCGAATATCAAACACAAATCGCAACTTGCCCCTGCTGGACATGCTTTCGAGACGTGGCCGTGGGAGCATGCCACCCGGGAAAGTAATTCAATTTCCGGTCCGCCTCTGGAGCCACAAACAGGGGTTTGCGACTGGGCCCGTACTCGTCGATGCATCTGGGAAAACAATAACAGATCCTCGGCGAGCCAACAGAAAATACCCGGGTCTTAATTATTCTCGTTTCTGTTCAGCGTACTGCGTCAAGGCTGGTGCTGGCCGGATTGCTCTCGCTCGGATGAGAAAGCGCTCGGCAAACGTACCCCAATCTCGTGGAACACTTCTTCGATAAATTCATTCAAACCAATGTCAAAAATTATCTCACTGATGTAGCGTGGTTGAAGCTGTGGTATCCCAAATGTCGTAAACATTTGAGCGACGTTGCTCGTCGTATAGCTATCTCGTACTGTCGTATTCGATGCAAGGTGATGCACAGAAATACTCACCCTGTACTGCGGCTGATCGAATGGTGCACGACACATTGGGCATGTATTCGACGTTCGTTTCCATCGTTCGAGACACCGTGTGTGGAATGTGTGGTTGCATCCAAGGGTGCGACTCGTGCCAGATGACATGCTGGCGAGACATACTGGACATGATGATGATGATGTGCACCGATGCTGTGGACACCTCTCACCGTCAGCCGTTCGACGACATTGTTCACCTTTTTTTGTTGTCGCCTGACACCGACCAGGCATATTATATTTCAACTTATTTCTCTTTCAGATAATCGGCGCTGTCGAAGTTGCTGTTCCAGACTTCGTATGGCGTCACGGTACCGTATGCGTATCGCGTCCTCGACCCGTTTCTTGAAAATTATGATGGCATCAGTGTCCTGTTCTGTGCGACAGACTGGGCATTCGTCGTTTGTTTCATACCAGGTCATTATGCATTGTGTGTGGAATGCGTGGGTGCACGTAAGTCTCTTTGCTCCATGAGAATTGAGACTTGGCACGGGTTCTAGACACACAGCACACGTTTGCGAATGATGCACACAACATTTGCCATCGATAAGAGATGGCCTTTTGCACTTTCTCCCATCGAGTGTCAGTGATGTACACCGAAGACTCATATAATCTTAACACTGACAAAATCTGAGAATGAATAGCTTCGGGGGACTGTTCTGCGTTGATGATGTGAACCAAACACGGGACATTCATAATCATTTTTTTATACAGTGTGTCGAGTTCGCATAGATACTCAAGTGTTATGACAGAATCGCCAGACTGGTGTCGTTCCTGTATATGCTGGTAGGCAACCTCTGGGCGTTTTGACAAAAATATGTAGACATCTGGGTACCACACATCCTTCTGGTACTGTGTTATGTACACATCATGCTCTTCTGGACGAACAAGCCCGTTTTGAAGAAGATGTTGCCAAAAAACATACCGCGTACTGAATAGACACCGTTCATACACTTCTGTATTCCTCACCGGCTGAAGCGTCTGAAGAATTTTGAGCTGAAGTAAAAGTGCCCATCTTGACTTGTCGCTATAGAACAACTCAAGAGGCCATTCGTCAATGGGTTCGCGCCGAACCAGCCATCCTTTTTTTTCAAGAATATTCAGCTGTGTCGTTTTTCCAGATCCGATGTTTCCATCGATCACAATTTTCATTTATAATTATATGCTATTCTTTTCTAGTTGGAATTTGCCTGAGAACTAAAAGCAGGTGGACGGCACGCGCCGTCAGCCGGGACGACATAGGCGTCTGGCCCCTTCTCCTGTAGATACCTGCGGTACGCGTGGTTATCCTCAACGTGGATTCCCTGTTTCTGCATGATTATATCGTTGTATATACGCGCGGACTCGTAGACGTTAAAGCACCGATCGGCGCCCATTCCGAGACGAGTAGACATCTTTACAAGTACAATAGATTAAAATCTTTCAATTCCCTGTGCCCTCAACTCCTTCACGAGCTTGTCAAATTTAACCCCCTTGATGATATCAAATGTGTCTTCTTTTAATCTATCGCCAATCTTGGTCGTCTGAAGTTTTTCGTTCAAAACATCGTAGGCTAGTGCAATTTCTCGTAGCGTCTCCGCCCCAGTCACTATAATCTTTCCAGTGCTGAATATACTCGCTGTGACCTGTTTTGTGTTGTCCGCTGGATGAAACTTCACCTTGACCGCCGAGTACCTATCTGGGTTGAATGAGACGATAAAGTCTTTCTCTTTTGAGAGAACATCGATAACCTTTGACAGGTCGACGTGCGAGTTTATTGAAAAGTTTGTATTGATCATCACGACTCGAAAGTTTTCAGTCTCGAGCGGCTTTTCGAGTATACTTTCCATGAGAAACGTGAGCTGCTTTACTATTCGGTTGCAATCACGCAAATCTGAACAACCAGCAACCTGAAACGAACCATTCGGAAAAACCTTTATAGACTTATTCGAGTACTGATCCTCGTACGCAATTGTAACCTGGTTATAAAATGTAGTTTCCCGTAACGACCACGAAAACCCATTCGTAAGCGTCTGTTTTCGACGTATACGAATTGGCCCATCCGCAAATGCCTCGCGGACCTTGTCTAGATTAATCTCCTGAAGAAATTTGCATAGCATTGTAATCGTCGTAATTCTGATCCACGACGGAGGCTGTGCATATTTTTGCCTGATAGAGTCCAAGGTCACGATGTATCTCTTGGTTGCCATTTTACTTGATCTTAAAGAGCTCTATGTCTTTAGCCGCTAGCAAGACTTGTTTTTTTCCATGCATTCTGGAGATTTTGTGCCGTGGTTGCTTGTTTTTTTTTCGATCTCGGCTGACGTTGATGTGACAGAGCCGCTGCTGCAGCGGCTCCAATGAGAATTTTTCCATGTTGATGAAGGAATCGCAACCCTGCTTTCGCAGGGCCCGTCAAATGATTGATAAGCTTTTTTTGGCCGCCACCCGAATTTTTTAGTGGCGGCCTGTCCCGTTTAAAGAATTCGAAATCGCCTGTAAACTAGTTGCCCGTGGTTCTCCAGATCTCGATCGAAGGTTCTGAATATGTTTCTTAGCAGCCTTTACATTTCTGTTACTAGCACCACCTTGTATATATGTCCTTATGTTATTTAACTGTGTATCCATTGCAGCAAGACTAGCCGCATTTGTCTTTGTCTCCTCGAGGAGTTTTTGGAGAATTGGACGTGCATATTCTTCTTTTTGGATTATTTCTCGTCTACTTTCAATATGTTTCTTCGCATTTGAGATCTGTTTTTCCTCAAAACCTTTGTTGGAAAGTTTCTTTAAAATAACATTCAAAGTATTTATATTCTTCGCTGTCCCTATTTCTCTCCTGATCTTTTCATAGTTGATTCGTTTCTGTAATGCGTTCGCAGCCGCCTTTTCAGCAGCCGCCTTTTCAGCAGCCGCCTTTGCATTCGCAGCCGCCTTTGCATTCGCAGCCGCCTTTGCATTCGCAGCCGCCTTTTCAGCAGCCGCCCTGGCGTTAGCAGCGTTCTTAGCCGCCTTTTCCACGGCCGCCCTGTTCACAGCTGCGTTATTCGACGCGCTCTGAAGTATCAAGGGTGGTGGGCGGCGATCTTCACGGTTGGCTAACGCAGAAGAACTCAGCGGAGTCGTCTTGTTGCCGATCGCGAGACGCTGGGTCACGTCATTTCCATTTGCCTGTTTGATATATGTTTGAATTAATTCTTTGGTCGCTCTATTTACATCACTTAAATTTATATTGTTATTTGATCTCATGTATTTATTCAAAGTTTGAATCATGACAATTTTGAGTCTTTCTTGCTGGTTTGTTCGATTCCTATTAAGATTAATGTCTCGTCTCATATATAATATACATAGATTTTTTTCCTCAGTATATTGTATGTCGAACGCGAACTATACGTTACTCGGTCTTACTAAAGGTGCACCAATAAGTGATGTGAAAAGGGCGTACAGAAAACTTTTGCTAGAGCTACACCCAAATAAGGGTGGTAATAAAGAGGAATTCCAAAAAGTTTTTTCGGCTTACAAAAGAATAAATCAAAAAGCGAATAACGATAGTAAAAATGCCGCTGCTGAGATTACCACGCTTAGTGCTAATGTGATCAATAAATACTTCAGGGATCTCAAAAAAAGTCAAATTGTTCCTAAAAACGGAAACAATACTAATCGTCAAATTGTGCCATACAGAAACAATACTACTCGTCAAATTGTGCCAATTGTTCCTAAAAACGGAAACAATACTACTCGTCAAACTGTTCCTAAAAACGGAAACAATAATGTTCATGGCGTCGGACACGCGAACACAAGAAAGACTACTCGTCAAAATGTACCAACCAGTGGTCAGCCACCTGCGCGTAGTTTCTGGAACCCGTTTACGGGGATATCCAGACGCGGTTTACCACCCCGTATCAACACTCGTCAAAATGTACCAACCAGTGGTCAGCCACCTGCACGTAGTTTCTGGAACCCGTTTAAGGGGATATTCAGACGCGGTTTACCACCCCCCGTACGCTGGATTGGTATCAATCATGGTTTTATTCCGTCAAATACGTTCAAGGGAAGAAAACCGGGATACGTATTCAAGACCAATCAATATGGGACTGGCTATTACCCGAATTTTTTTGGACCAGTACAGAAGAACATGGGTACTGGACCAGTACAGAAGAACACGGGTACTGGACCAGTACAGAAGAACACAGGTACTGGACCAGTACAGAAGAACACGGGTATCGGTACACGTATCGGAAATGTGACGAGCACCAGTGGTTCGTCACAGTCCGAGGGCGGTCGCGGTGGTTCGTCACAGTCCGAGGGCGGTCGCGGTGGTTCGTCACAGTCCGAGGGTGGTCGCGGTGGTTCGATCAATTTTGCACCGGTCATCAAGGTAAATATACCTCAGGCAGCTGCACAATCTGCAGTACAATCTTTGCCCTTACGGGAACGCCTTGCCTTGAACAATGCAGGTGGATATCAAAATGCGGCCGCTGCAGTGTCAAATGCAGGTGGACCGGTCAGGATCGAGCGTGCGATCAATGCCCTCAACGCCAATGGTGGGAATATCAATATCGCAATTCAGGAGACGGGTCTGCCCCGCCAGGTCTTCAACAATGTGAAAAAGCTCGGCGGTCCCATCACAGCACGTCGGACGCTTACAGCTGTCAAGAATGTAACTCTGAAGACCGCACCGTACGTCGGTCAAAATGTGACACAGCGTGTCGCTCCGAACGTCTATGCACTCACGCCAGTGAAAAGGCACCGTAAGAAGCGAATGGATGTGAAACTCTCTGAGTTGAATCGTGTAATCAACGCCGTCAAGAAGAAGAAGCTCACGTCATTGGTTGCACATAACGTTACACGGACGAACATCCATGCGAACAATGCTCGACTCAAGTCATACTATAAGCGCGTGATCAAGTCGGCAATCTTGAAGAGACCATTTGCCAAGATTGCACGCGATCGCGCCAAAAAGTTGTTTCGGTAAGAAAAAAACGAGATGTACGCGTTAATACTATGGTGTCTACGCCATCATCAAAAAAAATGCCATTGACTCTTCTGCCACCCTTTCAGCCAGCTGGCGTCGAATGGCTCCTGGAACGCGAAAAGGACTGCGGTGGGTTCCTGTGTGACGAAATGGGAATCGGGAAAACAGCGCAGCTAGTTGCTACCATGCTACGCAATCCACTCCCGCTCACACTTATTGTGGTTCCAAAATCGATCGTCGGGCAATGGAAAAAGGAAATTATTCGATTTACGGATGGAAAACTTAAAGTACGACTTTTTGATGGACCTGACCGGAACAAGATCGAGGTCGCCACTGGTGTGGTCGTCGCACCGTATTCCGTCATGAGCGATCGCACCATGCTGCACGATCACTTTTGGGATCGACTCATTCTGGACGAAGGCCACGAAGTTCGTAACGCGAAAACAAAGATACACGTGTCGCTCAAGTCGCTCAGGGCTGGGGTTCGGTGGATCGTCACAGGGACGCCCGTGTTCAATTCGATGCGAGATTTTGTGGATTTATGTTCGTTTCTCAACTTGTCAAAAGGTGAGGTTTTGCGTGAATATGATTCAGTCCGAAACAAGTATGTTTTGCGCCGAACGAGAGACCACCGCTCGACAGTCAACACGTGTCAACTTGACATGTATCCAGAGGAGCAAGATTTATACCTCGAGGCGTTTCATTACGGTCAGGGGCTCATCGACGGCACAGACAATGCGATCATCATGCTTGAGGCAATTCTTCGACTTCGTCAAGTGTCTTCTTGGCCTCAGTTGTTTATTGATGGGATGGCGACGAAGAAAAACAAAGACCCTGAATTGTACACGGGTCGCTCAAAAAAGCACGAAGTTCTTCTCGAGACACTCAAGACGCATCCGGATGAAAAGTCTCTTATTTTTACACAATTTACAGTCGAAACAGATCACCTTCAAGAGTCGCTCAAGGACTTGGGGTATCCCGTCTTTCGCATAGACGGGAATGTGATCGACAAGACTGAAAGAGAAACCAGGGTCGATGCGTTTCGCGCCGCGCCAGAGAATGCAGTTTTTTTGATACAAATTCGAGCGGGAGGAGTGGGTCTCAACCTGCAGGAGGCGTCTCGTGTATATATCATGAGCCCGGCGTGGAACCCAGCGACTGAGATGCAGGCTATTGGTCGCGCAGATCGTACGGGACAAAAACGTACGGTTCACGTGACAAAATACGTGTACAACTCATTTCCGGGTGTGAATTCTATTGAGGAATTTATGATGGATCTGCATGATAAAAAGACGGAGGTTGCCGCAGAGGTGCTCGGGGAGCTGAAGATGAAGAAGCTTTCAGCAAGAACTATTACGAAGATTTTTAGTGTATTGTAATATTATATGCCAAGTAAAGCAATTGAGTTACACGGAGTCAAAGACAAGCGAAGTTCGAAAACGATGGTGTCCCCGTCGAGCGACGAAGTTGTCAGCAAGGCGAGGCGACGCAGGGGGCTTGACCTCGAAAGAAATACATGGGCAGCCGATACGAAAATTTGTCTAGCAAAACCACAGTTTAAAAATCATGATGGTCTCATACTATTCAATGTTGGTACAATTGGAAAAGCGTTGTACAAGTGTGTCAAGGACCTTCAGGAGAAAAAGTCTAAGTAATATATAAAGATGCCAAAGTCTGAGCAGCAGAAGGATGTCTCCAAACGCGGAAAAGCCCTCAAGTATTGTTATAAAAAATTGGGCCTCGAGGGTTTTGTTCCAGCGACAAAGGGGTCGCCTCTCGATTTATGCATAGAGGCCAAACTCAAAAAATAAATCTTGCGTCAAATTAAATGCCCAGCTACGCTCCAACCAAGTTTTATGCCTCAGGTGGCAAGCGCCTGTTCAAGTCCAAGACGTCCGGCAAGCTCTTTGTGCGTCGCCCAGGTGGTGAGCGCAGCTACCGCTCGAGTGGTATCCAGGTGAGCCACATGGATACGTCTCACGGCAAGCGCGTCGTGAAGAAGCATCACACGTCTGTTCCCAAGGGGATGAAGCCCGTCGCCAAGTACATGACTCCTCGTCCCAAGATGTACAATGTCATGTCACGCATCTTCCGCCTCCGTCGTTAGAAATGCACAGCCGGTGAGCCGAGTACCTTCGTCGACGACAGGCTCTTCGTGCCTCTTTTTTACAACTACTGCCTGATGCATTCGCACAATGAATCCATTCATGTCCTGAAAAAAATACGTTCCAGGAATGTCAATAATACATGTAAGCGTCTCACCCTTGAGGCCACCCTCGTCAATTGACGGAAAAATACTCTTTCGAGAATCGTTAAAAAATTGTGTCCCCGGTTCAACCTTGACACGAAGACCATTGTCCTTCATGTTTGAACGGTATGGCTCTGGTAAAAATGTATCCAGTGAAGCCGTCCACCATTCAACAAAATCACTTGGCATTTCAAGCGTCACAGATTTGAAACTTGAAACGCCATCATACATGACCCGAGCAGTCGGAATTTGAAACCGAAGGAGGGGTGTGATTTTCGAACCACCATTGCGTTTGTCAGTGAGCACAATTGAGTCGGTATCAACCTCAGACCACTTCATATATTTTTTATATGTTTATTTCTATAGATGCAGTTGCCCACTGGAAAATTAGTATATCGTGGTTCTTTTAATGAAACACTTCACGGACATTCTTTAAAAAATGGCCCAGTCTTTTTTGCAAACAATAAAAAGACTGCTCGTGTGTACGGTCCAGCCATTACATACAAAACAACCCGGACACTTCGCCTATTCAATATGGGAAATTTAACTAGCGTCCTTTCTCTTTTGGGTACACAAGTCAACACCCATATCCGAGAGGCTTTCCTTTCGAATCTGGCCAACAACCTGTATCGACGATCGAACGTGATGCACAATCGTGCAGTCGCACAGCACATATGTAATAGTGGGTATGATGGGTATTACGCTCCACGTATCGGACATTTCCACGCCGAATATGCTTTATGTAGTCCGAAGAATTTTCTCACCCGCGTGCAGGTTGACAACTCGTCAGAGGGTCCACCGCCACGTGCTCCGACAAAAAAAAGGAGATCAAATAGTAATGGAACACCTCCGAGGGGTCGACGGATGGGCAATAATTGGTAGAATGGCGACGCTCATGCATCTACAAAACATTGGACAACAAAAGGGGTATCGCATACCGCGTGAAATTGACATTGCAGTCAGAAGAAGAGTACTTGGTCGGGTCATTCATCTTCTGACTGAACATGATTATATTCAAATTGATAATTTTAAATTTAAAAAAGATCGATCGTATATCAATCTTAAATTGAATGGATTTCCAAATTTAAATGAAAATACAGTTATTCTAATTGATGGATTTCCGGTTATGAAAAAGGTGGACTGTGAATCGAATCGTCATGCACGGGTGCTTAAGTCATCGCGTTAGCACCACCTGCTAATAGTCCAGGACCTCGTGCTGACGGTCCCATCATTCTTTTCTGATTGTTGTTTGTTAGAGTGGTAGTAACCGGTTTTCCATTACGAATGCCAGTTACTCGTGTACCATTTGGGGTTCGACCCTTTGCGTTAACGCGAAGGCCAGTTGGGGTCTTTTTTCCAACAATGCGCCGAAGAAAAGCCTTCGTCCTATTCCATGTCATTTATTATACGCACAGAAATTTTAGCCAGAACACATTTCACATGCTCCTGGATTTTCACGCGAGCACGACTCCTTTGTCGGCACGGTCACCTGCTGAGGCTTTGCCTTGGCGCGGGTCCGCAGGTAGTACATTCCAGTCTTGAGGCCCTTCTTCCACCCGTACATGTGCATGCTTGACAGCTTCGCCATACTCGGATCCTCCATGAAAATGTTGAGCGACTGTGACTGGTCAATATACGCCCCGCGATCTGCGCTCATATCAATCAGCGACTTTTGAGGAATTTCCCAGACTGTTCGATAAATATATTTGAGGCGCTCGGGAATATCGAGACCCTGAACGCTTCCACCGGCTCGTACAATTTCAGTCTTGATCGCATTGTTCCACCTTCCGATAGCCTGTAGGTCCTTTACGAGATGCTTATTCACCATGACAAATTCGCCAGCCAGGGTTCGCCGCAAGTATATGTTTGTCGTATACGGCTCAAATGCCTCGTTGTTTCCGAGAATCTGAGCAGTTGACGCAGTTGGCATCGGTGCCACGAGCAAAGAGTTTCGCAAGCCGTACCGGCTAATTTCACGCTTCAGTGGATCCCAGTTCATAATGGGAGTGACGCCCCATAAATCAAACTGCAGCTCGAGGCGTGCAAACGCTGGTGAATCTTTGCACGTTTCGTACATCCCCTCCTCGCGCGCCAGTTGGCACGATTCTGATACTGCTGCATAGTAAATGCACTCGAAAATGGTCAGGTTCAACTTGCGAGCCTTGGGCTCGTCAAACGCCAGTCCCATCATCATAAAAACGTCAGCCAACCCCTGAACTCCGATGGCGATAGGGCGATGACGGAGGTTGGACTTTCGTGCAGCCTCCGTTGGGTAGTAGTTTCGATCGATGACCCGGTTCAGGTTACGAGTAATGACCCGGGTCACTTCACTCAATCTGTTGTAATCGAACGAGTCACTCGTTACAAACGCGGGGAGACTCAGAGAAGCTAAGTTGCATACGGCAGTTTCGTCCGGGGTCGACACCTCAAATATTTCGGTGCATAAATTTGAAGACTTGATGACGCCGATATTTTTCTGATTCGACTTTTGGTTCGCAGAATCCTTGTAGCACATGTACGGCGTGCCGGTCTCAATCTGAGACTTGAGGATGGCGTTCCAAATATCGCGCGCCTTGACCGTCTTACGAACCTTACCCTCGAGACTGTACTTGATGTACATGTTTTCAAATTCGTCGCCGTAGACATCCTGAAGACCTGGGCACTCATGCGGGCACATGAGATTCCAGGACCAATCATTCTCGACGCACTTCATAAAAAAATCGGGTATCCATAGCGCTGTAAATAGGTCGCGACACCGAGCCTCTTCGTCCCCCTGGTTGAGCCGCAGTTCGAGAAATTCCATAATATCTGGATGCCACGGCTCGAGATATACCGCAAATGATCCTTTGCGCTTTCCTCCCCCCTGATTCACGTACCGAGCCGTATTATTGAATACGCGGAGCATTGGAACAATGCCATCAGATTTTCCATTCGTTCCGCGAATAGGGGTTCCGTTGGCGCGGATGTTTGAACAGTGGAGACCGATACCACCAGACAACTTTGAAATGTGTGCACACTCAGTCAGCGTATCAAAAATACCCTGAATGCTATCATCCTTCATGGCGACCAAAAAGCAACTCGACATCTGAGGCCGGTTGGTCCCTGCGTTGAAGAGTGTCGGCGTCGCGTGCGTAAAGTACTTTTGGGACATGAGGTCGTACGTCTCCTTGACTCGTGGATAATCATCTCCGTGGATGCCGAGAGCGACTCGCATGAAAAGATACTGTGGGGTTTCACCGTCGTTCAAATACCCCTTTTGCAGTGTCTTGACACCAAAGTACCCAAGAGCATAATCACGCGAATGCTGAATCCACGAGTCCACTGTACTGTTGACGCATTTCATAAACATGTCACTTACGATGCCCCGTGTGTGAAGAGCAACCATCGCATCAGAAAAGCACTGTGGAGAATTCTTTTGCATATTTGATATAACAATTCGGGTCGCGAGAATTTCGTAATCTGGGTCCTCAGTAATCATACCGATGGCGACCTCTGCACTCAGGTTGTCAATCTCGGTTGTTGATATGCCATCATACATAGATGAAAACACTTTTTGGGCAACACGATCGGGCTGAACGCGAAGAGCTTCGAATTCTGGACTCTGGTTGAGTTTTTGTATACGTTTTGTCACCTTGTCGAAGAGCATTTCCATGACCAGACCAGATCTCTTAGTAACCTTCATTTTGTTTAAAAGAGGGGGAAACTTTTATCTTTGTGTTTAGTAATGGCAAACTATATGCCCCCAAAAACGCCGACGAGCGAGGCTTTTTTTTCACGATTCAATATCGAGTATATTCATGGATCAATTATAAAAAATGTCCATTCAAAAACTGGGATGAACATCGATCGCCAAAGCGACGGAGACTTGCAGGCGCTCATGGTTCGCGTCTACGATCACATGGTTGTCAACCCGTTCAGTGATGTCAGTGGACAGGTCTCACGTATGAACGATCGCATAGTTCAGGAGGCGACCAAGACCATTCAGACTGGAATACTGCAACAGCTATCATATGTTAATTATGTGACGAGTCAGCCCGTACCTCTCGCCATGCCAGTTAGCACAACAACATACGGAAATAAAATACCAGGTAACAATAAGTTTGCAGTACCATTCCAATGAGTTCGTCTAATGTCGTAACACATAATGGTCTGTCAACCGGCGCCATTGTAGGTATCGTCGTTGGATCGGTCGCCGCACTTTTTCTTTTGATTCTGATAATTTGGATGGCACGAAAGCGTGCATCGGCTGCTGCTGCAGTAACGCCAGTTACATACACAAACATGTCCGGAAACAATGGAGCAACACCTGGAAACAACTATGGGAGAACCAATTATCGCTAAGCGAGTCGATCGCCAAAATGAACCATGAGCATGGCAACAACCCCGAGTAAAATGCCGATATACTGGACGGGATGTTGGAATCGTTCACCTAAAATAAAAAATGCAACACCTGCTCCCAGCACTGTGATCATCCCCTCCCACATTGCTGAGACCCACAGGAGCGAACCTCCTATCGCAAAACTCCTTACCAGAAAGTAGAGGACGCCGCAGTATCCCAGTATTCCACACGCGAGACTTGTGTGTTTTTTACTCGACGCAAAGGATTTGAGATGAAGGTTGCCAAAAATTTCAGCAATTGACATGAGTAATATATTCAATACAGACATGTCCTCTTCTTACTTGAGTCGAGAAATTTGTCTCGAGAGCTGGATGTGCCACGGGTACAGCACGAAAATTTGAAACGTAAGTGCAATGCATGCCACGGTGAGAGCAATGACAGGGAGCTGCTTTCGCCAGTCCTCGTCACCCATTTTAATGTTAGTAAAGAAAAAGGATGAAACGGGTCGAGGAGCTCGTCATCGGTGTCCTTCTCTTTTACTTGGTCGACAGGAGTACTCGCCTGCTGAGCTCCATTGCTGCAGAACGCCGTGACATGAACCTGCTCGAGACTGAAAAATTCAGGTGTACTGTAGAGACGATGTCGATGCTCGTCGTCTTTGGTTTTTTATGGTTACGTCTAAAAGGGTAAGCGGACTGTATACTATGATGAATCAGTATCGTAACGAAACGTTCGAAATGTGCAGAGAGAAAGGATGGGACAAGGCGCCCGTCAGTACTGTGTGGCTACTGTTTACAGAAGAGGTTGGAGAACTCGCCTCCGCGATCCGACAGTACCTGCGCCATTATCGCAAAACGGGTCTCAAAAAAGAACGGGGGACAGATGTCACCACAGAAATGGGAGACGTGTTTTCATATCTTTTTCAGTTGGCATACATGTTGAATATTGACCTTGACGACATGTGGGAAAAACATCGACGTAAAGTTCAGGAGAGGCAGTATCTTGAAAATAAATCTACACAAATATAAGAATGACGAGTCTTTTACTTGATGATCAAATGCACAATGATCACATCAACCCGTACACAGCGACAAACACATTTGGTGTCTCGTATAATGGCGGCGATTCAAAGGTTCTCGCGGTCGAGACCGAGGTTGATGATGATATCATGTTCACACCCGGTGAGGTGGACAAGGATACAGGGGTCCCAAAGGATCACTTCAACCCCTTGACTATCAATCGCGCAGGGAACATGTATTTAAAGACGCTCAGCAGTGCGAATCCCGCCACGTCTTTTTATTACCCAGCTCGTAAATTTCAGTACGACGATGGGACGCAGTCATTCGCACGTGAACTCGTGACGATGAATGCTGATAATTATGTCACACCCGCTGACTTTCCGAAAATTTCGGATCAGGATATGCTACGGTATATAATCATAGGCGCCGGTACAATTTTAGTCATTTTGCTGCTCTTTCAGAAGCGCTGAACCTTTGGAGCGACGACGACTGGATTTTGTTTCATAAGTTTGTCACGTTCGGCTTGCTTCTTGTCCAGGATGTTTGGACAGGCGTGGACTTCGAGCTGAATGCATGACGAACAAAATTTGGTCGTACAGGCTGAGCAAGGCATGATCATCTTCTGACGCTTTGCGCAGCATGCACACTTTCCGACATCCATATTTATTATTTCATGTCTTTGTTTCTTTAGTAGTTAAAGAGAACGATCATATGTATAGTAGTTCGGTTCTGTAGCTCAGTTGGTTTAGAGCGCGAGTCTTATGAGCTCGAAGTCGCGGGTTCAACCCCCGCCAGTACCACCACATGGCAACTGACTTTGGCGCAGTGGTAGCGCATCGGACTGTAGGAGGGACCTTGGCGCCCCGACTTGGAGCTTTCCGCTGGTCGTGTGTTCGAATCACACAAGTCAGAATAGAGGGGGCGCCACTTCTTTAAAAAAAGGCACGTATTTGCTCCTGTGGCCTAATTGGTTAAGGCGTCAGACTGTTAATCTGTAGATTGTGAGTTCGAGTCTCACCGGGAGCGTTATCATTTATGTACTAACGCTTTGTCAAAGAAGATTTTTAATTGCCTTGTATTTGTTTTTGTACGCTTGATTAAGCATTTCTGCTTCCAGGTTTGCCGCAAAATTGCTGAGATTCGAGGATGGTGACTTTATTAAGCTCTTTTTGTGATTTAAAATTGTCGAATATTTGTACCCGGGATATTTGTTCGCGGGGAGGTAGACTTTTGCCACCTTGTTTTTATTCTTAAAGGTTGTCCATTTTCCAACTGTACGTTTTGCAAACCCCTGTTTATTTGATTTTGTTTTCTCGACACGTCCGTTGTTTAAAAATTTATAATATACGTCATTTACTTTGACATTGTAAGTCATGTTCCCTTGGCCTTTGACGCCCGCCTTGACCTGAATAAGTCGAACAAGATCAATAGGTTTCAGGGACTTGTTCGCCTGTGGAATGTTCATATTACGTGCAATGGCGATGAGCTGTGCTTTTGTAAACCGGGACGCCTGTTGCCCGTTGATTCGAATCATTCCATTAATTCCCATGGTGACATTGTGCGTCTTTTTGTTCACAAGAAGAACCTCTGTAATCCCAAATATTTTGCGAACAGCCTCTGGAATGTTTCGTCCGGCGGCTTTGTATGCTGCAATGACAGTTTTTTTCGCAGCCACCTTTCCTTTCGGCTCCTTGAACCAGTATGGTTGTTGCCCCGGGCCAGGTTTTACATAGTACCCTGGTTTTACCGCATTCCAACTTGGTGCACGGCGATTGGAGGGCGCTGCAGCCGCTGGCGGCGCTGGAGCTGGAGCTAGTACCACGACGACTTCGTTTATCGCAAACATTTTGCGAACAGCCGCAGGGATGTCTCGTCCGGCGGCTTTGTATGCAGCGACGACAGTCTTTTTCACGGTCGCCTTCCCCTTTGGTTCCTTGTACCAGTATGGGTGTTGACCCGGCCCAGGGCGCACATAGTACCCTGGTTTGACTGCATTCCAACTCGGCGCCCGACGCGAATTTTTCTTTGCCGCGGCAGCAACCAACGGGTATCCTGCTTTTTGAAAAGCATTCGTGGTTGTTTTTGGGATGGGATGTCCTGCATTTTTGAACGCCTTGATCACTTTTGGTACAACAGCGGTCAGATTGAGCGCGCCGTGATTCAACCATTCCTTGGTTTGTGGGTTCTGTTTCATGTTGCGCCACCTGTACAGACGAGGCTTACCATTTGTCCCGGGGCGAATATAAAAACCTTTTGGCGGAGCGATGAGCGCATTCCATGTACCGGCGAGACGGTATCTGCTCGCGAGCTTTGACGACTTTTCAGTCGGCTTGTTTGTCGTCATGACAAACACAGGTGGTATGATTTCAAAAAACTCTTTAAATAGCTTTTGTGGTTCGTCAATCATACTCGGATCTTTGATGCCAGCAAAGAGGACGGTTCCATTTTCAAAAAATTGATACGTCCATTTTGGATCCTTCACCTTGAAGACGACTGCAGGGATTCCAAATTTTAACTCGGGTGTGTACGTCACAGTGCCTCTGTGAAGCGTGCGCAACTCGTTCGCGAGATCCTTGAGTAGAAAGGTTCGATTGATATGAAATGTTCCGTTTATATTTTTGTACGTCACCTTTTTCTGAAGAGCACTTGCCGGTATCCACCCATTGTCGACGCACAATTTGAGAATGGGTTGGTAATCACCCGACCCGAGAATGTCGACGCCTGTTTTTTTCAAAACAGCAGTTTGAGTCGCTTTCTTGGCTATAAATCGCGCAATGCCGGTTTTGTCGCCAATCCAGTCAGTTTCTGGTGTCCAGCGAAGTGATGCGACTTTTGTAGTTTCTCTTTTAAAACCGACAACTTCAGAGAAACCGACAGGCTTGCCATCGAATACATTCATCTTTACTGGTGTGCTTATCGTAACAGCCTGAGTCGATATTTTCGACTTGGACACTTCCATATGAAATATCTACATTTTTTTTACAACTGGCTTGAGTACCTTTTTGATGGGCGGAACAAACACATCGTAGACTATTGGTTTTGGTTTCACCTTGAATTTTTTCGGCGGTGGAGGCGTGTACTTGTTCTTTTCGCGAATGCGTTCGAGTTCGTCTTCGGGAACTCCTCTGTAACGCAGCCCACCGATGTACGTTTCCAGTTGAAAAATTGGCGAATACGATGTATTTGAGATATATGGTACATCACGGGCGTGTAGAATTTGCACGACTCGACTCTCCTCCTTGTAATCAACTTTTGTGAATGCATTTTGTCGAACTGGCTGAATCGGTCTTTTGTACATTAAAGTTTTAGCGCGTTTTATTTTTAGAATGGATTCTGTTCTTATGAATGCTGTCGTGCTCGAAAACTCTCTTCGCGATCTCATTGGTCTATGGGTCACAAAGACAATTGTAAAAAGTTCTAAACGAACGGTGTATCGCGAGGGACTCGTCTATTCATTTTCTGACGGTGTATGGACCGCGGCGGACAACAACGGCGAAGATTTTGAGTTTACTTTCGATGATTTCATTACAAACGATGTTTTTGTTCACTCCTCCTCTTCCTCCTCGTAGCTAATCTTCTCAAGTCGCTGCTTCAGTGTCTTCTGCGGTGACAGTATAATCTCAAAGTCCTCCTCCACGTCCGTGTCATCCAGGGGGGTGCCGTGGCTCTGGCAGAGCTCGCAGTCGCCGTGCTCCTCGTCGTCAACCTCGTGCGTGTGCTCTGGCTGAGGCTTCTTCGCCTTCTTCGGCTTCTTCGCCTTGGACTCCTTCTTCGGCTCCTTCCCCTTGGGCTCCTTGGGCGCCTTGTCGTGAATGCGGCAGACACACTTTCCGCTCAGTGCCTTGAGTGAGCACTGCTTGCCCTTTGCGGTCGTCGCAGTGCACTTGGAGTCCACCGTCGCAGACACGAGGTCATCTGTGGAAGCGGGCTTTGTCACCACCTTGGCTGCGCGCTTGGGCTTGGGCTTTTGCGTCTGCGTCTGCGTCTCGGGCTTGATGTCCATAGGCAGGTAGGTGCTCACAAGGTAGTCGAGGTTCAGACCCTCGCCCTCAGCGACACGGCTGAGGACGGCGGTGATCTCGCGGCGGAGGATCTCATCAAACATCTGAGCAAAGGTCGCCATTTGAGTTGTGTGGTGAAAATTACACTGCACGTTCCTCTTAGCCGTGGACATCACCTAAAATAAAGAATACACGCTTTTTTTTGTATATGAAGACACTTGTGTGTATTATGGCTCAAGTACGAACGTCTCATCTGACCTGGGACAGTTTCAAATGTAACGTACTTGACGAACTTGACGCCGACCTTGCTTTATGTATAGGAGATTCGTATCAACGCTGTGATGGAAAAATTGTAGGAAGTCTAAATTCTGAAGACAACCCATTTTTCCATAACGCAAAACACGTGTTCCGGTATACGGATCCAGATGACTGGGCGACTGCGTTTGATGAAATGTCTGAGCATTGGAGGGCGTTTTCACACATCCCGGGAAATTGGCTCGGTCCGATTAAAACGCCTGTGCCACATGTGGGATCTGGTGGACTAAACACCTTTTTCAGATGGTTTCTTTTTCAAAATTTAAAAACAATTGAATCATATGATCAAATTATAATTACACGATCTGATTATTTTTGGGTAAAGCCCCACCCGAAACTCGATCTCGAACACATATGGGTACCGAATGGCGAGTTTCACGGTGGTATATGCGACCGACACATGGTTATACCGAGCAAGTTTCTTGATCAGGCGTTGAACATTTCAAGCAAGTTGCACCCGATACGACACCTCGACCAGCTCCATACGTTTATTTCATCTCGTCCGTGGGCTACCAATTGGATGCTCAACAATGAAAGTTTTATATTTTTCATGTATGCGATGCTCGGAGTTTTACCGCACATTGGATTTTTTCCACAAAAGATGTTTACGGTCACAGATCCGACATTGTCTGGTCAGAATGGTGTGAACAACGCACACCCCAAATATCCTGGTATGTTGATTAGGTACCCTGACGAACTCGATGACGCTGAAAAGAATGATGATAATCTTGTCACGTGGCCCTGGTCCATAAATCATAGTCATCTCTCGAGACACGGAATGTTTCAGGGTACTTTAAGATAGGGAACAATGGTATTGTATGACGCTCGTATTTAAAAGTCACGAAGCTGGGTTTGCCAACCTACTCATACACCTCGCAGATTGTTGGGACAGGTGTCGGACGCTGTATGTCAACGTGTACACGCGTCACGAACTCAGTAACTGCGTAGTATTCAAGGGGTATACGATTACAGACTCGTTTGATGGCGAACACCCAAAGACTTCAATTCTTATTAACAACAACACGATTCAATATATTCATCCGAGGATGCGACTTTTTGTCGAGCCAACCGATTATATGAAACGACGAATTGACGAATGCCGTCATCTCGTCGACGGAGTGTGTTGTGCAGTACATATACGACGTGGTGCATACTCACACGATTCAACTCAATTTAAAGAAAATATAGATAAGTGGTCGTATCATTGTTCTGATGCGGCACTTGAAAAATTTAAAAGCATTGTTCGGGTGGCACCTGGGCCCGTATTTCTCGCAACTGATTCGCCTAGCATTCGAACCATGTTTCAGGGGAAGGTGCGCATGCTAGAAGATGTCGAATTTGCGCATACACATTGTCAGGAGTCGACTGCGTCTCGTAAGGGGTTTGAAGACGTCTACCTCGAATGGTTCCTGTTGAGCATGTGTCCGAAAATTTACGTCACCGGTGGAAACACAGACCTTGTAGGATTTTCAACATTTTCGTATACCGCCGCGGTGTATGGAAATAAACCATTTGAATGTGTTTTCAATTAATTACAACAACCGACGTCAGCATTTCGAATTCTTGATTGACAGTGATATCATCGATGTTGCAAAATTTAGCCTTTGATTTCAAGAGACGCTGAATTATAGATTCGTCCAAAAATGTAAAAAAACGCTTCTTCATACTGATATTCATAAACGGCATTTTTTTGTCCCACAGTGCCTGTGATACTGGCCAGGTGACTGCACGCAGTTCATGAAGTTCACCTTCGAGCGCATCGAGACGAGGCAGAATAACCTCTCGAAGAAGCAGCGACGTCTGTTCGCAGTTGTGTCCGAATTGCATTAAAATAAAAAAGCCCATGTATTTTAGATGGAGCTGGACCCCCTGGTATCCCGACTAGTTGCCATGCTGTGGGTCTTCAGGGAACTCGTGGGGCAGTGGAAAAATGGGCGGCGACTTTCGTTTGACGAAAAAACTCTACTTGTACGGTATCTTTGGGTCCAACTTCATGAGCACCAGGCCAACTGCAACCAGAGCTACACCCATATACTGATACCATTTATCCATGCGCTCGCCCAAGAGCAGATACGCTGCAATGCATTCGATTATACCGGACATTCCATCCCACATGGCATTGACGAACATGACATTCCCCTGTGCGAGGCTCCGTATGAGGAAGAATATGACACCGACATATCCGACGAGACCGCCAAACAAATTGCCAATCTTGTGATGTCGTGCAAAGAACTTCAGCTGAAAGTCGCCTACAATTTCGGTGAGACTCAACCCCAATAAATTGAGCATACTCATTTAAAAGAAACAGAGGTTTTTTATACATGACTCGAGCGGCAATTATATCAGGCGTGACCGGCCAGGACGGTTCATATCTTGCAGAATTTCTTTTGACAAAGGGGTACGACGTCCATGGCCTCGTCAGATATGCCTCAGAACGCAAACGAGAGCGCATCGATCACATTCAGGGTCTCAAAATCATCCGAGGCGATGTTACAGATTCTCCGCGTCTGGCTACAATTGTTCGCGATTTGGCTCTTTGCGATTACGAGCGTATTGAAGTGTATAACTTGGCTGCACAATCTCACGTTAAAGTGTCTTTTGAGCAGCCTGAGTATACTGCAAACGTCGACGCCATCGGACCCCTCAGGTGGCTCGACGCCATTCGTCTCAATGGAGATTCACGATTTCGGTTGTATCAAGCTGGAACATCCGAAATGTTTGGGAAGGTTTGCGAGACTCCACAGCGAGAAACCACACCATTTTACCCTCGAAGTCCATACGGCTGCGCTAAAGTCTTTGGATTTTGGATTACAAAAAATTACAGAGAGTCTTATGGGATGTACGCCTGTAACGGCATCCTCTTCAACCACGAGTCGGAACGTCGCGGAGAAGAGTTTGTAACCCGTAAAATCACAAAGGCTATTGGGAAGAAGGAGTTTCCAATCCTTCTTGGAAACCTCGACGCTCGACGCGACTGGGGTCACGCGCAGGACTATATTGTAGGTATGTGGCAGATGCTTCAACTCGATACACCCGATGATTATATTCTTTCAACTGGTGAGACGCATTCTGTTCGGGAATTTGTAGAGGTTGCATTTGAGACCATTGGAGTAAAAATAGAATGGCGTGGTGACGTTGGTGTAAACTTTTTAACAGGGGAGACGTTAGTGAAGGTTGATCCAGCGCTGTATCGGCCGGCCGAGATTGATGTACTCATTGGCGATTCGACAAAGGCTCGTCAGATGCTTGGGTGGCTACCAACGGTTTCGTTTCGCCAGTTGGTCGAGCGAATGGTGACACACGACCTAAGGGACTAGGGCTCAGTTAAATCATGACGAATTTCCAAGTTGTCGCTTGGCACGGCGAGGATTCAAATGGTGAGTACATAATACATATATTTGGCAGAACAGAAGATTGTAAATCTGTTCACGTCGAAACTCCGTTCGAGCCGTACTTTTTTGTCAAGGTACCGCCAGGGCGGTCGCCAAAAGCAATTGTCCAAGAGTTGAATCCATATTCAACCGCGACAATTCGGCGAAAAGATTTATGGGGGTTTCGAAATCAGGAGGAGTCGACATTTGTGAAATTGGGATTTCGTAGCCTTGCTGAATTCAAGGAATGTCGACCACGTGGGCTCAAGGTGTACGAAAAGAATCTAGACCCCATCTTGCGATTCATGCACCGAACAGAGATTAAATCGACTGGGTGGGTTCGCGTTCCCGAATGCGCATCACCGGGTCATGATTCGACGTGCGACATTGACCTTGTCGTCTCAGACTGGCGAACGCTTACACCCATTGACCGTGATGACATTGCACCTCTGAGGATAGCATCAATTGACATTGAGTCTTTTTCTGAATCTGGGGCATTTCCAGATTCTTTCAAGACGAGCGACACGTGTTTTCAGGTTGCAGTGACGACGCGTGAATTTGGAAAGGAGGGGTGGTTTGACAGAAAATGTTTTTGCGTCAAGAAAACAACAGGGTTTGATTCGTTCGATACAGAGCGTGAAATGCTCGAACACCTTGGCGACTATCTCCAGAAATTGGATCCAGACATTGTTACCGGGTGGAACATTTTTGGTTTTGATTTAGAGTACTTGTATACTCGATCTGTAATCAGCGCCGCAGGTCCAAAGGCGCATCACTGGGGACGTATTCGCGGCCGACCAAACGAACTCGTCATAAAAAATTTGTCGTCGAATGCGCTCGGCGACAACAAGCTCAAAATGGTTCCAATGGTTGGACGATATGTGTTTGACATGTTCCAGGATGTCAAACGCGAGCACAAGCTTGAATCGTATTCGCTCAACAACGTCTCCAAGGTTTTTTTGGAAGATTCAAAAATTGACATGCCCGTCAAGGAGATGTTTGCCCGGTTTCGTGAAGGCGATCCTGATAAGCTCGGAGAGGTGGCGGACTATTGTATCAAGGATACAGAGTTGCCACATCGAATAGCCGAGAAACTTTGTCTCATTCAGAATTTGGTAGAAATGGCAAAGGCGACCTGGGTCCCATTATCGTACTTGAGCGAGCGAGGTCAGCAAATCAAAGTGTTTTCTCAGGTGTGCCGCAAGGCGAGAGAACTCGGTTTCATGGTGCCGACCATGTATCCAAAAGATGTCCCAGAGGATAAGTATCAAGGGGCGACTGTACTTGATGCGCAAACTGGAGCCTACTACAAACCTATAACGGCGCTCGACTTTGCAAGCCTGTACCCGAGTATAATGAGAGCGCACAACCTCTGCTTTTCAACCCTCGTCATGGACCCCCGATTTGGACACATCCCTGGAGTTGAATATGAACAGTATGGCCCACATCGTTTTGCACAAAACGTCCCAAGCCTGTTGCCGTCCATTCTGAACGAACTTGCAGCATTTCGTAAAAAGGCGAAAAAGTTGATGGCGGCAGCAGAAGACACTCCGATGTGGGCAGTGTACAATGGTCAGCAACTTGCGTACAAGATTTCGATGAATTCCATTTACGGATTTACCGGTGCGACGAAAGGCATGCTTCCATGTGTCGCTATCGCGTCTACAGTGACGATGCGTGGTCGGCAAATGATTGAAGAGACAAAGAATTATGTAGAAGCAAACTTCCCGGGTGCCAAGGTACGATATGGTGATTCTGTTATGCCTGAAACACCTATTCTCGTAAAAATAAATGAAAATATTCAACCAGTAAAAATTGAAAACTTATCACGCATATGGGAACCATACAATGGATTTATAAAAGATGGAACCAACAAAGAGTCATCAGAAATTTCAGGGGTAGATGCATGGACTCATAATGGATGGCAACCAATTAAACGAGTTATCCGGCACAAATGTCAAAAGAAGATTTATCGAGTCTTAACACATACTGGAGTTGTTGACGTAACAGAAGATCATTCTCTTCTAGGGCCAAATGTAGAACTTTTGAAGCCAAAAGATGTCATTGTTGGTCAGAAACTTCTTCACTCTTTTCCTCAAATCTCAGAAACAACTGAGAAAGTTCATATCAAAACAATGTTTGTAATTGGAATGTTTGTCGGCGATGGTTCATGTGGGTCTTCCGGTAAAAAGTCATCATGGTGTATCAATAACCAAAATCTAGAACTTCTTACTACGTGCAAGGCAATTATGGAAGATATGTACCCGGACACTGGTTTTGTGATAATGGACACTATGAAAAGTTCAGGTGTTTACAAACTAAGTCCAAGAGGGAATGTAGTAAAAATCGTAACTCAGTGGCGTCAGTGGTGTTATGATGGAAACGCAAAGAAAATACCTGAGTTTGTATTTAGTAATTTTGAGAGTAAAAAGAATTTTCTTGAAGGTCTTTGGGCATCTGATGGGTGTCGTCGTGATTATGAAATTGGTGGATGTCACCGAATTGATACAAAGAATCAAATCACTGCTCAGTGGTATTATCTGCTTTTGAGTTCTATGAATTACAAAGTCTCATTAAATACCCGTACAGACAAGCAAAATGTATTCCGCCTTACATGGACATCATCTTCTTTTCGTAAAGATCCAATCGCCGTCAAAAAAGTTTTTGTACTATACGATTCATGGGATGGGTATGTATATGACATTGAAACTGAATCTGGAACTTTTCAAGCTGGGGTAGGTCAAATGATTGTGAAAAATACTGATTCTGTAATGGTTGAGTTTGATGTTCAATGGCGTCGAGGACAAGAAGCTATTGATTACAGTTGGACACAGGGTGAGTTGGCAGCGGAGGCGTGTACGAAATTGTTCAAGGCTCCAAATGATCTCGAACTCGAGAAGGTGTACTGTCCATACTTTTTGTACTCGAAAAAGAGGTACGCCGCAAAAATGTATGAGAAAAAAGGGGACAGCGTTGTGTTTAAAAAAATTGACGTCAAGGGCCTCCAGGTGGTTCGGAGAGACACGTGCGTCTATGTCCGCAAAGTCCTGAAAGACTTGCTCGACCTCGTTCTGAATTCAGAGGACCCGAGACCAGCTATCGAATACGCACGGGAATCGGCTCGAAAACTCCTCAAAGGAAAAATTGATCCAAAAGAGTTGACCATGTCAAAACAGCTGAGTGCAGAATACAAGACACGTGTGCCGCACGTCGAGGTCCGAAACAAAATTCGAGATCGTGCACCGGGCTCAGAACCGCAAAATGGGGACCGCGTCGCATTTCTCATCACAAAAGGAAACCGTCTGTTGTGTGACAAGGCGGAAGATCCATCATGGGTTACGGAAAAAAATATACCGATCGATTACACGTATTATTTCGAACATCAGATGTCAAAACCAGTGTGCGATCTTTTAGAGCCTCTCGTTGGGTCAAACCCATTTCAGACCATCTTCAAGTCGATTGATTTTCTGACGACACCGCCGATAACTTCATTTTTCGCGCCTAAACAAAGAGAACGCTAAAATGTCAATGGACCAAATAAATCAACTTATCGAAAATGAGTTTGAGCGTCGTATGACCGAACGCCTCAATTCAATTCTTTCAAAGATTAGTCAGACGTATGATATTTCTTTGAAACAACTGATGCGCGATATTGACATGGGGACGTCCACGTGGAATGGACATATGTGCCACGGGCTGACGAAACAGAACAAAAAGTGTCCACGAGGTGCACCGGACGGTTCTGGGTACTGCAAAATACACAAGAGCCAAAAGCCACCTCCACGAGCGGTGCAGGTGAATCGAAGTGCGTCCCCCCCCATACAACACACTCATACACTTCCGCCTATGTTTTTGGCAGGGTGTCCGGCATGTCAACGTGCAAAAATACCTCGTTTAGATATTTAAAACAGACAGACGTATAGTATGTATGTCATCACGGAGTGACCTTTTGCTCGAGGCGCTCCGTCAGTATTTTGAAGATCCCACACACGCGCAGCAACTGAGGGATATTCTCGAGCATAAAAAGGGGGTATCTCTTCGCAATCTCGAATGGTTTGTGACAAATTATTCTCGACAAACAAATGTAACATATACAACACCCACGGGTCGACAGTTTACTGTACACGTCGCGTACAAGTCAAGCCTCGACGGGTATTCGAAAAAGTTTTTTGATCCATTTTGTCGAACAGAACGAATAGAATTCATGGGAATGACGACGACGGTCGCACAACTGAATTTTATACGATGGTGCATCGTCAATGGAATAATTGATTATATAACAGAGAAGGGTGTCTTACGAGTTCGTAAGTGTAGCGTGCCCGTTGGAAATTGTTAGTGTATTATATCCGTAATAGTACAAGTACATTGTATAGTTTGAAATTGCAATTGTAGGGTCGAATACGAGGTCAAGATGAGTCGTCACCGATTTGAGTGTACTGAAATCAACCAAACCCTCTTGATTGTATTCACGGGGTTTGTTTGAAAAACAATACATGTATATATTTTTTGTAGGAACTGAAAGTCCGTGATCAAGTGGCTGCTTGTAACTATAATATAAAGAACCTGGGAAATTTGAAAGAATGTTTTCGTTATTCAAATAAATAGTCGCCGTTTGAACAATGTCTAAAAAGTTGATTGATACGCCGTTAAAGAATGTTACTGGAACGGCTGCGCGAATGTAATCGGTCGTATATCCGTATTGATACCTACTTGCGTAAAATGCACTGTTTTGCGTCTCATACAATTTATTTCTGACAAACCATGTAATCATAGAGACTGGGAAATTTGCAGTTAAATTCATGACGGCTTTATTACCATTGTACGGCAGCCCAGCTTCTGCCCACACATGATTAATTTTATATTTTAATGTTTTTGATTGATAATATATTCTTTCAGATGGACTCAATGTAATTTCTTCAACTATAATTCTTGGGTTGATTATGTCAATTACTTTTCCATCGACGTCAGTCGGTGCATTTGTGATCCAGGGTGGATTACAGAATGTAAATCGAATGGTGACTATTTGATTACGTATCGCGCACATGGGAAAAAATGGTTTTTCGAGTTTTTCGCGACTCTTTATGCCGTGTGTATGACGACGACAAAAGAAAAACTCGAGCGGAATCATCATTTGGATTGGTTGTGTCGCCGGTACGACATTTGATTCAGACTGACCGGCGCTGACCGCTTGGTACATGGCGAGTTTTTCATCCGCATCCAAAAACAATTGATCACGAATGATGTACCAGTCATCTGTTATTTTTTCGATGGGGGTTCCGTCAATGAGAAATTCAACTTGTGTTATAATTGCCCGACCGACGAGTGGAGTATAACTGTATCCAGTTGGCAGCGCTGGTAAACTTACAGAAAGGTACATGTTTGCGAGCAAGTCTCCCGAGTCTCGTGGATAAATATTGACCGAAAATATCTTGGTCGAGTCGAGAAATCGCCCACCCCCGTTTACGAGCGGAAGAAGCATTCTTTGCGTGATTGCAAATGGCGTGTGCTGTTTGATTTCAGGTATCCACAACGACTTTCCGCCAAACATGTACTTTTCTTGGGCGCCAATGGCGGCGAGCGCCGTAAGTGCACCAGTTCCAAAACCTCGTCCGCCCATTTCAATGTACGCTTCTTTCGGTGCAGGGATGACTTGCACGTTGGAATTGAGATCACGAAGATCTGCAGGTTGTCCCTTTATCTCAGTGTCGTCAAATAAATGCGGATCGTAGAGTCCGTAATTCGTAGGGACAAGCGTCTGTATGGGCGGCTTAAATGTTACTTGGACAATTGACCCAGGTATCGGAATTATTTGTAATTGGTCAGTCGTGGCCGTATATGAATAATAATAGTGTGTCGGTACAATTTGTGACCCAACGAGCGCATTCGATGTCCCGGGTAAAAATGTAACATCTGATGTCACCTTTATCTTTCCGAAGACATCAAGTCCAGTCATGCTCCAATTTTTTACATTTCCAGTAAATGAATCATCCGTGATATAGCATGTAAATACATTTGCGGTAATTAAAGGACCCCGAAATACATTTGATGTCAGTACTTGCGTGGGAGGACTAAATGTGAGTTGAAGAATGGAACTCGGTGAAACGTTCACGTCGCGCATCCCATTTTCAACCTGGACAGTTACAACATCTATATACGGAAAAGAAACTGCGGGGGGCCCAGGAGTGATAACCACGTCCCCGTAGACATTTGACGCAAAGTCAACAACGACAGCTGTACCAGGTATACCTACAAGTCCCTGTACAACCATCCCCTTTTTAATTGGCGACCCAGGCTGAGTCAAATACACCGACAGTATATTTGAAACTGGTGATGGGCCATAAAACCCGCTCACAGAGAAGCTCATCTACAATGATGCAAGATCTTGTTTCCACATATTTGGCACAGGTGTTGATTCGAGTGTCGCGAGTTCGTATTGAAGTTTGCGGATCAATGCTTCTGCTCGGGTAATCTCGTCAGCTGTATATTGATAGGTTCGAACTGACACGAGCAGTCCTACATGGAAACCTAGACGCTGCATATCCTCTTCGATATCTGCACGATTTCTCTGAAACACGACAAGTCGTCCACTCGAAACCTCTCGAATAAAATTTGCACGTGTACCCTCCTCTTGGATCTGTTTGTTGTACTCTCGTACCATATACGACTTGCGTTTCTTATACAGGTCGATGCGCATTTCTAGATACTCGACCAGGATCTCCTCTGGACTGGCATACTTTTTTACCGCGCCATCCGGGCCAATGAGGTACATATTGCTTGTATGAACCGTCTTGACCAGCCCGAGCGCCTTTGGTTCGTCAATTTCAGTCCATACGTAAAATTCAGCCTTCGTCTCAGTTGAATGATTTTCAAATCGTACACCGAGTCCGTCCAGGAATTCCTTGTAGTCCTGGATCCATTTTCCGGGTGGGAGCTCGGTGATGTGAATACGACCCCCCTGGCGTTCAAATGTGCCTGTGAGAGACCAGGTGTGTTCGGCCGTCTTCTCAACCTTGCCAGTAAACCCTCTGAAATATGGAACCATGGGCTCAAGTGGTTTCCCGTGAAGCGCGTGTTGGATGTTGCTCACGATAACCTTTGGATCGTACGGTGGAATATATGAAGAAAACCCGGTCCCGATACCCTCTGCGCCATTGACAAGCACCATGGGGATAATGGGGAGGTAAAATGTTGGTTCCACCTGCTGACCATCTTCAAGAATGTACTTGAGGACGCTTTCATCGCGCTGGTCGAAAATTGTACGCGTTTTTTCAGCAAGTCGAGTAAAAATGTACCGACAACTGGCCGCATCCTTTCCACCCATGAGCCGCGTTCCAAACTGGCCACTTGGCTCCAGAAGATTGATGTTGTTCGAACCGACAAAATTTTGCGCGAGTCCAATTATTGTGCCTTGGAGCGATGCTTCCCCGTGATGATACATTGTTTGCTCTGCAATGTACCCACTCAACTGCGCCACCTTTGCATCCCTGGTCAGGTTTCGTTTGAGGCACGCAAATATAACTTTTCGCTGACTCGGTTTGAGTCCATCGGCGACATGTGGGATGCTGCGCTTAATGTCCTCGACTGAAAAATTGGCGAGATCCTTGGTAACAAAGTCGGACACTGAGAGATGTTTCACCTTTCCGTATTCGACGCCGGCTGGTTTATGGGCCATGTGATTGACGAGCCATGTTTTGCGAGCATCCGACATGGCCTTTGAAAACGCGAGCGTCATAGACTCGCTCGTGCGAACATCTGGAACAAATTTCACAGTCAGTCGATCAATCATTTTGAAGTACTCCTTCGCCTCTGCGGATGTGGATGTCCCGAGACCCTTGTAATACTTTACCTGAGTTGATGTATTCCCCGATGTTCTGTACGCATCCTCAGTAAAGTACCAGTCCTTTCCGACTTTGAGCACGGGTGTAACCATTGCAACCAAAAATCCAAGGTTGAGAAGACTCGGCCAAAAATGTTGAATCATGTTGAGCACAAGACCCTTGATATGCGAACCGTCTAGATCCGCGTCAGTCATAATCATGAGTCGACCATAACGCAATTCTTTGAGTGAGGTATACACGCGACCGTGCTGCAGTCCTACAATCTTTTTCAAATTTGAAAATTCTTCATTTTCGGTGAGCTGCTTCACACTCGCGTCTCGAACGTTTCTCGGCTTGCCGCGCAACGGAAACACGCCATATGCGTTTCGGCCCACGACAGACAAGCCGGACACGGCCAGTGTCTTGGCAGAATCACCCTCAGTTATTATAAGCGTACATTCATGACTTTTATGCGTCCCGGCCCAGTTGGCGTCGTCCAATTTTGGGATGCCTGTAATTTTATTCTTCTTTGCGCCATCCGTCTTTTTGAGTTCCTTTTCAGTCTTGGCGACGGCGAAAGCAGTCAATTCATCTCCGATGCCTGTCCCCAAGACATCCTTGATAAATTTCGGCTTGAAGTCATAGACGGTGTCAATTTTTGATGTACACTCTGTCTTTGTCTGGCTTGAAAACGTCGGATTGATAATTGTGCAGCGCATCATGACAAAGAGACTCCCTCTCACCTGCGCAGGTCGAATGCCCGTCGCCAGTTTAGGAACGAGCTGGCCCACGAAACGTTCAACATGCGTCCCCCCCTGGTGGGTCGAAATACCATTCACAAAAGAAATGTGCTGAAACGAACCATTCGGCGAATGCCCAACGACAATGTCATGTCCGAGAGTTACAAAAGGAACATCTCCAAAATGCATTTTGGCATATTCTTCCAGGGTTTTGACTTCGAGACGAACGCCGTTCAGATAGACGTGACACTTTGGACAACACGCGGCAGCATCCCATACGCGCTTTGTAAGCACCTGGAGAGCATCCTGAAGCTGATCTGCACCGCCTTCAAAGCGAGACCAGTCTGGCTGAAATTCGATGTCTACATAGCCCCCCTTTGATGATGCGACAATTTCTGCTGGCTCGCAGACTGACATGTTCTTTGACCAGCGCTGTGTGTATTTTTGGGTCGCGTTCAGCACACGCACCGTAAATTTGTTCGAGTATACATTTGTCAACTTTGCGCCGTAACCATTTCGACCACCTGTTGTTCGCTGATCGTCATCGTCATAATTGCTCGAGGTCAAAAGGTGGCCAAAAATGAGTTCGGGAAGTCGAACACCCGTTTCCGCGTGAACAGAAAGCGGAATACCGTCGCCATTATTTCGAACAGAAAAGACATCCTTTTGAAATGTTACATCAATGCGAGTCGTCTTCTTTGGGTTGATCGAATGTTGATCGATTGCGTTGACCAGAACTTCATCGAAAATTTTTACAAGTCCGGGTGAGACTTTGACTGTTTGGCGCTTGAAGGGTGGTTGACCAACCCACTGCTCGCTCGTCTCTCGAATAAGCGACCCGACATATGAATCAGGTCGACGAAGTATGTGCTCGACATGGCTGAGCTTTTTCCACGACATGATTTATATACGCACTCAATTTTTATGTTAAAAAAAAGACTCGTACTTAAATCAAATGACGCACAGTGTTGAGCTTCTTATTGAGAAGGTTGCTGACATCAAGGCTCGCCTCAAGGATGCGAACGCCGAACTCAAAACTGCGCTGCAGGATACACAGGTGTTCAAGGATGTGCTCGAGGCTTCGATGGAGGACAAACGGTACAATGTGACTGAAAAAATCGCGTGTTCACACGCCCTGAAAGTGGCGCTCAAGCACTACACACCACAGAAGCAACAGGATGAACAAGACGATTGAACAATGGGTCAACGGTGACTTGTCATTCCTATTCGACGACGATATGGACATATCGAAGAATACTAAAAAATTTCTTGAACGACAGTGGGGACTAGACATTATGAAAGAACTAGCCCCGGCAAAAAATAGTGTGGTACATTGGACCGGGCCGCTCGGCCAAATCATTCTCGAGCGGCTCTTGCCACATGGGTGGCTTCCAAAAAAAATAAAGGGCCAACCCATCCCTGATTGGGAGACGAAAAAGTACGTGTACGAAATCAAGGCCCAGTCGTATAATGGGTTTGATGAAGGGACGACGTACGAAAAAGTTGGCATTTTGAAACACAGAAACACATCGATCAATTACAAAAAGCCATTGAAAATTATCTGCATCGGTTTTCTGGAACCAATCCTCAAAAAGAGGTTGTTCACCGACGACGACCGACTGGACGAATACCTGGAGCTAGGGAAGACATGGGATATAGAATTTTTGTGGGGAACGTACTTTGTGAAAAGGTATAAGCACCTCTGGGAACAGGGATCAGTTGTAAAGCGAGAATATCGTCGCAAAAAGGCTCTAAAGAATTAATTCGTCTGTTGTGTAATGGAATATATTCTTCAACCTATGTTTACTTATTTAGGAAATAAAAGAAAGTTGATCGACGGCATAGAGCGCGTTGTCGTACAGGTCAAGGAGAAACTCGGAAAGGAGAAAATCAAAATTCTCGACGCGTTTACAGGGACGACTGTCGTCTCTCGAATGTTGTCACAGCATGCACATGAAATTCATACAAACGATCTCGAGTTGTATTCGTTCATAGCCGCGCGATGTTTTATACGTCGTCCGACTCTGGAACAGCAGCAGGATATCGAGCATCATATACGGCACATGAATTCCATGACTGAATGGACGCCTGGTATTATAACAGAGCTGTATGCACCAAAAGATTCAAACAATGTCCAAATTGGCGAGCGTGCATTTTACACGCACGAGAATGCATTGCGCCTTGACACCTGGCGTAAATACATTGACGAATGTGTCTCGACCGAACTTGTTGATTGGGTCCTTTGTCCCGTACTTATTCAGATGTCTATTCACGCCAACACGATGGGCCATCTCAAGGCATTTATCAAAAAAAATAACATTGGAGCATTTGACGGAAAACGAGTTACGGACCCACTGGTACTCAAAGTGCCTGTGTGGAATCCATGGGACTGTACTGTTCATTGCCATAATGTATCTACAAATGTTCTCATTGATTCAATTTCTGATTTTGATTTAATTTATATTGATCCACCGTATAACCAACACGAGTATGGTGCGTACTACTTTCTCATGAATGTCTTTGCAAAAAATCAATGTCCAGAGAATGTAAACGCGGTGACTGGACTTCCAAAGATGCGTGTCAAATCAGACTATAATACCGAGCGAGGCGCCAAGGAGGCGATGAGACATCTCGTTCAACGGGGATTGAACATTTCAAAATATCTTCTCATTTCGTACAACGACGAAGGGTTGATCAAACCTCATGACTGGAATGACATCCTGTCGGGGTATACGGTTGAATGTATAGAAACAGAGTATTCTCGTTATGTAGCAACTGGTACAAAAAAAGATTGCCACAAGACGGTCAAGGAGCTTCTCTACCTTGTAAGCAGTTCTGGACAATTTGACATACCTCGTGAATAGAACGAACCGTTGGACACCATTCAACGTCGTCAACCCCATAATAGAGTGGTTGCCAGTTATTCATACGTCGTACAGCTCCAAGATTCTTCAGGTTATCGTCAACAAATAAGTAATCGTTCGAAACTGGAAAATGTACGTAAGCGTGTTCGTTTGGTTTCATATATTCATTATTTGCAATGCATATATTGTCACTCATGGCACGTGCGACCGTTTTTGCCCACACATGTGGGGCATTTGTAAATAGTGTGACACTCGTACCCGTCTCAATCAAACTATGAATTTCTTTCGCCTCTCGTTGAAATTCGGACCCGTAAACAACTTCAGTCAGGTGACTCATTACATTTTTATCATATACATATGAATTGAAATCATCTGTGTTGATTCCGTAGATTGTCTTCAGACCAGTTGCTGTATGCCCGTGGGACAAATACATGACATCATTGATTTGACCAGGATTCTTTGCATATGGAAGTTTATTTTTTACGTAGCGTACACATTTGTCCCTGACATGACCCAACAAAGCCCTGTCACGAACAAGAACACCGTCGATATCGAGAAGTAAAACTTTGTTCACCATTTAATTGTACTGGGCGCGTCTACTCTATACTAAAAAAACATAGACACTAACATATGGCTATATGCCCAACTGTTTTTGGCCCTTATTTTTGGAGTGTCATACACATGTCATGTCTGAGTGCAGGGAAAAATATATCTGATGAAAAGGCGGTCGCGATGACTCAGTTTTTCGATTCAATGCCATCAATACTCCCATGTCGACAGTGTGGGAAACACCTCAGTGAAAACCTACTCATCTTGCCATTCGACAGAGAAGATCCGTTTCAGTGGTCTGTCAACCTGCACAATCTTGTCAATTCTCAGCTCAACAAATCTGAGATTGAATACGATAAAGCTCTTCGATATTGGTCCACCAAATGCGCAGGTGGACCCTCACATCAGCATTGGGTGGTGATGATTGCCATTGCCATTGCCATCGTCATTTTATTCACGCTTCGAAAGTTCTAGGTCGTTATATACAGCCCGACCTTTTCCCACGCAATCCTGCACTGAGGCAGACAATCAACATTTGAAATTAAAATGTTTTTATTTTTTATATGTATGTTCTTGTACCTAGTATAAAAACACAAAATAATAAATTAGTGTACAAATATAAAAATGGATATTATACGAACGCGTCAGATGGAAAAAAGGTAAAAATAAAGTTGACAGATATCGTAAAAAAATACAATGATGAATTTCTCTTGAAACATGCTATACCTAATTTTAACAAGACACAATACACGTATTATGGTGAAAAAGTCTATATAAAGAATGGAAAAATATATCATAGTGGAGGGTTAAAATTAACTGAAATTCCTAGTCTGGCGACATTGACAAATGCACAGGGTGTTAATCTCCCTTTTAATGCGCCAGCAAAATTTACACAAGGTAAGATGACGTTCACGAAGACGAATTTTAAAACATTGAACAATAAACCAGTGTATAAGAAAAATTCTACAGGGACGTATTACAAGCCGTATACAGCTGGTTCGCTTGGTCAAATTACAAAATCTACTATCGTCTCGAAAAATGGCGTCCAAAAGAAACTGTCCAATCATCTGAAGGCGGTGCCGGCAATCCCTGTGGCACCTGCGGCACCCGTAAATACAATTACATGGAAAAAACACAAGTATACTATTACAAATTTTAAAATGTTAAATAATACATCAGTCTACAAGAAGAATGGATTTAATATATACATGTATATTCATCCTGTGAAGGGGTTTACAAAAGTTCTTGTGAAAAACAAGGTGAAGAAAAATGGCAAAGAAGGTACTCTTCAATCATTCAATCACAATTTGACCGGGTACAATAAAACAAACTTCACCACATCCTCCGGCGTCCCCATTTACAAAAAAGGTGCAACGTATTATTATAATTCACCAAAAGGTATAACCATAGTTCCGTTATCAGCAAAAGTTAAAAAAGGAAATAACGTAAATTTTTTAGCCGTATTTCACAACCCCAAACACGTGGTTCTCGTACCAAACATTCCACCAGGGCCTCAACGTATCAAGGAGGTCCATTCAGAGTATGAAAGTGCTCTAAAAAAGACTGCAGAGAAACTCAGTGCACTGCACAATACTACAAACAATGCGATCGTACAAAACTACCGAAACGACCCTGGTGCATTCGCACACATGAACAGAGTGAATACAATGAAATATAGAGCGACGACTATCAGGGGTTTTCATGGGCAGGGGGGTGGGTGGAAAAATTCTCTGAATATTCCGCAATTTGATTATTTTACAAAATCTGTTGAGGTTTCGTATACTCAATATATTGCAAATCAACAACTGTCTTATAATTATGGAAAAAATGTGAAATCTTTTGAAAACGTGCGTGTAAGTGATATCATAGATGTAAAATGGCTCATGGAACAAGATAAATTCATTCGAACATTAAATTCTCGCCAGCTCTTCACAATGTACGGGTATTCCCATAACGGTGATGTGTGGATACACAGATATCTCGATGGGGTTTTTGATATGAATCGATTCAAGGACGGATTGGATATGTTGGGAACAGCGTATTTCGCATTTTTCTTCCAAGCGCGTGAATTTTATGGAGTCTCAACTGGTAATATAAATAATGATTATGATGTTGTCCTTGCCAAGGTTAGTTCTGAAACTGATCTAACAAATATTTCAAATATAATGAAAATGTTTATAAATGAATTAAATGGAATTATTCGAAAGGCGCCCAGGGTGAATCGAACATTTATACTATTCCGTGGTCAAAAGGATGATAAATATCTGTCGGGTGCGGTCGATAACGTGTATACAGCTGAACGTTTTTGTTCAGGGTCCGTGAGTGGTGAAGTTGCTCGATCGTTTGCGACTGGACACACAATTCAGAGAATAGCTGTACTCAAAGGGTCTCGGTGTCTTTTGATGTTTGGCGCTACACGGTATGAAAGTGAACTCGAGATTCTTCTTCCAAGAGGAGCCACATACATGATTACGAGAAAGCGTCTCAGCGTACCTCGGCGTACCAACAGAAATGTAGCACGCCCAGTTGGTGTATACGCACAGACTATAAGTAATCTTGTTGATATTACTCTTATTGGCACGGTAGACGATCCAGCACCTGTACAGAATAAAATAGTGAATTAGTGTATGGAAGTAACTGCAGCTGGACATACTTTCCGTGTTGGAAAACAGGGGCAAATTCGGCGCCCAGATGGTTCTCGTCCTCAGCTCAACTGGGTTCAGGTTGAACGCATTCTCACATCGGCACACGAAAAGAATGGCGCGTACATGGATCGCTCTGCACTTCCATTTTTGTCCGAGACACTCAATGCCAACTACCCGAATCACCTCGTTCGGACAAACTTAACAATTAATGCAGCACATACGCCCGGCAGTACCGCGCGTATTTTCAGAAATGCAACTGGCGAAATTTATTACGTTCGTCTCAATGGCCATGCAGTTCGTGCGAATTCTCCACTCGTTCCACATAAATTTCGTTTGTTTCCTGCACGTTACAATCAGGCTAAAATGATTGTCAAACCTCAGGCTCGAACCAACGCCAACCTTCTCAATATGTTTCTGAATAGAGTCCGATCTGGAAATACAATTAATGTTTCAAATTTAAAAAACAATGAAAAAAATCGCCTATACACCAAGGTACTCGAGCAACTGGCGGCAACGCAGGCTGCAATGGCCAATAAAGAAAAAGAGGCTCAAAATGCGACAAATGCAGAAAAGGCACGTGTCGCATTGAACAGGGTCGGGTACTTGAACAACTTTCGTCTTGGGCTGTTGCGTGGCAGCTATGCGCTCAGGCCCCTTGCAAAAAAGCCACCCACAAAGATTTCCACGCGATCGCCGAATAGACCGAAAGGCGGCAAAGGGAAGAATGTTATTTTCAACGAACCACTCAAAAAACCACATCTTGTTGTCAGTGTACCCGGTGCACCGCCTCTCTATATAAACCCAAACACAGCGATCGGGTTTATAAAAGGATTTACAGGAACGGAACCTGAAAACTTAAAGTATTGGCTACGCTGGGCCAGAAAAGAGATTCCAAACAAAACGCTATTTCGCCACATGCGTAAAAACGTCAAGGCGAAGAATATACGTTTCAGTACAGCTTAAGACGTTGCGGCTGGGGGGGTTTCGCAGCGAGCGCGCGTTCGATGTTTTCCTGGAGAGGTTTGATCACACGGACATATCCAACGTACACCAGAATGAGCGCAATGACAAGTACGAGAATGACCCAACGGCCCCACGCCTTTGTCTCATCGGGTGGCTTTGGCGGCGGGGGCGCGTGCTGCAGGGCATCAACGATGCGATCGAGCTCAACGTCTCGCAGGGGTGGAGGGGGCGGATCAGGTTTGACAAAGACGCACTTGAACCGAAGTGTAAATGCGTTATTTTCAAACCCATTAAAATTTACCAATCGCCCTTGCTTATCAATCCAACGAACCGTGAGTCTATCAAGTTTCACAATTGGATAATCATATTCGACATATTGTTTGTAATCACTCGTTTCTTTGTAATTTTTTATACCCCCTCCAGCTACATCCATCGGGATCATGCCAAATGAACTCCGTATGGATGCACCTTCAGTCGTCCCATTGATTAATTTTTTGGCGTCGAGTACACTGGTTGTTCGAAATTCTTGAATGTCCAAAAAGACATATTCATTTACAATTAAATTAATAATTTGATTTGATTTTGCAATGTTTGACGTGTTGTACGACGGGTTATTCACATACTCTGGAAAGGATGACCCCTGATTGGACGTCAACTGTGTAAATCCAAGTGTCTGCCGTGCTTCACTCGTCAGAGCCGTCAGAGTGAATGAAGATGCATTCGAAAAGAGAAATTTCCCCTCGTCTGATAAAAATGATACAGTGAGCCCCGTCCCTGCTGAATCTGTAATTGCGGACGACAACCCACACGCAGAATAGTACCCCGGACTTATCGATATGTTGACATTGTCGATCGACATGAAATTAAAGCCATTCGTGACATTGTACATTGTGTTTGGGACGAGCGCAGCGACCAGATCTATCCGAACAATGTTTTTTACTGGATTTGTGAGATATAATGTGTACGCGTTCCCCGACGGGTACAGTGTCACGTCTCTGTTTGTCGAATCGGCATATACATACTTGATGACTTGTGAGTCATCCATCTAATGATAGTCCAGATTTTAAACATCGGTCGAGGTCGTGTTTATACCATAACAAAATCAATCTGCGCGACGGGCGTGATGTCGCCGTAGGATGTCCAGTAAATGTCGCCCCGGGCGTAAGTTTCGACGTGGTCGAATTCAGGACCGAGACATTTGCTGTTACGATGTCATACTATAGACCAAGAGATTCCGTTCCAAAGAAATGTGAGGGCCATGTAGTTTGAACTCAAATTGACAGAAGAATTCGTGTCGATAGTTTTCGAATCGGGTGTATTTACGATGACATTATTCGTGAGGGCCGTGCCCGAGACATCCTTGACTATGTACATTTGCCCTGGGGTCAAGGAAGAGCTCAAAGGAAGTGTAATTGTTATTCCCGAGGCGTTGCACCCCACGAAAAAGTCTGTCACCTGGATCGCGTAGTTCGACGTGACAATCTTGGCCGCGACGGGTGCGAACACGGGCGACCCACCGGTCCTCGTGAAATAGGCCGCCATCTATTATCTCGTGAGATATTAGATGAGCCTGATACAGGTGACGAAACCGGCCCTTCAGTTTCCTTTCAATGGGTCGAATGTTGATTCAATTTCGGGAACAACTGGGCCTACCTCACAGGTTTCGCCTGGATTGACGCAGATACAGGGTTCGGCGACACTGGTTGCAAACGCCCCGACGAGCAATACGGCAGTATACTTCCCTGGTTCTGCCGGAAGTTATATGAATTTAGGAACAAGTAGCCCAGCAAGTTTCGATTTAAGTACAAATAATCTGTTTGTTGAAGCTTGGATAAATTTTGGTGCAGTAAACCTAGTTCAGAGCATCGCATCGAGAGCAAATCTTAGTGGCAGTGGAGCGGCGGCAGCTCACGACTGGATTTTATATATAGATAGCGATGGCAAAATAAAGTTTTTTCTAGGAAATGGATCATCTATTTCATCTATCGCTCAGAGTTCTGGTACAGTTACAGCAGGCGCGTGGACTCATGTAGCTGTTTCATATATAAGTCTTACAAGTGCATATATATTTATCAACGGCACCCCAAGACCAACTTCTATGACTTTTACACCCGCTTTCAATTCGTATCCGTTTTTAATAGGTTATGGATCGGGTTCGTTTATCATTTCTAACGGATATATCCAAGATCTTCGCGTATTTAAAGGTGGTACTGTACCGACGACGAGTTTCACACCCCTTTTGCCCCCTTTTTCGTCCCTCGTCAATGATCTGCCATACTCTCTTACAGGAACGCCCGCCTACACACTCTTAAGTCAGTTTATCACATACAAGAGCGGAAAAATACAAATTCAAGCAATAAACTTTCCAAATTCTAGTAATACTGGCACAACTGCTCCTACAACGTACATTACGTATCCAGTTTCTCTAAATTCTACACCTGGTTTTACAATATCCTTATGGGTAAATTTTAACGTTGGTGGTGTGTTTGCACAGGTTGTCCTTACGGCAGGCCCCAGAAATATACTGTACAATGACGGTTCGAGACTTCGCTATAATGATAACACCAATGACGTATTTTTCCCACTCCCGGCACTGACTGTAGGAATTTGGTATAATCCAGTGATAGTTGTTTCGGGTACGACAGTAACACTTTATTTAAATGGAAATTCTACGGCCGGAACAACAAATTTTACATCAGAAACAACTCTGCGTATTGGCGGTAGCGGTAATTTCTCGGCTTGGTGTTCTGTCCAAGATCTTCGCATCTATAACACTCCCCTAAGCGCCATACAGATACGAGCCCTTTATAATAATGGCGGATCTCCGGGCGTTCCGGCGAGTCTGAGTATAGACAACAGGATTTCGGTCGGTCCTAATTTGCCCGGTGGATCTATCCGTGATTTT
>Ga0209085_1000185_pt1 | contig 48439 bp, 46 predicted proteins | sample C_131016_EF_Meta_FD_187310 | JGI IMG/M metagenome (GOLD analysis project Ga0209085, IMG submission 187310) | Freshwater microbial communities from Lake Croche, Canada to study carbon cycling - C_131016_EF_MetaG (SPAdes) (version 2) | ecosystem: Environmental > Aquatic > Freshwater > Lake... | reverse complement strand
ACCGGGCCAAAAATTTCGCCGTCCGCATGTTTGCGGAGATACCACTGGGGGGATTTTCCTGTCACCATAGCGGCGTCATCCTTCTCTCAATTCGATTTGGGTGCAAGCATCCATCGCTTTCCGTTCAACCTCTGAAAAAAATTTCACGGGTTGCTCAACCCGTCGACTCGGTGTAAAGCAACGCCCATGCAAGCGCCACCCAACTCTGTTTCATCGCCTGAGAGCGGCTCGATTCCCATCTGGCGCGGCGTTGTGATTGTGGCACTCGCCGCCGTCACCATCGTGGCTTGCCTGTGGGGCACATCGACTGCGACAAAATCCGAGCCTGGCGTCGTGATGGAGCTTCCTGGCACATTGGTCGGGTTGTGGGGCAGCGATCAGCCTGTATCCGAGGCAGAGAAGGTTATCCTACCGGCCGACACCGAATTCGCAAAAAAAATCTACTCCGACGGCCTAGGCAGCGACATTCATTGCCAGATCGTGCTGGCTGGAGCTGAAAAGCGTAGCATACACCGTCCCGAGGTCTGCCTTCCCGCTCAGGGATGGACGATTAAATCCGGCGAAGTGGTGCCTGTGAAGCTGGCGGATGGAAGGACGCTGGAAGTCATGAAGCTTACAGTTGTCAGGCCAGTCACGCTAAACAATGGCGCGCAGCGCGATTTGACATCGATCTTCTGTTACTGGTTCATCGGAAAGCATGCCACAACGCCTCACCATTTTGTAAGGGTGCTCAAGACGAATCTCGACATGCTGCTGCACAACACAAACCACCGCTGGGCCTATGTCATCGTGAACGCTCCGGTGCTCGAGGGGTTTGTTCCCGGCGGAAAGGATCTTCAACAAACGAGTGCGCGTATTGAGGCCGCCATTGCCGAGCTTGCTCCCCAAATCATGCCGGAGCGGTAGGGCCTCGTTGACGAAATACAAAAAAGGCCGCCTCGTTTTGAGGCGGCTTTTTCATTTGAAAGGGGAAGCGGATTAGCGCTTCGAGAACTGGAAGCGTTTGCGGGCGCCGGGTTGGCCCGGCTTTTTGCGTTCCTTCATGCGAGGGTCGCGCGTGAGCAGACCTTCCTGCTTGAGCGGGATGCGCATGGCCTCATCGATCTCGATGAGAGCGCGGCTGATGGCGAGGCGTAGGGCTCCGGCTTGGCCATTGACGCCGCCGCCGACTGTTCGCACAGTGAGGTCGTAGGTGTGCACGGCGTTGGCGATCTCCAGCGGGCGGAGAATCTGGTTTTGAACCGAAAGGCTTGGGAAGTAGTCGGTGAAGTCGCGGCCGTTGACCTTGATGGCACCGGAGCCGGGTTGCAGGCGGATGCTTGCGACGGAGGTCTTGCGGCGGCCTGTGGTTTGGATGGGTTCTGCTTTGCTCATACGAAAAATCAGGCTACTTGTGGGTTCTGTGCGGTGTGCGGGTGCTCGGCGCCTGCGTAAACCTTGAGTTTGCCATAGAGGGCGCGGCCGAGACGGTTGTGAGGGATCATGCCGCGGACGGCGCGTTCGATGAGAAGCTCCGGGCGGCGCTCACGGCGTGCGCGGAAGGTCTCGGATTTGTGACCACCGACGAATCCCGAGAAGCTCATGTAAGTCTTGGCGATTTCTTTTTTGCCACCGATAGTCACCTTGGAAGCGTTGAGAACAACGACGAAGTCGCCGGTATCAACGTGAGGAGTGAAGATGGCTTTGTTTTTTCCGCGAAGGAGGTTGGCGGCCTGGACGGCGACGCGGCCGAGAGGCTGACCAGCGGCGTCGATGACCCACCAGTTGCGCTTCACCTCTTCGGATTTGGCTGAGAATGTTTTCATGCGTTGGATATCGAGAGTCGGCGAAGCTGAATGAGCCACTTATTGATGTCAAATCCCGAAACAAAAAATGTTTCGACTCGAGTTTTGATCAGAAGGGAATTGTTTCCCGCTCCGTTGCAGCGAAGATTTTTAGATTGCTCGACTTGGGAACCATGTTTCGCGCATCTGCTAGCATGGCATCGATCAAATCATCGCTGTGAGATGGGTCATGATGGGTCATGCAAAGGGCGCCTACGCCTGCGTTTAACGCAAGGGAAACTACGCCTTTTGAACATCCGTGCCCCCAGCCTCGGCGTTTTGTGGCCTCTTCGGGGGTATATTGAGTGTCCGCGATGAGAATGTCTGCACTTTTTATGAAATTTATAATTCGCTCCTCATTTTGGCCTTCTGTTTCGTGATCCGATAGGAAGACGAGGCTTCTGCTCGGTGTATCAAAACGGAAGCCGAGACATCCGCCTGGGTGGTTTGTGGGACATGTCGTGACGCGTGTATCCGCGAGATCAAAAATTGATTGTCCCTCTGGATCGAGATGCTCGAAACTCATCTCGCATTGCATGGCCTGTAATGGCACTGGGAAGCAATGGTTGCCGTCCATCTGTTTCTCAAAAATCGACTTGAGCGAGCTGGTTTTCGGGTCTTTTCCAAGCACGCGAATCCTATTGTTTTTGATGTAAGCGGGAATGAAGAACGGGAAGCCTTGAATGTGGTCCCAATGGGTATGGGTATTGAGAAGAGTCAACCGGAGAGGGTTGGCGCCGAACTCGTCGATGAGTGCACTTCCGAGTTGGCTGATGCCCGAGCCTGCATCGATAATGATAATTTCGTTCTGAATCCTCAGTTCCAGACAAGTGGTGTTTCCGCCGTAGCGGGCTGTCGATTGGCCCGGCGTGGGGATTGAGCCTCTTACACCCCAGAAACGCGCCAATGGTTGAGGGGTGCCGTCAGTCTGTTTTTCAGTTGGCATCGGTTGAAGAAATGTTTTCGGGAAGGCCAGTTGCTGTAAACAAACCTACTTTTTGCTTTCCTGCGAAGAAAGGCTTAATTTTTTAAATCTTGCGAGTCGTTTTGTGTGGCAGTCTTGGCAAGCGTGATGTGGATTCCGTGCAACAAAAAAGGACCGCCTTTTGAAAGGCGGCCCTTTTATGCGGAAGGGAAAGCGGATTAGCGCTTCGAGAACTGGAAGCGTTTGCGAGCGCCGGGCTGGCCGGGCTTTTTGCGTTCCTTCATGCGAGGGTCGCGTGTGAGCAGGCCTTCCTGCTTTAGCGGGATGCGCAGGGCCTCGTCGATCTCGATGAGAGCGCGGCTGATGGCGAGGCGCAGGGCTCCGGCTTGACCATTGACTCCACCGCCGACTGTTCGCACAGTGAGGTCGTAGGTGTGAACGGCGTTAGCGATCTCCAGCGGGCGGAGAATCTGGTTTTGAACCGAGAGGCTTGGGAAGTAGTCGGTGAAGTCGCGGCCGTTGACCTTGATGGCACCGGAGCCTGGTTGCAGGCGGATGCTCGCGACGGAGGTCTTGCGGCGGCCTGTGGTTTGGATGGGTTCTGCTTTGCTCATACGAAAAATCAGGCTGCTTGTGGGTTCTGCGCGGTGTGTGGGTGCTCGGCGCCTGCGTAAACCTTGAGTTTGCCATAGAGGGCGCGGCCGAGACGGTTGTGAGGGATCATGCCACGGACGGCGCGTTCAATAAGAAGCTCTGGGCGGCGCTCACGGCGTGCGCGGAAGGTCTCGGATTTGTGACCACCGACGAATCCCGAGAAGCTCATGTAGGTCTTGGCGATTTCTTTTTTGCCACCGATAGTCACCTTGGAAGCGTTGAGGACAACGACGAAGTCGCCGGTATCAACGTGAGGGGTGAAGATGGCTTTGTTTTTTCCGCGAAGGAGATTGGCTGCCTGAACGGCGACGCGGCCGAGAGGCTGGCCGGCGGCGTCGATGACCCACCAGTTGCGCTTCACCTCTTCGGATTTGGCTGAGAATGTTTTCATCGTGATTAATTGAGAGTCGGGCACACTGAACAAACCGCTGCAGTGTGTCAAACTCTAAGACAAAGTTTTTCTGCCCTAGATGTGATCCACAGTTGGTCGGCTCAGGAGCGTCCGTTGAGAAAAAATGTTTTCACTTGACCAAGACCCTTGCACTCCACCATGCCGCGCTCTTCAAGGATGAAATGTGAGTCGAGCGTAGCCCGTGTCTGCTCGGAAAGGTGAATTCTTCCCGGCATGCCTGAGGATTCCATGCGGCTTGCAACATTCACGGTATCTCCCCAGAGGTCGTAGGTGAATTTGATCTTCCCGATGACTCCCGCCACGACCGGGCCGGAGTGAATGCCGACGCGCATGGCAAGCTCGGTGCCGTTTTTCTCGTTGATGCGCTGGAGTGCTCCGACCATCTCGATTGCGGCGTCCGCCACTGCATGGGCATGATCATCGCGGTGGTTGGGGAGGCCGCCGACCAGCATGTAGCAATCGCCGATGGTCTTGATTTTTTCGACGCGGTGGCTTTCCACGATGTTGTCAAATGAAGTAAAGATTTCGTTAAGCATCCTCACGAGATCATCGGGAGTTGTCTTGCGTGAGAGCGCGGTAAAGCCGCACAGGTCGGCGAACATCACAGAAACGATGTGGTGGCCATTCGCGATTGTTTTTTCTCCGCCTTTCAAGCGGCCTGCAATGGCTCCGGGCAGGATGTTCAGCAGAAGGCGCTCGGATTTTTCTTTTTCAAATTCCACGAGTTCCTTTTCCGCCTGGAGTTGGGCAAAGCGAAGCTTGTCGAGATTGCGGAGGCGCTTCTTTTCGAGGGAGGTCGTGACGCGTGCGCGAAGGAGGGTGGGGTTTGGAGGCTTGATGAGATAATCCTCGGCGCCTGCTTCGATACACTGCACCGCGAGGTCGATCTGCTCATTTCCCGAAATAACAATCGTCGGAGTGCCCTTGATGCGGCTGTCGAAATTCATGTTCGTCAGCACCTCAATCCCATTCATCTCAGGCATTTCCATATCCAACAGCATGAGGTCGTAGGGTTTTTCCAAGAGCTTCTTGATGGCATCACGACCATCCACGGCTGTGTCGATATTAGTAAAGCCGAGGTCTTTAAGGGCATTTGTCAGAACCATGCGCATCAAGCGGCTGTCATCGACTACGAGGACTTCCGATTTTTTTAAGGAATCAGCGACTTCCTCTGGTTTGATTGCGGCCAAGGCCTCTGCTTCGGGTGTAAGTTGTTCGCTCATAGTTTTATTATACTACCGGAGGTTGGTCTGTTTCTGGTTTGCGTTCTAGGGTAATGATTCGGGTTACTTTAGAAAGTAGATTCTCATCTTCAAATGGTTTGATGATATAGTCACGGACTCCGAGTCGGGCGACGGTAGAGATGATCTCATTACTGTCTTCCGCCGAGAGCATGATGACTGGCGTGCGTTTGAGTTCGGCATTTTCGCGCATGTTGCGAAGCATCGTGACGCCATCCATGACTGGCATATTGTAGTCGAGAACAATGAGGTCGGGCTTGTTGGCGATGGCTGCAGCGAGGCCTTCCGCTCCGTCGGCAGCCTCGAAGAGTTCGCACTGAAAATTACGGAAGGCGCGTTTGACCATCATGCGCATGGTCCGACTGTCATCGACACTTAAAATTTTTGGAAGGCTCATGTTTGTGTGTGGATAAGCATTTGAATGTTGATGTGATCCGTCCCGCAAACCCACTCCGCGCGGCTCAACTCGGAACCTATCGTATCCCGTAGATCAATTCGAGAGCCAAAGGTAATGGTCGGGGTGCCGAGAACGCCTGGGAATCCCGCTGTGGTAAGTTCGCTTTTGATGCGTCCTGAAATCATATTGCAAAGCTCGCCAGTTGCATCCTCGATTTCTGCCCCCTCGCCGTCGCAGCCGATGAGGATTTTGGTGGCTTTGGCCGCAAAGGCTTCGGAAATCTGGAGGAGCACAGAGGCTTTTACGCGCTCTCCCGTGATCGAGACGGAGGCGTGGAAGACTTTGAGATATTGGACTTCACCTGAATACGTTGCGGGCTCCAAGGAGAGTTTGAGTTGCTTGGAAAAAATCTCTTTGAGGGCGCGTTCTACCGTATCCGAGAGAGAGACGGGAAGTTGGCTTGAAATCATCATATTTTTTTTGCGGTCTTAGCGGTTATCGCCGAGAGGATGGCTTGGGGCATCTTCGAGAGTGGGAGCACTTGATTTGCCGCGCCCAAGCGGATGGCCGCCTGTGGCATCCCAAAAACGACGCAACTTTCCTCGGATTCGGCCATTGTTTCCGCGCCAGCCGATTGGAGTTCCTTGAGGCCCATCGCGCCATCGACGCCCATTCCCGTGAGGAGGGCCCCTACGGCGTGTGAGCCGGCATGGGTTGCCGCTGATCGGAAAAGGATGTCCACCGCTGGGCGACAATGGTGGACCGGTGGTGACTGGCCAATTCGCACTTTATAGCCCATGCCAAAGGGCACGAGGCTCAGATGAAAATCTCCCGGTGCGACAAGGCAGGTGCCTGCCTTGAGTTCCTCGCCGTCCTTGGCTTCGTGAACTGCAAAAGGGCATAGCTCATCGAGATGTTGAGCCATGATGCGGGAAAAGTTAGCTGGGATGTGTTGCACGACCACGATCGGTGGCAATCCGTTGGGGAGGCGAGGCAGGAGGTAGCGAAGCGCCTCCACACCGCCTGTAGAGGACCCGATGACGATCACTTTACGGGGTGAGAAAGTTCCGATGGTGGTTGTGCTCGGTGTGGCAATGACTCGGCGCTCGGCCTTCTCTGCCGCCCCACGGCGACGGGAGCGGGCGGCTCCCTTGACATGGAAAGCGAGTGAATTCGAGATATGCAGCATATTGCTGTTGCCATTTGGTTTGCCGATCACGTCCATAGCCCCGGCGTTCATGGCCTCCATGGCTTTGGCAGAACCTGCCTGGGTGAGGGAACTGATCACGACCACGGGAATCGGATGGTGTTCTTGGAGGATTTTGAGAAATGTGAGCCCGTCCATGCGAGGCATTTCGAGGTCTAAGGTGATGACATCGGGCTCAAGTTCCAGAATTTTTTCGCGGGCCACATAGGGATCTTCAGCACCACCGACGATTTCGAGTTCCGGATCGCTGGAGAGTGCGGTCATAATGGCGCGTCTCGCCAGAGCCGAGTCATCCACTACCAGCACACGAATTTTTTTTCCTTTAATCATGGTTTTTGGTAAATTCCTTGCTGGATGGATTTGAGTCCGTGGTTGATTCCCATGAGGCTTTCGGAGTGACCAACAATGAGGAACCCGCCAGGGGCTAGGTAGTGGCTCATGCGCTTGACGGCTTGCTCGCGCGATTGGATATCAAAATAAATCATCACATTGCGGCAAAAAATGACATGCTGTTGCAGGGGTATTGGGTATTCATGCTGGAAGAGGTTAATCCGCTCGTAGCGCACTTTGTCGCGCAGTTCGCTCCTGACGCGGCATTTGCCTTCTTGAGCGCCGAAGCCCTTTTGGAAGTAGCGTTTCAGCAAGTCTGGGGGCACGGGTTCCACGGCATCCATGCGGTAAACACCCTGCTTCGCCGCATTGAGGACACGGTTAGAAATATCTGAAGCACAAATTTGCCAATCCACCGCAGGAAAAGCACGAAGGAATTCCGAAAGCACGATAGCTAGAGTGTAAGGCTCCTCGCCAGAGGAGGACGCCGCTGACCAGATGCGTAGCGGGAAGTGGCGGGCTATGAGCGTTGGGATAAGTGGCGGGAGAATCTTGGCGATAAGGTAATCGAAATGATCTGGCTCTCGGTAGAACCTCGTGTGGTTTGTCGAGATGAGGTCCAAGAGTTCCTCGATCTCGTCTTGCGATTGAGGGGATCGCAAGACAGCGCAGTATTCGTCAAAAGAATTCAATCCAATGCTCCGGAGTCGCTTTGTTAAGCGGCTCGAGAGCAGGGCTTGTTTGTCACTGCCGAGTTTGATGCGGCTGTGACGATAGATCAAATCCACGATGAACCTGTAGGCTTCCGCCGACAGGGGCGCTTCCTGAGAGGAACTCATCGTGGAGTCAAACTGAGCTTATTAGAAATTGCGGAAGTCATCGCTTCCGGCCTTGTCCTCTGGCATCGGGATCGAGCGTGATGCCTTGACTGCAGGTCGCGAGGAGTGGCTCGCGCTGGACTGGTGAGAGGGCTTTGTGCGATTTTGGGCAACGGGTTCCTCCCCAAAGTTTGATCCGCCTCCGACCAACTTGTGGAGTTGGCCGACAAGATCTTTCATGGTCTCAGCTTGCGAGTCGAGCTCCTCGGCAGCGCTGGCGCTCTCTTCAGCGCTCGCCGCGTTGCCCTGGGTGACTTTATCCATTTGGCCCATCGCATTGTTGATTTGTTGGATGCCTTGGGCTTGCTCTGAGGCGGCAGTTGCAATATCCGCGACGAGAGAATCTGTGGAAGAAACCTTCTCCGCGATGAGCTTCAAGGATTCACCGACCTTCGTCGAGCAAATGGAGCCGCTGCGGCTGTTGGCAATAGCGGCCTCGATTTTCTCAGCGGTTTCCTTGGCGGCGGCAGCGCTACGCTGGGCCAGAGAGCGCACTTCATCGGCGACGACGGCGAACCCTGCGCCTGCCTCGCCGGCGCGGGCGGCTTCCACTGCAGCATTGAGCGCAAGGATATTCGTTTGGAAGGCGATCTCATCGATGTTTTTAACGATCTTGGCAACCTCGGCGCTGGAGGTGTCGATCGCTTTCATCGCCTGCATCATCTCGTCCATGATGCTTGTTCCAGTCTCTGCTTCGGAACGAGCTTCGCTGGCGAGGGCCTTTGCCTTCTGTGCATTGTCGGAGGTTGAGCGGATCATGCTGGACATCTCTTCCAAGGCCGTGCTGGTTTCTTCCACAGAGGAAGCCTGTTCGCTCGATCCCGAGGAAAGTTGGTTGCTGGCCATCGAGACTTGGCGGGCAGCGGAGGCTGTCTGTAGTGCACCGCGATCCAGATTGGCTGCAAGGGCTTGTAGGGCTTTGTTGGTGGAGCTTGTGACTTGCCAAGCAATGAAGAGCGCGACCACTATGGCAATTGCGAGAGCGATTGAGATGTAAAGAATGGCTGAGTTCGCATTAGCATCTCCATTTTTTGCGGTGGCCTGACCCAGCTCGATGTTATATTCCAAATCGGCACCCACGGCTTTGATAGCACGCTCATAAGCCGGATCGAGAACGCTTTGGAGTTGCTTTGAGAGAGCTGCAGGGTCGTTGGCAGAAAAGAGTTCTACCGTTTTTTGAATCTCGACTGTGAATTCTTCATTGGCTTTGCAAGCCTCTGTCCAGAGAGCTTTATCTTTCGCATCGGAGAGGAGAGGTTCATATTTTTTTAATTCATCAAGAGCTCTGGCTGAGGCTTCAGCAAGGCGCTTCATGAGGTCAGCACGGCGCTCGGGAGTGAGTGTATCGTTGAGCTGTTGAATGGCTATCATCTTGTCTTGAACAGCATTCGAGATGGCAGCCTGCAGGTTGAGGCTGGGCATGGTATTGCCTCCCAAGTCGAAAATATTTTGCTTCAAGCCCATAGATCGGTTCAGGGCGAATCCGCCAAGGGCCAGCGTGATGATCAGCAGGGTGGCGAAGCCGGTGACGATCCGGCGTCCGATGGTCCAATTATTGATGTTCATGTTATTTTATTCTTTGTTTTTTGTTGTTTTATGATTGCTGCTAGGAATTATTTGCCTTGACCGAGGAGGTTTGTGTCGCGGGCGGAACCTTCAGGAAGTGAGCGGGTAATGGATGCGTCATCGAGAAAAATCTTTTCGATATCCAAGAGGGTCTTTACGGAGCCTGTGGATGTGGTAACGCCCATGATATACTGAGTGTCTGGCGCCCCGCCAAAATCAGGTGGAGGCTCGATCGTATCATCGCTGAGTTGAACTACTTCTTCTACGGCATCCACTATGGCTCCCATGAGGTTTTTGCTGCCGTCTGGTCCGTTGAGTTGGACGACGATGATGCAGGCGCGGTCGCTGTAATCTCCGACAGAGAGTTGAAATTTGGCGCGTAAGTCGAGGACGGCGATGACTGTGCCTCTCAAGTTAATGACACCCTTGATGTGGGTGGGCATTCTCGGAACTGGCGTAATTGCGCAAAGGCGAATGATTTCACGAACATTCAACACAGGAATCCCGTAGGATTCATGCCCCAGGCTGAATGTTAAGTAGCGGCCTGTTTTTGTTTTATTATCTGTGGTAGCAAGTATGCTCATCGAGTCTTAGGTTTTTTATGGATGGATGCGCTGCGGAAAGGTTTTTTAGAGTTTGACGAGGGTGTCCACATCGAGGATGAGACCGACGGAACCGTCGCCAAGCACTGCGGCTCCTGCCAGAAGATTTTGATCCTTGAATGTTTCGCCCATGCTTTTGATGACGACTTCTTGTTTTCCAATGAGTTCATCGACAAGAATGCCTCGCATGGCATCGCCGGATTCGACCACAATAATGATGCCTTCTTCATCTGTGGTCGCTTTAATGCCGGCAGTGCCCAAAAATTGACCCAAGCGGAGGACGGGTGTCTGCTTGCCGCGCACACTGACCATGCCCCCACGTTCGTGGATTGTGGTGACCATGCCGGGCTTGGGTCGGAAGGATTCGCGCACGGAGATCGTCGGAATGATGTAGCGGTCGTTGCCCACTCCGACGAGCAGACCGTCAATGATGGCGAGAGTGAGTGGCAGGAGGATATTGAATGTGGAGCCTTTACCAAGGACAGATTGGATTTCGACCTTACCACGAAGACCTTCGATGTTTCGTTTGACGACATCCATACCGACACCTCGGCCGGAGAGGTCTGTGATGGCATCGGCTGTTGAAAAGCCTGGCATGAAAATGAGGCCATAGACTTCTGATTCGGTGAGTTCGGCGTTTGGCGCGATGAGTCCCTTTTCGATTCCCTTGGCGCGGATTTTCTCGGCATTTAGTCCTTTGCCGTCATCCTGAATGCGAATGAGAATGCCGCCGCGTTGGTGCGATGCGGAGAGGCGCACCGTGCCGAGGGCCGGCTTGCCGCTTGCTGTGCGGTCTGCCGGAGATTCGATGCCGTGATCCACGGCGTTGCGGATCATGTGGACAAGAGGATCGCCGAGTTTTTCGACGATATTGCGATCGAGTTCTGTTTCTTCTCCGTCGAGGATGAGCTGGACTTGTTTTTTTTGCTGAGCCCCAATATCTCGGACGAGTCGGGTCATCTTCTGAAACGCGGCACGCACGGGAACCATGCGGAGGGACATGGCGTTGCGTTGAAGTTCTGAAGTGGTGCGGCTGAGTTGACGCAGGCTGCGGGCCAGTGTGCGGCTTTCGAGATTCTGGACATCTGGGTCCTGCACCACCATGGATTGGGCAATCACTAGCTCGCCCACGAGATCAATCAAGGCGTCCAGCTTGGAGGTGTCGAGCTTCACAAACCCAGAACTCTGATCTTTGATCGCTGTAGGTTCCTTGGCGGGCGTGGGAGTCGGGTTCAGGTGGGTGACATTGACGGCGATCGAACTTGGCGTCGTCTCTTTAGGAGTGACCACTTCGAGCGCCTTCTCGGGAAGCTTGGCCTCCGGAATAGGGGCAGCTTTCGCTGGTGGCACAACGACCGGGGCTTCTGGCGCGGCAGGAGGTTGCTCTTTAGCCGGTTCTGGCGGCAATTCTCCTCGCAGCGCGGCCTTGACTCGGAGAATAAGTTCGCTGGTGGGCACGACGATCGGCTTGCCGGCATTGGTGCCCTTGAGTTGAAGCCCGATTTGGAAAGTGTAGTTCTTGAGGGCATCCGAACCCGCGAGAATGATGTTGATGATCGGCGTGGTGATCCGGATTTTCGATTGGCGGGCCGCATCCAAGAGAGATTCGAGGTCATGCGCCAAGTCTTGAAGGGCAAGGAGTCGAAGAAACCCTGCGGCACCCTTGAAGGTGTGGAAGGCACGGAAGATCGAGTTGATGGTTCCCGAGTCGCTGGGATTATCTTCCAGAACGAGCAGACCCTGCTCGATATTTTGCAGGAGTTCCACGGACTCTCCGTGGAATTCATTCAGTAGCTCTGCATCGTCCTTCAGATTCAGAACGATGGCTTTTTCTTGCGTGATCACAGCCTGCTCGACTGCAACTGGCTCCGAAACTGGTGCTGCGACTTCGGCAATAGGAATCACTTCTCCCGATGCCCAAGCTTCGGGATGCGCAGGAAGGGACTTGCCCTGTTCCCAAGCGGCAAGCGCTTCTCCGAACCATCCGTGCCACTCATTGAGTAGCTTGATGGTTTTTTCAGAAAATGTTCCTGAGCCATCAAATGTCTCGTTGATCCAGTCTCGCCCGACGGCAATACTTTTAGAAACTGGCTCAGGCACGTCCTTAGACAGCAAATCTTCGAGATCCATGAAGAAGCTGTTGATAGGAAGCAGGCCAGTTTTCTCACCTGGCACGACGAAAGCCAGTTCCACAGCGAAGCGAGAGTGGATATCTAAAGCCTGTGCCAGATTGGACGGAGGCGAGTTTGTCATTATTTGATTGTGGAAAGAAATTAATAGTCCCCGATGCCGAATTTGACTGGGCGTTTCATGTGGCGCTCAGACACGAGCGACTTTGTAATAGCTATCGAGGGCTGAGTGGCAATGGAAATTTTCTATTGTTACGAAGATTTCACCGAGTTTGAAGGATGATCAGGGGCATCAATTCGGGCGTATCGTGGCGACCACGCCTTTCGTGTTTTTTGAAACGGCGCCGATGTTCCAAAGGAGAAAGCCGCCGCGAGGTCGGGGGGCGATGTTTTTTTCGAGTTTGAGTTGGCGGTTGATCTCGTCTGCCCCCCATCCATGCGAGGTGAGGCGGTCCACGGCGATGCCGGGGAGGATGGGCACGCCTTTTGGATTCACGGTTGGGCTTCTCCACCAGCGGAGCAAAGAGGAGAAACTCTGCGGACCGCCTTCGCGCCAATAGAGTTGCGGGGCGAGGTAGTCTACCCAGCCGTTTTTCATCCAGGTGACCGGGTCGGAAAAGAGTTCATTGTATTGATCGACGCCGGCTTTGACATCTGAGGGCGCGCCTTTCGTATAAATGCCGAACGGGCTGACGCCAAACTGGAGACCTGGGCGTGTGGAGTGAACGGTCTGGCTGAGTTCGCGGATGAGGGTGTTGACATTTTCGCGGCGCCAATCGGCCCTTGCGAGATTGCCTCCCGCCGCACGGTATGCAGAGTAGGTTTTGTCATCGGGGAAGTTGGGCAGTCCGCCCTTCTCGGTCGGGTAGGGGTAGAAATAATCATCGAGGTGGACGCCGGCGATGTCGTAGCGGGTCACGAGATCCCGCACGACGGCGTTGATGTGGCGGCGGACTTCGGGTGCACCGGGATCCATGTAGAGCACGGTGCCGATGCGGTAGGCGTAATTGGGAAAGCGGCGGCTGATGTGGCCTGCTGCGCGAGGGTGCGAGACATTGGCGGCGGCGCGGTAGGGGTTGATCCAAGCGTGGACTTCTATTCCGCGCTTGCGGGCTTCGCCGATGAAAAAAGCCAGCGGATCGTAGCCGGGCGACTGGCCCTGCGTGCCTGTGAGAAAGCGGCTCCAAGGCTCGAGCGGCGAGGCGTAGAGGGCATCGCTTTCGGGGCGCACCTGCAGAAGAACGGCATTGAGTCCCGCGCCCTTGGCGGCATCCAGAAGGCGCGTGGCTTGGGCTTTTTGTTCGTCCACGCTGAGCCCCTCTCGTGAGGGAAAATTGATGTTGTGAACGGAGGAAATCCAGGCTCCTTGCATCTCGGAGCGGACCAGTGGAGCGGAAGCGAAGAGAAGGAAGGCGAGCGGTGCGAGGAGGCGTTTCATTTCAATAGAGGAAAGATTCTTCAGGAGCATCGGTTTCAGTGATGGATTCGGCAACGATAACCGGCATGTGCTTGCCGCCTTCGACAGGAAAAGTGGCCATACCCCGCACTTTCACCCAAGTCATTTTGGGGAGGTCGGTGGCGGGTTGGGATTGCACGCTGATCGCCACAGGGCGCGCATCGGCGGCGCAGCACATGACAAAAAGGCGGGTCAGGTTGAAGCGGTCGCCATTGGGATTTCCAGAAAGTGCGGGCAGGAACTGGCCGGTGACTTCTACCGGCTTGTTCTCGAAGTCCTCGCGCATCGCGGGTTCGCCTGCCGCGTAGAGCAGATCGACCGTTTCAGCCGCAATGTAACCAGCGGCATTTCTTTTAAGGTAGAGCGAGGGATCCATCATGGTTCCGTCCTTCACGGAGCCGTCGGCATTCGGTAGCGCGGGGTCTTGTGGAGGGGAAAACCCTGGTAGGTCGGCGATGTTGTCGACCATGCCGCGATTCATCACGGCGGTCGCTCCAAAGTTGCTTGGTGAGAGCTTGGTCGCGGCGAGGAGAGGGATCGTGAGCAAGAGAAACGGGAGAACTCCCATGCGGGAAAGACCATGTTTTCCCGACTCGCTGGGAACGGTCAGCAGCAGGGCTAGGGAAAGCAGTAACAGGATACCTGCCGAAATAGCCGTGTAGATGCGAAAGGCCGGGTGCAGGTAGGAAGCGACGCGGCCCGAGAGATAGTAGTAGCTCAGCACGATGCCCCAGATCATGAGGACGCTGGATGCTCCAAATCGTGAAAGGATGCCGGTCATGGAAGGACAACTGCCAGCCTCAGGCAGAGTAGGCCGATGATGACGAAAAGCCCGACCGCCAGGGCGGCTACGAAGCGCCGGGTGAAGACGGCGCTGTATATGAATGCCAGCTTGAAATCCATCATGGGACCGAACACCAGAAAAGCGAGTTTCGCAACCGCAGGAAAAGCGACGAATGTGGCCGCGATAAAGGCATCCGAGGAGCTGCACAGGGACAGGATCCCGGCAAGCGACATCATGGCTGGAATCGCCAAGCGGTCATCAAGCGAAAGTGGCAGGAAAAGTTCCTGATTCACCGCCGTGCTGAAGAGTGAGGCGACTCCAACGCCGAGGATAAAATAAACCATCACATCCAGAAAATCGTGCACTCCGGCCTCCATCGCGGCGATGAGCCTCCGACGGAAAGGTTGGGGTGATGGGCTACCATCTCCTGCAGGACCGGAGAGTGTCACCGACTCAAGAATGGTTTTTTTCAAAACTGTTCCAATCGGGAGGTTCAGCACGGCGAGCCCTGCGAGCACGGCGACAAAGAATCCGAGCCCGAGTCTTAGAGCGGTAAATTCCGCTGCGCCCTGTCCACGGAATGCGGCATAGGTGCTGAAGGCGGTGATCGGATTCACGATGGGCGCTGCCAGCATGTAGGCAACGGCGCTTGAGACGGGCAGGCCCTTGGCGATGAGGCGTCGGATGACCGGCACAATACCGCATTCGCACATGGGGAAAACAATTCCGAGCACGCCGCCAAGGCATACTGCGGCGAATGCGTTGCGAGGGAGGAGTCGCGTCATGAGACGGGCGGGAAGGAATTGGTCGATGAGACCGGAGAGCAATGTGCCGAGCAGTATGAATGGCACGCCCTCGAGGAGCACGCTGAGGAAGGCGTAGGAAAAATCCTGCATGCTGAAGGAAAACCACGGCGCGTTCATGGGGATGTGGCTTTTTCGCGGCGTCTGCGCGAGAGATAGAACCACCCGCCAGGGAGGCCCCAAATCAGATAAACGACCATACCGGTTATGGAGACCAGCATTCCAGTTCCCTTTGCCACACCGCAGAGTTCGTGTAGTAGTTCATCCAGCAGCGCCTCGCGCACGCCGATGCCATTGAGGCTGATTGGCAGCGAGGAAACAGTTGTCACGAGAGGCATGATCGACATCATGTCCAAAAAATCCACCTTCGGTGTGAAGGCACGCGCCACGAAATAGAACGCTGCAAAAAATGTCACCAGCATGGGGATCGTGTAGAACGCGCCCAGCAAGGCCTCGCGCCGGTTTTCGATGCAGAGCTGCCAGAGTGTGGAGAGCTTCACGATGGCCTCGCGGAAAGGCATTCCGCTGGGGAGGCGCTCGACCAAATCACGCTTCGTGAGCACGAAGGATGCCGCCAATCCAAGTGCCATGGTGAAAAGGATGATGGCGAAGATTTTCATCGTGTTGCCAACTGTCAGGCTCTGGGCGAACCACTCCGCGCGCCCCCAGGCGAAGGCGAGGCCCATGGCCACAAGCACAAGCATGGCGAGAAGGCGGTCCACCGCGACGCTGAGAAAGCCCGCCGTGCGGTGCTCGGGGTGTTCCCTCATGAGATATAGCACCCTCACCACATCTCCGCCCGTGGTGCCGGGGAGGAACTGATTAAAAAAAGCGCCGATGAAAAAAAGGCGCGTGGTCTCGGCAAGTGGGATCTGGAGGTGCAGCATTTTCAAGAAAAGCTGCCAGCGGATGATGCCAAAAAACTCGCAGGTCCCAGCTGAGACCATCGCTGCAAGGAGCCACCAAAGGTCTGCCCGCGCGATGGCCTCGGACATATCGGTGCGACGGGCTGGATCGTGGAGGAGCCACCAGAGAAGGCCTATGGTGACAAGAACCTGAATGATTTTAACCAACCACTCTGCAAAGGGGGACTTTCTCCTCTCTCCTTCGGGATCGTTTTTTGACTTTGGATCCAACACGTTTTTTGGAGCCATTCTGAATCAGGGATTACTCGGCGTTGGCGGCCTCATTTCCGAGGGGTTTGCGGCTGCGGCGCTTGGCTGGCTTCACCTGTTGCGATTTGGTAAGCGTCGGTTTGCGGGAGGTCGTGGGTGCTGGCTCCATGGCTGATTTCGGTTTCGCACTGTCTAACATATCGAAGCCTGGGAAGACAGGATGCGACTCCACATCGCTTTGAGGTGCATGGCCGTTGACTTTTTCGCTGGCTGGCTTCTCCACGATGTCGAATCTCAGTTTTTTACGGCTGACGTTTTTTTTTGCCGTTGCCACGCGCTTTTTCGGAGGTGGAGTTTTTTGATGACGCAGCCGGCGGGCGTTGAGTAGTTCGGGAATTTCCAGTCCCTCGCCCTCAATGCCCTCAAATTGTGTTTCCTCTGGAGATTTGCCGCTGAGGTGGTCTGCCGTGGCCTGAAGCAGGCGCATCACATTTGTTTCCCAAGTCGCATGGGCTTCGTAGCCTTCCCAGTCGGGTTCGGGAAGTTTCCCATGCAGGAGCGTGGCCATGCCATCCGCCACGGCATCGCTCGAATCCGGTTCCACATAGACACCGAGTCCGAAGTGTCTCACGAGATCTTCCATCGGGCTTGCGCCGCTTGAAGCCAGCACACGGCGGCGGGCATTGACGGCTGTGGTCAGCGTGGCCGTTTGGGAATGGAAGGATCCGGCATAGGTGAGGAGGATGTAGTCTGCTGCTTGGAAGTAGCTGAGGCGTTTCTCATCCCCTACGAATTCATCGGAAATATAAACCCGCTTCGAAAGTCCCAGATCGTCGGCAAGCATCTGGTAGTATTTCAGAGGCTTGTCTTTGTGGGATGAAACACTACCTATGATCACGAGGTGGAGGTCTGGATTGTCATGCAGGGCGCGAATGGCGAGATCGATGTTCTTGTGGTTTCGAATCGTGCCGAATGCGAGCAAGACTTTTTTACTGCGAGGAACCTTCCAGCTGGCACGGATGGTTTTTGGGTTTTGATGGATCACTTTGGTGGATTCAGGACCAAGTGGAACTTCGACCGGATAGATATGGCGGGGCAGTTGAGTGCCGCCGGAGAGTCGTTTATGGGCTACGGCGATTCGGAACGGGCTGAAAGAAAGCCGCTCGCAGAGCGTAGTCCACCATTTAGGACCGAGTGCATGGTCGCGAGCCGAGAAGTGAAGATTTGTGGCGTAAACGACAGGGAAAAAATGCGAGAGAATGATATGCGGCCAAATCCAAAGGCCTGCCTGAGTGTCCGTGTGGCTGCCCGTGAGCACGATCAATGGCCTTTTAGAGTAAACCTGCCATGCAAAAATCCATTGATTAATAATTGTTTGTTTTGCTTTTGCCGCTTTTCTGGACAACAAGCCGGTATCTTGCGTCGCTCCTTCGATCATGCAGGGGATGTTAGGATAGTCCGCTGGGCGTGTTCGCAGGAAATTGGGGCTGCAAAGTAGAAGGACTTTAACTCCAAGTTCATGTAAGGCAGTTGCTTGCCTGTGAATTTGGTCAGCAATCGCTCCGTGTGATCCAGGGCAGTGGATCAAGACGTCAACGGAAGGCTGGTTGTTGGCGGGCATCGTCTAGGGATTTTTTCTAAGAAATGGCGTTCTCTGAAATGTTGCTTTGCCTTTTTTCATGCTCACTGAGCCGTTGACTCTCTAGTGAGATCTCTAAAAGTGGGCGTGACTACACTCGGGAGCAAGTCCTTTTTTCTTCAGAATGCAGCCCTTCAGCACTCCAGCGTTGCTCAAAGTCCAGGGCTGGAGTGCATGATTCCGCCATCCGCAAAGATCGTGGTGGCGGTGAGGTAGCTTGCACCCTCGCCTGCAAGGAAGGCAACGACGCTTGCGATTTCCTCTGGCTTGGCCATGCGGCCGAGCGGAATCGCATCGTCGAGTTTTTTGAGCAGGGCGGGATCTTGCATCGTGGAAGTGTTGATCGGCGTGGCAACGGCTCCGGGACCGACGGCTGTGACGAGGATATTGTGCGGAGCGAGCTCTAGGCCGGCCGTGCGGGTCAGCATTCGCATTCCACCTTTCGAGAGGCAGTAGGCTGTATTGCCAGGCATCGGCCAGTCTTCGTGAACGGAGGTGACGTTGATGATGCGTCCGCCACCGCCTTGCGCGATCATTTGCTTCGCGGCGATCTGAGTGCCGAAGAATGCGCTCTTGAGATTGATATCGAGCACGCGCTGGTATTGCTCCTCGGTCGTGTCGAGCACGGAGGTGCGGGTCTCGACGCCGGCATTGTTCACAAAGATGTCGAGGCGACCGAAATTTGAAACGGCGGAATCGACAAGTTTTTGAAGTTCGGCTGTTTTGCTCACGTCGGCCTGCACATGGATGGCTTTGTCTCCGAGGGCTATCACCTGCTGCTCGAGAGCCACTGCGGTTTCGGGATGGACAACATAATCAATAACGATGTTTGCGCCGTGTTTGGCCAATTCGAGAACGATGGAGAGGCCGATTCCGCTGTTGCCTCCGGTGACGATGGCTGTTTTTCCTTTGAGTGTCATAAGTCGCCGGAGCCTCTTCTTTTGAAGGCTTGCCGGCAATCAAAAAGTGGTCATATTAATTCCCGCTCGAAACACACGGGGGCATAGCTCAACGGTTAGAGCAGGCGGCTCATAACCGCTTGGTTGTCGGTTCGAATCCGGCTGCCCCCATTTTTCAGACATAAAAAACCGGCCACGATTCGGGATTCAAATCCCCAACGCGGCCGGTGTGTTTTTAGTCTTGGGCGATCAGGCGATCGTAACGTCTTGGCAGAGGTAAACGTCCTGAATGGCGTGCAAGAGTTTGGCTCCTTCATCCATCGGGCGCTGGAAGGCCTTCCGGCCGGAGATGAGACCTGTGCCGCCGGCGCGCTTGTTTACAACTGCAGTGTAGACAGCTTCATTGAAGTCGTTCTTGCCGCTGGCGCCGCCGCTGTTGATGAGTCCCGCGCGGCCCATGTAGCAATTGGCTACCTGATAGCGGCAGAGGTCGATCGGGTGCTCGCTGGTGAGCTCGGTGTAGATGCGCTCATCGAGTTTGCCATAGCTGGAACCGCCCGAGTTCAGGGCTTTAAAGCCGCCGTTGTTTTCAGGGAGCTTCTGTTTGATGATATCGGCTTGGATCGTGCAGCCGAGGTGGTTCGCTTGGCCGGTGAGGTCTGCCGAAACGTGATAGTCTTTATCGCCTTTGATGTTGAAAGCCGGGTTGCGGAGGTAGCACCAGAGGACGGTTGCCATGCCAAGCTCATGGGCAAGAGCGAAGGCCTCCGCGACTTCCACGATTTCGCGGTGGGCGTCATCCGAACCGAAATAAATGGTGGCGCCGATAGCGGCCGCACCCATGTCGGATGCAGTCTTCACTTTGCCAAAAAGAATTTCTTTGAAGGCGTTCGGGTAGGTGAGGAGTTCGTTGTGGTTGATCTTCACCAAGAATGGAATCTTGTGCGCGTATTTGCGAGAGACCGTGCCAAGCACGCCGAATGTCGAGCAAACTGCGTTACAGCCGCCTTCGATGGCGAATTTCACGATGTTTTCTGGATCAAAATAAGTGGGGTTTTTTGCGAAGCTGGCGCCAGCGGAGTGTTCGATGCCTTGATCCACTGGGAGAATCGAAACATAGCCCGTGCCAGCCAGACGGCCTGTATTGTGGATGCGTTGGAGGTTATTGATGACACGCTGATTGCGGTCGGTCGGCGCGAAGATGCGGTCCACGAAGTCTGGTCCCGGTAAATGGAGAGCGTCTTTGGAGATGGTCTTGGAGGTGTGCTTGAGAAGGTAATCGGCTCTGTCGCCGAGTGCGGATACGATGGTGTCGATCATTGTTTTTGCGATTGAGCCGCTACGCTTAGTGGAGGGTTTATTTTTTGTCCAGTCTCAGGAATTTCTTTGTCTCTATTAAGCAAAGGGGTTTTCCATTGACCCAACGCTTGTGTTTGTGGGATAAACACGCCCTCACAGATCGTGCACTTCCCGAATTGGCGCATATTTGCTCTGCGCTAAAAAGAGTGTGTAAGGTCCTTTGATCGGATTGTTCAGCGCCCCTGAACGCCTTATCCGGTCTTGCTTCGAAGACATGCTGAAATGATTTCCTGGATTTGTTTTGAATGGGAGCTTGCCTCTCTGGAATTGCCTGTGCCATCTGTTCCACCCCTCATCCTGCGGCCTGCAGAAAAAGGGGAGGAGGAGACGGCGCTCAAAGTTTTGCTCACGGCTTTTGCGATGGATACGGCATGGGGTGATATCAGTCGCAGACTTGAAGAGGGGATGGGTCGCTATGTGAAAGAAGCTTTTGAAAGGCCGGATCCATCTTGCATCGTGGCGCTACACGGTCAACGTGTGATAGGGGCTTCGCTGCTGGATGCCAACCCTGACGCTGGAAATCACCTGCTAAGCGGTCCGATGATTCTTCACGAATATCGGAATCGCGGCGTTGGGAGCGGATTGCTCGCAGCCTCGCTTATCTTTCTTCGTGAAAAGGGTCTCACCAAAGTGCGCGGCGTGACGCGGGCCAATTCCACAGTCTCCCGATTTGTGTATCCGAAATTCTCAAGCGTGCAGTCGCCGTATAATCAAGATCCGCTTCATTCCTCTGGGCGCTGATTTTTTCGCTTCCCTCCACTAGGCCGATCCACAATGCTTCCATCCAGGATGAAGGGATTTTTCGGCAAATACGAAACAGGGGGATTCTTCGATGAGATGTTTGATGCGGAAGGAAATGTTCGCCCCCACTATTCAAAAATTCTGGAGCGTTTCTCGGAAATGGATGTCTCCTCGTTTGAGCCAAAGCGGGCACTAGCGGAAAAAACCTACCTAAACCAAGGCATCACCTTCACGGTTTATAGCGGCGATGAGGGCACCGAGCGCATCATGCCGTTCGATCTTGTGCCCCGCATCATTCCCGCCGACGAGTGGCGCTTGCTCGAGCAGGGCTTGGAGCAGCGCCTGCGCGCGCTGAATCTCTTTTTGCACGACATCTACCACGATCAGCGGATCGTGAAGGAGGGCGTGATCCCGCTGGAGATCATTCGCACAGCCAAGCACTACCGGCCTGAACTGGTTGGGCTTGATGTGCCCCACGATATTTACATCCATATCTGCGGTTCGGATCTCATCCGGGGAGCTGATGGCACTTACCTGGTCCTTGAGGACAACGGTCGCTGCCCTTCTGGCGTGTCCTATCTTCTTGAGAACCGACAGGCGATGAAGCGGGTATTCCCGAAACTTTTTAGCCGTCACGCGGTGCGTTCCGTGGACCGCTATCCCCAAGAGCTCCTCGAGGTTCTCCGCTATGTGGCTCCGCAGGGAAATCTTGATCCGACTGTGGTAGTGCTCACCCCAGGTATCTACAATTCCGCCTATTTTGAGCATTCTTTCCTCGCGCGATCGATGGGTATCGAAATCGTGGTAAGCCAGGACCTCGTAGTGAAGGACGCCTGTGTTTACATGAAAACCACGAAGGGTCTCAAAAAAGTCGATGTCATCTATCGCCGTATTGATGATGATTTTTTAGATCCCACTGTCTTCCGAAAGGACTCCGTTCTCGGCGTTCCCGGCATCGTGAACGCCTACCGCGAAGGCAATGTGAACCTCTGCAATGCGCTCGGCACCGGCGTCGCCGATGACAAGGTGACCTACTACTACGTGCCGGCGATGATCAAATTCTACCTTGGCGAGGATCCCATCCTTCCGAACGTCGAGACCTACCTTTCGGCAGTTGATTCCGACAGGAAGTTCATTTTGGAAAATCTTGAAAATCTTGTCGTGAAAGCCGCAAACGAGAGCGGCGGTTACGGAATGATGATCGGTCCAAACGCCAGTCGCGAGGAGATCGAAAAATTCCGCGCCGCTATCATAGCCGATCCGCGTGGATACATCGCGCAGCCGGTCATTAGCCTCTCGCGTTCGCCCTGCTATTTCGATGGAAAATTCGAGGGTCGGCACATCGACCTGCGGCCTTACATTCTCATGGGCGAAAAAACAACGATTGTGCCCGGCGGGCTCACGCGCGTCGCCATGCGCAAGGGTTCCTTGGTCGTCAACTCCTCGCAGGGAGGCGGCAGCAAAGACACATGGGTTTTAGACGAAACGGAGGTCGCATGCTAAGTCGCGTTGCGGATTCTTGCTTCTGGCTGAGCCGTTATATCGAGCGGGCGGAGTCCAGTGCGCGCATCTTGGATGTGAATATCCAACTCGTGCTCGATTCCGAGGATCAGAGTGCAAATGGTGCCAACAATCTCTGGCGTCCTATCCTTTCGATTCTGGCAGAGCAGGAGCTTTTTCAAAGCCAGCACAGGGAATTGAATGGCGACACGGTCATGGAATTCGTTACTTTCGAAAAAGCAAACCCCAGCTCGATTTTGTCGTCGGTGACGCTCGCCCGGGAGAATGCACGCACCGTGCGTGAGCAGATATCTAGCGAGATGTGGGAGCAGTTGAACCGTCTTTATCTCCACCTCCAGAGTCCTTCTGCCCGCGCAGCCTTCCGTGAAAGCCCCATCGGCTTCTACCGGAGCCTGGTCGATCATTTTCACTCCTTTCAGGGCATCACCGACGCGACAATGACGCATGGCGAGGGATGGCATTTTTTGCAGGCGGGAAAGTATCTCGAGCGGGCGGATGCCACATCACGCGTATTGGATTTCAAATACCATGTTCTACTCCCAAGTGGTGAACGCGTGGGAGGCAATGTGGATGTCACGCAGTGGATGGCCGTGCTCCGCTCCTGCAGCGCGATGGAGGCTTATCTGAAGCTCTTTCACGGTCGCGTCACGAGCTGGGAGGTCGCTGGTTTTTTGATTCTCCATGCCAGTTTTCCGCGTTCGATCCGCTTCAGTGTGGATGCACTTGACCAAGCTCTCCACAGCATTTCCGGCAGCGAGCGTGGGCATTTCAGCAACGAGGCCGAGAGGCTTTCAGGAATGCTGCGCTCGACGCTCGACTACACGACGGTGGATAGCATTTTCCAATCCGGTCTCCATCAATATCTCGACCAAACGCAGACGCGCATCAACGAAGTCTCGCGGGCACTGGCCGAAACCTACTGTAGCTGGCTGTGACTCAAAAAGAATCCTCCCCGCGTCCGCTCACTCTCACGGTGCTGGACACATACGCCTTCGAGAACTTGCTGAAGCGGGTCGCTCGCTCGTTTCAACTTTCTTTGCGCATTTTGCCGGCGCAGCTTCGGCCCGCTCTCTCGCTCGCCTACATGCTGGCGCGGGCTTCGGACACCATCGCCGACGCCTCATCCTCGCCAGATTTTCAACGCCTTGCGCTTCTGCGTGGCCTACCCGATCTTTATCCGGAGAAGTCTCCCGACCTCGGTCTGGTCGGCTCCGAGCGCGAGTTGCTGCAGATTCTGCCGCGACTTCTTGAGGCTTTAAAAACACTTCCCGAGCGCGATGAAATCATTGCCCAGTGGCGCATCATTCTTCAGGGCCAGATTTTCGATGTGGAGCGTTTTGCTGCTCCCGCCGCCGAGATGCCTGCCGCGCCGCTGACCCCCGAGGAACTCGAAGAATACACCTATCTCGTCGCTGGCAGTGTGGGCGAATTTTGGACGCGGCTTTGCTTCAAACACGTGCCGGATTATTCCACGAAGCCGCTGGAGGAAATGCTGCCGCTCGCCCGCCGCTTCGGTCAGGCACTGCAACTCGTCAACATCCTGAGGGATCGCCGCTCGGATGCCGAAACAGGCCGCATTTACATCCCCGACGAGCGTTTCTATGTGGAAATGCAGCATGTCACCGAGTTGCTGCAATCCGCTGCCGAATACACCGCCGCGATCAAACCACGCGCCCTCCGTGCATCCTGTGCACTGCCACTCGATCTCGCGAACCAAACCCTTACCCTCGTCGCGCAACATCCACTCGGCATTGGTGTGAAAGTGCCCCGCTACAAAGTGTGGTGGGCGTTTGTAAAAGCCTTCTGGCCTTGAGCCCGGTCTAAATTTGAGACTCCGGGCGGGTTTGATAGCCGGCCACGAATTGTTCGCGGAAAGCTTGGAATGTTCCTTTTAGGATATGTTCCCGCGCCTGGCGTGTCAGGTTGAGGTAGAAGTGGAGGTTGTGTATGGATATCAGCCGCAGACCGAGAATTTCCTCTGCTTTCACAAGGTGTCGCAGGTAGGCGCGTGTGAAGTTCTGGCAGGCATGGCAGGTGCAGCCGGCCTCGATCGGATTGGTATCTTCCGCAAAAGGTGCGTTTTTGAGATTGATGGTGCCTGTCGCGGTGAAGGCTGTTCCGTTGCGGGCAAGACGGGTTGGCAACACGCAGTCAAACATGTCCACGCCGCGTGCGATCATTTCAATGATCTGCGGCGGTGTGCCCAGGCCCATGGCGTAGCGAGGATGATCTGCCGGTAGGAAGGGGACGGCATTTTCAATGGCCCGGAACATTTCATTTTCAGGCTCGCCAACGCTCACTCCGCCGACTGCGTAGCCGTCAAAGCCGATTTCCACAAGGCCCCGTGCGCTCTTTTCGCGCAAGTCTGCGTGCGAGGATCCTTGCACGATGCCGAAGATCAGCGGTCGGCTTTCGGCGGGCTGTGCATCCCACCAATCCCGGCAGCGAGCTGCCCAGCGTAGTGTCAAATCCAGACTCTTCGAGGCATCCGCATGGCTGCAGGGGTGGGGGGGGCACTCGTCGAAAAGCATCACGATGTCGGAGCCAAGATCTCGCTGGATTTCCATCGAAGTTTCGGGGCCGATGAATGTCGGGGTGCCATCCAGATGATTTTGGAAATGGACGCCCTGCTCAGTGATTTTCCGCAGCTTCGCGAGGGAGAAAACTTGAAAGCCGCCACTGTCGGTGAGGATCGGGCGATCCCACGACATGAAGCGGTGCAGGCCACCTAGGCGGGCGATTAGCTTTTCCCCCGGACGAACGTAGAGGTGGTAGGTATTGCCGAGAATAATCTGCGCGCCCAAACTTCGAAGCTCGTCTGGGCTCATGGCCTTCACCGTGGCCTGTGTCCCGACCGGCATGAAGACCGGCGTATGCACTGGGCCCCGACGCGTGTGGACGGTCGCCGCGCGTGCTCCGCCGTCGGTGGCTTCGAGCGTGAAGGAAGCGCTCAATGGTGGATTACTTTTTAGGAGCCGCACCAGCGAGTGCGAGGGAGATGTCGATCACATCCGAGACCTTGTCGAGGTTCTCACCTTGCTTGATTCCATAGTCACCGCGGTTGATTTGGAAATTTGTGCGAACGACGAGGAGGTCTCCTTCGATCTTGCCGCCTGTGCGGTCTGCGAGGCGACCGGGAAGGTAGGTGACTTTGACTGGGACGATGACTTCTTTGGAAACGCCTTTCAGTGTGAAGATGCCCTTCACCTCGGCCGTGCCGGAGTTTCCATCCTTCTTGGAATTTAACACATCCTTGATCTCAAAAGTGATCTCAGGGTGTTTTGCCGTATCAAGCCACTCCCCGCCTAGCATATGCTCCTGCATCATGGGATTCGGAACAGTGAGGGTTTTGGCGTCCACCATGATTTTCCCTTTGATATCTTCGGGATTCGCTGGATCAGCCGTAATGGTTCCGCTGATGCCGTTGGTTGTGCCGCTTATGGATTCCAGCGGAGCGTCGAGTTTGAAGACGATATTGTTGACTCCTTTCGGATCCTTGAAGTCGAAGGCGATTTCATCGGCGAAGGCTTGGGTAGCGAGGAGGGCGGCGAGTGCGAGAGCTTGGATTTTCATGGCTTTTGGATTTTTAGTTTTCTCGGAGAGAGGAGGAAACTGGCGGCGAAAATACCGAATGACAAGCCGATTCCGGCTGCGACGAAGTCCACTCCAGGCACGAATTTTTCCTGCTTCACTTCGTATTGAATTCCTGTGATTTCGTCGGTGGCGGGAATAGTCACGTAGGTTTTTGTCCATCCCACATCAGCGCCGCTGAACCACCACCATGAAAGACAGGTCGAGAGGATGAAAAGGGCGAGAAGGCGGGTGATAGTGCGAAGTGAAAATTTCATGGAGAGGCCTGTTTCTTGGGCTCCTCTTGCTTAACCAGCTTTCGGAGTTGGTTCATGTTTGGAACTTCAAGAAACAATTTTTTCTCATCCTTCGAAACAATGCCAGTGGCAGTCACCCGCTCTCCAACGAAGGTTTTGAGGAGATGCGAAGAGAAATTGCCTTTTTCGGAATTCATAAAGCACAAAGCGACATCCCCCGCTTTGGCTCCTTTGAATGTGAGGAACCGTTTCGAATCCTGCTCGCGGAATTCGGCGATTTCACCGGTGACAGTGGCCGTTTTGCCATTCCTGAGGGCGATGGCGGCCCGCTCTCCTGATGTGAATTGATCTCTTGTTTCTTCAGCCTTGGTCGAAGCGGATTTTTTTTTATCCTGACCTACGAGGTATTGTGACGCAAAAAATCCACCAAGTGCTAAAATGGCAGCCACGGCTGTAATCCACACCGCAAAGTGCCGGGCTGGCTTTTTCGAAATGGCGTCCTCTGCCGGCGCAGGATTGCTGCCGGGCGGAGATTGAAGGGTGGGTTTGTTTTTCAAATTCTCCAAATCCGCCAGCGCGGCTGCGGCACTTGCGGGGCGGTCATCTGGTGAATAGGCAAAAAGGCTTTCGACCCAGGCTGCAAGGCCGGGCGACAAATCCGGACGATACTCGGCAAGCGGGATGAAGTCATGCTCCAGATGGGAGGAAATCACGGCGGGAACACCCGCGCCTTCGAAAGGATTCCGCAGCGTGAGGGCGCGGTAAAACACACACCCGAGCGAATAAAGGTCGGCGCGGTGGTCGATCGGTTGGCAATGGAGTTGCTCGGGCGACAGGAAATAGATCGACCCGGTCAGTGCGCCAGAGTGGTCGAGCGTTTGCTCGGAGGGGGCCGTCAGGACTTTTGCCAGCCCAAAATCCAGCAACTTCGCCCTCAGTTCGCCGGCTTCGGTCCATGTGGTCATGATATTCGCCGATTTGATGTCCCGATGCACCATGCCCAGCGAGTGCGCCGCGCTAAGGGCGTCGAGGCACTGGTGGGCTAGTTGGCCAAACACCCTGGCATCCATGGGGGCTTCCAGTTTGTCCAAGCTCCGGCCGTTGATGAATTCCATCACCACAAACACATTTTCATGGGAGGGCAGGAAATCGAAGATCGTTATAATATTCGGATGCTGGAGACTTGCGAGCCGCTTGGCCTCATTGAAGGCCCCGGCCGCATCCGTGAGCGCATCGGCGCCGGTATGGACGCTTTTGATCGCCACATGACGGTTCAAAAGCTGGTCATAGGCAAGATAAACGGAACCCTCTCCGCCGGAGCCGAGCTTGCGGTCGATCACATAGCGTCCACCGATCACTGAAGCCTCGATATCAGATTCCACGAATCTGGACATGAGCAGAGATCCGGCAAAATTCAAGCCGCCTTGCATTGCGATTTCGTAACAATCGTTCAAGAGCCCATGGGCGGGGAGGGGTGTCAGAGGACCACGGCAAAGAGGAGCTGACTACCGTTGCTGCATTCCTGCCCTGGCGGGGTTCGCCGGTCCGCAGTCCATGGCCCCTGACTCCATAAACTTAATCACCGCAGGCCGGTGACGCAACTTGTAATCCAACGATCTTGCCCGCAGGCCGCGACCGTGCAAAATCCTGCTCATGTCTTCTATCAACCAAGATTCCGTTCGTCAGGCGCTCAGCACTGTGAAATACCCCGGCTTTTCGCGTGATATCGTTTCGTTTGGGCTGCTCCGCGATGTGGCGGTCAATGGATCGGATGTTGATGTGCAGTTGGTGCTTTCCACGAACGATACGGACATTGCAAAAAAAATCCACGCCGAGGCGACAGCTGCTCTTCAAGCCATGGGCGGCGTGGGCCGTGCTTCTGTGAAAATCGATGTGCAGGCGCCCGCTACTACCACCGGCGGGGTTGGCCCTGCGAAGATCGAGGGCGTGAAGCATGTCATCGCCGTGGCCAGCGGGAAGGGCGGCGTCGGCAAATCCACCGTCGCGGCCAATCTGGCTCTCTCGCTCGCGCAATCGGGTGCCAAGACGGGCCTCTGCGATTGCGACATCTATGGCCCAAGCATCGCTCTCATGTTCGGCGGAACCAATGAACGCCCGACGGCCGATGACGACAACCGCATCATTCCCATCGAGCGCCACGGAGTTTCGCTCATGTCGATGGGTTTTCTCCTTGATGATGGATCTCCAGCCGTCCTGCGTGGGCCGATGGTGACGCGCTACACCCAGCAATTTCTGCGTCAGGTCGCTTGGGGAAATCTGGATTATCTCATTCTCGACCTCCCGCCCGGCACCGGCGATATCCAGCTCACCATCGTTCAAACCGTGGCTCTCTCCGGAGCCATCATTGTTACTACACCCCAAGAGGTCGCTCTCATCGACGCGCGGAAAGCCATTTCGATGTTTGCCAAGACGAATGTGCCCGTGCTCGGAATCGTTGAAAACATGAGCTTCTTCGTGTGTCCGGGGGATGGAAAACGCTACGATATTTTTGGCACCGGGGGAGGTTCCCGCGAGGCGGCGAAGCTACAAGTTCCGTTGCTGGGCGAGGTTCCCATCGAGCCTCTTGTGCGCGAGGCGGGCGACACAGGGCGTCCAGTGGTGGCTGCTCATCCAGGCAGTGCGGCGGCAGGTGTTTTCAAAGGCATTGCCGAAAAAATCAGCGTGACGCTCAACTAGCTGTCTTCTGAATCAAGGCTGTGCCTCGGGTTGATTCGCGACCTTTGAGGAATGCTGGTCGATTTTTTCTGCAAGCGCGGGATTTTTTGGATCCAGCCCATGGGCTTTTTGCCAATAGATGACGGCCTCTGTGGTTTTACCAAGTTTCTCGTAGGCATCGCCGATATGATCGAGAACGACAGGGTCAGGCTTTTCAAGCAGCGAGGCGGCGCGTAGCAGTTCAGCCACGGCTTCCGTGTAGCGGCCTTGGCGGAAATATACCCAGCCTAGAGTGTCAACATAAGCTCCGTTGTGCGGGGCCAACTCCAGTGCGCGGTGGGCGAGTTGCTCGGCGGCGTCCAGATTTTCGTTCCGGTCGACCCACATGTAGGCCAGGAAGTTGTAAGGGTCTGGATTTTCGGGATCGAGGCTGACGGCTGTTTTGATAAGCTCAGCTGCCTTCACATAGTGCCCCGCTTGCTCGGCGGCAGCGCCGTAGCTCATGAAGAAAGCCGGGTCGAGCATTTCGGGATTTGAGTTCGAGGCTTCGATGAGCACTCGCTCAAAGGCCATGAGAGCGGCGGCGTGTTGCTTGGATTGGCTGAGCGAGATCGCTCGCAGAAGTGTGAAGCCGGTAAGGTAGGGGAAGCGTTTCTCTGCCTCGCTGGCATATTGGAGTGCGGTTTCAATGTCGCCGGACCGTAGGGCGATGCGGATGATCTCCTCGTAGCGGCGTGGATCTATCGGTGCGACCACGAGAGCCTGACGCATGCTCGTGAGGGCGGATGGGAGTTCGTTTTGTCGAAGACGGATGCGGGCCAGTGCATCGTAGGCTGCAAGGTTCATTGGGTTTTCCGCGATGACTTCGTCTAGAAGGCGTGCGGCAGCGGCATTATCACCTGTTTGCGCGTGGCATTCCGCCAGCTTTTCCTTCAAGCCGGGAAGTGATGGCTGCCTTTCAAATGCTGACTTGTAAAGTTCCACTGCGCTGGCCGCATCGCCGCATGCAAAGTAATAATCCGCCGTGCGCGAGAGGATTTCGGGATCGTTCCCACCGGTTTGCGCGGCACGATCCACGAGCACGAGGATTTTCTCCCAGTCGCTCTGCGAGATCGGAAGCTTTGAACGCTTGGTGTCCCGCAGGCGTAGGTCAGCGAGATCAAGCCAGAATGTGGGATTTTTATTTTCGGATTTCAGGGCTTTTTGAAAAAGCCCCTCGATTCGCTTGTTCTGGCCGGTCACCCGGCAAACCTCCCACAGAACCTCGAAGGCGCTGGAATTATCCGGCGCGATGTCATACGCGATAACTGCAAACTTCTCAGCAAGAGCAGGCTTTTCGAGTTGGCGAAGGTAGATATTGGCCAGCGCAATAGGCGCCGAGGGATTGCGGGGGGAGGCTTTTACCGCATCCTTTAATATGGAAAGCGCCTCCGTCGTCTCGCCTCTGCGAAGATGATGCTGGGCCACATCCAAAGCCAAATCACAAAAGCTAGGGTCCAATGCCAGCACGCGCTTCTTGTTTTCAAGCGCCTTGTCCGGTCCTTCGGTTTCCTCCTCAAAAATAGCCTGCATGTAGCGAGCATGGGCCTCGGCCGTTTTTTCCGCCCGCTCGGAAAGCTCAAAGGGAACGGGGTGGGCGAAACACTCAGGAACTTGAAAGTCGGCCTGCGAGCCTGCGGCGGAGAGGGAAAAGGCAACCCAGCCGGCAAATCCCGCCAAACAGGCTGGAAAGCGGAGGCGGTGGAGGCATGCCAATCGACCGTTCATCGTTGAAACATTAATCGCTCAATGGCTTTTTTCCATACGGAAATGAACGATAGCCTCTGGCTCAGATTTCTTGAAACCCGCAGGGAAGTCCGCGATGATCGTCCCCTTCATGGCGAAGCGCTCCACAGCAGTCAAAATCCCGGCATTTGTTGTCGGCCTGGTGCTCCTATTTTCGGGAATCTACCTCTTTGCGTCGCTGGCGAGTTACGATCCCCGCTCGGTCCCCGGTTGGGCGCCGATTATCAGCAGCGTATCCAAATCCGTGGGAGCAAGTCCAAATCTGGGCGGACCCCTCGGAGCTCTTCTTGCAGGGTATTCCCTCTTTTTCTTTGGCGGGGCGGCTTATTTGCTCGCCATGGTGACCATCGGCTATGGACTGGCAAAATGGTTTCTGCCCGGCTACCGCCTCCGAGACAAAGTCCCTTGGGGCATTCTCATGGTCTTGCTTGGTGCCTGCCTCCTGCAGCTTCAGCCCGTCTTTCTGTCCGATTGGAAATCTGACCTTCGTATCGAGGGACCGGGTGGCTTTTTTGGACTCTGGCTCGGCCGGAAAGCTGTCTACAACCTCGTCGGGAGCTTTTCATTTCTTCTCCTCTCCGCCCTTTACCTCATCAGCCTCCTCTACGCTCTGACTGCCCATCCCATCCGCGATGGGCGTATTACATGGAAGGCATTTTTGGCCTGGCGCGAAGCCCGCCGTGTGGCTCGTTTGCAGACACTCGCAGTCGATAAACGCATCGAGGAGGAACGTGCCGCACTGGAGAAGAAGGCCGACAAGCTGGAAAAAAAAGCCCGCAAAAAAGGCCTTGAAATTCCCGATCCGGAACTTGAGCTCTTCCCCGCCAATCTGCCGGAGCCCGAGATCATCGACGCCACCGCCTCATCCGCCTCCAAAAAGCCGAAGCTCTCCGAACTGCGAGCCGCCCGCGACACCAAGGATTCGTTTCCACCCGGCCTTGTCGATGTGCATTTCGAGAACTACGTCATGCCAGGCACGGAGTTGTTGGATGCCCCCGATGAGACTGATCGCGAACCTCTCGACCGCGAGGAGCTGAAGAATAACCAGAACCTCATTCTCGAAACCCTGGCGCAGTTCGGCATCAAGGCGACGCCAGGAACGATCACGAAGGGACCCACGATCACTCGCTATGAGGTTTACCCGGATGTCGGCGTGCGTGTTGATAAAATCGTGGCTCTGGAGCGAGACATCGCCAGAGCAACCCGCGCCGAGAGGATCAACATCCTGGCGCCGATTCCCGGTAAGGACACCGTGGGCATCGAAATTGCGAACTCTAAGAAAGTGAAAGTCACGCTACGCGAGCTTTTCGAAAAGGATGTCTGGCGGGAATCCTCAGCCAAGCTACCCCTCGCGCTTGGCATGGATGTTTACGGCAACACGATCATCGGCGACCTCGCAAAAATGCCCCATCTACTCGTCGCGGGAACCACCGGCAGCGGCAAGAGCGTTTGCATCAACTCTATCATCGCGAGTCTTCTCTTCCGCTACTCGCCTGAGCAACTGCGGTTCATCATGATCGATCCGAAGGTCGTGGAGATGCAGATTTACAATTCACTGCCGCACCTCATTACTCCCGTTGTCACCGATCCTAAAAAGGTTCTCCTCGCGCTCCGCTGGGTCGTTGATGAAATGGAACAGCGCTACCGCATTTTCGCCAAGTGCAAGGTGAAGAACATCTCCGCCTTCAACGAGCGCCCACTCCCGAAATCGCAAGCTGAGCTGGATGCCGAGAGTGCTGCCAATGCGGCTAAGGAGAACCCTGTCGCCGAGCCTGAAGCCGTCCTCGAGGAGCCTCTCGACAAGATCACTCCGCCTTTCGACACTCCTCTTCCAGTGGCAGAGTCTGATGAGCTCGAGTCTCGTGAAGAAGAGCCGCCTGATGAAGAGCCGCCTGATGAAGAGCCCATGGCTCCGCCGGTGCGCGTGCCGCGCTCAGACGACATCATCATCCCAGACCGCATGCCTTTCATCGTCGTGATCATCGACGAGTTGGCGGATCTCATGCAAACCGCTCCAGCTGATGTTGAGAGCGCCATCGCCCGCATCACCCAAATGGCACGTGCCGCTGGCATTCACATGATCGTGGCCACTCAGACGCCACGAGCTGATGTTGTGACCGGTATTATCAAGGCAAACATCCCGAGCCGTATCGCATTCCAGGTTGCCTCGAAAATCGATAGCCGCGTTATCCTTGATGAGAACGGAGCCGAAAAACTCCTCGGCCAAGGTGACATGCTCTACCTCCCGCCCGGAACCTCGAAATATACCCGCGCCCAAGGTGTGCTCGTCACCGAGGAAGAAATCCACCGCCTCGTAGAGTTTGTTTCGAAACAAGCCGAGCCAAACTTCGACAAGAGCATTCATGAAAAGCTCACCAGCACCACGATTCCAGAGGAGGATGTCAGCGATGAGGATGAAGAACTTTGCACAAAATGCCTTGAAGTGATCCGGCAGGAGAACCGCGCCTCCACTTCCATGCTCCAACGTCGTCTCAAATTAGGCTATACACGCGCGGCCCGTGTGATGGATATTCTCGAGCAGCGCGGCATCGTTGGGCCCAAAGACGGCGCGAAAGACCGCGAAATTCTTGTCGATCTCAATGAGGAAGGCGCATTTTGAAACATAACGATCATCAGCCAGAAGGCGATTTCTTCATCGGCGCTCGCCTCTCCGCGCGCCGACAGAAGCTGGGCATCCAGCTCGAGAAGGCCGCCAAGGACATCAGGGTCTCTGTTTCTCGGTTGAGCCAGATCGAGGGCGACGACTTCTCAAGTTTTGCCCACCCCACCTACGCGCGGCTTTTTCTGGTCGACTACGCGAACTACCTGCATGTGCCCCTTGAGGAAATCCGCGACTATCTGCCTGGTAGCAAAAAACTCGGCACCACTGACAATCGATATCTCGAAGTCCTGCTGGCCCGCCAATCCTTCCTGCACGGCGATCAGTTCAAATCCCTCCGCCGCCTCCTCTTTGGAGTCGGCGCTGGCATCCTCGTTCTGATCCTCATCGGCCTCGGTATCTATTTCTGGAAAACTTGGAAAAAATTGGAGCGCGTCCAACCAGTCGCCGCTTCTCCAGCCACCTCGTCAGTTGCACAACCGACAGCAGTGGCCTCGACTACCCCCAAACCTCGCCCTTCGCCTAAACCCTCATCGACTCCCGAGGTTTTGCGCGTTCCTCCCGACGCCACACCAACGCCGACAAGCAAAGCATCCTCGACCCCTTTCACCCTCCCACCATTCGAACCCTCTCCCCGGCCCAAACGCCCGCAATGAAATCTTCCATTGAAGCCGCCCCGCGCCAGGTTGGCATGATCAGCCTCGGCTGCGCTAAAAATCTCGTCGATGCCGAAATCATGCTTGGCTCCGCGAAATCCGAGGGATTCGAAATCACTGCCGACCCCGCCGAAGCCGATGTGCTCATCGTGAATACCTGCGGATTTATCGACTCCGCGAAGCAGGAATCCATCGACGCCATTCTGGAGGCCTCCCGCCAGCGCAACGAGGGCAAGCGCCCCGATGCCAAAATCGTCGTCAGCGGCTGCCTTTCCCAACGATTCTCCACCGACCTCGTCGGCGAACTTCCTGAAGTGGACGCCTTCATCGGACTCGATCAAGTAGCCGAAGCCGGAGCGATCTTCCGCCGCGTGCTCGAAGAGGACAAGTCCAGCGTCCTCAACCTCGTGACGCCAAAGTCGCGCTACATCCCCGACTTCGCCACTCCCCGCTTCCGTCTCACGCCAAACCACTCCGCCTATGTGAAAATCGCCGAGGGCTGCAACCACCCCTGCAGCTTCTGCGTGATCCCACAAATGCGCGGACGCCACCGCAGCCGCGCCATCGATTCCGTTGTGCGCGAGATTCGCGGCCTCGTTGCCGAAGGCGTGAAAGAGATTAATCTCATCAGCCAAGACACCACCTACTACGGCATGGACCTCTGGGATGAAAAAGCCGGCCCGCGCCAGCCTGTGGACGCCTCGCGCGGGACGTCGCTCATTCACCTCCTCGATGAAATCGGTGAAATCGGCGGCGAGTTCTGGGTTCGGCTACTCTACACGCATCCCGCGCATTGGAGCGACGACCTCATCTCCGCTATCGCCCGCAACCCCCATGTGGCCCGCTATGTGGACATGCCCCTTCAGCACATCCATGCCGAAATGCTCAAGCTCATGCGACGCGAGACCTCGCGCGAGCACATCGAAAATCTCATCACCCGCATCCGCGCCGGCATCCCCGGCATTGGCCTCCGCACCACATTCATCGTCGGCTTCCCCGGCGAAACCGAGGAGCATTTCGAGAGTCTCCTTGCCTTCATCGAGGAAACTCGCTTCGAGCGGCTCGGCGTCTTTAATTACTCGCAGGAGGATGGCTCCCGCGCGGCCAAGATGGATCACCAAGTCCCCACCCGCACGAAAAACCGCCGCTACCGCGAAGCCATGAAACTCCAGCAACGCATCGCCCGCGAAATGGCCGAATCCCGCACCGGCCAAACACTCCGCGTTCTCATCGAAACCCCCAACTCCGGCCGCACCGAACATGACGCCCCCGAGGTCGATTGCCGCGTCATCCTCACCCAACCCGCCGAAGTCGGCACCTTCATCAACGCCAAAATCCTCGGCGCCCAAACCTACGATCTAGTCGCCGAACCCGTTTGATTCCAAACTTGCCGCCATCCATCCTTTAGATCAACCTCACCGCATGAGCACCTCCATCACAAAAAAAACCACCCGCCCCCAAGCCTTCACTCTCATCGAGTTGCTCGTCGTCATCTCGATCATCGCCATCCTCGCTTCCCTCGCCTTTCCAGCAATCGGCGGCGCCATGGACTCCGCAAAGAAAACCACCGCCAAAAACGCAGCAGTCCAGATCGCTAACGCCGTAGTGGCTTATGAGACGGAGTATGGAAAGTTGCCTACGAATTCAGGAGGAGTCGTGAATGATAACTTCATGAAAATTCTTACGGCTAATGATTCTGTCAACAATCCAAGAGCCATCGTATTTTTAGAAGCATCAGAATGGAAAAAAGGCAAAGGCGGAACGAATTCTGTGGGTTACTGCGATCCTTGGGATAAAACGAAGGCTTTCGCGATTGCATTAGATACTGGTTACAGCAACAGGGTCAATGTTTCGACAAACGGCCTAGCTTCTGGAAATTATCAGATTATGAAAAAAGTCGGGGTTTGGAATCAAAACTCCAACAGCAAATATCAGGTCCGCTCTTGGGATTAGGCTACCAGTTCTTGATCCACTGGTTAGTATTGGCGGATCCTGCGCGCGACCAAAGATCGTAAAAATTTGTCCCAGAGCGTGTTGTTGCTCCTGGATACTGATATCCATAGCCTTCTCCAAAAGGATCTAAAATTGGCTGATTCGTATCCGTTGAAATTGTCGAGATTGCTCCCATTCCCTTACTGAATTCAAAATAAACTTTTCCCGTCGCGGGTGCGAGCGCGCCTCTTAAATCTTTGAGGTTATTTGTTCCAGGGGTTGCAGTGCCCGAACTGCTTCCATTTGTTACTCGCGGATAATCCCCCATATCCGCCTTGTAGCTCTCCAGTGCCGCTGACAATGCCGCGATTTCCGCCTCCGCACGACTGCGGGCGGCTTTTTTCTGCACATATCCGGCTGTCTGCACCACCAGGCCAGCGAGGATGGCGATCACGGTGATCACAACCAGCAACTCAATCAGGGTAAAGGCGTGCTGGGCATTTTGGTTGCGATGGACGAGGGGCGGGGTTTTCAAAAAGCGCATGGTGCAAACCTGTGAAATACGGCCCGCCCGGACAAGGAAAACTTTCCAAAATCTTCGCAACACAAAAAAAACTACTCTCCTTGAGAAAATAAAATTGACCTCACTATATCTTGTGGTGATTTTCCCAGCGATTCTCGCATCAATACAACATATATGCGCTGCCCGAAATGTGGAACCCTCGATGATAAGGTCATTGACTCCCGTCTCTCGAAAGACGGAGCCACCATCCGCCGTCGCCGGGAATGTCTTGATTGCCAGTCGCGTTTTACGACATATGAAGTATTGGAGCGCAACGAATTGCGGGTTATCAAGCGGGACGGCCGTCATGAGATTTTCGAGCGAAGCAAACTCCTGGGTAGCATCGCAAAAGCCTGTGAGAAGCGATCCGTCACTTTGGAATCCATGGAGCATGTCGTCGAAGATATTTTGCAGGACATCGAAAACAGCCAAGAGCGGGAGATTTCCTCCAAGCACCTTGGCGCGCTTGTGATGGCCCGACTCCACGCGCTCGACCCCGTCGCCTATGTGCGCTACGCCTCGGTCTATCGCCAGTTTCAGGAAGTCGGCGACTTCATCGAGGAGATCGAATCCCTCGGACGCCGCGTCGCCCTCACCCCCGATCAAGCCGAGCTTTTTAAAAAGTGATTGCCCTCCGTGACAACTACCCGCTCGTGCGCTTCCAAGATGGCAGCGTGATGAACTACGACCGCGCTTGGCTCGCCTCCGCCGTCGTGCGTGCCGCCGAGGTCGCCGGCTACAAAAAGTGGTGGCTCACCACCCATGTCACCGAAAGCATCTCCAGCTACCTCCAGCAGGAATTCGAGGAAAACATCGTCACCATCTCCCGCTTGGAAAAAGCCGTCCAATCCGTGCTCCAAGTCATCGGCTACTCGGATGTCGCTCGCTGCTTCGAAACACTCCCCCCGCCGGTCACGCTTTCTCTTCCCGAACTCGCCCGCCGCGCCGGCACAGGCTACGAGCTCGTCTTCTTCAACCTCCTCCACGAGCGCCTGCGCGAAATCCTCGAATCTTCCGCGAGACAGGTCGAAATCCACGGCCTCCACGACTGCGTGAAGCTCCTCCGCTGCGCCAAGCACTGGAGCACCGACTGCTCCGGTCTCATGAGTGAGATCGTTTCCTTCATCCGCTCTGAAGCCGCATCCAGCCACCGCGCCCACGAGCTCAACCTCCAACTCGCATGACCCTTTTCGAAAAAATCATCGCCCGCGAAATCCCTGCTGACATCGTTTTTGAAGACGACCAATGCCTTGCTTTCCGCGACATTTCTCCCCAATCCCCGATCCATATCCTCATCATTCCCAAAAATTCTATCCCCCGCATCGGAGCCGCCCAAGCCGATGATCAAAGCCTCCTGGGCCACCTCCTCCTTGCCGCCGCTGAGATCGCCCGCCGCGAAAACATAGCCCCCACCGGCTACCGCCTCGTCATCAACAACGGCTCCCACGGTGGCGAAACAGTCCCCCATCTCCACATCCATCTCCTCGGTGGACGCCACCTCAACTGGCCTCCAGGCTAATCCGCTCGAACCCAAAATTTGGACGATCGTCCCAATTTTTAGCCGTCTTGGATTCAGCCGGTTTTTCTGTGGTTGAATACGCTGAGCGCTTCGCGCGTTACGGCACGGCCGCTTTCGGCTTCGTCGAGGATGACGATATCTGTTCCAACATTGCGGAGTTTATCGGCTTCGTTGCTGAATTTCGTGCGGGCCAGGATTGTAATAGAGGGGTTTCGCTCCCTTGCGAATTGGATGGCTGCGGCGATTTCCGGTGTGGCGGGAAAGGTGAAGGCGACAAGGCGGGCCTGATCGACGCAACAGAGGCCCCACACCTCGGGTTGGCGGGCATCGGCGAACAAAGCGGCTTTTCCATCTCTGTGCAGTTCATGAATGGCCTCTGCATTGAGGTCTATGACGAGGAAGGGAATGCCTTCATCGGCAAGCGAAGAGCAGAGTTTGCGTCCAACGGGACCGTATCCGCAGATGATCGCGTGGTTGGTCAGTCCGCGCACGCGCTCGGCAGGAGGTAGGGATGCGGCGGCGCGCCCCGACAGGCGGGGAGTGCGCGCATCGAGCCATTTGCCAAGAGGCTGGGCAAAGCGTATGAGCACGGGAACCATAGCCATCGAGAGGGCCATGGCTGCCAGGAGTGGATCGCTCACCGCACTGGGCCACGCCGTGAAATCGGAGGTTTTTGTAAGAAGCACGAGAGAGAATTCCCCCGCGCTGCCAAGGCCGATGCCTGCGAAAACCGCTGCCCGCCAACTCAGGCCGACCATGCGGGCGATGAGTCCGATCAAAAGGGCTTTTCCGAGAATAATCCCGGCGGCTAGGGCGAGAATGAGTTGCCAAGAGGAAATGGCCTCGCGGAGATCGATTCCTAGGCCGACCGAGACAAAGAAAATCGTGAGAAACAAATCCTTGATCGGTGCGATGTCCGAAAGGATGCGGTGCTTGTAGATGCATTCGCTGACGGCAAGCCCAGCGACAAAGGCGCCTAGGACGAGACTTAGATCCATGAGTGCGGCCAGAAAAGCCACTCCGACGCACAGCCCAGCTACGGTGAGGGTGAAAAGCTCCCTACTGCGGGTGTCCGCAACAGCACGCAGCAGTCTGGGAATGACATAACGCGCAAGAAAGATGGCCAGCGCAATAAATGCAACGCCCTTGCCAAGAGTGAGCGCAAGAACCGGGGCCATGGTTTTTCCCTCGCCCCCTGCCACGAAGAGGGCAGGCATGAGAACAAGGAAGAGGATGACGAAGATGTCTTGAAATATCGCCACCCCAAGTGCGAAGCGCGCGCCGGAGCTCGCCGATATGCCCATGTCGTGGTAGAGTTTTACACTAATGGCCGTGGAACTCAGCGCACATGCCACTGCCGCGACTGCGACAACCGGCCACTCAAGGCCAAAACACAGTCGCGTCACTAATCCGGCACCGAGCATTGTGACTCCGACTTGCACCGAGCCGCCCAGAAACGCATACCGCCGCAGGTGTTTCAACTCGCCGAGGGAGAATTCCATTCCGAGCACAAACAGGAGGAGCATGACGCCGATCTCCGACATGGAAGCCACCGCCTCCCGTGCCTGCTCTCCTGCCACCGCCTCGAGAAGGCCGGTATTTGCGATGGCCAGTCCGCAAAGGAAATAGGCGACGAGCAGGGACTGGCGCAGTTTCAGCAGCACCAAGGACGCAAGCACCACGCCTACCAACATGAAAGCCAGCAAGGAAAACATCGGCGGCAACCCCGCCGATGCCAATGGCAGAAACCCACCCATATGATTGATCAAACTCTGCATCCCTGCGGCCAGCCTCGCCCACCGGCAGGGCATTTGCGAGCCGAAGATTGTCAGGTCTTATTTGTAGCGAATGATCGAGGCGTCGATCGAACGTAGGGTGAGCATTCCTACGCTCATATAGCCGGGATTAAATGCCGGAAGGTATGTCGTAGAGGTGCTGGTTCCGTATTCCGAACGGTGGCCGGGGCCGCCTGGCCCGCAATATCTGGAGTTGGCTGTGCCGAAGCTGTAGGTGGTCACTGGCACGTAGGATGTGTAGCCCGGCACATAGTAGTTGTAAGGCCGTTGCTCGGTCTCCTCGTGAAGCATAATTGCGGCATCACCCCCGTGAAGGCGCGTGTTATACTGAATAGCTCGGATCATGAAGTCGTAACTGGCATTTGCGGTGAAGGAGAGCCTACCGATCACTGTGTAGGGGCGGTCTGGCGGTTTCGAGAAGATGGGAACGCTGTAATCCTTCGGCTTCGCAGGAAAAACCCGTGCCGTGCTCGAGCGATAAAATTGAGAGGTAGAGGAAACCGACTCGCAACCGGTCAGCAGCAGGGCGAAAAACAGAAGCGGCAGCAGGCGATGGGTGGCAAACTTGGTCATGCTTACTTTCGACAGCAATGTCTGGGCTCTCGTTCGGAATATGAGTTTTTTTGATAGGATGACAGGATGTGCAGGATTCACAGGAAAGCTTACGGGTATGTTTGATGGCGGGAAAATGTCATCCGCATCGATACCTAACCTCTCTCTATGCTCTCTGTGTCCTGTGTGGTTAATCCTTCTACTTCGACATTATTTCAAGAGCCGGCGCAGATAGGCTCCGTAGCTCGATTTGCCGAGGTGGGCGATCTGGGCTTCCAGTCCCGCTTGGTCGATCCATTTGTTGCGCAGGGCGATTTCCTCGAGACAGGCGATCTTCAGGCCTTGGCGGCGCTCGATGACGCTGACGAATTCGGCGGCCTCCATGAGGGATTCATGCGTGCCGGTATCGAGCCAAGCGGTGCCACGGCCGAGTTGTTCGACTTGGAGTTTGCCCTCTTCAAGGTAAAGGCGGTTCAGATCTGTGATTTCGAGTTCGCCACGGGCCGAGGGTTTCAAGTCGCGGGCGAGTCCCACCACTCGGTCGTCGTAGAAATAAAGGCCCGGCACGGCAAAGTTTGACTTCGGCTTGGCAGGTTTTTCCTCGATCGACAGGACGCGTCCATCTGATCCGAATTCCACGACGCCGTAGGCTGTCGGTTCCGCGACATGGTAGCCGAAGATTGTGGCTCCCTCGCGGCGTGCATCGGCCGCTTCGATGGCTTCGACGAAGTTTTGACCGTAGAAAATATTGTCGCCCAGCACGAGGGCGGAGGGGGCATTGCCCACAAAGTCCGCACCGATGTGGAACGCCTGCGCAAGACCCTCCGGACGCGGCTGGGCGGCGTAGCTCAACGAAATCCCGAAGTGGCTGCCATCACCCAGCAGACGCTGGAAGAGTGGCAAATCCTCCAGCGTAGAAATAAGCAGAATCTCGCGGATGCCTGCCAGCATGAGAACGGATAGCGGATAGTAAACCATCGGCTTGTCATACACAGGCATGAGTTGCTTACTCACGGCGATGGTGAGCGGATAGAGTCGCGTGCCGGAGCCTCCGGCGAGAATGATGCCTCTGCGTGAAATGGAATTTTGCATGTCGGTGATGGTTTGAAGGATTGTCTAGGATGGCTGCCGAAGAGCGATGTTTCACCCTTTTTTTAGGGACGTCTAAGGTAGTGCAAGCGCAGTTTCATCCACTGGAGCGACAGATCCATTGAAAAACCAAGCCAGGCGCTTGGGCTTGTGGACTGGCTTCTGAGGTGTGTTTGCCGCCCATGAGGCACCAACAACGCGGGGATGGAGGGCGTCGGCGTCGGAGAATCCCCAGGCTTGTGCTGGTATGGTCGCAAGTTTGAGAGGAAGTGGGGACGGATTGAGGGCACGGTTCCCCCAAGGAATGAGAATCTGGCTGTCGTCAGGCACCGCCATGTTGAGCACATATGTCCGAGCAGATTTCAGAAACGAGGCACTCACCGCCTTGCGGTATGCTGGAGGAGCAAAGAGGAGTTCGACTTTTGGAGCTGTTGGAGTGGGAATGCCGAGATAGGGCGCTAACACTCCCACGAGTCGCTCAGGCATTTTGGGATCGTTGGGATCGAATTGTGCCAACTGGCCGGGCCAGAGCGGGCCGGGGAGTTTGCCATCGTTGTCAGCGGCGAAAAGTGTAATGCCTGTCCCGATCTGGCGCATGTTCGATACGGCTTTCGAGCGGTCGGAGGAGGCGACGAGTTTTGAGAGGCCTCCCAGCGATAGGGATGCAAGAATGGCGATCACGGCCAAGACAACGAGCAGCTCTACAAGAGTGAAGGCTCTGCGCAGAATTCTCACTCCGCCGGCGCCAACCTCACGATGCGGTCGGGTTGGTTGAGAACGATGTAAAGGAAGCCATCGGAACCGGTGCGCACATCGCGAATACGGCCGAGGCCGGAAAGCAGAATCTCATCGGCGACGACCTTTCCATTTTCGACCCGTATGCGGTGAAGTTCGCCTCGCAGGCCACCGGCGAAGAAGTCGTATTTCCATTTGGGAAATTTGTCGCCCGTGTAGCAGGCGAGGCCGCAAGCAGCAATCGAGGGCGTCCAGTGCAGGAGGGGTTGTTCCATGCCCTCTTTCTCAGTGAATCCGCCGTTGAGCGGGCTGCCATCATAGTTCATGCCGTAGCAGATGACCGGCCAACCGTAGTTCGCGCCTTTGCGGATGATATTGAATTCGTCCCCGCCGCGAGGACCGTGCTCGGTCGAGTAAATCGCGTGGTCGCGCGGGTCGATGGCGAGTCCTTGGGGATTCCGGTGACCGTAGGTCCAGATGCCGGGAATGGCGTTTTGGTCTGCAGCGAAGGGATTATCCTTGGGAATGCGGCCATCTGGATACACGCGATAGATTTTTCCATTCGGTCGCGAGGTGTCTTGAGCCTGCATGTTCCCGCCGCGCTCGCCGACGATGAAATAGAGATATCCTCCATCGAAAACCATGCGCGTGCCGAAATGTTGTCCGGCAGGCGTGTAAAAATCTGGCGCTGCCTGGAAAATAACCTCCTCGTCAGTCCAAGCGTTGTCGCGGATGCGGCCACGCACGATTTTGAGCATGCTGCGTTTTTTCTCGCCCTCGGCATCGAGAGGGTCTGAAAAAGCCAAGTAAATCCAACCATCGTTTGCGAAGTCGGGGGATGCGGCCACATCCAGCATTCCGCCCTGACCCAGCTCGATGACTTGCGGAGTTCCCCTCACGGGTTCGGACAGAAGGCTTCCATCGGCCTCGATGACCCTTAGCGCACCCGGGCGTTCGGTCACGAGGCGGCGTCCATCTGGCAGAAAAGCAAGGCTCCAAGGCGTTTTGAGGCCACCATCAATCACGGTTTCAACCTTGTAGTCGTGCTCGAGGGATTTGACGGCACCGCCTTCTTTGGGTTGGGGAGGTGGCGAGGATTGTGTTTTGGTGGACTTTTCTTTTTCCCGTAGAAAAACCACGAGCGAACGAATCTGCTCGGCGGAGAGAGTTTTCTCAAAAGCCGGCATGCCGAGGTCCGGCAGGCCTTGTGAAATGACGCGGGTTATTGCATGGTCACTATCGCCACGATTCCATAAACCATCGACCAGATTGCCGCCTAATCCGCCTTCGAAGTTCGATCCGTGGCACGAAGCGCAATTTTCGAGATACAGCTCGTTTACCTTGTCCGTCTTTGCATCGAGTCTCGCGAGAGGCAAGGCGCTCAGCACAACAGTGGAGACAAACAAAAATGCGCGGCCAACTTTCACCTAGAAGAATAGACCTAACCTCCTGCGATCGCTGGAACGATGCTGATTTCGTCGCCTTCCTTCAGAGGAGTGGCTTTTTCCTCCAGAAAACGGATGTCCTCGTCGTTAACAAAGATGTTCACGAAGCGGCGAACATTTCCGTTCTCGTCGCAGATACGCTCGAAGAGTCCGGGGTAGATGGTGTTGAGGTTTGTGAGGACTTCGCCGATGTTCGCACCAGTGGCGGGGACGAGTTCCTGTTCATTGGTGAGCTTGCGGAGGGGGGCTGGGATGCGGACTTGGATAGGCATGGTAAGGAGTTTTAAGCTTTAAGAATTAAGTTTTAAGTTGTGGTGATTGTGGAGATTTTATTTGTCTTGGGTGTTGGTTCTTGGGTCGGTGAGTCTTAAAATTCACAAACTTAAGACTTAAAAACTCCCCTCCAAGACCGCCACGTCGTTGGCGATGAGGGCTTCGAATTCGCGCAGGCTCGGGTTGATAACACGGGGTTCGCCGCAGTGGCCGTGGATGGCTTCCTGGGTTTTGAGGCCATGGCCGGTGATGCAGAGGACGATGCTTTCGTTGCGCGGGATTTTTCCGCTTTCGATGAGCTTGCGGGCGCAAGCGACCGTCACGCCTCCAGCGGTCTCGGCAAAAATACCGGAGTATTCGGCTAGGTCGCGGATGCCGCGAATCACTTCCTCATCCGAGCAGTCGTCGGCACTGCCGCCTGTTTCGTTCATGCTGCGGATGGCGTAGTAGCCGTCCGCCGGAGTGCCGATGGCGAGGGATTTCACAATCGTGTCCGGTTTTGAGACGGGCTTGACGATGTCGCTATTTTTCTTCTTGGCCTCGGAGATCGGGGAGCATCCGCTGGCCTGTGCGCCATGCACGGAGAAGGGTTGTTCGTCGAAGATGCCGATTTTGATAAATTCCTTGTAAGCCTTGTGAATTTTCGTGAGGAGCGAACCGCTTGCCATCGGGATGACCGTGTGGCGAGGGAGCTTCCAGCCGAGTTGCTCGGCGATTTCGAAGCCCATGCTCTTGGAGCCCTCGGCGTAGTAGGGGCGCAGGTTCACATTCACGAAGCCCCAACCGTATTTGCCGGCGATCTCGGAGCACAGGCGGTTCACTTGGTCGTAGGCGCCTTCGATGCCGATGACCTGTGTGCCATAGACAAGCGAGCCCACGATTTTGCTCTTCTCCAAATTCGCGGGGATGAGGACATAGCTCGTGAGACCCGCGGCGGCGGCATTAGCGGCCACGGAGTTCGCGAGGTTGCCGGTGGAGGCGCAGGCGACGACTTTGAAGCCCAGTTCGCAGGCGCGGCTGAGAGCAACGGAGACAACGCGATCTTTAAACGACAGGGTGGGGTAGTTGACCGTGTCGTTCTTGATGTAAAGCTCCTCTACTCCGAGTTCCTTCGCGAGGCGGTCTGCCCTGACGAGCGGGGTGAATCCGACCTGCGCTCCGACGGTGGGCTGGCCGTCGATCGGCAGCAACTCGCGGTAGCGCCACATCGTCTGCGGACGCGAGGCGATGACCTCACGGTTGATGTGCTTCGCGATGAGGTCGTAGTCGTAAGCGGCTTCAAGGGGGCCGAAATCAAACTCGCAGATGTGGATCGCTTCTTTGGGATACAGCCGACCACACTCCCGGCATTTCAGGTTCGAAAAAAATGTCTGTTGTTCACTCATGTTTGGATTTTTATTTCCTCAACGAGAGTGGACGAGTGACGGGACACCTGCGGCTTGGCAACTATCCCTCTCATCTTTCCCGGTTCAGCGTTTGCACGCCTGCCGAGCTGGATTTGGCACCTGGGCCTGGGTGGGATGCTTGCACATCACACTTCAGCGGTTGCCGTGGCTTCATAGGGCCAGTCCCTCTGCCACTCTCGATAAGATAGCTTTGTATTTGGCGGCGGGGCGAGTTTTCGTCAAGTGGAAATTTTCAGCGACGCAGTTTTTGTCATCGCTCAGAGCCGGGGGAGGGTGTTGATTGACATTGAACTCGTCAATGCTCCGTGGACCTTTCGCGTTACCAGAATCCTGAATTCTCCAGAGGTGTTCCTTTTTGGAAGGAAGTGCTGTGGTGGTTTGCGCGGACGATTTTTTTTGAGCCATGGTTTCCTCAGCCTTCCAGCCTGCGTTGCGCGGTTCTGCGAGCATTCGGTGCCAAAATCGGACGGGGTGTGGTGATCCGCTCGCAGGTGAACATCAATTTCCCGTGGCGTCTCGAAATCGGCGATCATGTCTGGATTGGCGAGGAGGTGATGATTTTGAGTCTCGACCGCGTGCGCATTGGCTCGCATGTGTGCATTTCACAGCGGGCGTTTCTTTGCACAGGGTCGCACCAATTCAAAAAGGAAACCTTCGATCTCGTTACGAAGCCCATCTCCATCGAGGACGGATGCTGGATCGCGGCAGGGGCCTTTATAGGGACCGGAGTCACTTTACGGCGCAATACGGTTTGCGCGGCTGGAGCCGTGGTAATGAGGGACGCAGGGCCGGATGTGGTGCTCGTGGGAAACCCTGCGGTGGCGCGCGAGAATTGATTTGCGGCTTTGCAGGAGGGGTTGAAACAGGCAGAGTCCCTCAATGATTCTTAGGATTTTGGTTCAAGAGAGGTTCGTCGCGTGATGCAAGTCTTGCCTGGTTTCAGGGATTTTTATCCCGAGGAGTGCGCCAGACGGAACCACATCGTGGCGACTTGGCGCGAGGTCGCGAAGCGCTATGGGTTTGTGGAATTCGATGGCCCCGTGCTCGAAAGCACAGACCTCTACCGCAAGAAGAATGATGAGGGGGCTGAGATTCTTGAGCAGCTTTATTCGTTCACCGATCGCGGTGGCCGCGAAATGGCCTTGAGGCCCGAAATGACTCCCACCCTTGCGCGCATGGTCGCCGCCCGCGAGAAGCACTACCGCAAACCGATGAAGTGGTTTTGCGTGTCGAATTTCTTTCGTCACGAGCGCCAGCAGAAGGGCCGCCTCCGTGAGTTTTTGCAGTTCAACGCCGATGTCATTGGCGAGAGTTCGCCTCAGGCTGATGCTGAAACCATCGCCTTGGCGATCGATCTCATGCGGGCATTTGGCTTCACGGCCGAGAACTTCGTGGTGCGTCTGAGCGATCGCAAGGCGTGGATGGATTTTTTGACATCACGCGGCTGTGATGAAGAAGCTTCCCGCATTGCTTTAGCTTGTGCGGACAAGCTTGAGCGGGAGCCTGAAGAAAAACTCAACGCAAAACTGGCTCCGACAAATCTCAGCGTTGCCGATCTCAAGGCCTTCATCGCCGGTGGCAGTCCCGAGGCCTTTGCTCCTGTGCTCGAGGCGCTCGCCGCACGCGGTCTCACCGGCTTTGTGCAGCCTGATCTCACGATTGTGCGCGGCCTCGCCTATTACACTGGAGTTGTTTTTGAAATTTTCGACCGCTCCAAAAACTTGCGTGCCTTAGCGGGCGGTGGCCGTTACGACGGTCTCATCAAAGGCCTCAGCGACGGCCATGTTGATTTACCCGCCATCGGGTTCGGCATGGGAGATGTTGTGCTTGGTCACCTCATTGACGAAACGTCTGCCGCTGCAGCCCAACTTCAATCTGCACTCGCCGCCTCGTGCGATGTCTATGTCATCATTGCCGATGAGTCTCGCCGCACCGAGGCACTCCACGTTGTTCAATCCTGCCGAGAACTCGGTTTCGTCACAGATTTCCCCCTCAAAGCTGCCAAAATCGGGAAGCAATTCCAAGAAGCCGAAAACCTAGGCGCCCGCCACGCCATCGTGGTCGGTCAGGAATGGCCACTCGTAAAACTCAAGCACCTCTCCACTCGCACCGAAGAATCCCTCGACCACAGCGCGCTGGCTCCGAAACTTAAAAATTACAAACTGAACCCTTAAAACTCCGCCATGTCCTACCGCACCCATCATTGTAACGCCCTCCGCTCCGAACACTCCGGCCACGAAGTCACCCTATGTGGCTGGGTCGCATCACGTCGTGACCACGGCGGGCTCATCTTTATCGACCTCCGCGACCGCGAGGGGATCACACAGGTGGTTTTTCGCCCCGAGGAACACGCCGATGCCTCCAAAAAATCCCACGAACTGCGCAGTGAGGATGTCATCCGCGTGATCGGCAAAGTCTCTCCCCGTCTGGCTGGAACCGAGAACGCGAAGCTGGCCACCGGCACTATTGAAGTCGTCGCCTCCGCACTCGATATCCTCAATGCCTCTGAGGTTCTCCCATTCCAGCTCGACGACAAAGTCTCCAACGAAGACCTCCGTCTTACCTACCGCTACCTCGACCTGCGCCGCGAGCAAATGAGTCGCAACCTGCGCCTCCGCCACCGCGTCGTGAAAACCATGCGCGATGTGATGGACTCCGAGGGCTTCCTCGAAATCGAAACGCCGATTCTTTCGAAGAGCACACCCGAAGGTGCACGAGATTTCCTCGTTCCATCACGCCTCACGCCGGGAGCCTTCTACGCGCTCCCGCAGGCTCCCCAGCAATACAAGCAGCTCCTCATGGTTGCTGGTGTGGAGAAGTATTTCCAAGTGGCCCGCTGCTTTCGAGACGAAGATCTCCGCGCCGACCGACAGCCGGAGTTCACCCAGCTCGATGTCGAGGCCTCGTTCATCACGCAGGACGACATTCTCGGCCTCATGGAAAAAGTCCTCGCCGCCGTGTTCCGCGAGACCAAAGGCATCGAGATTCCAACGCCCTTCCCGCGCCTGACCTACAAGGAGGCCATGAACCGTTTTGGCAGCGACAAGCCGGACACCCGCTTCGGCATGGAAATCACCGACCTCGG